>Ga0228702_1000150_pt1 | contig 59688 bp, 45 predicted proteins | sample McNCre217_Aug_MG_2_FD_178018 | JGI IMG/M metagenome (GOLD analysis project Ga0228702, IMG submission 178018) | Freshwater microbial communities from McNutts Creek, Athens, Georgia, United States - 20-17_Aug_MG | ecosystem: Environmental > Aquatic > Freshwater > Creek | place: USA: Georgia... | reverse complement strand
GGCTCTGATCCATTTTGATAACGCTTTGATCAGCTTTTGGATCTTGATAGCCGGGGACCGCAGGGTCAAATAATTCCATAACGTACATACTACTATTTAACCTTTTTTGTTATAAAGCTGGTCCGGGCCCAGCCGATCCTGCTGCTGGCGCTGCTGATCCTGCTGCTGGTGCACCCGACATTTCCCCGCCTGGACCAGGTGCACCAGCGGGTGCCTCGGGGCCTAATGCTTCAATATCATTTTGTAATCCACCTGGGCTAATACCAACACTACGTAATCCAGCCGGTTCTGCTGCTGCCGATTCAGTATCACCTCGCTCCTCAGACCACATTGTTTCGTTTTCACTGATCTCTTGTTCACTCATGCCTAGGTAACGTTTCATTAAGAAACGCTTGCTTAGGTAAGGGTATGCTTCTAGCTGTGTAAATGTAGCAATCCGGGCACTGTCAATGTCAGCTTGGCGGTATTGTGCAAAGTTTTGAGGTTCGTTAAATTGCAAATCAAACATTGACCCGTCAATATTAAATCCTCTCCAACGCATAAACAGCTTAAATTCGCTGTCTAACTTGTCTGCAATCATTGCCTGTAGACGTCTGCAATATTGATTAAAACGCCATTCTTGGATAAGTGCTGTACCAACACGGCCGTCTGTATATGCTTGACTACCGTCATCTGCTGTAGTAGGCAAATAGCTGCTAGGAATACGCAAACCACGGAATAACTTGTTAGTAAAGAAGCGCAAATCTGTAATTTCGCCTAGGTTTGCGCCGCCTGGCAATACATCAACACTAGATCCACGACCGTCTGCTGTAGTAGGGAAGAAGTAATCTTCGTTTGTACTCAACGGATTATATGTAGCATCCATCATGTTTTGTGCGCCAGCGCCTGTTTGTGTAGGTATACGGCGTTGATGAATTTCGTTTTTAATACGCTCAACAAAGGCCATAGCCATGTGGCTTGGCATGTTACCAACGTCAATTTTAAAGATTCTACGCTCCGGTGCACGTTGCACACGGTAGATAATAATACTATCTTCAAGCAGTTCTTTCTGCTTAAAAACCTTAAAAATGTTCTCTAATACACTATTACCAAACGGCCAAAATACGTCCAAGCCTTCTGTTAAACTAACGTGTAAAACGTGTTCTGCTGCGATTGCTGCTTCGTTTTTGGCGTGACTAAAGCGGCTACCGCCGCCGTACGGTGCTTGTGGCTGTACATATGCACCGCTTGGACCACCTGTTTGTGGGTGATTTGTATAGGTATCAGTTGATGCTACCGCTGTCATTGACAAGTTTTGGAAGTTTGGATTAATGTCTTTAATCAAATACTGCTCGGGCTTTTTACCCTCGCCTTCGTTAACAATAACCTTAGTGACCTTGGTCATTTCAGTCCAGTACAACTTAAAGTTTTCCGGATCGCGAATGAACACTTGATCACCGTACTTTAAGGTATTGCGAACTACTTTAAATATTCTTTTATTAAAGTCGTTAAGGGCAACCCACTGTTGTAGCTGCTCCTTGATAATCTTTACTTCGTTGTCGCTGGGCTGTTCTTTGTACTTGATAGTAAATGCAGTATGATTTTCTTCATTTTTTTGTGTACAAAACTCAGCCAAAATGTCCAATGCAGCGTTAACTTCACTGTCCATGTCCATTTGTTCGTATTGGTTGTAACGTTCAATACGGTTAGGGTGTCCGATGTAGACTTCGGGTAATTGACTTTGGTAATTACGAAACCCAGGGTCAGGCGCTCGGCCACCGCCTAGGGGACTAATATTACTCGGTAAATTTGATGTCTTAAAATACTTTTTCCATCCAGCCATATGTGTTCTCAGTTATGCTATATTTACCGCAGCTTAGGCGGTATTCATGCTAATTCTTTTTAGCAAATCAACTGCTTGGTCTAGCTTGTCTACCATGGCTAAGTTGGTTTCGTTGTCCGGAATTACTTCGGCACGTTTTTCTTCGGGCTTGGTAATTTGCATGTGTAGGTGTTGTCCTGTGCCGTCTGCATCTGGATGTGCTTCTACAGTTCCTTGTATGCCTTTTTCGCGCATACGTTGATGCAATGCTTCAACAATTTCTGTCATTGACGCAGATTTAGGCTTGATGTCAGCAGCCAAACCTTGTGTATGCTTGCTACCAGGTTTGTGTTCTCTATGATACTTGTCATCTGCTCCTGTAACCACAAAGCTACCTTCGCCAAATTTTGCATAAACATCAGCTAACACAGCTTCAAGTCTAGGATCAGTTTTGCCGCCGGCATGAGATTCTGGACTCTTCCATGGTATTGCACCAGGTGGTACAGGCTGTGCTGCGGATTTTATGTCTTCGGGTTTTACTACAGCCTTTTCAGCTTCACGTGCTTTGCGTTCCTTGGCTTCGGCTAGTCTAGTTGCCAATCTAGCTTCACGTGCTTCTTGACTACGTTGTCCGTGCTCTTTTTCTACCGCCGCTAAACGCTCCTTAGCTGCTGCTGTTTGATTTTCAGCATCAATACGTGCAGCAGAAAGGGCATGAATATCTTGCGGAATTGGAATAGGAGTTACTTTTTTCTCAACACCGGCTTCGGAAAGTAATTTATCCAACAAAGCCGAGAATTTTTCAACTACAAACTTACTAGCAGGACCTGTTAGTTCTTTTGCCAACTTGGCATTGATTGCAATCAAGTTGTCAGTAATACTAGCAATAGCAGGAAATGTTGTGGTTGTAATTGCGTCCATGCCGCGCTTAAACTTCTCTAACCCATCAATAACTGATGCCAATGAACCTTTTTCGATTCCCTTACCAGCTTGTGCTTCAAGTTCTTTCCTACGGGCTTCTAGTTCCAGATTAAATGTAACAATGTTTCCTAGTTTAGTAGTTGCAGCAAGTATACCCGACGCAGTTCTGTTGGCTTGATCAATGTATTCATTCTTAACGCCACCTGCTGCTAGTTTAAAGAGATCTTCAAGGCGTTCTGCTTCCATTTTAATCAACGGTGCTCTGCTTTGAATGTATTCAGCTTGGTTTTTATTGAACTCTGCAATGTTCATACGCTCTGCGTCAGCTTGAGTTGTACGAATAGTTTCTGCCAGTTCCGGGAATTGCTGTTGGAATAGCAAGGCCTGCTTGCTGCTTACGTTACCTTGGGTATTGAATACTTCAGTAGCAAAGTCTCCTGCTTCTTTACTGACCGTACCAAACATAGTGATGTTTTTACGAACATTAGCAGCTTGATCTTCATTCATTCTGCCCAATCTCATTTGATAGGCAGCATTTTTTCTGCGTTCTTCTTCTTCTCGTTTTAATGCTTCGGCGTTTTTACCAGTTAAAGATGTAAGTTCTTTTTGTTGTACCAAATAATCTTTTGCGCCAGCTTCAAGATTTCTAGTTGTCTTAAGAACGTCAATTCCGTAGCCAGACAACATTGAAGTGTAGTCAGCAGTGGCTCCTGCTAGTGCTTCGTAACTACCATATATGGTCAACAATGCACCGTTGTTCTGTGCAATACGATAGCTCATGTTACCGATCTTAGCAGCATTAGATTCCAGGGCGCCGCCCATTGCAGCCAAGTTATCAATGTTACTAGTAACAAATTTACTAAAAGTACCAATGCTCATACCAGAGTCTAGGGCCGTTTTTTGCAACTTTTCTAAGTTCGCCCCAAAGGTCATGCCGGTTTTGGAAATTTCGTTGTAGCTGCCCACCAATTTGGCAGCGTTTTCTAACTGTGCCTGTAATAGTTGTGTCCCGAGGTCAACAACAACACCGGCCATTTTATCCGCTGCTGTAAATGCTCCGCCAACAAATGGCAGGCCCGAGAAGAAGGTGCTCATTGCACCGGTGATACTCTTTACAGTATTGCCCAACAACTGTAACGTTGGGATTACCGCTGTAAATGCGTTGTCAGAATTGTACAGGGCCTGTGTACTAGATACCGAGCCTGAGAAGAACTGTTGTAGGCCATGCACAGCTTGTTTAATGCCATTGGCCATGGCCACTTCACGTTGCTCTTCATATTTCTCACGTTTCTTTGCAGCTTCTAGAGACCTAAGCTGCATACGCACTTGATCTTCTGTGGTTTTAAGCTGCTCTGCTAGCTTTTTAATAAACAGAGTTTCTTGCATCTCTGCTTTGGCCAACATTCTAGCATGGCTCTCGTAGCCAGCGTTAACCGTGCCCAAAATATGGTCTAGCTGTTCTAATCTATCTTCAAGTGCCATTTAAACTACCCAGTTAATTACATGTGATAAGTACATATATCAATTATTTATGGAGTACTTATATGAGTAGTTTATCACCCAATCCACTGGCCAAGCATTTTAGACAGCCTGCACTATACATCAAATTGCCCAGTAACGGACGTTGGTATCCACCTAATACCATAGACTTACCTGCCACCGGCGAAATTCCAATTTTTGCAATGACTGCAAAAGATGAACTAACTATGAAGACTCCGGATGCATTGATGAACGGGTCCAGCACTGCACAGGTCATTCGTAGTTGCTGCCCTAGCATCTTAGATCCTTGGAAAATGCCTATAGTGGACTTAGATACGCTGTTGCTTGCTATTCGTATTGCTACCTACGGCAAGGAACTGGAATTTACTGCTGTATGCCCACACTGCACTACTAAAAATGAACAAAACATTGATGTTAGTGTAATGATGGATCGTATCAATCCAGGCGATTGGAGTAGACCTGTACAAGCCGCCGGGTTGTCTATCAAGCTACGCCCACTAAGTTACGAAGAATACAACCAAAATAACATGTTGAACTTTGACGAGCAACGTATTATTCAAATTGTACAAAGCGAAGACTTAAACGAAGCGGAAAAACAAAGTAAATTTGACGAAGTATTCCAGAAGTTAATTACAACTGGCATTAATGCTGTCAGCAAGAACATCGAATACATTACTACACCCGACGGTGAAACAGTAACAGACAAAGCGTTTATACTGGATTTCTTAAACAACTGTGATAAAGCAGTATGGGATTCAATTCGTGCTTATTTAGATAACATCAAGAATGATAACAAGTACAACGAAGTAACTCTAACATGTCAAAATGAAGAGTGTGGTAAAGAGTTTGTTACTCCATTCCTATTTGAGCAGACAAATTTTTTCGTATGAGGCTTTTGACTCTGTCCAATGAGGATATTGTCGAATACATTGAAAGTTTCGATCGAGAGTCAAAAGCCATAAAACAGGAATTATTTAAAATATGCTGGTATATGCGTGGTAGCATATCCTATGATGATGCTGTATTCCTGAGCTATGAAGATCGTGAGATGATCAATAAGCTGATTAAAGATAATTTAGAAACTACTAAGGAATCAGGATTGCCATTCATTTAAGATGTACTGCGTACATCTGTTGTTTCGCTTTGCTCACAACAAATTTAAATCAATTCAATTAACTATAAAACTAATTAACTGAATTCATTTAACTAAGAGCGAAGCTATTAATAGTTTCATCTAGATTAATCGGTCACACTTTGCCCGCACAGGGCAAAGAAATGAATGAGCTTCATCTGAGTAGCACAGCCACATAGCGTTACAACATTACAGAGGCGGTTGTCCGGTACCTCGAGTTGCGTCTTTATCACAACGGCAGCTAATACAATATACGCTAACATATTGCACTAACCTGTAGCATCGCTGCTACGTCTTTTTAGCCTTACAAATTGTTTACACCCATGGTAAACAATCGCTTTTATTCTTTTCAAACAATCAAACCGCGGCAATTTGCGATCTTCGTCCTGTTAAGGATAGTGATTGAGTGCGCTAGTCAGCATAGCGTCTTCCGTCCCTGCGACCCGTTGGTCCAGTTGTCTTAATGTTGGGCACACGTTGTTAGCCTGTGCGAGCCTTATACTGATAATTTGTTTAAAATGTGGGAGCCATGGACACGGACAGAGATTTGTCCGTTATAATAATCTTTAGATTCTAAGACTTTACGAGTAAATTGTTCTCTTGCTTCGATATAACTACATTCTGCTTTACTTTTACATAGGTATAGGATTTCCCGTGTAAACTTATCAGCACCTAATGCTGCTATATCTTTGTTTAATTCATCGCTTGAGCCATAATATTCGCGCCAATCAGAATCGATCTTACTACGTATTTTCTTCTTCTTTTTGGTGCCGTTTTTGAGTTTTACTGTTTTTAAGGTGGTCTTAGAAAATTTTGCTAGCTTTTTGCCTATGTATTTGCGCCCTGATACAGAGTTTGTGATGAGATAAACGAAACCTACGCAGTCATCTGGTAGAGAGTCAACTTCGGTTCCTTGATAATGCCATGTCATTGTACATTAGTTATGACACAGCGAGCCATGATAAAAATTATGTTATTTCTACGTCAGTATTGTAAGTGGTAAATCCGTTTTCCTTAACAACGTGTAATGTATTGTTAACTCGGCCTGCTAGTTCATCTTTGTGTGAAACTAACCAAATACTCTTATTGCTGTCTCTTGCCATCTTTTTAAGGATAGCTAGACTATTTTCAACCCCGCTACTGTCCATTCCGCTATCAACAAGCTCGTCGATAAACAATAAATTAATGGGCTGATACAAACTTTCCCACACATCACGGAATGCCCATGATAATGACAGGATCAATCGGTTACGTTCACCACGTGACAAGTTGTCAAAGTCTAGATCCCGTCCCAATTCAGTAATACTAACTGTTAAGTCATTGTTGAATTGTACAGTATGCGGGAGGCCAATGCGATCTAAGTATTGCCCTAATCGTGTATTCAAGTAGCTCAAGTTCTGATCAATAATGCGTTTGCGAATAAAACTGTCTTTGTTTGTAAGCAGCTTTAACAAAAACTCTTGATGTTCTTTGAGATATGCCAAGTCATTGATTATGCTGTAGTCAATTTCTTCAACAGCATGTTCATTCATTTCTTTAATTTGTTCAGCATATGGATTGGCCTCCTGCTCTTTGGCAGTTAACTGAGCTAACACACTTGCCATACTGCTACGATGTTCAAACGCATCGCTTTCACGATCATAAAAAACCTGTGGCTGTGGTCCTAGTTCTCCCAATGCAGCAAGTGCATCTGTGTGTTCTAACCATTGTGTATTGGTTGCCAATGCTTGTAATGCAGCTTCTTGCAATGCTTTCTTTTTATCGGCTAATAAACGCTCTTGTTTGTCATCATGAAACCCTTGACCGCATGCGTGGCAAGTGTGATTCTCGAGACTTTGTATTTCTGTCTTGAGTTGTTCTATTAATTTGTTTTCTCGCGTTTCATCTAACTCGCAACGTTTAATCCAAGTGTTTAGATCTCTAATCTTTTTAGACTTTTCGTTGTATGTGCTTAGTGCTAGGTGTGCATCTAGTTCGGCTTCGATATCAATCTGTGCAAGTTGATCATATGCTGCTTGTAATGCTGCAACATCTTCGCTTCTTTTACTGATCCACATGTTTTCCCTGCGAACCAATGCGTCAATTTGATCTTTGATACGCTTGTTGGCATCGCCGACTGCTTTAATACGGAACTCTTCTCTAGTGATGTCGTCTTTGGTTTTCTTAGCGAGCTCTTTAAGGGCTTCTGCTTTTTCACTAAGCATGGTAATGCCCAACAACTGCTCAATGATAGTTCTTTGATCGTTTGATTTAAGGGCTAAGAACGGTTCAGTGTAGGTGTTTAATGCTACTACGTGCTTGAACATGTCGTGGCTCATGCCCAACATTCGTTCAATGTCGGCTTGTGTTTCTCTGCTGTCACCTTGTGCATCGTCGGTAATTTCTTTTTCATTGCCCGATACAAAGAATTTCATTACACCGGGCTTGCGTCCTCGCTCAATTCTGTAGTCAATGCCGTCTTTTTCAAAGTCAATGGTAACCAACATACCTTTACCATTGGTCTTATTAATCAGATTATCCTTCTTAATATTGGTTAAGGCGTTACCGTATAAGGCATAGCTCAGTGCATTGATAATTGTAGTCTTACCTGTACCGTTACGTGCGCCGCTGTCGTCCCCGCCGAGGTCTAGGTTTTCACCTAATACTAGGGTTAGGTCTCGCCTATCAAAATTAACAGCTTGTGTGGCATTGCCCACGCTCATAAAGTTCTTTACAGTTATATCTTTTATTTTAAACATATTAGTGTCCGCAGTAATGTAAACAAATATCCCGCGGGTTATTCAATTCTTGCTCTATATTCGGTAGTTGGTCAGCAGTTGTGGCACATATGCCAGTATTAAAGAAACAACAGTTGCTGAGTTTTCCGTTAGCATTTAAGTATAGACTAGGCTGTGTCAAATGTCGACAGTCCTGGACATCAAGTTGTGTCCTTGGTCGTTCGATCATATTGAATTCGCTGTTGTGTTGCCACGGTTTAATTTCAAACACTTTTCCTGTTTTCCAATGTCTTGGTACAAAGTCTCGTCTTACGTTTTTTATAAACTCAAAACGCTCAAATCCAAGTTGTTGACTTAACCGTATACAGTCTTTGATCTGATGTTGGTTATGTTCCCATGGGATAAACTGCCAAACAGCAGAACATCCTTGTGCAATTACAGTAGCAGCATTAGCCATTATGGTATCAAAGTCTGTGCCTTGCCTATATATGCTGTGTGTATCTTTGAGTCCGTCAATGCAAAACCATATCTCGTGATCTATATCTTTAAACAGGGCTGCATATTCTTGCCACCAAGTAGTGCTTCTTAGGCTACCATTGGTACGAACAACAATTTTTTTAGCGTATTGCTTTGATAATCTAGTTAGTTCGACTATATTGTGTGCAGCAATAGCATCTCCGTAGGTGCCACAAAAATCAATTACCTCTAAGTTAGGCATTGATTCTAAATGATTATGATATATTGATAAATCTAAGTCTTCGATTACTAAATGCGGAGACAAGCCAAAGCCACCTTGGTTCCTGCCGCATGCTGGGCACCAAGCATTACATTTAGTTGTAGCTTCGACTTGTAACCATCTAGTATTTAGATTCATAAGTTTCGGTAAATGTCTAACAACAGATTTTTGTTAAACTTGTCGCTGTCAATATTAGTCAATTGTCCAGCAACAATTTGGTCAACACTTTCAAATGCAATGTTACCTTGTATTTCAACATCTGCAACGCTGGTAACCTTGTTGGGAATTAGAGTAATTTCACGCAGTTTATACGTGTCAATGAACGTTTCTTTAACAAAAGTTGCCTCTTCGTAGCTGATATCAATGTCTAAATTAACTCGTACATGCATACCCGGCAACAACATAGATTCTGTGTGTCTAAGAACATCGCTCAATTGATAGACTCTGTATTTGGGTTGGTCTGGCCATGCATGAAATACTGGATCCTTTCCCCAGTCTAACACCATCAGACCTCGATCGTCGTCGCCTGCATCTGCATAGTTGTGCGGAAAACAGTTGCCTACGTAGGTAATGTTCTTTTGTGTTTGACGTTTGTGAAAGTGTCCACTAAACACATGGTCGAAATGACTAAACTGTTCTCGACGTAGCTCACCGTGCTCCGGCATGGCAACCATAGCATTCATCAAGTATCCGGGCAACTCAAAGTGCCCAAACATATACTTGGCGTTTAGTTTTGGAATGCGTTTATGATCATCCGAAACAAGCCATGGTGCAATAACCACGTCCCCGTCAATAAACCAATCATTGCAAATGACAACATTCGATAAATGTTTCGCCCATTCAACGCTCTGAATGTCTCGCTTATCGCGATAATACAAATCGTGATTACCAGGTATAAAGTATACTCTGTCAAAATTGGCGTTAAGATGTTCAAGGGCTTGTAAACTGTAATTTAGTGTAACAATATTTATCGAAGCCCGATTGTTATGCCAGTCACCAAGGAAGAACGCAGTTTCGCAACCCTCTTCCTTGGCCTTGACTGTGGCCCATTTGACGAAGTTTAAACAATCGTCGTTATGCAATGTACTGTTTGATTTTAAGCCAAAGTGTATGTCAGTAAAGACCGCGGCCTTTTTAAATAAGTTACTCATTGATTCAGTATAGCAAAATAGTTACAGTGAAATCAAATCTAGTTTACTCATCCGAATCGTAGTGGCCACCACCAAATCCCATGCCCTGTCGAGTGTAACTTGGGTTCAGGTTGTTCATCTCAAGAATATCGTCTCGGATGTTTTGGTTACGCTTTTCAATATTGAGCACCCTCGTAAAACTGTTAGTAATTGCTGCCGTATAGTAAGCGAAAGGGTTTTGACTCTTGGATTCGTCGAACTGGAGTCCAATTTGACTAAGTTGTAATAAAGCCTGTGAACGCATTTCGTCATTGTATGTGTATCCTCTCCAGTTACTACGTGTAGCATATCTTTCGCACAACTTCATAAACATGTGTGCTAACTTTTTAGTCATTGCGCCGTGATCTCTAGAGTACTTGCCATCGACTAAGTCACCTTGCCAGTGGCTCTTACCCACACAAACGGATTCACCTTCTTCGTTTACCATGTAATGCTGGAAAGGTGGGAAATTTACTTTAACGTACTTGGTGTTGTTAGAAATATCAATCTCACTATCGTCATCGTATTCGCTAGTGGGCAATCCTTCTTCTTCCATTGCTTTAAGTGCAGCCTTGCGACTTTTGACATCGTCGACTGGAATATGGTCCCATGTCATGACTCGAAATACTACGTCTGTATCTTTGATGTCTTTGAGTTTGATTTCGAACTCATCTGCTTTTTTCTTAATACCAGTTGCAGCAAAGTCTGCTTCGTGTGCTAGTTTTGCCAGGCGCTCGGCGCGATTTTGTCGAGCTTCTTTGATGTTCTTTTTGTTTATTTTACCAACTTCTGGCAAAATCATATCATAATCACCGTAAGCAGGATCGGTGTAGGTGCAGTATGTGTTTTTACTTTTATGAATTTCTTTAAGAATATCTTTGTTGTTGAGATAGTTATGACGCACTATAAAATCCTTATTTTGTACAACTATAGTAACATATTTACGTCTGAATAGTCAACCAATGTAGTAAAAAGAGCCGCAACGTAACATTAAATCCCCATATTTAAAACATAATAAATATGTTATAAATCGGAAATAATCATGCCAGTACTGCCAAATATGCCTTTGCCGGGCTCTACCCCAGATTCGTCTTCAATTGCAAGTCAAATTGGTGCGTCTTTTAGATCAAGTATCTTGGGTTCAGTTGGGTTAAGCCAAGCGTCCACCCGCCAAAACGTAGCGGACATGTTTCAATACAGCCAACGTGCTGCTGGTACTAACCCCAAACCCGTAATGATTTACCCTAACGCCAGCAATGATTGGCGGGTAAGGGTCACGCTTGCTCCTAACAGCAAGTATTTTTACAACGACCCCAACAACAGCTTATTAAGCCCTCTAGTCACTGAATTAGGCGGCGGCTCAACTAATCCCATTGCCAGTAACATCAGTAACATTTTTGGACTAGGTGGCTCCGGCGCACGTAGAGTTGGTGTTATATTTCCCTACACTCCGCAATTACAAGTTACCCACACTGCTAACTACAGTCCTCAAAAGCTAACGCATAGCAACTACACGCAGTATTTCTATGACAACAGCGAAGTACAGGCGATCAACATAACCGGTGAGTTCACAGTACAAAACGTAAACGAAGGTCAATACCTATTGGCCACAATCTATTTCTTTAGAGCAGTCACTAAAATGTTCTTTGGGCAAGATCCATCTGGGCTAGCAGGTAATCCACCACCACTGGTTTACTTAAACGGTTACGGTCAGTATTACTTGCCTAACGTACCGTGTGTGGTTACCAGCTTTAGTCACACTATGCCGCAGGATGTCGACTATATTGATATTCCGGAGCCGGCAGTGACATCTGGATTCTCGGCATACAATCCTCAGTACAGCAATTACAGATTGAACAGCACACGTATGCCCACAACTAGTTCGATTACTATTGCGTTACAACCAGTCTACAGTAGAACAGCACAAAGCCAACAGTTTGGATTAATTGACTTTGCCGCTGGCGCATTGGTAAACACAGCAGGCGGCGCAGGCGCAACCAGTGCATTTGGACGCAGTCAAGCTCCTATTAACAATAAGCGCCCTAACAATGGCGGATTTATTTAATGGCTACCTATTCAAAGACAAGCCCATACTATGGAACAGGCACATGGGGCCCTTTCTTGGACGTATGGAATACTAAAACAATTAACTCGGCAATTGATGATGCAATCTATCAAATTGACTCACCTTATAATTTGAGACCTGATTTATTGGCCTATGACCTTTATAAAGACGCAGGACTATGGTGGGTGTTTGCTATCAGAAATCCCGACACATTAGTAGATCCTCTATTGAGTTTTAAAACGGGCGTAATTATTTACGTACCATCTATAACTACAATTAAGCAATCGTTGGGGCTGTAATCCATGGCAGATATTACTCTTAACGAGGTTGTGGTTAGTGCCAAAAAGCCTATCAAGACTGTTCCGGTCCCTAATCCCTTACACAACTATGCCAGCTATACATATTCGGTTAGCCTATGGTGGCTCAGTGTAGTTGACTACAACAAACTAATGGACCAAACTGACGTTGATGCAGCGTTGTCTTGGGAACCGGGCTCGGATAGTTATGTAATTGCCGAGGACGGCGGAATATACCCAGATAGACGACTACCCAACAGTCCTGGCTTAAACTACAACATACAAGAGATCAAGTTTAACACCACTATCTCTCCAAATAAATCTAGTAGAAGCAGTAACATGTTAGATGGGTCAATGACTATTGTTGAGCCCTATGGCGTTACATTCATTGACCAATTGGTTGCAGCCAGTTACGATGGCAAGAAGTATAACAACTATACACAACAGCCAATGATGTTGCAGATAGACTTTAAAGGGTACGACGATGACGGGGAACCGATTCCTAGTACTCAAATGTCGATCTTTAGAAAACGTTTTCCTATTAGATTACGGTCAGTAAAAGTCAACGTTACTAGCAAGGGTGCAGAATACAAAATAGATTTCTGTGCTGCTGGAAACTCTGCACATTATCCTGGCAACTATAATACCACGCCCAAGAACTTTACAGTTACAGCAGACACAGTTGGAAAATTCTTTAAGGAATTATCTAGACAGTACTTTTCTTATTTTGCAAACCAAGTACTACTAGGGCAAGCAGAATGGGTTGAAGGTTTAGACTTTGACATTGACCCAACCATTGCTGCTAGTAGTATAGTCAATGATAAAGAGCTGCCTATCAATAAGGCCAGCACCAAAGGCAAAGTCATTAATCTCAAAGAATCAACTTTTACAATACCTCGCGGAACTCCTATTGTTGATGTTATCAACAAGGTAATGGCTCATAGTGATTTCTTAATTAAGTTACAACTTGGTCTCGAAGGCAGCAGCAGTAAATCAGACTTTGATGTGTTTAATGCATTCAAGACAGTTGTTAAGGTAAAGTACGAAGGATTTGATCTTGGCGGTGAAGGTTCTGTTACAGGCATCCTCGATGGTATTAATAACCGATACCCTATGCAAATAACTTATGGTATCCATCAATACCCGACTTGGATCAATAACCATAAGAACTTGCCTAAGTATAGCGATAGTTCTGCATATACATCCAAGGTATACGACTATTACTACACAGGTAAAAACGTAGACGTATTAGACTTTAAATTAGATTTTGATACTACATATTACACTGCCATTCAGGCATATACTTCTGCAATTGCTGCAACAGAATCTACGCAAACTACACTAGAAGATGAATATATAAACGATCCTACTAACAAGTCAATTGATCGTAATATAAAATTAAATCCGGCTATTATAACTGGCGGTGTGCCCAATATTAGCCCAATGGTATACAGACCTATTGTCAATGATCCCAATACTAGTATTGGTATGAACATGTCTAGTAGACCTGCCGCACAGATAGCGTCTGACGTTATGAAGTCAATTTACACAACGTTAAATGGAGATATGTTGTCGCTGGAGTTAACTATCGTAGGTGACCCTACTTTGTTAAAGCAGGATGATTGGCTGTATATTCCTAGTCCAAATACCAGCAAAAAATATAACAGTTGGGACAGCCAAAGCCAGGCCGAGTTTTCCTTGTTATACGGGCATGTACGCATGGATTCAGGCGATGTAATTGTTGAAGTTAATGTCAACAGTCCAATAGACATTGACACAGAAACGATTAACCAAGGACTGGTTACACCGTTACCTGGATATAGCAAAAGTTTATTCAGTGGGCAATATAGAATATTAACAATTTCGTCGAGATTTTATCAAGGGAAATTTGAACAGGTACTAAGTCTAGCTAGATATATAAACAGCGATGTGGCAAAAGTTTTTGCTGTACAAACTAACGGTCAACTTGAACGTTCGGATCCTGTGTCAACTAGCAAAACAAATCAAACTCAATTAGTGCCTACCAACACTCAAACAAACGTACCAGGCAGCACACCAACTGATGGTAATCAAGCAAGGCAATAAGGAATTCAATAAATGGCAACAAGTCAAGTAAGAAAGTCTGGTGGCGATGTTAGCTCAAAATCTGATTTTAAAATATCAGGTTATGTGTCTGACCCAGGCCCGTACGAAGCAACAGTAGTAGGTATTGTTGAAGGCAGTAGGCTAGGGCAATTACTAGTAAATATTCCGGAATGGGGCGGGGCAACAACAGACATTGGTACAGGCGATATAGATGCTATCCCGGCTAGCTATGCAAGTCCGTTTTTTGGTTCAACCTACGGAACTGACACACAACAAGCTCCGGACAATCCAATGACTTCGGGGCAAAGTTACGGCATGTGGTTTGTGCCTCCGGACATTGGTAATAAAGTTCTAGTTACCTTTGCTGCCGGAGACATGAGTAGATGTTATTGGTTTGCCTGCATCTACGATACTCCAAGTCATCATATGGTTCCGGGCATTGCTAGACATATTGGTGGATCAAACAACACCAAAGATCCAAGTGATGCACTTACTCCTTATCTAAGTGCAGATAGTGTATTGCCTGTTGTTGAAGTCAACACCAGTGACTCTAAAGTGTTTAATGCAGACGGACTTGAAAATACTCCTCGCTATCCGCACGAATTCCAGTCAATGACATTGATCAAACAGGGACTTGACAGAGATCCCATTAGAGGCGCGATTAGTTCTAGTAGCCTACGTGAAAGCCCTAGCAATGTATATGGAATTAGTACCCCGGGCCGCAAAGGCACAATGACCGATCAAATTGAAGGCAGACCGCAAATGGTCTTCTTTAGAAAAGGTGGCCACCAGTTTGTTATGGATGATGGTGATGCAGATGGCAATGATCAATTGATGCGATTACGAACTTCGGGCGGTCACCAAGTGTTAATGAATGACACCAAGAATATACTGTATATTGCTAGCTCCAGTGGCAACCAGTGGCTTGAGTTTAGTGAAAACGGCCAGATAAACGTTTTTGGCATTGGGGGATTTAACTTGAGGTCTAAGGGCCCAATTAATTTCCATAGTGATTCAGCAATTAACATGGATGCCATGTCTATATCAATGAAATCCGCAATGAGTACAAGCATTTATTCCGGCGGGTCGTTGTCATTGAGTTCGTTAATCAGCGCCAGCATAAAATCAGCAGGCATGGCAACACTCAGCGCCATGGCCAAAGTCAGCGTTACAGCAGGTGCAAGTCTGACATTGTCTGCTGTGGGAGATACCAGCGTAGTGGGTGCTATGCTACGTTTAAACAGCGGTGCTCCGGGCATCCCACTGCCACCGTTGCCAACCTTGGGCAAGCCGCACAAAGATACAGAATTCCTGGGAAAGAATTGGGTAGCAAACGCAAAGGTATTGTCATCTATCTGTACAGTTGTTCCAGCACATGAACCATGGGAAAGACCTAGCAAATGATTGAACTCGGCATTATCCAAGCATCCAACACTCCGATACGCACTCCGCTACCTATTAGCTGGATTAATCGTGCAGATGCTCCCGGGGAAGTGCCTGCTTGGGCATCAATTGGTGTATTAACCGGCGTACAGTTACGTAACCTGCAAGCTCAGATAGGCTACGACAAAAGTACATGGGACTACAGCAAAATCGGAACAAACAATGAATTAGGCAGATACCAGTTTACCAGTACCACGCTAGAAAGCTATGGACTATTAATAACCGGATCTAACAAATCATACGGAAACGATTGTGTTAATTACAAAAACTGTTGGAAGCAAATGGCCATTAGAAGTACCAACAGCTATGGAAATTACCTATACGATTTAAAAAGTCTCGGCGAGTTCCTTGGTAGCACTGTTGGGCAAGATCATTTATCCTACCAAATACTGTACGATACCTATACTATGCTACTGCAAAGCGGTGCAGTTACAGAAAATGACTCAGCTGAGGTACTGGCTGGTATGATGTATGTGGGATGGGAGTTAGGCAATGCTGCTTACCAATGGCGCTACGAAAACATAGGCAACGGCGCCGCAGCATTTAACAGCGGTCGTTATGCCATAGTGGTATTAAGTCAATAAATATTACTATGATTACATATTCCGGCTTCAGCACTAAAAACAATGCTAAAAAATATAAGTTAACTGACTTTGAGCTTGCCAAACAAGACTTGGTTAATTACTTTAATATTCGCCGCGGCGAAAAGCTGATGCAGCCAAACTTCGGCACAATAATATGGGATATGTTATTTGAACCGTTGAACGAAGACACTCAACAAATCATAACACAAGACGTCACTAAAATTGCACAGTATGACCCTAGAATACGTGTAGGGCAAGTGGCAGTAACACAACAAGAAAACGGCATTTTAGTCGAATTAACGTTGGCGTATGTACCTACAAACCAGTCTGATGTATTAGCCTTGAATTTCGACAGAAATAAGCAATCTATCACTACCAATTAAGTAGCCATATTATACGCCTAATAAATACAAGATATAGGTAAAGAATATGGCACAGAGCACTCGTCAAACAAATCTTTTGGTACAACAGGATTGGACCAAGATTTACCAAACGTTCACAAACGCGGATTTTACCAGCTACGATTTCGAAACGCTGCGTAATTCCATGGTTAATTACATCAAAACGTATTATCCGGAAACTTTTAATGACTTCATTGAAAGTTCGGAATACATGGCATTGATTGACATGATTGCGTTCTTGGGCCAAAGTCTTGCTTTCCGCACAGATTTAAACGCTCGCGAAAACTTCATTGACACAGCACAACGCAGAGACAGTATTTTAAAATTAGCACGTATGCTAAGTTACAATCCTGGTCGCGGTAATCCAGCATCGGGCTTGTTAAAAATTGACAGTATCAAAACAACTGAATCAATTTACGATAGTAACGGACTTAATCTGTCTAATGTTACTGTACATTGGAATGATTTGACAAACGACAGTTGGTTAGAACAATTTACAGCAATATTGAATGCATCATTGGACAGCACAGAGACCATTGGCAAGCCCGGCAATAGTCAAGTTCTAAATGGAATACAGACTGACGAGTACAGTATCAACTTGAATCCCAACACACTGCCTGTGGCCGGTTTTAACGTAAAGCTACAAGGTACACCTGTATCATTTGAAGCAGTGAGTGCAACCACAGTTGGTAAGAATTACATTTATCAAGATGATCCTACTAAGGTTGGGTCCTTTAACCTATTGCATAGAAACGACAAGAACGGCAATGGCAGCAACAATACTGGTTTCTTTGTCTACTTCAAGCAAGGTACATTAAATTCAACTAGCTTTAACGTTACTAATGCAATTCCTAACAACTATGTATCTATTGCAACCAACAACATTACAACAGATGATCAGTGGTTATATGCATTAGATGTAAACGGTAATCCTCAAACATTGTGGTCCCGTGTTCCTGCATTACCTGGTATCAACGTAATCTTTAACAACTTGAGCGAAAAGAATTTGTATCAGGTTAATACTAAAAACAACGAACAAGTTGATTTGGTATTTGGTGATGGTAGCTTTGCTAATGTACCGCAAGGCAGCTTTAAGTTCTTTTACAGAACCTGCAATGGCTTGACATATTCATTGACACCCGATGACTTGTCTAATGTAACTATTTCGTTCAGCTATATTAATAAGGCCGGCAGTGTTGAGACTATGTCTATCACTGCAAGTTTAAAGTATACTGTTACCAATGCCAACGCTGCACCTAGCTTGTCTAGCATCAAGAGTTCTGCACCACAACAATATTATACACAGAACCGTATGATCTCTGCAGAGGACTATAATATCCTTCCGCAGACTACACACAGCAGTATTCAAAAGATCAAAGCAGTAAACCGTACCAGCAGTGGTGTAAGTTTATATCTTGATGCCATTGATCCAACAGGCAGCTACAGTAGCACCAATATCTTTGGCGATGATGGAGTATTATCATCAGACAACACAGTTAAGACAACTAGCTTTAACTTTTTAACTACCAACGACATTTACGAAGCAATTTACAACAAGGTAAATCCAATTGTTAATTCTTCGGAAATGAAAAACTATTATTACGCTACATTCCAACGCTATAACAGCCCACATGCCAATGTTGCTTTTGCACAAACTGGCAATTCAACTGTTACCAGCAGCGGGTACCTACAGTACAACAACAGCACACAGCAAATTGGCACAGGTACATCAGGCAACTTAAAGTATGTAGCACCGGGTGCTAGCTTAAAGTTCTCTGCACCAGCTGGTTATTATTTTGATGCACAGCACAATCTTGTACAAGGTACTCCTGGTTCGTCTAGTGATACATTGTCGTTCTATGCTGCTGTAAAGAGCACAGTAAGCAATGCTGACATCACTACTCCTAGTTTAGTTACCTTTGGTACAGTTGTTCCGACAGGTGCAGTATTGAGCGATGAGAATTTAGGCGGCGCAACTTGCATTATTCCGCCTTATAAGAATGACCTAAGCAATGAGCTAATCAGCACAATGATTAGTCAAATTCGTACCAAGGTTAACTTCGGATTGACATTTGATCAAGTTAATCAAGTCTGGGTTAACATATTGCCTGCAGATATTGGCAGTTCGACAAACTGGTTATTGAAGTTTACCTATAGCGGCGGCCAATACAATATTGATTACAAGGTAGTTGATTATGTATTTGGCAGTGTTAACAGCACCAAGTTCTATTTTGATCCAAATGCAAGGGTTTATGATTCAACTACTGGCGTAAACATTACAGACAGTATCAAGGTATTAAAGATCAATACTATGCCAAACTCATCTAACCCAATTGGACAGGATGTATTATGGCAAGTATATAACACATTAACAGCAGCCGATGGATACGTGGATGACACACAACTATTGGTAAGATGTCCTAGCACTCAGGTAGCCGGAGTACCGGACAATCCCGATTTATATTCTACGGTGGCTGGCACAGAATTAACACGAGGTGAATTGTATTTCCAATACAAGCACAATGTCCCATCACGAAACAGAATTGACCCAACACCGGTAAACATCATTGATGCTTATGTGTTGACCAATGCGTATGCATCAAGTTACCTAACTTGGTTGCGCGATTTAACTGGTAAACTAATTCAACCTGATCCTCCTCCGATCAGCAGTTTAGAAATTGACTTTGCGGATTTAAACAACTACAAAGCAGTAAGTGATTCTATTGTTTGGAATCCTGCCAAGTTTAAACCTTTGTTTGGTAATAACGAAAAAGTAGATCCTAATTTGAGAGCAGTGTTTCAAGTTGTTAAAAATCCAACCGTTGGGTTAACTGACAATGAAATTAAGACTCAAGTTGTTGCAGCAATTAATACCTACTTTGATATTAACAACTGGGACTTTGGTGAAACATTTTATTTTAGTGAACTAGCAGCATATTTGCATGCCACATTGGCTCCGAATATCTCTAGTGTTGTTATAGTTCCGACTAATAACAATCTTGTCTTTGGTAACTTCTTCCAAATCAATTCAGAACCTTGGGAAATTATTACCAGTGCAGCAACAGTTAACGATGTCGTTATTGTTTCTGCGGTAACAGCAGCATATTTAAATCTTGGTAACAATCTAGTAGGAACATTTTAATGGCGTTAAACAACACAATTAACTTTTTGCCAGGTGCATTTAGAACATCAACTAACCAACGATTCTTAGGCGCAACGTTAGATCAGCTTTATACTCAAGCAGTTAACGTGCCTATCAATGGTTATATTGGTCGTACTTTTGCACCTACGTATAAGTTACAGGACAATTATGTTCCGGAGTTAGATACTGCTAGAAAGCACTATCAACTTGAGCCATCTATTACCATTAAAGATGATAACAATAATGTAACGTTTTCGTCTGGTTATCTTGATTTGTTGAAAAGCATTGCCAACAGTAATGGCATAACAAATAACCATCAACGATTGTTCTCTGCCGAGGCATATTCATTTAACGGACACTTTGATTTTGATAAGTTTGTTAGATACTACGATTATTATTGGTTACCGTCTGGTCCGGATGCAGTTAATGTATTTGCTGGATCGGTGCCATTGCAAAATACATTTACTGTAACAAAGAATACTGACATCGGTGGATATGTATTCAGCGGAGTTGGCACACATCCTAACTTGCAATTAACTCTGGCTCGTGGCGGTACATATAAATTTGTAGTTGACCAACCTGGTTCAAAGTTCTGGATTCAAACTCAGTCCGGCGTGTCGGGCACAGATTCAAATGTGTCTACTGTTTCTACTAGACAGATATTTGGTGTGTCTAACAACGGCGATGATGTTGGTGAAGTTATTTTCCATGTACCTAGTGCAAACGCACAGGACTTTTATATTCAAATGCCTATCAAGGCAAGCCCTGCGGCAGCAGTATCATTCCATTATACTGATATCCAGGGTCAGTTGTTAAGTGATTTCTTAGCAGCACATCCAGATGGGCTAGATGGATTAGACACACAGTTTAACAACAAGACTTTTGTCTTTGTTACAAGCGATGTTGATCCAGCATTCTGGACAGTGGACAACGTTACAGTACCTGTTGAAGACCGTCGTTCAGTATGGCGTATTCAATTGAGTACCCTTAACGAAAACGATCCTGCTTGTAGAATCAACCTAATCAAGGAAGTTGCAGTATTACCACGTGAAAAGGTTTTTATCGGATCAGGTAAAACCTATGCAAGTAATCAGTTCTGGTTAGATAACAATTACAATTACACACTTGTTCCTATAATCACTGCAAACTCTGACTACTTATTTTACCAAGATGGAACAAATCCAGCATTTACTGGGCAAATTAAAATTGTCGATACTGCTGGTTCTACCATTGACGTTGATAAAGATATTACAGGTTCAGTAGGTTACACCAGCCCTAATGGCGTTAAGTTTACAAATGGTCTTAAGATCAAATTTGACTCATCTGTGGTTCCTGCTGCCTACGCAAACACTGAATTCTACGTTGAAGGCGTTGGTGTAGCTATTCGTTTAGTGCCTGTTAGCGAACTAGAAGTTGTTGAAGACTTTGGAGCATACATCACTACAACTCCAGACTATATCACTATCAATCGTGCCAGTGAAGATAGAAACCCTTGGAGCAGATACAACAGATGGTTCCATGTTGATGTTATTGATGCTACTGCGACCTATAACAATACCGCAGCAAACTATGGCCCCAACCTTCCTGCTCGTAGACCTATCATTGAATTTGATCGAGATCTTCAGTTGTTTAACACAGGTAAGCAAGCCAAGAAAAATATTGACTACATTACATTTGATGCAACTGATGCGTTCAATGAAGTTGAAGGGCAGGTATCTGCAACAGTAGATGGTGCAGTATTAAAAACAGGTGACCGTGTAGTATTTGCAAAAGATTACGACACCAACACGTTGAACAAAGTATATGAAGTTGTTATTGAAAATATCAATAGCAATAATTATGTTACTCTTGTTGAAACAAGTGACGACCCTATATTTGCTGGACAACAGGTTCTAGTATGTGGCGGAGATGTCAACAAGGCCAAGACGTTTAGATTCACTGGATCTGAATGGATCGAGTGCCAAGCCAAGACTGGTGTAAACCAAGCTCCTCTGTATGACTTAATTGACAGTAATGACTACAGCTTTAGCGATACAACCGTTTACCCTGGCAGCACATTTGCCGGCACAAAGTTCTTTGGATACACAGTTGGCACAGGATCAAATGATCCGGTACTGGGCTTCCCGTTAAAGTATCAGACTTTTAACAACGTAGGTGACATTAGTTTTACTAACTATTATGATTCGGACACATTTACATATACACTAGATCAAACAACTTATACAGTTAATGCAAACTCCGGTTATATTTTGGAAAACGACGGTCTAGCGGTCATTGACAAATATAACAACTGGACAGCTATCAGTGGTGAAACTAAACAATATCAAGTGTTTACAAAATTCTTTGATGGTTATGTCATCACCGACAACGGCGTTGAAAAAGCGTTTGTTCAAGTTGATATATTACCTGCGGCACAAACAACGGTACCACATACAAAAGTTTATTTAAACAATGCATTGTTAACTCCCAAGACTGACTACAACTTTATTAAAGTTGGTATCTATGATGTTATTGTTTTAGAAACTCTACCCGCAGTTGGAGACAAGATTGATGTATTGATCTTTAGTGATCAGGCCAGTGCAGAAAGCTTCTACGAAATTCCACGTAACCTTGAATACAATCCACTGAATGGAAACTTTAGTTCAGTTACGCTTGGCCAAATTCGTAGTCACTACGACAAGCTATTAGAAAATACCAGTGTAGTATCTAGCGGTACTATTCCGGTGCAAGACTTGTATGTAAGAGATCATACTGGTACGTTAATGCAACACAGCTCACCATTGATATATGCTGTTGGGTTTATGAATAATCCTGACATTAACTTTATCAACGGTCTATCGTTGGCCAAGAAAGAATACACCAAGTTTAAGAACAAGTTTCTGGGACTATGCAGCAGCTTAACTAACTTGAACTACAAAGATCCGGTGTCGGGTGTTGACACGATTCTTCAAACTATTAATGCAGTCAAGAACAGCAGTTTCCCTTGGTACTATAGTGATATGGTACCGCAGGGCGGAAACTTTACATCTGTAACATATGATGTACTAAACGTTAGACAAACTACATACGAAATCAGCTCTATTTTCAACAACCATGAGTTGAGTAATAGATCAATATTGATTTATCTAAATGGAGTTCAATTAATTGAAGGCACTGATTATGTATTCAGCACCATTAGTCCATCTGTTACTTTTAACGTTACATTTAACTTTGGCGATGTAATTTACATTCGTGACTACTTTAACACAGACGGCAACTATGTGCCAGAAACTCCTACTAAACTTGGATTGTATCCAAAGTTCAAGCCAGAGATTTTTGTTGATAATACATACCAAACACCTATTAGCGTAATACGTGGACACGATGGTAGTATTACCCCTGCCTTTGGCGATTTTAGAGATCAGTACATTCTAGAATTAGAAAAGCGTATCTATAACAACATCAAAGTAGACTATGCAAACAACTTTATTGACTTGTACGATGTAATCCCTGGTCGATTTAGAAAAACTGATTACTCAGATCTTGAGTTTGAAACTATTCTTAGTCAGTCATTCTCTGAATGGACTGGGCAAAATAATTTAGATTATACTTCTAACACAGTATATGATCCAAACAACTCATGGACATGGAATTACGCCAAGTTTACGGATGTAGTTGATGGGTCATATTTGCAAGGTTCGTGGCGTGCAATATATGAATATTGGTATGACACCGATACTCCGAATATTACACCATGGGCCATGTTGGGCATTAGCTCTAAGCCAAGTTGGTGGGATGGTCGTTACGGCGCAGGTCCGTATACCAGCGGCAACGCTGTATTATGGGAAGATTTAGAAAGTGGATACATCTGGAACGATGGTGCACCTTATTACGATACTAGATTTGCTCGTCCGGGACTAACATCGTTTATCCCAGTTGACAACGCTGGTAACTTGATATCACCTACTGATGTCTCGTTGGTTAAGTCAGCTAACCCACAACAAGCCGGAAAGCCATGGAGCCCCGGTGAACATGGTCCAGTTGAAATTGCATGGCGCCGCAGCGGCGACTATCCATATGCTATCCAATTGGCCATTGCATTGTCTAAGCCTGCCAAATATTTTGGTACACAGCTAGACATACATAAATTCTTTAAGAATCCGCAGACTGGTCATTTCTCAACAATTGATAATAAGAAACTCAGCCCCGATACCATTGTGGTCAACGGCGATAGTAGTTCAGTGCCTGGAACAGTTTTACGTTCAAGTGGATATATAAACTGGATTGTTGATAGTCTTACCAATCAAGGCGTTGCTGCGGTTGATAAAGTTAACACATTCTTAAAAAACATGTCAGTACAATTGACATGTAAAGTTGGCGGTTTTACTGATAAGAATTTAATTACTGTATACGCAGAACAAACTACACCAGGATCAACCAATGCCAGTGTTGTTGTTCCTGATGCTAATTATACTCTATACTTAGATTCATCTGTACCTGTTAACACAGTTACATACAGTGCAGTTATTGTTGAAAAGACATTGTCGGGATATTCAGTAACCGGTTACGATACTTCTAAGCCGTTCTTTACAATATACCCAAGCGTTATTGATGCTAATTTCCAAACTGCCACTATTAATTCTGCATCTGCTAAGATTTACAGTTCTGCATCCGCGGACCCAGTGTTAATTCCTTATGGTACTGAGTTCACTAGTATCCAACAGGTAGCAGACTTCTTAATAAGCTACGAGCGTTTCTTAACCAAGCAAGGGTTTGTGTTTACACAATTTGACACAGACTTGCAAACAGAAAGAAATTGGACATTAAGTGTTAACGAATTACTATACTGGAGCCAACAAGGTTGGAGCGCAAATAGTATCATCGTATTAAACCCTATTTCAAGTAAATTGAACTTGTCTACACAGGGCAGCATTGTTGGTGAAATCAGTAATCTAACAAATGGCAGCAAAATATTAGATCAGAACTTCTTGCCTATCAAGACCAGCAACTTCAACATCATTAGAACTGATGAGCCAGTTGTGGGAAATAATTTCTATATCTCAACACTAGACGGAACAGGTATCTGTTTCGCTAGATTTGATTTAATCCAGTTTGAACACGTATTGGTATTTGACAACATTAGTGAATTTGGAGACATCTTCTATATTCCGACTTTGGGTACAAGACAAAATCGTTTGAAACTAAATGGCGTTAAGACTGGTATCTGGACCGGCGCATTAAGCGCACCTGGATATATGTACAATGATCCTAACATTCCAGAATGGACACAAGGTAAGGATTATAAGATTGGTGATTTAGTAACCTACAACAGTTATTATTACACTGCCACAAAGGATATGCCTGCTTTATTAAAGTTTGATCCAACACTATGGACCAAGATTAACAAGTCTGATATCAAGACTGGCTTGTTACCTAGCCTTGGACACAACGCCCAGAAGTTTGAAAACATCTACGATATTGACAAACCGCCTGTTGACGAAACATTACAAAACTTTAGTGCAGGTTTAATTGGCTTTAGACCGAGACCGTATCTAACTGATCTCGGTATCAGTATTCCAACTCAGACCAAGTTATATCAAGGATATATTAAAGAAAAGGGCAGCTTGAATTCAATCACCGCATTGACCAAAGCCAACTTTAACAACGTTACTGGTAATATCAATATACATGAAGAGTGGGCATTTAGAGTTGGTTTATATGGCGGCGTAAACAGCAATACATTTACTGAATTTGTATTGGACCAAAGCACCTTTAATTCTAATCCAGTTGCATTTACTTTCACTGACAACGAATACAGCACAGGTAACATTATTGTTAACCTTTCAACTGCGTCTAATGTATATAACGCAAGCAACGTATCTAATGTCAGTACCAACATCTATGGTAACAGAGCGAATCATGCATACATGACTGATTTGCCTAGCGTTGGATATATGAACGCAGAAGATGTTGACTATTCAGTATTTGATATCAACAAGTTTACTGATCCTTTGACTAAACTAGGCTCCGGTGACAAAGTATGGGTTGCCAAGGACGGCACCGGTCAGTGGGATATTTTACGAGTTAACGAAACTGACATTAATGCAGTTGCAGTAACTTACACACTAGACACATTTGCTCAGTTGCAGTTCAATGACCACCATCCGTTTGTTGAAAACGATGCACTGGTTCTAAAATACTTTGACCCAGACTTTGATGGTGTTTACAAAGTATTGTCGGTTCCTAACTTGTTGACTGTTACAATTGAAATTAAAAACGAAGTTGCTCTTAAGAGATTACTTAGAGGACTTAGCTTGTCTGGCAATGGTATTGTGTATTCATTGGTATCTGCAAAGATCAATTCTATCACAGATCTAGCAGTTAACACAATACCTAAACACGGTTGGATAGAAAACGATCGTGTATGGGTCGACAGTGCAACAACTGACGGTTGGGGTGTTTACACTTACACAACTCCGTGGCCAGAAACTGGCTTAACTCACTTGACTGCTAACGTTGCACAAGGCAATGATAAATTTGGTACCAGCGTAAAAATCAGCAGCAACAATAATTACGTTTATGTTGGTAACCCTGGCAACAAGAGTGTTCAGGTATTTGCCAACGTAGCAGGTACATTGCATGCCAATGTAACCGTGTCAAATGCTATTGCAAACTTTGGTAGCGTGGTCGAGTCACAAGGTAACTTATTGATTGTTGGTAGTACCACAGATGCCAACGTTCACGTTTATAGACACTGGGCTAACGCTACAGTAACTAAACTACAAACTATCAAGAGTGCCAACGTTACAGCAATTAACAGCATTAGCTTGAGCTCTGACTTAAAGCACCTGTACATCGGCGATGCAACTAATAACATTGTAGAAGCATATTATACACAAACAGCAGATACATTTGGATGGGTATCAAAGCATACCGGACCAGTGGCATCTAAGTTTGGTAGCGTGGTAAAAGTAAACAGCAATGGTACCAAGGTATTTGTATCTGCACCCGAAGCCACTAACGTATTTGCCAAGGCGGGTAACGTGTATGTTTATAACGGAAATACTTTTGCAACAGCACAGGCCACTATCTCTAGTCAATCTAAGAATGACAGTGCCTTGTTTGGTTATAGCTTAGACATTGATGCTACAGGTACTAACTTATTAATTGGTATTCCTGGGTCAAGCGAATCAGGGCAGGCCAATGGTGCACTTGAGCGTTATGCATTGAATGGCAGCACATACAATTACACACAGTTACTAACACAACCTACCATGGACATAGGCCGTTTTGGCGTAAGTGTAAGTGTCAGCAGCGATGCCGCAGTATTGGCCGTTGGTAGCCAAGGCAGCTCTACTGATGAGCACACATACTTTGATGAGTTCGCTACAATAATTGACAGCGATACTACAAAGTTTGTTGATGAGATTTATGACAGCGGCGTAACCTACGTATTTGAAAATCAAATTGATCAAAGCCAAGTTGGTAATGCTGGTCAATATGTATTTGCACACGAGTTAGAAGCACAACTAAGTGCAGGCGACTTGTTTGGTTCATCAGTTGATGTATCAAGAACATTGATTGTTGCTGGTGCACCTGGATCTAACGCTACTGCTGGCTCAGCTTATACTTACAATAACTTATTGGGTAAGTTGGGTTGGACTTTGACAAGACAGCAACAGGCCAAAGTTGATATTGACACTATTAGTCGTACATTTATCTATAACAAGACTGACAACAACATTCTTGCAGCATTGGACTTTATTGATCCAGCCAAAGGCAAGTTGTTAAGCACAATTGATAAAGACATTGACTTTAAAGTAATCGCTGATCCTGCAATGTACAACGCAGGTACAGGCGTTGTTTCTCCTGACTTGCATTGGGGTGCAAACCAAGTTGGTAAGATTTGGTGGAATTTGGATTCTATTCGTTACATTGATTACGAACAGGATGCATTGATCTATAGACTCACACGTTGGGGGCAAACATTCCCGGGCAGCAGTGTTGACGTATACGAGTGGGTAGAAAGCACCACTGTTCCAAGTCAGTATACTGGTTCTGGTACTCCGTTACACGCAGACGACAGCGCATATTGTACTTCTGGATATGTTGACCAAGGCGGCAATATCAAATTGAAGTACTATTTCTGGGTATCAAACAGAGATATTATTAATACCCGTGCTGGCAAGAGCAACAGCGTCGTGGCCATTGCTAATGCAATTGAAAGCCCAGCTGAGCAAGGTATTCCTTATGCAACAGTACTTCGTAATGACAGTATTGCTATGTACAATGTGAACCAGTTATTAACTGGTCAAAATTCAATATTGCACCTAGGGACACAGATTGGCGAACAGAAACTAATTCATAGTGAATATGCGTTAGTTCAAGAAGGTAACACTACTAATCCAATTCCTGCTCAATTGATCAACAAGCTCAATGACAGTTTGTCTGGTATTGATGCAAACGGAAATCCTGTGCCAGACCCATCCTTGCCAGTAAGCCAACGTTACGGCATCGGCAATCGTCCTGTGCAAACAATGATCATGCGTAAAGATGATGCATTGTACAACGTCATTTACTTGATCAATAACTTCTTGGCCGAGTATCCAACGGTTATCAGAAAGCCACTGACTTTAATGAACAGTAGCGAACCTGTGCCGGCAGCAGATTCTGGCGAATACGATTTATCAGTTGATACGTTTATTGAATTATCTTACATTAATCCAAATAAGTTATCAGTTGGTACTAAAGTAATTGTACTCGATGATGTTAACTACTCTACTAAGTGGGCTATCTACACATGGAATGGTACTGCGTTTAACTCTGAACCTCGAGTACAGAGTTTCAAGACCAGTTTGTACTGGTATTACACAGATTGGTTTGATAGTTCGTATGACCCAACCTCAACCCCGGACTTGACCGTTGCAAACAACTTAGAGTTTGGTAAGTTAACACTACAACCTAATACATATATCAAGGTGTTAGATGACGGACATGGCAAATTCTTAGTATATCACATTGATAGTTCTTTGAAGTTAAACTTGGTTGGTATTGAATCGGGTACTATTCAAGTATTGTCCAACGTTATGCCACCTGCAAAAGAAACTCGTCAGATGTTGTTGGCCATGAAGCAAGAGATATTTACTGATGATATTGCAAGTGAATACAACAAGATTTTCTTTACAATTATCAAGTATATCTTAACAGAACAGCGTAACGTTGATTGGTTATTTAAGACCAGCTTTATTAACGCTATACAACATATTCGTAAGTTGGAGCAGTTCCCGGCATATATTTCTGACAACCAAAACTTCTATGTTGATTATATCAACGAAGTTAAACCATACAGAACTATTATTCGCGAGTTTGTAGTTGACTACGAACGTCAAGATCAATTTGATGGAGATATTACAGACTTTGACTTGCCACCATACTGGGATAGTAACGTAAATGTTTACAGAAGCCCAAGCGGTGAATTGTCGTCAGACGCAGCAAAGTTACAAACTGGAGTATATAGCCAGTGGGCAAACAATTATGCATACAAGGTAGTAGATACTATTATTGAGCGTCCCGGTACAGGTTACTTGTTACCACCGCAAATTTCTTTTGTTGGTGGCAATGGTAAAGGAGCCGAAGGGTATGCTGAAGTAAATGCATATGGTCAGCTATCTGGCATTGTTATTACTAACCCAGGTTCTGGATACACTAGTATTCCGACTATTGTTATCAATGGCACTGGCACAGGCGCAGTAGCAAGAGCTGTACTACGTAACATCTTTGACGGTAACAATACCGGACACAACGTTGTTCGTAGCGTTAAGACAAAAATCAAGTTTGATAGAACTTCGTATACTACATCAAATGTATTCCAACCATGGGATGAAGTTGTTGCAGGACAAGTTATTGCAGCAAACACAATCATACGTCTAGACGAGATATTGTACAAATTAGATCAGAACGACTATACAATTGATGCCAATGTAGAGTTCCCGATTGCTAACGTAACTCAAATCGGTGCAGGAGACTTTACTTCTGCAAATGATAGAATTACTGCGTTTAACGGCAACGTTGATCTAAGTCTATATGTTGATGGTATTAGTTATCCTGGTGTAATCGTTGATGGCAATACCGCAGAGCTTTGGACTGCTAACCTTGTAGTGTTCCCGGACAAGTTAATTACATACGGTGGTAACTTGTACTTGACAACTGGCAACGTATTTGATGCCGGTGGTTCGTTTGCAAATATATCTGCCAACGTTGAGCAAGTATATGCAGACTCGATGACTAAGGTTGGTATCAACACAGACAGCATAATTCAAAGTCGCTTTACTGATGCACTGGGAGTTGACCCTAGCGACATCTTAATTGATGGCGGAGCATATGTTGATACGTATGAAAGCCACGCCCCAGAAGAATTAGTACCGGGCCAGATGTTTGACAGTGTAAACATTAGTGTATTCTCTAATGTTAGCCCGACTGTTAACGACTATGCATTTAGATTGTTTGACGATTTAAACCAAGGTCGGCATTTCTATAGAATTGCAGCAGCCAACACAACCACATTAAGTCAAACTCTGCACTTGACAGATACAGTGGTACACTTAACTGATGCATCAGTATTACCACAAGCCAACCCTGATATGGCTATTCCCGGCGTACTGTTTGTAAACGGCGAAAAGATTACCTACTACAGAAATTACAGTCATGACACAGTAACTCCGTGGACTGCTAACCTAACTGTTACAACGGGGTCATTGATTTCTTATAGCGGAAATACTTATGTCACAACTGGCAACGTATATGGTGCAACATTTAATGTTGTGGCAACCAATGCAGAAATCATTGACGTTAACTCAGTTACACAAATACGTCGTGGTGTAGATGGTACTCCGACATTAGTACAAGCACAGGGCAGCATTGCAACAGACGGAAGTCGTCAGCAAGTTGTGCCAAACTCAACTGTTACTAAATCAAATGTTGGTGCAAGCCCTGCAACTTACACCGTTACTGGAAACGTAAGTTACCTACTAACTGCAACACATGCAATCAGCGCCAATATTGGGGAATTTATTACCCAAGTTGGATCTAGTGCCAATGTTCGTTTGTTGGAAACTGTGCACAATGCCAATATTGTTGCAGTAGTTGGAGTAGGCCCAACTACTACCTGGAACACAGGAAACTTAATTGTCAACGGAGTTACAACCATAGCCAATAAAGTTTCTTATAACCCAATTGGTATGGTAAACACAGCAGGTCAAGTAACTCTTGCTGCCAATACAGACATTGCTACAGGGGAAATTTGGTACGATGTTGGTGTAGGCACAGCAACAACAGGTAATGGTTTGATAAACAGTCATACGTTTGCATCAGACTTCTTGCTTAATAGCCCAGGGTATATGCCATGATAAATACTGATAAATCTCATATGTCAAACACAAATTCAGATAGAATAGAGGAAAAAACAGTGGAACAAGTGAAAAAAGTACCAGACGAACACTCTGGAATATATGTAAGGGGTCATATTAAAATCTTCAACCCCGAAACCGGCGAAGTTTTTATCGACAAGCCCAATGCCATTCACTATGAAAACTTTAGTGTAGCCCTAGCTAATTCTATCGCTAATAAAGGTCAAAATTTCATATATGAGATGGTGTTTGGCAATGGCGGAACTAGCGTAGACCCAACGGGTATTATTACCTATCTACCAACAAACACAGTGGGACAGAATACCAATTTGTACAATCCCACATATAGCAAAATTGTTGATGATACCAGTATTGCCAACTTGGATCCAAGTAATAACAAAATGACCATTGCCCATATTCCTGGAGCATTGTACACAGACATCTTAGTTAGTTGCTTATTAGATTACGGCGAGCCAAGTGGTCAAGCTGCATTTGACAACAGTCAAAACCTTGATGGAGAATATGTATTTGATGAACTAGGACTACGTGGTCACAGTACAGACGGCACAGTCGGTCTAACCAGTACTGGGCTATTATTAACTCACGTGGTATTCCACCCAGTACAAAAAGCTCTAAACCGTTTAATTCAAATTGACTATACAGTGCGTATTCAAACATTGACAAATCTAAGTTCAATAGGATAATGCAATGAGTTATATTATTAACAAAACTAACGGTGATGTTCTAGTAGAATTATTTGACGGAACAACTAATACTGAAACTGGATTAACATTAATTGGTCGCAATTATGTTAGTTACGGCGAAATTCAAAACGAAAACTTTCTTCGTCTATTAGAGAATTTTGCAGATAATATTCCTCCAGGACAAAGTGTGGGCTTTGCTCCTATTGCAGGCACATTATGGTGGGACACAGGTAATCAAAGATTAAATGTTTACAACGGTGTTAACTTTATTCCAGTTAGCGAACAAACAGTTGCTAATGTTGCACCTACTATTAAAAAAACAGGAGACCAATGGTGGGACACTGTTAACAGTCAATTAAAAGTTTGGACTGGCACTGGCTGGCAATTAATTGGTCCAGTATATTCTACTGGTCAAGGCACATCGGGCCCTGTAGTTGAAACTATATTGGACTCCAACTCAGATAGTAGAGTAGTATTAGTAACCTACAGTGGTGGTAATGTAGTATCTATCACTAGTGGGTATACTTCTGCGTTTACTCCATTAAGTCCAGTTACTGGATTTACAACTATAAATCCAGGTATAAATTTAATCAACGGTACTATGATAAATGGTACAGCAACTAACAGCGTAAGCGTAGGCGGCCTATTTGCCAACGTATTTGCTCGAGTTGACGCTAATACTACATTTACCAAAGACGTTGCTATTACTGGTACCGCATCTTTTACTGATGCAAATATTTACTTTGGTAACAAGTCTTTAAACATACAAAACAAGAACTTCAATGGTAACATTGAATTGTATGTCAACGGAGCTAGCGGTAACGTTCGTGCAGTGCAAGTTGATGGCTCAACTGGGTTGTCTTATGTAACTGGCTCCCCCACTAAAGAGATGGGCATTGCTAATAAAGGCTATGTTGATTTAGTTAACAGTACCTTGACCAATATTGTTGAGACTCAAATTAGTCAAATCAACGGAAACGTAACACAGGTTAACCAAGATCTTAGTGCTAGCATTAGTGCACTTACACTGTCTACTAATGCAAACTTAAATCTTGCGGTGTCATCTATTAACACTGACATTTCTACGTTAACCGGACAAGTAAATTCCCAGTTTGCAGCAGCAACAGCCAATGCAGTAGCACAATCACAAAGTATTACCAATTTAAACAACGCTGTTGTGTTATTGGCTCCGATTAACAATCCAACCTTAACAGGAATTGCAAGTGCACCGGATCCAGTGACTGGAGCAAATAGTACACAAATTGCAACAACAAGTTTTGTATCAAATGCTGCGGCAGTAATAACAACAGATTACTCGTCAAGAATAAGTCAGTTATCAGATACAACCGCAGTAAACTTAGCAAACGGTCTTGCGCTGAAAGCAAACCTAGCAAGTCCAGTATTAACTGGTGTACCAATGGCGCCTACTCCTACAGCAGGTAACAGCAGTACAATGATTGCTACTACAGCTTTTGTGAATACATCTATTGCAGCAAAGCAGTTTAACTACACTGTGGCAACAACAGGTCCCGGTGATACATCTGGTGTTATTTCTAGTACCAACGGTGCAGCGGGTAACAACGGCGACTTCTGGTTCCAGATTGGATAATCAATGACATATAATCGCGGACTGTATGTAAAGTCTTCCACAACACGCCAACACATTTATGCAGACCTAGACATAACTGTCAAAGGTGGCGGCGGTGGTAAAGGTGGTAACGACTCTGCTGCTGGTTATCCGGGATATCCGGGAGCAACTGTTACAGGTACATTAACTGTAAACCTGAACGAGTCTCTTGTTATTGACATTGGACTCGGTGGAGAACAAGGTTACGGTGGCAGTGGCGTCCGTGGCGGATATGCAGGTACAAGTTCAAATGGATTCAATGGCGGTCGCGGCGGCCGTTCTGGCCCTGCTGGCACAAGTGGTTCGGGCGGCGCCGGTGGCGCAGCTACTTCGATAAAATATAACGGCGAATTATTTATTGTTGCTGCTGGCGGCGGCGGTGGCGGTGGCGGTGGCAACGGTCCACCGGGCGTAGCTACCTCGGGTGGATATACTGATACTCCAGTTGGCGGCCAAGGACCCGATAAAGGGGGCGACGGCGGAGGCGGAGGCGGAGGCGGAGGCGGCTACCCATATGGCGGCGCTGCGGGCCCGCTTAGGGGCGGAGATAGTGGAGCATACTCTGGCGGAACAGGTCAAAGTTTAATCCCATCTGGATTTGCAAATTCTACCAGCTCGTCGATGAATTACGCTTCTGGGCCCAACGGGATTACAGAATTCAAATATCTATCGGTTACTGGAAAACCATACTTTCAGGGCGGGACAGTTACATATGGCGAAACCTTTATTGATTTTTATGGTCAAGAAGTTAGGTACATAACACATACGTTTAACACATCAGGTAGGTTAGTTGGGCTAGGGCCAGCAGTGCCAGCACAAGTAGATTGGCAACAGCTAATTGAGGGTAAAGTAAAAGTTGGACCCGACTGGAAAAATATAAGCAACATCTATAGAAATGTCGACGGTCAGTGGAAAAAGGTATATCCGTCTAGTGGCCTGGTTGAAAGATCAACTCCCGGTCAATCTTATACGTTTGTTGTACCTCCGGGTATCTACTCAGTGAATCTTCACATGATCAGTGGTGGTGGTGGTGGCGCAGGATGTCAAGACAACGAAGAACCAGTATGGACCGGCAGCGGCGGCGGCAGCGGCAACTTGGTTAATACAACAGTAAATGTTACTCCGGGTCAGACTATAAGATACTATGTAGGGCGCGGAGGCAACGGTGGCGGCGTCGGATCCGGGGGTAATTCGGGAGAATCTACATCATTTGGTACTACGACTGCTCCGGGCGGCGGCGGTGGTGGAATTGGTAGCGGAACAGGCGGTACTGGCACTAACCCCGGAACAAACGGCACTTATGTAAACGATGACCGGGACGGCTGGAATCAAAGTGGTGGTGCAGGCGGCGCAGCAGTTGAGGGCTATGCCAGTGGCGGTACAGGCGGCAGCTACAGCGAAGACGGCGAATATGGTACAGCAGGTACAAGCGGAACATCTGGGTTTATACGTATAACCTGGGGATAAGATTAGTTGTATTTTAGATAAGTAAGTAAAAGAGAACAAGAACCATGGCGTATACAATCATTAAAAGTGATGGAACAGAACTAGTTACTATCCCTGATGGAAGTGCAGATAGCACAACCAGTTTGACTTTACCGGGGCCGAACTACGTGGGTTACGGCGAAAAATTAAACGAAAATTTAGTTTATCTACTAGAAAATTTCTCATCCAATATTGCTCCCGGGGGTGTTAACCTTGAAGGGCAGCTATGGTACGACAAATACAACCAGAAACTAAACGTATTCACACCCAACGGTTACAAATCGGTAGCTGGTATCACTAACGCGGGCATCCAGCCAGTAAACACCACCAATGGTGATGTTTGGTTTAATACAGTAACAGAACAAACTTTTATCAAGGACGCTGGTACATTTAAGCTAGTTGGCCCAATTTATACAAAGCAATTAGGTGTAAGCGGTGCTATCCCGGACACAGTCAATGATGGCATTACCATTGGCACAACGCATAACATTATTAAACTACAGGTTGGTAACGTATTAATCGCTACAGTCAGTAATGATTCTGATTTTACCCCAAGCCCTCCGATAACCGGGTTCCCTACTATCAACTCTGGTATTACTTTTAATTCTGAAATTAGACCCAGTATTAACGCCAACATACATGGCGTTGTGCTTGGTAGTTTAATTGGCACAGTAAACGGGCAAGTAACTGGATCACTAATTGGCCCAGTAACAGGTGATGTAACCGGAACAGTAACTGGATCACTAATTGGCCCAGTAACGGGTGACGTAACGGGCAATATCAGTGGCACAACAGCTAGCGTTGCCTCGTTAGTTGCAAGCACTGCCACAATCAATGGTGGAACATTATCTGGATTGACAGCAGTAGCTACATCGGCACTAACAGTTACTAACTTAACAGCAGCAACCGGCACAGTTGGTAATATTACATCGTCAAACGTACAAATTACAGGCGGCAACGTAACTCAATTGAATTCAATGAGTGCTACTGCGGCAACTGTTAATACCTTGTCGGTACTATCTAGCATATCAGCTAGTGGCGGGTCAATGTCCGGCCTAACTAATATGTCTAGTACATCAGCTGATATCACTAACTTATCAACGAGTAATATTCGTGCAACCAGCGGCACAGTAACAGGGTTAACATCATTAATCAGCACAACTGGTTCTATAACTAACTTTAGTTCGTCGAACGTTGCTATTACAGGTGGTGCTATAACACAAGTAGCAGGTAGTGCTACTACATTGGTAGTTACTAATTTAAGTACAGGTAATGCACGTATAACTGGTGGCAATATATCACAAGTAACTGGAGTAAACAATGTGTTTACATCAGCAAACTTAATAACATCGTCTGCTACTACTATGCCAAGCTCGGCTAGTAACACTGCAATTGCAACCACAGAGTTTGTGCATTCAGTAGTACCAAGAGGTGTTATATGGATGTGGAACAGTACCGCAGCAAGTATCCCAGCTGGGTTCCAACTATGTGACGGAACAAACAATACTCCGGACTTGCGTGATAGATTTATTGTGGGCGCAGGTAACCTTTACGCATTTGGTGCCAACGGTGGCGCAGCAACAACTACACTGTCATTGGGCAATATGCCTTCGCACACTCACACAGCGAATTCTGCGTTTACTGGAACCGCACTCGGTTCGCATACGCATACTATCACTGATCCTGGGCATACTCACAATTATACAAAGTTATCATTAGTCGGCGGAACCTCGTCGGGTCCGGACTCCAATTGGTGGAGCGCATCAACACAGAGTACATCATCGGCATCAACTGGCATCTCTTTAGCAGGAGCATCAGCAGGTACACCAGCTGGTACAGTAGTAACAACTGTAGCCAATACAGGGGCAACTGTGCCAGCCAGCATTGATAATAGACCTCCGTTCTATTCGTTGTGTTACATACAAAAGATGGTGTAATAAACCCATAAATATAACAAGTAATCAAAGGATAATACGTGGCGTATACAATTAATTTAACTAACGGAAACAGCCTAATTCCAGGCGGGCTATCTGATGGTACCTACGATAACTCCCATTCTAGTCTAGTTTTAATTGGTAAGAACTACGCAGGATATGGCGAGTTTTTAAATGAGAATTTTGTCAGACTGTTGGAAAACTTTGCCAACAGTTCTGGACCCCCTAACCCCTTAAAAGGACAGTTGTGGTGGGACACGATCAATAACATTCTTAAAGTATATTCTGGTACCAGCTGGAAAATTAGTACAGGTGCAACCAGTGCGCCAGCTAATAGTCCCCCGGGCGATCTAAGTGCATTAGGTGGCGACTTATGGTTTGACACAACTAATAATCAGCTAAAAGTATATTCTGGCACCAGCTGGGTTACGGTAGGACCGGCTGCAAGTGCAGCAACAGGAGACACCGGTGCGTTCCCGGTAATTATGGCTGACAGCTCAGGTGGTGGCCACATCGTTATACAATTACGTTTTAGTGGTGTAGTGTACGCTATATTCTCTAAAGACACATTTACTTCAGCTATGCCTGGGTTTGTTACAATCAAAGCTGGTTTGAATTTTAGCACCACCGCTAGCCCAAGTTGGGTATTAAGCACACAAGACGTAGCAGCCACAGCTGGTACACTAGTTCAGCGCGATGCAGGCGGTGGTATTACAGTTAACGGTATTTCGTCTACATCAATTAGCACAGCTAGCTTAACGGCTACAGCTATTGCTGGCAACATCACAATCCCAACCGGATCAACATTTACCTCAACTGGGTTTTCATCATATAACGGACTTGAATTAGCCACTGTTGGCGGTACAGGTCAATTTAGCGCCATTAATAATACCCCAATCGGTAACGCCACGCCGAGCACAGGACAATTTACATCATTGAGCATTACAGGTACACAAGGTGTAACGTTGGGCGTCGGCGGCATCAAGCCAGTGGGCAATGCCAACATTGATGTTGGTACTACTAGTTATTATTTCAACAATGTTTACACAAAGAATCTAACAGCCATTGCAAATATTGCTCCTACTGGTAACTTGGGCGCCACTCTCGGGTCGTCTACTAATTGGTTTAGTGATGGCTACATTGGGTCCGTTAATATATTAACAGGTATTACTCCCGCAGCAAACGTGGCAGCAGACCTAGGATCGTCTGGTAACTATTTTAACAATGGTTATTTAAATGCCATGTCTATTGTACGTAGCATCACTCCGCTAGCAAACTTAAATGCAACACTAGGTTCTTCTACTCGTTATTTTGCTCAGACTTACTCGAACGTAGTGACCGCAGCCAGTGCAGTGGTTGACACAATAACATTGTCGGGAAATATAGTACCAACAAGCAATTTGGCATCTAATTTAGGTTCAAGTACAAATTGGTTTAACAACATTTATGGTACCGCTATTCATGCACAATACGCCGACTTGGCAGAACGCTTTGAAGCAGATGCAGAATATGATGCAGGAACAGTTGTTGAAATGGGCGGCGAGAAAGAAATTACAGCAGTTGGACAAGATTTAAGCGATTCTGTCTTTGGCGTCATAAGTACAAAAGCAGCATATCTAATGAATTCTGGTGCAGGCACAGACAAAACCCACCCCCCAATTGCAGTACAAGGACGAGTTCCAGTTAAAGTAGTTGGCGCAGTACGCAAAGGTGATCGTTTGGTTAGCGCAGGAAACGGTATGGCTAGAGCTGGTAAAAAAGAAGAAATTACAACATGGAATGTAATTGGTAGGGCTCTAGAGCACAAAACAACAAATGGCCCCGGCGTAATCGAAGCCGTGGTAAAATTAAATTCGTAAGGATACAAGTAATGTCATATTCGCAAGGCGGCCTAATTCAAGCTACTGACTACAACACAATAGTTGGTACAAGTCCTAGTAGCACAATTAACACAATTAACACTGTATGGGCAGTTGGAAGCGGTTCTGCTGGTTATGGACAAACAGCAGTGAGTCAAGTATCTGTGGCTAGTACAGTTACAGCTACCCAATGGGCTTCACTTATCAACAGTTTAAACAGTATAATCAAGCACCAATCGGGGTCAAATACAATTTATTCTGCTCCGACTGCTGGTACAACTGTTAATTACTTACAGTTTCTAACCGCCAACGTTACTACTGCATATAATAACAGACTTACTTTTGCTAGTAACTCTGCTGTCACTGCCGGGTCGGCACTATCGACTCCGTGGACATTAGCAGTTGCTAACGCAGGCAGCAACCCACCAACTGGTGGCACTGCTAGAACATCTGTGACACGATCATTTGGTGTACGTGCAGCTTTTGCATCAGCCGATCAAGCACGTTATTTCTTTAATGCCGGCGGAAGATTAAAATTAAACTGTTCGGGCACACAAAACGCAAGTACAACTGCTAGAACAAACGAAATCATTTCTTTAATTGGTTTCATGGGCGGAGTTGGTTTGTTTGCAGCCAACACCAATGGCGGCCGCACTGGCACTGGCGGTACGTTGGGCACCAACGATACCACAAAAGGTTACTACACAACAACATACAACTCTAACGTAACTGTTGTTAGCGTAACCAGTACTACTACAAACTATACCGCAGACACTGGTTCCATTGCTGTTAACGTCAACGGTACCAAAGGATCAAATAATGACAACGGTACCAACGTAGACTTCTGGTTAACATTAACTACCAACTCTGGAACAGACGGCACAACTGGAACATTTGGTTTTGATGACTCGTTTGGTGTAAACGTAATCAACTCAATTGATATCTCGTACCCAGAAACTACCAACTTGAGTAACACCTGGGGCACTGTAACTATCTCGGCTTTGTAATAGATTGACATAACACGTAGTCTGTTGTAAAATAGGCTACGTTTCCTTATGTTTACCTATGAGCTCAGAAGTTACTAATCTAATTAACGAAATTCGTTTAGCCACGGACTTTCAAACAAACAAAAAAATCCTTCGGGAAAAAATCCAAACAGACTTACACATAGCACACAACGGTGGGCTATTTAAAGTGACGCCGGAACTATTGGCGTTTGTTAAGTCTATGCCAATCGATGTTATCTATTTGGAAGATGCATACCAAAATCCAATTGAAGTAGATAGGCAAGTGTTCTTAGTAACTGCACAGCAGCACTATCATAGAGTAATGAATGAGTGGCACCAACAATATGCAGAACTCAAAAAAATTAGAAAAATCTAAAGGCATAGTTGCCTTTGCCTATAACACTAATCAAGTTGATTATGTTGCGATTGCAGAAAAAACTCTTTCTGTTGCAAGCCGCATATTAGGATTACCATATACTGTTATCTCCGACAACTATGCAGCAGAGTTTAACAATACTAGATATAGCATTGACACTGATAGCTTTGTGCAGTGGAAGAACATTGGCAGAAGTGCAGCATACGACCTAAGTCCCTACGATGAAACATTGGTCATTGATGTTGACTACATTGTGCAAGATACCAATCTGTTAAAGATATTTAAGCAGTCGTGGGATTACCTTTTGCTCAGACACAGCAACTCATTGACTCAAGAATACAATGAGTACATGGGCAATAACAGTTTACCGTATGTATGGGCCACAGTGTTTGCATTCCGAAAAACAGACAGAGCAAAACAATATTTTGACCTAGTTAAACGAATACAACACAATTACGAATACTACAAAGCATTGTTTAATGTACAAGGTGGCTCATTTAGAAATGATTACGCATTTTCCATGGCAGACATAATTTTAAATGGATATACTGTATCTGACATAGGGATTCCTGGCACTATGTTGACGGTTGATACGCCTATTAACAGCATTACAATAAAAGACAATTTTCTAGTGATCAAAGACGACTTTAAATCATACGTGGTTCCTAGAACAAACTTGCATATTATGAGCAAGAGGTATCTACAAAGCGAAGACTTTCAAAAGTTTATAGAAAATGTCACAGCATAAAGAACAGCAAGGTTATTTGACCTTTGCGAAAAACACAGACATTGATTATTTGCACCTTGCATATGTTCAGGCTCTAAACGTAAAAGCTACACAAAAGATCAATCGGTACGCAGTAGTAGTTGACAGTAATACCAACGCATTGATTACAGATCTACATCGTGCAGTATTTGATTATATTATTGTGCATGACAGTAATGGCCCATTTGATGCAGAGGCCATGGCATTTTGGTTAACACCGTTTAAAGAAACAATCAAGTTAGAAAGTGACCTATTGTTTACACGCAGTATTGACCATTGGTGGGACACTTTTAGATTACGTGATGTTGTATTAAGTACTGGGTGCAGAAATTATGAGCAGAAGTTAAGCAGTTGCCGCGAATATAGATCAATATTTGACAACAACAGTTTACCCGATGTCTATAACGGGTTGATGTACTTTAGATTTAGTAATACTGCTAGAAACTTTTTCTTTACTGCCAGACAAATCTTTGAACAATGGGATTCTGTGCAACAAGAGTTAGTTAAATGTGACCAAACGCCTACGACAGATGTAGTGTATGCCATTGCTGCAAAAGTTATTGGCAACGAATTGTGCACACTGCCAATTGACTACATTAATTTTGTGCACATGAAGCCAGCAGTAAATGGGTATGCAGAAACTCAAACATTTAGTGATGTTTATACAACTGTGTTTGACCACGGAATGATACGAGTCAACAACATTAACCAATACCACCCATTTCATTATTACGTAAAAGATTTTGTAACAGACGAGATGATTGATTACTATGCTAGATCCAGAATTTCTTAAAGCATTAGAAATGGTTGCCGAGCAAGAGCGACTAAAGCCTATACCATTTAAACAGTATCGGTTGTACTATAATGAAGATGGTACTATAATAGGTATGTGGGAGTACGATCACCCAATTGGTGACAATTTTGTTGTATTAGATCATCCTGACATATTTAACAAAGCAAACACACAGCTCATGCGTGTGGTTAAGGGCAAGTTAACACAGTTAGATCCTTCTGCACCGTTAAAGTCACGACTTAAAAGATCAACTACAGGACAACCAGTAGTTAAGAACCACCCTGCTATTGCTCTTAATCAAGACGAAGAATATACAGACGTTGAGCACTATGACCGAAATAATTGATGTTGCAGATTTAGACTGCATCTACTTAACATATGACGAACCAAAAAAAGAAGAGTTCTGGGTCACTATTCAGAATATTGTTCCTTGGGCGAAAAGGGTTGATGGAGTACTGGGTAGTGACGCAGCTCACAAAGCCGCTGCTGATGCCTCAGATACGGAAAGATTTATACTCATTGACGGAGATAACATCCCCGATGCTGCATTTTTTAATCAGCAGCTTACTCTGGATGCGAATAATCATGATTGCGTTTTTCGATGGAGAGCACGTAACAATATAAATGGACTTCAGTATGGAAACGGCGGCATTTCGAGTTGGACTAAAGATTTTGTTTATAGCATGCGGACTCACGAAGCCTCGGACGGGTCCGATGAGACGCTTGTGGAATTTTGCTTTCACCCGAAGTATTGGGCAATGGCGGATGTATGTTCAACAACATATCCAAACGGAAGTGCCTACCAGGCCTGGCGTGCAGGGTTTCGTGAAGGTGTTAAGATGTGTTTGGACCGAGGAGCTAGGCCCAGCCTTTTAAACTTCACCTCAAGGATTGTCTCTAGGAACTACGATAACTTATGCATCTGGCAGTCAGTTGGGCAAGACGTGGATCACGGAACATATGCTATCCGTGGAGCCAGACTAGGAACGTACCTTACCATGTTAACCGATTGGGATTACACAGAAGTCCAAAATTTTGCAAAACTTGAAGAACTCTGGGAAAAGTATAACACAGCAGAGTACATGGGAGAAGACTTTACGTTCGAAGTTGATCATGCCTTAAAGACCAGATTGGGATTGCCTATTACTTCTTTAAACGCAGAACAAAGTAGATTCTTTAAACATCATTACATGAGTCAATTTAAAAATCAAGGAATAATGGTTCGTGAGTAAAAGCAATTTCATGGCCAGTGCAGAATTTATGAAGGACAACTTGGGTCCTGCACTTTGCCTGGCTAAATGGAAGCAAGTAAGCCTGCATCTTCCGACTGGGCTAAACAACAGTTGCTATCATCCTCCCTTGCACCAAATTGATGCAGATGCAGTAAAGGTCAATCCCAGTGCATTGCACAACACCGAACACAAGAAGCAACAGCGTGTGATCATGTTGAAGGATGAAAAGCCTAGCGAGTGCAGCTATTGCTGGAACATCGAAGCACACAATCAACTAAGTGATAGACATTACAGAAGCGGAGAGCCGTGGGCAGCAGAACACTATGACGAAATTAGAAATAGCACAGGACAAGAAGATACGATTCCAAGTTATGTGGAAGTCAATTTTAATCACGCTTGTAACCTTAAGTGTAGTTATTGCAGCCCTCAGTTTAGCAGCAGTTGGGCTGACGAAGTTGCTAGACACGGAGCATTTCCCACTAGTATTCCCCATAATGACCCCGCTCATTTTACGGGTGCTCGACGACCTATCCCCCATCGTGAGGATAATCCATACGTTGATGCTTTTTGGGAATGGTGGCCCGCATTATATCCTAAACTTAAACACTTCCGCATGACAGGCGGCGAGCCACTAATGGACAAAAATACTTACAAGGTATTTGACTATGTGTTGGCTATGCCCAAACCCGACCTGCATTTGAATGTAACCAGCAACTTCAGCGTAGAGCCTAAGCTGATGGATCAGTATCTTGATTATGTAAAACGTTTGTGCAACACACAGATTGAGCATTTCATGCAGTATGTTAGTTTGGACTCAGGGAATCGGAAGCAAGCCGAATACATTAGACATGGCATGTCATTTGAACGTGTTGTGTGGAACGTGAATAGGTACTTAGAAGAAATTCCGTACCGCAACAGTCTTACATTCATTATTACTATGAACAATCTCGGCATTTTGGGACTACAACAACAGCTTGAATGGATTCTGGCTTTACGAAAACATCATAGCAAGACTTACCAACGAGTTTGGTTTGATACTCCTTTATTGCGTACTCCGAGTTGGCAGAGTTTGCAAATACTACCTTCGGTATACGTTGGTGTATTAGAACGTGTAGCAGACTGGATGGAGACAAATAGAGAAACCACAGACAGGCCATTCCAAGGTTTCAAAGACTATGAGATACAGCGTATGCGCCGAGACATAGATTGGATGAAAGAAGGCAGCAAATTAGATACAGTTTATATCAATGCCCAACGTGCTGACTTTTACCGTTTCTTTAATCATCATGATACAAGACGCGGCACTGACTTTTTAAAGACTTTCCCAACAATGAAAGAGTTTTGGGATGAGTGTAAGTATTACGCACAGCAATGAAATTTTTAATCATTGGAGATAGTTGGGGAGTCGGAGAATGGCGGCTAACAAACGACACGAGAGGTTGTGTGTCGATACCAAACACCGGTTTAGATTTTTACTTGAAAAAGTTTGGGCATACTGTAAATAACTTGTCCTACGGCGGTGAAGGAAACTTTGGGCAATTAAGATACGCTTGCCACAAACTAATGACAGAGAATTCGGACTATGATTACATAATTTGGTTCCATACTGAGCCGGTGCGTGACATAGTGCAATTTGTTCTTAATCAAGTAGAGGCAGGGCAGCAACAGTATCCAAACATACAAGGCAAGAGCTTTGTTGATGCTATGCAGTATGTAAATCTGTGTAATTATCAATACGCCCAAAGAGAAATATTTGAAAGATTCGATATTCCATTTATTGTAATCGGTGGAGTAGGTAAATTAGATCACACAATTGATAACTTTGCTTTCGCTCAAATAAAGATCTATAGTTGGCTTAAAGAATTGTTAGCACTTGATTCAGTACCTCATAATTTTTTAAAGTATGACGGGGTTGATGCAGTATACGACTATTTAAAACCCAATGGTATAGAACAGGTTTTAACAGAAATTGAGCGCGGCGAAGCGTTACAAGACTTAACTAAAGATCATGTTAATTTTCCAGACGGTATGCATCCTAGGAGAACCGAATTTGAGAAACTTGCAAACAGAATACTAAACATGTTAAAATAACAGATGCCTAAACTAACCAACGAATCAGACATAGAATACAAACGTAGAGTGATTGACATTAAGTCAGAATCATTCTGTGCCGCCAAGTGGTACAACGCTACCATATGGTTAGGCAGTGGTCAAACAACTAGCTGCCATCATCCATTGCCCCATGCCATTGATGTAGAAGAACTTAAAACAAATCCTAAAGCACTGCACAACACTTCTAAAAAGAAAATGGAACGTGAACAGATGCAAAAGGGCGAACGCCCAAGTGGGTGCGAATACTGTTGGAAAATCGAAGATATAGGCAAAGACAGTATCAGTGACCGCGTTTACAAAACAGTTATATATGAAGATAAGGATTTAGATGATGCATTTCGTTTGCCAGCGTCCAACGACGTCAACTTACAAACCCTGGAAATTGCTTTTGACCGTACTTGCCAGTTTGCTTGTAGCTACTGTAACCCAGCTTTTAGTACTACATGGGTTAACGACATTAAACGCAATGGGGCATACACAGGGCTGGTTAGTGATGGCCGGAACCATTTTACTCACAGTCATGATAATAGTCAACTGTATAAATTCGGTCAGGTTAATCCTTATGTGGAAGCGTTTCACGCCTGGTGGGAAAGTGACTTACACCGAACCCTTAAAGAACTTCGAATAACAGGTGGGGAACCACTAATGTCAGGCGAGACCTGGAAGCTGATCGATTGGTTTAAGATCAACAAAGGCAAGAGCAAGACACGACTAGCCATTAACAGCAATCTAGGCACAGAAGTAGATATCGATCGTTTGTTAGACAGCATAGACGGTGTAGAAGTTGACTTGTACACCAGTAACGAATCAATTGGCTTGCAGGCAGAGTATATTCGAGATGGTATTAACTTTGACGACTGGGCTAACAACGTAGAGCGACTACTAGACAGTGGCAAGTTCCGTGGACTGCATGTGATGTGTACAGTCAATGCATTGTGCCTAAGCAGCTTAGACAGCTTCCTTGAAATGGTAATGAACTGGAAACTTGAGTATGGCAAGGATGCTATCAATTTCTCGCTAAATATCTTGCGCTTTCCAAGTTTTCAATCACTTACTATCCTACCAGAAAGTATCCGTGACCAGTATGCAGCCAATTTAGGCAAGTTCTATAAGAGCTATGCAGACTCTGGCTTAATGCACGAGTATGAAAAGAATCAACTGGCAAGATTAATAGCCTATGTAGACATTGTAAGTCAGCCGCATGAAGGTGCAGCAGAACTATCAGTATTGCAAAACGATTTCAAACAGTTTTTCACACAATACGATCAACGCAGGGGCAAAGACTTCTGCACAACATTTCCTGAACTAGCAGACTGGTACAACAACTTATGAGCAAAGACTTTTACAACAAAGGGTATAACTACAATGCTCGTGCACCGTACTTTACCGATCGTGACAAATTAACAGAAGAACAATGGACTAGACTAACTGAAAGTAAATCTTTTTGTATGTTGCCTTGGGTTCATATGCATGCCTTTCCTGATGGTCGTGCGTATCCTTGCTGTTTAGCAGACTACTGGCATCCTGTAGGCGACCTGCGTAAAAACACCATGGCAGAAGTGTGGAATCAAGATGCGTACAAAACCATGCGTACCAATATGTTACAGGACAAGCCCTGCAAAGAATGCAATAAATGTTACGAACGAGAAGAACACGGAGCATTTAGTATGAGGCATGATGCTAACCGTAACTACGGACACCATATAGGAGAAATTGATGCAACACACAACGATGGAACGCATCCTGAGTTCAAAATTAGGTATTGGGATGTGCGCTTCAGCAATCTCTGTAATTTCCGCTGTCGCTCCTGTGGCCCTATTTTCAGCAGTAACTGGTACAATGATCATATTAAGTTATATAATACACGCCCTGATGTTTTGGGTCGTCCTATGGATAGAGTGGAATACACAACAGGAGACGAAGACGGAATGATCCAGCAAATGGAAGAACACATTCCTCATCTGGAACAGGTATACTTTGCTGGCGGCGAGCCCCTGATTATGAAAGAACATTACTATCTGCTTGAAAAACTAATCGAGCATGGTAAGACAGATATACGTTTACAGTACAACACAAACTTTAGCGAATTGCATTTTAAAGATAAGCATGTATTTGAGTACTGGAAACACTTTAAGAATGTCAGTGTTGGTGCAAGTCTTGACGCCAGCGGTGACCGGGCAGAATTAATCCGTAAAGGCACTGATTGGAAACAGGTATTAGAAAATCGTCAACGCATGATCGACGAAGTGCCCCACGTGGACTTTTATGTTAGTGCAACTATTAGCTCAATGAATGTGTTGCATGTATTAGATTTTCATAGAGAATGGAGCGACTTAGGTCTTATTCATCCGAAAGATTTTAATATTAATATTTGCCAGGACAGCAAGTGGTATCGTGCGGATATTTTCCCACAGTGGTTTAAGGACGATTACATTACTCCTGCATATAACAAACACATTGAATGGTTGGAACCGCAGGATGCATTAAATCGTGCAACCAGTGGATTTAAGAGCATGCTGAGTTTTGTAAATGCAATTGATAACAGCAACGAATGGACACGTTTTATCGAAGAAACAGCTAAACTTGATAAAATTAGAAATGAAAAATTCTGGGACGTTTTCCCGGAAATCAAGCGAGCATTAGAAAAATGACACTACCAAGTACTATTTGTATGCTGCCATGGATCAGCATAGAAGCAAGCCCAATGGGTACATCACGCCCATGTTGTTTAGCGCAAGAGGAAATTAAAGATGACCACGGCGTACCGTATTCGTTGCGTACCACTACCCTTGAAGAAATTTATCACAGCAATTACATGCAATCTTTGCGACAACAGTTTCGTAGGGGAGAGCAGCCAAGTACTTGTTCTAGATGTTGGGTGGAAGAGGCATCAGGACGGGATAGCAAGAGAATACACAGTCAAGTTCGACTCAAGGAGTTATACGCAAAGGTTGACTGGGACAATGATGACCCTGACCAATTGTGGTTCGTTGATCTCAAACTTGGCAACATCTGCAATCTCAAATGCAGAATCTGTGGTAGTTGGAGCAGTAGCAAGTGGGCCACAGAAGAAATGGCATACCTACCTCCAACAGTGGATAAGAAAAGTCACATTGCATATCAATGGCTCAAGCAAGGTAAATGGCCTGAAGAAAGTCCGGACTTTTGGGAAAACTTGAAAGCTCTGCTGCCTAACATTAAATATTTTGAGTTCACAGGTGGCGAACCTTGGCTTATTGAAGAACACTGGGACTTGTTGCGCCATGCTGTGCAGACAGGGGATAGCAAGCACATTGATATTCACTACAATACAAACGCAAGTATTGATGTATTGAGCATGGATAAGTCTTGGGTCTGGAATGAGTTTGGGCGTGTGGATATTGCGTTTAGCGTTGATAACGTGGGTGCACGTTTTGAATATGAACGTTACGGCGCAAAGTGGGACGAAGCAAACTTAATTATTGATGGCATTCATTGGGCACAGGGTGTAGACACCCACAACATTACTACACAACTTTGCTTTACCATCAACATACAGAACGTCTACTACTTAGATGAACTGCTAGCTTGGGCAGACACTAAGGAATTTGGTAGTATCTACTTCAACATGCTACATAGCCCAGATCATATGAGCATACAGTATATGACTCCTGCTGCCCGCGAGCTGGTATTAAACAAACTAAAGACAACATTTTGGACTACCAATAAGTACCAACAAGAAATTAACAATGTAGTTAACTTCATTGAAAACGGACCGGGTAGCGACGGTACTGAGTTCTTAGAAAAAATGAAACGCACTGACGAATACCGTAAACAAACCTTCATGGATACTCATCCAGAAATAGCAAAAGCCATGGGGTACTAATGGAATCTGGCAGCGGTCAAGCATATCGATATCTTACTGTCGACGATTCGTTTGTTACTGTGCAAACAAACGATGCAGGAGTCTGGTATTGCATCGAGTGTCGATACTCAGTCGGGGACTGGATTGAAAAACAAAATCCAGCACAATGGGAAGTAATTGGATTGAGGTATCATGCACGTTATAAGGTGAGAGAAGACCTGATGTCTTTTATGCTACTGCGTGGTAATAGTAGATTTTTATATGAGTAAACCACAAACACTTTGCCTTGCGCCCTGGGTGCATACGTATCTAAGCCCACAAACAGAACGCAGGATGTGCTGTGCCAGCAGAGAGCCTGCACAAAACTTTCAACAGTATATCGACACCGCTGCTGGCAGTGGCAAGTATATACCTATCACGCTGGACGAACACTGGAATGGGGAGCACATGCGTTCCGTGCGCCTACGTATGCTATGTGGGGAAACCCTCCCAGAGTGCGAGGTATGTAATGATAAACTGTTGAATACCAGTGTTTACCGCAGCTATTTTGACAGCCTGTTTGGCCATAAGTACATACAAGTATTAGAAAGTACAGACGATACAGGATTCACTACAATGAAGCCTGTTAGTTGGGATTATAGGTTTACCAATCTATGTAATTTCAAATGTCGTACTTGTGGTGACATGTTGAGTAGTAGTTGGGAGACTGAGCAAAAACAACATAACATGATAGATTGGTCCAATCCAAAGAATATTTGGATGCAACCTGAAGTCAAGAAGCAGATTGAGAGATTTCAAGACCATGAGGTCGAAGCAGAGTTTAGTCAAGCAGTAGAAGAGCACCGTGTTGAAGAGGTCTACTGGGTTGGCGGCGAACCTCTTATGTATGAACAACACTGGCGCTATATGCAACGCATAATAGAACTAGGGGACGGAAAAAATGTTTATGCAAGGTATAACACTAACCTATCAAGAGTGGACTATCGCGGGGTTAATCTTTATCGCGACATCCTTAGCAAGTTACGCGACTGGCAGATATGTGCATCGCTCGACGGAACAGGCGCGATTGGAGAATACATTAGAACAGGCCTCGACTACGATAGTTGGCTTAAGAACTTCTCTGAAGGAGTATCGCATTCAACTCATCCTAGACAGATGCGAATCGATTTCACCCTTACCTTGCCAGGAATGTTTGAGGTTGAATGCATTGACAGATTGTCCGCAGCCCTCTCCGTACAAGTTTTGGCGAAAGTAATTTTTAGTTTTAGTCCGGACATAGTTATGTCACCGCTTGCACTACCTAGAGAGATTTTACATCCGTGGGTAGACGAGATAACCGACCAGTTAAAAGGCTCTGGCGGCGCCTTGAGGGATATCTTAGTCCAGCTAAAAACTAGACCCACGTTTGCTGAACAGTGGCCAAATGAATATCAAGCAGCAGTTGCTAAAGGCAAACAGCGTGTGTTAAAATTAGAACAAATACGTACACAATCAATTACAATGCGTGAGATACTTGCTAAACGTCCGCAAGTGTTAGAATGGTGGGACTCAATTGGGATATCGTAAACGCTTAGACAGACTATATCACACTCATGCAAAAAATCCTATCGGGTTCGAGCGAGTAGCCAAATTGCTTCAGCAGGAATATCCGGGGAACTACATAGTGCATGAGGCATTTATCCCGTCTAAGATGAGTTGGGGACCACAATTGGAGTTTGAGGACGAACAAGAAGAAATTATGTTTCGGTTAAAATATGAGTAAAGTAACAGTAACATTACAAAACCCCTTAGACAAAACAGACACAATCAATTACTTTATTGATGTCAACGACTCTCCAATGGGGCAACGTTGGTTTAGTGCTCTACAGGAAATTGTACAGCGTAACCTATATCTTGAAAAGAACTTTTGCTTTTTGGGATTCCCTGATAGTCAACGCGATTTAAGATTTATTTGTCAAGAATTGTTTTGGGCAGTAAATGAGATTAACAGTTTCTTTGACGACTATCACATTGAAGAATTGTACACGCACACAACCTTGCGTGATCCAATAACATTAGACCCTAACCAGGATTTAATGAATAAGTTGCATAATCATTTTGAGATCCTGCAAGGCACAGTCGATGGGCTTAGTGACTATTACAAAAGAGCAGACTATACTACAAAGTTTGCTATTAGGCAATTAAACAATCTTTGTCATGAGGCAGAGAGCTTGATGTTGAGTCAACGCAAAAAGGCAACGCAACCTGAATGGGTCCGGCCCAGTCAAATTACAACATTTTTAAACGCACCCCGATATGAATTCCCAACAGATTATAGAACTACATTTGAAGAATCTAGATACGATAGGAAATTCGGGGAAGTATACCTACATTGGACGCAGATTGGCAAGACTCTTTATGAAGTATATCGAGACGAAAAAGGCGTCGACGTGGACCAGAGTGTGTGTGATGCTATTACTCATCTACGCTACTATAGCGGCGAGTTTGACATCGAATGGGCGCAGGATGTATGCTTCAATGGCCCTCATCCATGGCACACAACTGAAATGGCAGGATTCCGAGAATGGCTGGGCAGGAACGGATTCAACGTCAACGACCCGCAATATAACTATGGGTACCACCCTGTTGGTCAGGTTGATTTATTGGCGTCTTTTGGAACAACCAACTACGATGACGTTTGGCCAGTTCTATCGAGGTACCTCGACATACAGGGGATCACTACAGATGATGGGCAGGGGCGTATACTACGCTCCGTATATCCCTACACTTGGACCGACCGAGACTACTACATCCGACAAATAGAAAGATTAAAGCCAGGGTATGATCATAGCAGCAGGTGACAGTTTTGTCTACGGTAGTGAACTAGCAAGTCCTGCCAATACTTTTACAGCATTGCTGGGTGCAGATGAATGTGTTGCTTGGCCTGGCTATAGCAATGACGCCATTGCACGTACCACAATCGAACGTTGTGAGCAAGGTGGGGTGTCTGGGGCAATTGTCAGCTGGACATTCCCTGGTCGTTACGAGTTTAGGTTTGCATACGATACACGGCAGCGCAAAAGTCCGTGGTACAGTATTAACGCATGGACTATAAAAGACGATGTTACAGATATCGAACGAGAGTTTGTCACTAAAAATAAAGCTATACTGGATACCCAGTTGGAAACCATTAGAACAGCGAAAAAGACTGGTGTTGTGGATTTCGCAAAAACGTTTTTCACGCACGTGGGTTCTACGGAATATTGGGAAGTGTATTCAAGTCTTAAGGAAATTGTTTACCTCCAAAATTATCTTAAGGTAAACAACATTCCTTACATGTTTACGTGTGCAGATAATAGCCTGTTATACAATCATACCGTCGATCAAGGTGACAGTGTGATAAACAGTTTGACTATGCAGATTGATATGAATAAATGGTTTTGGTTTCCTGCAGGCACAAAGCCAAATGAAACTTGCGACCCAAGAGGTTTTTATCAATGGGCAAAGGAAAATAAATACCCTATAGGAACTACACATCCTCTGGAACTAGCACACAGCGATGCTGCCAACCTAATGCAGGAGAAATTCAATGAAATGGTTAAAAAATCTATATAACAGGATTCGTCTAGAAATTCGTTATCGTAAAAAGCTCAAAGAGTTACGTAAGAGAGATCCGTTTATCTACAAATGATATACTGTATTGGTGATAGTTTTACTTTTGGCGAAGAATTGCCGGACACAAATTCAGCTTGGCCGATACTGTTAGGCAACCTGCTTGACAGGCCTGTTGTTAATTTAGGCAAACCTGCAACCGGTAACTATCGCATGGTAAAACGTACAATGGATTCTGTACTAAGCGGAGATGCAGAGTTGGTTGTAATTGGATGGACCGACCCTGCCAGACAAGAGTTTGCAGATGATATTGGTATCACTGATCTGTGGGCCGGCCGCGAACATAGACGAATGCAAAGTTGCAATGATCATCGCATAAACTTAATCAAGTACATGACTGCGTATGACGTCCCGGGCTACTATTACACAAAATGGTTAAGGCAAATAATTCTAGTGCAGAGTTTTTGTAAAGCAAATCAAGTTAGATGCATCATGTTTAACGCCTGTAGCTCAGAAGATTGGCACAAGTTATACCTAGACAAAAACGCACAGTTGGCTAAACACATAGATTCAACCGACTTTGTGGGATGGCCCTATAGTGGATCCGGTATATGGACCCACGGCATGCCAAAAGGACCTAATGGGCACTTTCTAGAAGAAGGGCATGTAGCAGTGGCAAACAAAATCTTTAATCATATTCAAAATGAAAGTACTGACACTAGGGTGTAGTTTTACCTATGGTGAAGAATTGTCTCGTGTTGATAATGCATGGCCCTATTTGTTGGCTAGAACGAACAATTGGACACTAACCAACTTGGCCAAAAGTGGCGCAAGTAATGACAGGAACATACGCCTGCTATTTAACGAGTTGCCCAATCAGTACGACCTGATAATATTTGCATGGACTAATCCGGATAGGTTTGAAGTACCGTATAATGATCGCATAATAGATATCTGTGTTAATCACGATTTAGTTACGCAGTTACCGTGGGTACTAGAATACTATGCAAATCACAGTGAGAGGTTTTACAATTACGAAAAGTGGATAAGAACGGTAGTAATGTTACAAAGTCACTTAGAAGCAATTAAGCAACCATATCTATTTGTTAGTACATTTGGCATACAAGCCGATTTAAATCAAGATTACTACAACGAGTACATGCCTAAATTAAAATATCTAACCGATCAAGTTAATGATAAATTTTATATAGACTGGCCAAATCTTGGAATGTTAGATTGGCAAGGAAATTGTCCGTTGGGACCGGGAGGCCACCCGTTAGAAATAGGTCATCAAAGAATAGCAGAACATATTAATGAACATATTAGGAATATCAGCGGGCTTTCATGACGCAGCAGCAACAGTACTGGACAGTGATGGTAACATATTGTTTGCATCGCATAGTGAACGTTACTCCAAGAAAAAGAGTGACGCTAATTTTTGCAGTCCTCTCATTCGTGAACTCGAAACTTATAACCCAATCGGGACTGTGGCATATTATGAGCGACCACTTATCAAACAACTACGGCAGCTCTATGCAGGACAAGGGTTTGATTGGAGCAAATTGTCTACAAAGAAGTTGGTTCATGATCAAATTGGTCATGCAAAGTGGTGGGACCTACAGAATTATAAATCGTACAACCATCATTTATCCCACGCAGCCGCGGGGTTCCAAACGAGTGAATTTGATAGAGCCACAGTAGTTGTCATTGATGCAGTTGGGGAGTTCGAAACAACCAGCATTTATGGAGCCGAATATGTTAATGGCCGGGCTGTATATAAGAAGTTGTGGCAACAACATTATCCTCACAGTATTGGCATGTTCTATACTGCAATGACACAGCGAGTAGGACTGAAGCCGCTTGATGAAGAATACATTTTAATGGGCATGGCTGCATACGGTGATAAGAACTATGCAAACGTCATGAGTATGAGTTTAGTTGACCATGAGTACGATATAAAGTTTAAACAAAACTTTCATACTGGGGTTGATGCAGACTTCTTGGATATACTATCGGACTACGATGTTGCTGCTAGCACACAAGAAATAGCAGAGAGATTGATTCTCAATGTTATGACTCGTGCTAAACAATTTAAATGGAGTAATAACTTAGTCTACTCGGGCGGATGTGCTCTTAATTGTGCAGTTAATGCAAGAATAGGAAATTATTTTGAAAACATATGGATTATGCCTAATCCCGGTGATGCTGGTAGCAGCCTTGGCGCTGCCGCTTTGGCTCATGGGGGTAGAATTAACTGGACTAACGCTTATCTCGGGTATTGTATTCCTGGGCCTTATCCTGTTAATGACATACTTGATGAGTTGCTTACTAAGCAAATTGTGGGAGTGGCATCCGGACATGCCGAGTTTGGCCCAAGAGCGTTGGGGAACCGTAGTCTCTTGGGCGATCCAAGAGGGATACATATTAAGGAAAAAGTAAATGAAATTAAACGTAGACAACAATTCAGACCCTTTGCGCCAGTTATTTTGGAAGAACTGGCTGATACTTACTTTGATATGCCTCGTGGTTGGAGTAATAGCAGGTATATGCAGTCAGTCGCTCGTTGTAGGGTGCCTGACCTATTTCCTGCTATCGTTCATCACGACGGAACTAGTCGTGTTCAGACTGTGCCGAAAGATGGATCAGGTATCAGAGATTTATTGGAACGCTGGTTTGTATTAACCGATTGCCCTATGCTACTCAACACTAGCCTAAACATCCGCGGAGAACCAATGGTAAACGATCGAGCAGATGCAGATAGATTTGAGCAGTTATACGGAGTAAAGGTCTGTTCCTAATGCAACGCATTCTCATAATGGGACTACCGGGCGCCGGAAAGACTACACTGGCAAACACATTGCGAGACAAGTTAATAGTCGCGGACAAAAAAGTTGTGCACTTAAATGCAGATGAAGTACGCAGGGAGTACGACGATTGGGATTTTAGTCTAGAAGGAAGAATTAGACAAAGCAAGCGTATGCATTCTTTGTCAACAATATTGGAATGCGATTACTGTATTGCTGACTTTGTTGCACCATTGCCTGAAATGCGTACAAACTTTGAGCCACACTGGATAATATTTGTTGACACAATTGATTCTAGTAGATACGATGATACTAACAAGATGTTTGTTGCACCCGAGTGGGCGGATATTCGTGTAACCACGCAAGATGCCGATTATTGGAGCAACATGATCATTAAAACTATTTTATACACAGGCAATGGAGACTAATAAACGTAGTCTAGCAAAAACCGTTAGCTGGAGAATCACCGGAAGTGGTGCTACGTTTGCTATTTCTTATTTGATCATCGGAGACTTAAATGTATCGGGCACCATTGCTGCTATACAGTTAACTTTTAATACTCTGCTTTATTTTATCCACGAACGTATTTGGAATCGTGTTCGTTGGGGGCAAGAGGAATAAACTGCCGATATTGGTTAATAGTAAATGGAATGTCGATATCTCTACGGTAGTACTTGGATATATCAGTTAAAGATTGTTTTAACGTGTTCCATTCCTTGGCAATAAACGCAGGGCTATTAAACAATTGATAATTGTGTTCTAGTATTGTCTGCATATCTAATAACATCTCTTGTTGCTGCTGATTACTCATACTGCTGATGTTGTTGAGTATTTTAACAACAGCGTCCATTCGTTCAATTGGATCCTGAATAGAGTCGTAACTCTCGTCCCAATAATCGCCGAATGTTTTAAATCCGTAATTACGCAAGTACTTGAGATTGTCTGCACAACCAACTAATACAAATGGCATCTTGAGTACGATAGGTTTAAATATCTTTTCTGTCAGGTGCGTCTTTGTTTGCCAGTAACAAGTTTCAGTTACAACAAACACAAAACTTTCCATAAGCTGAGGCAATGGACTCAGCGCCATACTTTGATTTGGTATATGTTTTTGATCTGCAAAGTCTATACGCAAGGGATTGGGTTGCTGTGCCAATGTAATGTTATGAATAGTGTCGGCGCACAACTCACTTGATATTAACCTGTCGTCTCTTGCTTTGGTTAAGTTTTCGGCAGATGGTAAATGATTGTCCGGGCACACATCGCTATAACTAACATGCCCGTGTTCTAGTATTCCTTGTTTAAACAGTTTACTAACAAATATACTGCGGTATACACGCTCATTACTGGTCAGTCTATTAAATGTAATGTAGCTTTTGTTTAGAGTTCTTTGTGCAGGTTCTACTAGGTGTGGTAAGTATTGATGGCCCCTATACCAATCTGCTGCTGCAAATATATGAAAGAAATAATCGATGCTGGCAAATTTGTAATGGTCGCATATACGATCCTTTTCGACACTGTCCTTTTCGGTATTAACTAACACATAAGGGCCTTGTGTAGTGGACACAATGTAATCAAACAAATTTTTATTGTAATTAAAGTTTAATGGTTCTTGATCGTAGAAAATAAACACAGGGCCACGAGACTCAGGTGGGTTACGCATATCCGGCGGATCAGAATCGTCTCTTAAGGTCTCTATATTTTCTGGTTGTGTTGATCCAAATGGGTGTAGATATATTACGGTGGGATCTGTTATAATAGTTTGTAGGTGTTGGTAGATATTTTCGTAGTGATTGGCAATATTATACATGTTTGATGTTTTTTACTTTGGCCCAAAGCCAAATCTTTTTGTATTTGAAAAATATGCAAAGGACTTAGACGCTGCTGCGGCTATGTGTACCACTGGGTACTATTGGTATATTTATGGTGGTAATGATTATACCAATTTCGATTTTTCATGGCGCCCTGTTCCTTGGGAAAAAGACCATGTGCATGTGTGGCCAAGCCAACACCAACAATGCGGCGATGTTTTCCTAGCACACGTTGACAGCGTAGCAAACAGACAGTGGCACTTTAGACAAGAGCAATCAGTTACACGAACGCCCGATCAAACTAATTGGACTATCCCCGAAGAAGTCAATGCCGCTACAATAGACTTTAGCTGGCATCCTAATTCAATTGAACCGCCATTTTCCTATCACTTTGGTAGTGAGTACCAACAAAGCATAGGCTTAATCTATACTGTGCCTGGTGCAACAGAAATTAAGTTTGCTGGACCCATGCCTTCGCAAGGGTATCATAAAATAACTGCGATGCAAGTGCTGGATATTTTCTTTATTGACAAAGGTAATCCTACAGCACAGGTACGCTATGATAGACTCAATGAAATGCACAATGTTACTAAGGTTCGTTATGCAAACAGCATGATAGACACAATCAAGCGTTGTGTTAACAGAGCCAAGACCAACAAATTCTGGATAATCAGCAGCGAGTACGACTACACCGGGTTTGACTTTCGATGGCACGCCGAGCCATGGCAACAGTACATGACTCACATATTCCCGAGTCAACACAACAAGTGGAGTGACACGTTCCTAATTAACAAATGGGAATTTAGTCGTCATGCCGAGTGGGCCAAGGGCCTTGAAGAGTTTCCTAACTTAAACTTTGTGTCCGATCAAAGTGTAGTCAAGCCCGAATCCAATTGCGACATGTACTTTGTGGATCACGGTAACGCTGATAGCGACCTGGACTATGCTGCACTGCTAGCAAGGTATCCGGATATGGTCAAGACACGCTTTGCAAACACATACCTAGATACCTTCAAGCGTATCATGCAAAATGCAGACACCGAGTACGTGTGGATTCTCAACAGCGTGTGTGACTACTGGCTATTTGACTTTTCGTGGGAGCCCGAGCCTTGGCAGCGTGAAATGATTCATTGCTTTACCAACGAAACTGATTCTGTATTAACACGTGATAAGCGCGGAGACACATTTTACATACACGTTGAATCATTTAAAAAGCAAATGGTTGAACTGGAGTTGTTGGATTGGTTCAATGTGATTAACTATGTTGACGGACACTTTGTTAGACGGTATCCAGTGCCAGCGGTGCATTATGATGGCGACAACTTAATTGAAGCAATTAAGAATCATACCTTTACTAGTCCCTATGCATTGTTTACCAAGGAAACGCAATGCAAAGGCATGAATGGAAACACTACATGCCTATGGACCGAAAAGGATCGTATTGCTATTGACGTCAACGCAGACAAGAGCACCAGTTTGATTCCACGCGACATCAAGAAGTATATCGAAACTCAAGTGTATGATTACCCGCACCTTGTAGAACATCCGCGCTTGCGTAATATGCGGGCAGTAAAAGACCTAGACATTGTGTTCATCAGCAATGGCGAACCAGATGAACTGAAATGGTTTGAGCACACAGAGTACATGAGCAATCGTGATGTAAAATGGATTTGCGGCGTCAATGGGCGTGTAGCTGCATATCAAGCAGCGGCCAATGCCAGTACAACGGATTGGTTTCTAGCAGTGTTTGCCAAGCTAGAAGTATTCGGTACAAGGGATATCTGGGAGTTCCGCCCAGACTATTGGCAAGGCCCTAAGCATTACATCTTTAATGCACAGAATCCCGTCAATGGACTAGTCTACGGACACCAAGGAATGATTGCCTACAATAAGAGCCTCGTTTTAGCAAATAACGACCCTGGAATTGACTTTACACTGTCACAACCGCACGAATCGGTGCCTATTCTTAGCGGGGTAGCACACTATAACCAAGATGCCTGGACTACGTGGCGCACAGCCTTTAGAGAGGTATTAAAACTGCGATTGTTTATGGATACGCAGCCCACAATAGAAACTGAGCATAGATTAAAAGTCTGGTCTACTGTAGGCGAAGGGCAGTATGCAGGTTACAGTATTATGGGCGCCAATGACGCGATTGAATACTACGAAGAAGTCGACGGTGATCCGGCAAAGCTACAGTTGAGCTTTGAATGGGCGTGGTTACGTGCAAGATTTGATTTAAAATAAAATAGACTTTAAGCGTAAAAGTCTTTAACTGTTTGCACTACGTACTCGACTTCGCTGTCTGTTAGTTCGGGGTGTATAGGTAAACTCAGACATTCTCTGCTGAATTGGTCGCTGCCTGCT
>Ga0228702_1000147_pt1 | contig 59993 bp, 65 predicted proteins | sample McNCre217_Aug_MG_2_FD_178018 | JGI IMG/M metagenome (GOLD analysis project Ga0228702, IMG submission 178018) | Freshwater microbial communities from McNutts Creek, Athens, Georgia, United States - 20-17_Aug_MG | ecosystem: Environmental > Aquatic > Freshwater > Creek | place: USA: Georgia... | reverse complement strand
AAACAGCCCGGCATAATCCAACACCCGCCCCGCCCCCGACGCCATCGCCACCGCCGCCGAATTCGGCCAACCATCGCGCGGCGCCACGATCCGCATCCGCTCCAGCCCAAAGTTCAGCATCGCCCGTGCGGCGGCACCGATATTCTCGCCCATCTGCGGGCGAACAAGAATGAAGGCGGGCGGGATCATGGCAAACCTCTGGCTGAACTGCCGCCTGATACGCCACTGCGCCTTCCTAGCCAAGCCCGCCATTCTAGGCTAACAAGGGCCAACTCTATGCAGGACAGACATATGGCCGACCAAGACCGCCCGCAAATTACCCTGATCACCCCAGCCGCGATTGATCTCGATCTCTTCCCCGACCGTCTCGCCGCCGTGCTGGACAGCGCAGATATCGCCTGCGTCAGGCTTGCCTTGGCCGGCAAGGACGAAGACATGATCCAACGCGCCGCCGACGCCTGCCGTCTGGTCAGCCACGCCCGCGATGTTGCAATCGTGATTGAAAATCATGTGCTGATGGTTGAACGGCTTGGCCTTGATGGCGTGCATCTGACCGATGGCGCCCGCCAGGTCCGCAAGATCCGCAAAGACCTTGGCAACGATGCCATTGTCGGCGCCTTCTGTGGCGTCACCCGCCACGAAGGCATGAACGCCGCCGAAGCCGGTGCCGATTATGTCGCCTTCGGCCCCATCGGCACCACGCCGCTGGGCAATGGCGAACAGGTCGAATTCGACACCATTGAATGGTGGTCGCAAGTGATCGAAGTCCCAGTCATCACCGAGGGCGCGCTCACGGCGGAATTGGTGGCAAAATTCGGCCCGGTAACCGACTTTTTCGGCATTGGCGAAGAAATCTGGGGCGCAGAAGACGCAAGTGCGGCATTGAAAGCCTTGCTGGCACCCTTGGGCTAAAGCCCCGCGACACCATTTGGCCAAGGCGCGGACAGCAGCGCGCCTTGGCTAGCCCTCGGCGGCTTCGGCCAAAACATGGCTGGCGCGAATGACCCGTTCGCAATGCGCCGCAAGGTCTTTGCGGCTGGCAAAGGCGTCCACCGGCACTTCGGGATGAAAGATCACCTCAACCCGCCCCTGCCGCGCCGCCGCAAGCGTCTGCAGCAGATGTGGCGCGAAATCCATCTCGCCCCACCAACCATAAAACCGCGGGTCCTGCCCTTTTGGCGCATGGTAAATCACCGTCACCGGCTGCACATACAAAATGTGATCCAAACCATGACTATAAAACGCCGCAAACAGCGTTGATTTGAACGGCAACACCCGGATCGCATCGGTGCTGGTGCCTTCGGGAAAAAACATCAGCTTGTGCCCCGCCCGCAAGCGGTCTTCAAACAGCGCCTGCTGCCGCTTCGCCTCCGTGCCCTTGCGCGCAATGAACACCGTTCCCGTTGCACGCGCCAACCAACCAATGCCGGCCCAACCCTCGACTTCAGACTTCGCAACGAAATACACCCGCTGCACCGCGTTCAGCGCAAAAATGTCCAGCCACGACGAATGGTTGGCCACCACCGCCCCCTTTTGGCGCATCGGCACTCCGGTGGTTGTCAACCGCAGCCCGATGATCGGAAACGCCGCCCGGCAAACAAACTGCGTGATATGCGGCGTCATGGGCCGCGCCATGCCAAACAACGGCCGTTCGATCAACCGCACAAGCAGTAGCAGCACAAGACAGCCATAGGTCAGCGCCCCCAAGGCACCGCCGCGCAGCAGCACCCGCAGCCACCCCATCGGCCCAATACGCGGCACGTCAATCTCAGCGGCGCGCCAATCGGTCATGCGTCACGCGCGGTTTTGCGGGTGTAAAAGTCACGATGCTTTGCGCTCATCCTCGTGGTGTCCATCACCAAACACACATCGGTCGTGTTGAAGTCGTGATCAATCCAGGCCCCCTGCCCGACAAAACCACCCAACCGCAGATAGGCCTTGATAAGCGCAGGCGTCCCCGCCATCGCCGCCTTGCGGTCCAGCTGATCGACCGGAACCAGATCCATCGGCTGCGCATGTTCGGGGCGCACCGTAACGCGCAGCGCTTCGGGCGCCAAATGGTGATGGTGCAGATAGGCAAGAGGTTGACGCAGCGCCACAACATCGGTGCCATGAAACGACGCTGTGCCAAACAAGATTTCGATGTCGCGTTCCAGCACATAGTCGGCCAAGGCATTCCACAGGTGGAACATCGCCGTGCCACCGCGATAGTCGGGATGCACACAAGAGCGGCCCAGCTCTAACAGCCGCCGCCCCGACGCTTTCAGCGCCGACAGGTCATATTCGGTTTCCGAATAGAATCGCCCCGATTGACGCAAGCGGTCAGACGGCAACAACCGATACACCCCAACCACGTCATCGTATGCCGCCGCATCGCGCTGTTCGTCGATCAGCAAAAGATGATCAAACCAAGGGTCAAACGCGTCACATTCCAACTGCGCATCGTGGTCAACCAGATCGCCGGTTCCGCCAAGTTCCGTCACAAAAACCCGGTAACGCAACCGCTGCGCCGCCCGCAAATCGCGGTCGTTTCGGGCAAGTCGAAGCGTAAAACGCATGTCGTCGGCGATCATCGGGTGGGTCCGGGCATGTGGCGACGCGCTTCCATTAGGCCGCACTGCGCGGTATTGCAACCGTGTCCGGCGGCTTGCCCTGTCACAGCGTTAACCCAAGATTAACCAGTTGCTGCGTCAATGCGCAAAATCTGGCAACAAATCCACTTGGCGAAGATCGATCACAACCTTGCCAGCATGTTCAAAATTGACGGTAACTCGATTGCCAATGGCCGACTGCACCTGCCCCAAACCCCATTCGGGTTGCTGCGGGTGCCGCACCATCATGCCCGGCTCTAGAATTCCCGTCATCTTCGCCTCATTTCACTGAAGGACTCTGCCTTTGCCCGACAAGCCCGATCTCGCCGCACTCGTCGGTTCGCGTATCTGCCATGACCTTATCAGCCCGATCGGCGCCATCGGCAACGGGGTAGAGCTGGTTTTGATGGATGGCGCGATCAACGGGCCGGAAATGACGCTGATCACCCAAAGCGTCAACCACGCCAATGCCCGCATCCGGTTCTTTCGCGTGGCCTTCGGCATCAGCAGCAGCGATCAACGCATCGGGCGCAGCGAAGTGACCTCTATTCTAACCGACATGACGCATGGCGGTCGGCTGGTGGTAGACTGGAACAGCCCCGCAGACCTTGCGCGCCGCGATGTGAAGCTGTTGTTTTTGCTTCTACTTTGCCTAGAAAGCGCCATGCCTTATGGGGGCCGCATCGCGATTGAGCGGGGCGAGGCGCGCTGGCTGATGCACGCAACCGCCCCAAAGATGAAACTTGACCCAGCGCTATGGGAAAGCTTGCTCACGCCCGGCACCAGTGCCGATATCGGTGCCGCGCATGTTCAATTTCTGCTTGTGCCCGACGAAATCACCCGCCAGCACCGCCGCCTCACGACGGAACTGGCCGAAAACGATATCAAACTTAGTTTCTGATCGTGCCGTTTCCGGTGACCAGATACTTGAAGCTGGTCAACTGATCGGCGCCAACCGGGCCGCGGGCATGCATCTTGCCCGTGGCAATCCCAATCTCGCCGCCCATGCCAAATTCGCCGCCATCGGCAAATTGGGTCGAGGCATTGCGCATCAAGATCGCACTATCCAACCGTTGAAAGAACCGCGCCGCCGTGGCGTCATTTTCGGTCAGGATAGATTCGGTGTGGTTCGACCCATAGTGCCGGATATGCGCAATTGCCTCGTCCACGCCATCGACCAATTTCGCCGCGATGATCATATCCAGAAACTCGCGGCCAAAATCGTCAGGTGCAGCTTGCACCGTGCCCGGAACCTTCAGCAACTCGCCAGTCGTGCGCACCTCTACACCGGCCTTCAGCAGATCTTCGATCAGCACCGCGCCGTGTTTGGTGTAAAACTGCCAATCAATCAGCAAACATTCCGCCGACCCGCAAATCCCGGTGCGCCGCGTTTTCGAATTCAGCACCACCGCGCGCGCTTTTTCCAGATCGGCATCGCGGTCGGCATAAACGTGGCAAATGCCTTCCAGATGCGCAAACACCGGCACCCGCGCCTCGCGCTGCACCAACCCAACCAGGCCCTTGCCACCGCGCGGCACGATCACGTCAATAAACTCAACCGCTTGCAGCATCGCCGTCACCATCTCGCGGTCACGCGTCGGCACCAGCTGAATCGCGTCCTCGGGCAGCCCGGCCTCGCGCAACCCCTGCACCATACAGGCATGGATCGCTTCTGAACTGTGAAAGCTTTCCGACCCACCGCGCAAGATCACCGCATTTCCGGCCTTCAGGCACAATGCCCCTGCATCCGCCGTCACATTCGGCCGGCTCTCGTAAATAACCCCCACAACCCCCAAAGGCGTTGCAACCCGCTGAATATGCAGCCCGCTCGGCCGGTCCCACTCTGCCAAAATCCGGCCAACCGGATCGGTCTGCTCGGCCACTGTGCGCAGCGCATCCACAATGCCGCGCACCCGGCCTTCGTCCAAGCGCAGCCGATCAATCATCGCCGGGCTCAGCCCCTTTTCCGCCGCATAGGCCAGATCACAACTGTTGGCGTCCAGAATTTCGTCGCGCCGCGCCCAAACCGCCGCCGAAGCCGCAATCAGTGCTGCATATTTGCGCTCTTGCGATGCATAGGCCAACTCTTGCGCCGCCGCCCGCGCCTTGCTGCCGATTTCGCGCATCAAGTCAACAATTTGCCCGTCCATCGCCCATCCTCTTGGCTCAAATATCCCGGGGTCCGGGGCAGAGCCCCGGCGCGCGCGATCAGATCACCATATCATCTCGATGCACCAAAGCCGCACGGCCCTGATAGCCCAAGATCGCTTCAATTTCACCCGACCGATGCCCGGCAATCGCCTTGGCTTCGGCGGCGGTGTAGCGCACCAACCCCTTGCCCAAAGCGTCACCTTCAGGCGACAAGATCGCCACAGGGTCGCCCCGGCCAAAGCTGCCAGTCACCGCCGTCACCCCGGCAGGCAGCAGCGATTTACCTGCATGCAATGCCTGCACCGCGCCCGCATCCAACCGCAACTCGCCGCGCGGTTTCATCGCGTTGATCCAGCGTTTGCGTGCCACCTGCGGGTCGCCCTGCGCCACAAACCAGGTGCGATGCGCGCCATTCGCCAAAGCCGTCAACGGCCGCAGCACCGACCCTTCCATGATCGCCATCGCACAGCCACCCGCAACAGCGGTCTTGGCGGCCAAAAGCTTGGTCTTCATCCCACCTTTTGACATGCCCGAAATCGGGTCGCCCGCCATAGCTTCGATCTGCGGCGTGATGGTTTCCACCAGATCAAAGCGCTGCGCTGTCGGGTCTTCCTTTGGATTGGCCGAATAAAACCCGTCAACATCCGACAGCAAAATCAACTGATCGGCCCCGACCGTCACCGCAATTTGCGCCGCCAGCCGGTCGTTGTCGCCAAACCGGATCTCGTCGGTCGCCACAGTGTCGTTTTCGTTGACGATCGGCACCACGCCCAGCCCCAACAACGTCTCCATCGTGGCGCGGCTGTTCAGATAGCGGCGGCGGTCTTCGGTGTCTTCCAGTGTCACCAAAACCTGCGCAGTGGTGATGCCATGCGGTGCCAGCACTTCTTCATAGGCGCGCGCCAAGCGGATTTGGCCCACCGCGGCCGCCGCCTGCGATTGCTCCAGCGTCAGCACACCGTCGCCCAGCCCCAGAACCTTGCGGCCCAAGGCGATCGACCCTGACGACACCAGCACAACATCGGTGCCGCGCACCTTGGCTTCGGCGACATCCATCGCCAAAGCCGACAGCCAGCTCTGTTTCAGACCGCTTTTGCGGTCCACCAACAGCGCCGACCCGATCTTGACCACCAACCGCTTCGCCGCGCGCACATCCGGCGCGGTCAAAGGTTTCAGGGCTGCCACGGCGCGTCCTCCTTCTGCGGAGCCTCGCGCTTGATCTCGGCCATCAAGGCACGCAGCGTATCCATCAAACCAATGCCCGCGACGCCGGAAATCACATGCACCGGGCCACCCGACGCTTTTTCAAGCGCTTTGCGGCGGGTGGTGATGGTGGATTTATCCAACGCATCGCATTTGTTCAGCGCCACGATCCGTGGCTTGTCGCCCAAAACGTCGGAATAGGCCTCAAGCTCTTTGACGATGGTGCGGTAGTCTTTTGTAATGGTGGACGACGTTCCATCCACCAGATGCAACAGCACCTTGCAGCGCTCAACATGGGCCAGGAATTGAATACCCAAGCCCCGCCCTTCGGATGCACCTTCGATAAGGCCCGGAATATCCGCCATCACGAATTCTGCACCGTCAATGCCAACCACGCCAAGGTTCGGCACCAGCGTGGTAAACGGGTAATCGGCGATCTTCGGGCGCGCATTGGAAACAGCCGCCAAGAACGTCGACTTGCCCGCATTCGGCAGGCCCAAAAGCCCCGCATCCGCGATCAGCTTCAACCGCAGCCAAATGGTGCGCTCGATGCCCTCTTGCCCGGCGTTGGCCCGCGCAGGCGACCGGTTGGTCGACGATTTGAACGCAAGGTTGCCCCAGCCGCCATTGCCGCCCTTGGCAAGCAACACGCGCTGACCAACCGTCACCAGATCGGCGATCACGGTTTCTTCGTCTTCGTCCAGAATTTCGGTGCCAACCGGAACCCGCAAGATAATATCATCGCCGGTCTTGCCGGTGCGCTGGCTGCCCATGCCGCCTTGGCCCGACTTGGCAAAGAAGTGCTGCTGATAGCGAAAGTCGATCAGCGTGTTCAAACCGTCAACCGCCTCGGCCCAGACAGAACCACCGTTGCCGCCATCGCCGCCATCAGGTCCGCCGAATTCAACGAACTTCTCGCGCCGGAACGACACGCAGCCCGCCCCGCCGCCGCCCGAGCGGATATAGACTTTGCAGAGGTCAAGGAATTTCATCGGTTCAGGCTTTCTTATGGATTGCTTCAGGCGATACAGGATTGAGGGGGGGTTCTCAAGCCATCGGTTTCAGGCGGGCCGCAAAGGCAGCAGCGGTTAGTCGCAGGTCGACATGCGGACGAAAACGGTTCAACGGCCTACAGTGGCGCAAATAGCGGCCGGTTTCGGCAAAGCCCAGTTTTTCAAGCACCCGCGCCGACCGCGCGTTGCCCTCAAAATAGCCGGAAATCACGTCGCTGTCACAACGCGCGAATTGCGCCGTCAGAATCGCCGTTGCCGCTTCGGTGGCATAGCCCCGCCCCTGCGCACGCGGCGCGAACCAATAGCCTAACTCTTCCCCTGCCCCAACAATTCCAGCAAAGCCTTCGGCGTCTTCGACCGCAAAGGTATCGCCCGGCCGGGCAATTTCACCAACAAACCTGTTAAAATCAGCAACCGTATAGGGCACCGGCACCGACGCAAGCCAACCCGACACATCAAGATCGTTCATGTTGGCAAGAATGGCGGCCTCGTCACGGGCCGCCACCGGGCGCAAAAGCAACCGCGCCGTTTGAAGCTGGGCGCGGAATGTCATTTTCGACCTTCAGTCCAGCTTTTTCACATAGGTCCAGGTTGGCACCCGGCTGTTGCGCGCCACCGAAAAGGTTTCGGCATCGCCCAAATACTGAAACCCGCAGTTGGTCAGCACACGCGCCGAACCGGGGTTATCCTGAAACACCTCGGCAAAAATCGTGCGGTTGTTCTGCGGGTTGGCTTCAACCAACGCCTTCACCGCCTCTGACGCGAAACCGGTGTTCCAAAACGCCGGTGCCACCCAATAGCCGATTTCAGACTGGCCGCGGCTGGTCTTTTCAGGGTCCATCCGCTTCAGGCTGATAACCCCCAACACCTCGGCCAAACCGGTCGAAGACCCGTCCATCACCCAGATTTCTTCGTCGGCCTTGCCCGCCATCGCGCGGGTTACAAAAGCTTCGGCAGCGCCCGGTGGCAGCGGATGCGGAATTGAATGCGTCGCCTCGGCAACGCGCTTATCGCCAGCATACATGGCAAACAGCCCTGCATCCGATTTGCGAACGTGGCGCAGCACAAAACGCCCTGCAGCAATTTGACCTTCACCAGCAACGGCAATCATATCCAAAACCATGGCTCCCTCCTCGAAGCGCATGCGGGCCTAATGCCCTGAAATCCTATTTTCATGGCGAAAATAGGGAAGGGGACCGGCCTTTCGGCCGATCCCCCTTTTACAATTCGATTGTAAAAGTTCGGCTTACTCGGCTGCTTCCGCGACCGGAAGAACCGAAATAAAAGTGCGGCCCTTGAAGCCTTTTTTGAAGGTGACTTTACCTTCAACTTTGGCGAACAGGGTGTGGTCCACGCCCATGCCAACGCCTTCACCCGGAAACCAGGTGGTGCCGCGCTGACGGACGATGATGTTGCCCGGAATGGCCGCTTGGCCGCCGAACAGCTTCACACCAAGACGACGGCCCGCAGAGTCGCGGCCGTTGCGGGATGAGCCGCCTGCTTTTTTGTGTGCCATGGGGGATTACTCCTTCGCAGCAGCGGCTTTAGCAGCGCGCTTCGGTTTCGCAGGAGCTTCGGCAGCAGGTGCCGCAGCGTTGTTGTGCGCAGCGCGACGTGCATCGGCAGTGCCGGTTGCAGCGGCCACACCGGTGGCATCAGCGCCAGCAGCCAGAACGTCGGTGACGCGAACCAGCGTCAGGTGCTGACGGTGGCCTTTGGTGCGCTGCGACGAATGCTTACGACGGCGCTTAACGAAGTGGATGACCTTTTCGCCTTTGATCTGGTCGATCACTTCGGCTTGCACAGCCGCGCCTGCCACGAAGGGCACGCCAATGGTCAGGCTTTCGCCGCCAACCATCAGAATTTCGTTGAACTGGATCTTTTGACCAGCCACTGCGTCAAGCTTTTCAACGCGCAGAACGTCACCCGCCTGCACTTTGTACTGCTTGCCGCCAGTCTTGAGGACCGCGAACATGGGTCTTTCCTTTTCTTGCTCCGCGTTCTGTGGCCGCCCTTTCGGGAGTTTGTGGGTTGCCCCGCCTCGAACAGCGCGCCCCGAAGGGACGTCATGAAATAAATCCCCGGCAAGATTCGCACCTTGCCGGGATGCGCGCTTATGCGGCGACACTGTAGAACTGTCAAGTAATCTTGGCGTGGCCGCCTAGATATCCTGCCCCGCCATCAAACGCGCGGCTGATCGCCCCAGCTCTTTCGAAATCGCCACAAACATCGAATCGAAGGCTTGAAAAATCGCGGCGTTTGCCTTTGCGCCGCCCGCGCTTTCCGAAAACGCGATATAGCGATCCAATTCGTTATTGGTCAGCGGTTGGTAAGCAAGCGCCAAAAACGGATAAAGCCAGTCGATCGTATCTGCGCGAACATTGGCCTCCTGTGACCAGACTTCGGCCAACATGTCCTGCTCTGCCATCGGCGGGTCGAATGCGCCGCCGTCCGCCATGCCGCGATAGAACGCCAAGTTGGCATTAAGCGATCCCACCACATTGGAATCGATCAGATCATTGGCCTTGGCAAAGCGTTCAATCCGCGCCGCACGCGGCTTGTCAGAGGATTGCAGCTTTTCCCAGGCGGTGCTGGCCGCATCTACCGTTGCGTCTTCCAATAGCGCCCGCCGGGCCGACACTTCAAGCCGCAGCACCCGCTGCCCAAGGTCAGAGCCAAAAAACTCTGTCATCGCAGAAATGGTTGCCGTGTCGCCAGCCAAAGCCCGGTTTAACCCGGTATCAAAAAGGCGGCGCAGATGTGCTGTGTCATAAACGCGGTCAACCACCGCCTGCCAGGCATCGCCGCCCTGCCCGGCAAAGATATCGGCCGCCATATCGCCGCCATTCGCCCGCCCTTCGGCGCTCATCACCGCGATAAGCGAGTCGATCTGCAAAAGATTTCCCAAACCAGCCATGTCGGTTTGGGTGATTTGCGATTGGGCGAGTGTCACAGGTGCGCAAAGGCAGCCAAAACCAAGGGCAAGCGAAGCAAGCAGGGGACGCAACATATCTGCCTCATTCGCGGCAACATTTCCTTACTGCTAAGGCCGAAGTGCGGCGAAGCCAAGCGCCTAAAAAAACCGCTTTCTGGCCTTGGCACAAAAACTCTTCATAATTCTGTCGAATTCGGGGTTGCAACGCCCGCCACAGCCCGCTAAATCCCCGCCACGATCCCTACCGCGGAGAGGTGGCAGAGTGGTCGAATGCGGCGGTCTCGAAAACCGTTGTCGGTTTGCGCCGACCCAGGGTTCGAATCCCTGTCTCTCCGCCATAATCCCCGAACAACTTAAAATCGCAACAGTCTGAAAAGTAATGCTTATTTTTGCTTTTCTCGGCTAACTTTCCTGCCCAAATTGCGCGTATCTTCATTTTTGCTGCACACATTGCTGCACAATTTGCAGCACACACCAACCTTGCACCTTTAGGGCGAATTGGTCATATTGGCCCCCATGAAGTTCACCAGACGCGAATCCACGCTCTATGTGCGCAAGCGCGTCCCGCGCCGTTTTGCGGGCGTCGAGGAACGTGAATACGTCTGGATTTCTCTGCATACCGACAGTGAATTGGTGGCCCAACAGAAAGCCCCTGCGGTCTGGGCGCACATGCTTGACGCATGGGAAGCCAAGTTGGCCGGCGCCGGGGCGGCGGCAAACCAGCAGCTCGCCGCTGCCAAGAATTTAGCCGCGGCGCGGGGCTTTCGCTTCCTCACAGCACCAGAGGTAGCAAAGCTGCCAACGGAAGAACTGCTGCAACGGATTGAGGCGGTGGTGAAGCCATCTGGACGGATCGACGCGCAAGAAGCACAGGCGCTGCTTGGCGGCGCACCAACACCGAAACTTCATGTCGCTAATGCGCTCGATGAGTTCTGGGAGATTTCCAAGGATCGGATCGTCGGCAAGAGTCAGGACCAAATCCGCCGCTGGGAGAACCCGCGCAAGAAGGCCTTTGCCAATTTCAAGAAGGTTGTCGGCAACCCCTTGCTGTCCGAACTGACAACGGCAGATCTGATGAAATTCAGGGTCTGGCTGGCCGATCTGATTGTAGAAGGCAAGCTGACCGAAAACAGCGCGAACAAGGATCTGGTTCACCTGATCTCGACGATCAAAGATGTAGCCCGCGCCAATGATATCTCGCTTAAGATCAACACGGATCGGATCATGTTCAAGCAGGGCAAGGCCAACACGCGCCCGCCCTTCTCGCGCGCTTGGATCATCGACAAGCTGCTTGCTCCAGGAGCGTTGGATGGGCTGAACGCCGAAGCCCGCTGCATCATGCTTGGCATGATCAATACCGGCTATAGGCCAAGCGAAGGCGCTATGCTGACCTCGGCGCAGATCAGGCTAGATACCGATGTGCCCCACATCAAGATCGAGGCTGTAGGCCGCACGCTGAAAACCGATAGCTCGGAACGGGTGATCCCGCTTGTCGGGGTCAGTTTGGATGCCTTCCGGGCATTCCCCAACGGCTTCCCGCGCTATGCTGACAATCCAAGCCTGTCTGACACGATCAACAAGTTCCTGCGCGAAAACAAATTGCTCCAAACCGAAAGCCACTCACTTTACAGCCTGCGTCACAGCTTTGAGGACAGGCTCTTGGCGGCAGGCGTGGACGAGCGGATCCGGATGGATTTGATGGGCCACCAGATCAAGCGCGAACGCTATGGCGCCGGGGGCGATCTGGAGCACCTGCAAAGGGTGGTCAAGCTGATCGCGCTGTAGGGCGTGAACGCGGGCCAAGCTGGACTTGCGCCTATCGTAGCCGCTAGGTGAGGCCGCAGTGCCTTATGATCAATCAGCCTTTGCCAGCATTGCTCTGCGTTTCCGCGTTCGGGTGGATTGCAGGTTGGCCACAGACGATAGGCATTGCCCACGACGCACATCTGTCTCTGCCATCCGCCAAAATGCGGTGCCGGGTTTCTTTCCACCCGGCGAAGTCAGGACCAAACACGCGGGGCCCATCGCCTACTCGGATCGCCTGCGGCGGCGTCTGCGTGTCCAATTAGTCCGCAGGTTCGCGATTGATCCTTTCGCTCGGTATTCAGGTTTTGCGGTGCGGGTGGTTTGTCTTGATCTGGCTGTTGTAAAACTGGCCGACAGAACCCGACTTCATCATCTTGTCATAGGTTTCCTGCGAGACACCGTCATGGTGGTAAACCTTGCCGCCGTGCATTGTCACTTTCAGCGTACCATTGTCATAATCGACATGGCTGAACATCTTGGATTTCACTTCCGGCATTGGGCTTCCCCTATCTGAAATTCCAAGTAGAGTTTTTTCGTGAGGGCTATCCACTTCTGACCTCGCTCCGCAGATTACGCGCTGCTGTTCCGCGTGTGTTCCTCAGACATTTAAGAGGTCCGTCTGGTCACACAGAACGCCGTCCAGACCCATTGGAAATTTAGCATCGGTGAATCGGCGAAAATACAGTTTGCGTCCTGTTACCTGAAATAATCAGGCAATCGCGCGGGATTGCATCAAAGCCCGCGCCCGCGCGATGGGGTCTGCCGCCGCCCGCGCCGTTTCCAACTCCCAATCTAGCCGCGCAAAGATCGGCAGATAGATTGGATCCATAAGCGAGAGCTGCGCCACTGTTTCAATCGCACGCTCCAGCCTGCCAATATTGACTGCCGATGACGACATTATGCCACCATCCGGTCGCTGCGAGAGCCATCAACCATTTCCGCATTGCGCCAATGACCCGCCTCAATCTTGGCTTGTGCCGCCATCCGGCTGCGAAGTTTCAGCGCACGATAGTCGTCCAGACTGATTTTTGATCTGCTTTGGCGTTGCTGTTTTGGCAGCATCATCTTTGCGGCGGTGCGGGCAATTACCGAATGCGCACAATCGTAAAGCTCATAGAGGTCTTTCAGCGAAACGCCGGACAGGTACATATCGGCAAACTCAGGATCATCAATCTTGCGGTCACGAAACACGATTCCCAACTGCTTGCGATCAGGCAGGCCCCGAGTTCTGGCGCGCGATATAACCGCTGACGTTGATATACCAAGCTCAGCAGCGATATCCTTGGCGCGCAGATCCGGGTTCATCCAAAGCTGCTTGAATTGCGCGGCAGTAATCTGCTTTCCGCGTGGTGCTTTCTTGCCTTTCAAAACGTTTGCCATCACGCCATCCCCAATGCCGCTTTGTACATTTCGAGAATGGCTTCCTCTTCGGCAACATCGTCAGGCTTGCGCTTGCGCAGGGCGATGACTTTCTTCATCACCTTGGTGTCGTAACCCCGGCCCTTGGCCTCGGCCATCAGCTCTTTTTGCTGTTCGGTTACATCTTTCTTTTCCGCCTCAAGATGTTCGAAACGCTCGACAAACTGGCGCAGCTCGTCGGCGGAGACGTTGTAGGCGCTATCACCAGAATTGTGGCCCACTTTGCTCATGGCTTGAAAATCCCTAGGTAGCGTGTGGCGTCGATGATGTGTTGGGCGTGGGTTTTGGCGGCTTCTGAGGCGATTTCATGCGCCGCATGTTCCAGCGCGCGATGGCCCCAAGCCGACAACTCGACCGGGGTCATGCTGCGGCGCCGGTAATCATCCAGAGCGAATGAAAATCTCTGCTCTTGATATGTCACACGCACATCGCGCCGGGTTTCCATCGCCATCTCGCAATGGGAATCTTCGATGATTGCTCGGTCAATTGTTGGCAGTGGCACTTTGCGCGCCAACAATCGAATGTCCCGGTAAAGGCTCTGGATATGGTCTTGGTTCTGATACGCTTGCTGGCGCAGGCGGCGCGTTGTGGCGTCCGAAATCTGCAGCTCATCTATTAGCCGCCGATGCACCCCGATTGACGCTCCCGGTAGGCGGTCGATCAGCCTGCGCACCAGACGCGCAAGAGCCGTATCGACAGGCTGCGGGGCGAGACGATTATCGTTCATTATTTTCCGCTACCCTCTGTTAGATTGCTACGGTGATGCGCTCGGCCGCCCGGGTAATGCCCGTGTAAAGCCAGCGCCGGTGATTGCCGCCAAAGGCGGCGCTTTGATCGAGAAGAAGGATGTTATCCCACTGACTGCCCTGCGCTTTGTGGACGGTCAGGGCATAACCATAATCAAACTCTTGCAGCCCTCGGCGGGCCTGCCATGGCAGATCTGCAAGCTTGCCATTGAAGCACTCGCAGCGGCTCCAGACGCGGATAGGATCGCGTTCCGGCATGTCGATATTGTCGAGGACCATAGAAACCTCGCCATCTGCGGCGCGGCCCTTTTTCATTGGAAAGACCTTGCCAACACGGAAAATGCCGCCGTTGAAAATCCCGCGCTGACGGTCATTCTTGGTGCAAACCAACCGATCATCTATGGCAGGCATGTGGTTCGCCCGGCCCAACAACTCGCGGATTCGCGTGTTGTAAGCCGATCTGGTTTGATTACGGCCAACCAGCACCTGATCCACACCCATAACGAGGTCTGATGTGATATCGCGCTTTGAAATGACGCGGGTTTCCCCGTAATTGCCGATGCGGATCACCTCACCTTGGCGAACATCGCTTGCCAGTCGAATAATCGGGTTGCCCGCGGCTTGCCGGTGAATTTCGGTCAACATCGTATCAGGTTCGTGGTCTGTGAAAAAACCGGCACCGGATCTGCTGGCCTTGTCCTGTTCGCTGACAACTGGCGGGAGCTGTGCAGGATCGCCCATAACGAGGACCGGGCGTCCATAGGCTAGAATCTCGCCCCCCATGGCGGCATCCACCATTGAACACTCATCAATGGCGATCAGGTCAGCCCCAGAAAATGCGCCGTCTTTGTTCCAACTGAACGTGGTTTCGCCCGTCTCATCGTCTTGATGAACCTCATACATCGCGCTGTGCAGCGTCAGCGCCCCGATGCAGCCGTTCTTGCGCATCACCATTGCGGCCTTGCCGGTATAGGCAGCGTAAACCGTCTTGCCGTCGATCTGAGAGGCAATGTGCTTGGTCAGGGTGCTTTTGCCCGTTCCTGCGAAGCCAAAGAGGTAATAGACCGGTCGCGATAGCTTTTTGCCTGCACGCAGTTCGGCCAGGCATTGGTTATGCCAGCGCCCTACCGCATCGAGGCCAGCGGCTTGTTGGGGTGACCACTCCATTATGCTTCCCCCTTATCGCGGCGCACTGCCGGTCCATTGAGGGGCTTCTTCCATTTCGAGAGTTTGGAGCCAGCAACTGGGCGGCGCGACGGGCGATAGGTGCCGGCGTGCTTCTTCGAAACGCGCTTGGCCTTGGCGATGCGGGTTATATCAAGCTTGGTTTTCTGGGCGTGGCATTCGACATGCGCGGGGCCAAGGTTGCTGAGTTCATCAGACCCGCCCAAAGCATGCGGAACCTTGTGTTCAATTTCGTAATGGCCGTCGATGGAAAGCTCACAGAGATAGCAAAGTCCATTGTTTGCCCCGAGCACTTCGGCGCGCTGCTTCTTCGTGAATGATTTGCGCTTGCTCATAGCCGCTTCCTTGAAAAGCCCCCCGGCACCGGGCCGGGGGTAGGTCCAAAAGGGAGTTCGCGTGGCAGCCCCCGGCCACGCACGGGGTGGCTAGGTCGAGGCTGGAACCATGGCGGCCAGAACGTTGATAATGCCTTGGCGGGCCATTTCTGGCAGGCCGGAGATGGCCCGGGCGAGACGCATTGCCTCGGCATCAGCAATCACTGCGGAAAGCTCACCGTCCACATCATCGAGGCCATGGAAGAACAGGCTGACGGGGACGCCAAGGTAATCGGCGCCGTGCTTCAAGCGCGATGCGCTGATACGGTTGAAGCCCGTCTCATACTTTTGGACTTGCTGGAATCTCACGCCCATGGCTTCGGCCAATTCATGCTGCGTGGCCCCGGCAACGAGGCGGGCAGCGCGCAGCGCTTTTCCAACATGAATGTCGATGGGATCGGGTGTATCTACCATGATTTCCTCAAGGATTTGAAATTGCGGGGGGGTGTCGGGCTGGGGTCAACACCCCCTTGGCTTCAGGCGTTGGTAAGCTTTGCCGATTCAGCCATGAGGTAGTCGAACAGTCCCGGCTTGGTGTCTTTGATTTGGGCGAGCTGCTGATCGTGCAGATCTGCGGCGGCATCAAAGCCCATGTCGGCGACATCGTTCAGGAAGCCCTTGGCGAAGCCGTTCTGCGACCAATCTGGTTCTGCCGCCTTGGCAGGTTCATCGTCCAGCAGGCTGCGCTGTTGTGGCTCGTCCCGCGCTTCTCCATGCGCCTCATGCTCAACCTTGGCTGCCGGTGCGTCATGTGTCGTTTCGGCCTTGGTGTAATTGACCGCTTGCCGGGTTTCGGGTTTGGGTTCGGCCTTCTTTTGTGCGGGCTGCGCCGTCACCTGTGACCGCTGCTCAATCACTTCCTTGGTGGCCTCTTGCTGCTCGACTTCCTCACCGTCACCGTCGATCACATCTGGCCCTTGCAGCGGATTCGCCGCAAAACCTCGGAAATCAATGCCGCCTTCATCGACGGTTAAAGCGTCGATCAGTTCGGTGGACATGGGGATATCGCCGCGACCAATCAGGATTCGGCATGGCGTCTTGATCCACATCGACTCCCAGTCTTTCTTCCAAGGCGAGTCCGCTGTCTTGCCGTCCTTGACAGCGTTCTGCCAGCCCTTGGAATAGCGGTCGCGGTGCGCTTCAACTTCTTCCTTGGTCATGTAGACATGGCCTTCGCCGCCGGTGAAGGCGACATGGAAATAGGCACCAAGAGGCTTGTCTTTGCGGCCGCAAGGGACATGCTTAAGATGTTGTTGTGAGCCATATTCATGGCTGAAAACGTCACCCTCATAGACCACGTCGCCGTGCATGCTTTTGATCTGACCGCTACGGCGCGCCAGTTCTTTGAAACCCTTGTAGCCAATCACGACTTCGACTTGCGGGATCTTCACCCATTCTTTGCGGCCATTGCCGCGATCAACCTGAGTGTTCTTGTTGAACGGCAGAAGGTAAGCCAAACCAAGCGGGGTGTTAGGTTCTAACCCCATCTGGGCGCAGAACATCATGGCGCCCAAAAAGCTCATGGGTTCGCACTTTTGCAGCGCCGGGGTCCGGCGGATGGCATTCGCGGTGACACGCATCAAGCGTTCAGGGGTCAGGGTCCGCGTTGCCACCATGGCGATCTGCGCACGCGCCTGATCGTTCATCAGCAATTCTTGAACATTTGCGACCTGACGAAGCGGGGTTTTGATCAGAGCAACGCTCATGCTGCCACCTTCTGGATTTCGACCAGGATAACCGTTTCGGGGAATTCAACGCCCGCGCGCACCGCTGCGGTGGATAGGCGCTGCAAAAGCTCGACCACGTCCGCATGGTCACGGAAGTGCATGTACACGGCATTTTGGTTCAGGATCTTGGCAGTACGGACTTCGCGGATTGCCATGGAACGCCCGCCGCCGCTGGCCGACCCTGCCTTTGCCTTAACCTCACGCTTCGCCGCTTTGGCTTCCTTTTCTGCCTCTTTCAGCGCGACGGCGGCTTCCACTTCGCCGCTCACATCGTTGCGGGCGGCAGCTTGTGCAGCCTGTTGCCGGGCGGCCTCAGCTTTTTCATCGGCCAGCCGCCGCTGTTCAGCTTTTTCGGCATCAATGCGGGCCTGTTCTTTGGTGAGCCACGCCGCTTGCATCGGCTTCAACCGGTCGGCGGCGGCCTTCAACTTGTCGAGCATCTTCACAAATGCAGCTTGGACTGCGGCCCCACGATCATCGTGCGGCTTCTTGTCAGCCTTGCGCTGATCGTCCACCTTCTTGAAAAGCCCGCGCGCGCCGTCGATGAAGTCAGACAGGCGTTCAGCTTGCTCGGCGGAAGCGATTTCTTTGATATCGGCCCACTTGCCGCATGCCTCAGTAAACGCCGCGACCCGAAGCTCAAACGCGGCATGTGCGACCACATTGTAGGGCTTTGGTTTATCCTCGCGCGGCAGATCCGCAACGGCCTGTTCAATCTGTGCCGTGCTGACCTCAAGCGGCAGCGTGGGCAAAGGTCCGATTTCAGGGGGGAGATTATGGCTGCGCGGCGGCAAGCCAGTTTCAGCATCTTGCGTCATGGGGCGACAGGCTCCTCGGTTAGGTCAATTTTTGCTCGTGTTGCAGCCATCGCCGGAATGGACTCCCGGCGCTGTTGGATGGCGCGGAATTCTTCGCGCGAAATCGGTGTGAGGTTGATCCAGAGGCGTTCAGCATTGCGCCGGTCGCCGTCACAGATTGCAATCAGCCGTTCAGGGCCAGTCAACTCGCCGGTATCAATGCAAACGTCGCGTTGAATCTTTATTTCAACCGCTGCCCACGGCCCACCTCGCACCAGTCTGGTTTTGTAAAAGCCGCACTCGGGCCAACCATCGTGGATTGCAGGTGCTTCCCCTGCCACTGCCGCATTCCAGTGGCGGTAGAGCTGGCTTGCAGGAGTGGGCTGGCGGATCATAGCAGGCCGAACCAGCGCATGACGGCGGCAAAACCGGCGATGAAAGCAATCGCAATCGCCAAGTCGCGCCGCCATGACGAAAATGCAGGCGTGAAGGCGGGACGTGCGGGCAAGTCAGCCTGTTCCACTTCGGGCTGCAGACTGATGCAGCGCTGAACTGACGCCGAATGCTCGCTGCACAGCTCTGCACCGGGCTGCGCGTAGAGGCCGGCGCGAATTTCCCGGCCAAGGGAACGCTGCATCCAGTCCGGGGATTGGGCAAGGACTGCCGCCGCAGCAGCGTATTCCTCAACTGTCGATGCCGGATCGCGGGCAATCAACTCTGCAACATCGAAGGCGGTTTCGTCGGTAACGATGAAATCAACCATATTAATCTCCCCTCAATTCCATCCACGCATAGCCAACTGGCCCACTTGGCCCTTTGACGCTTGGATCGGTATAATCACGCCGCCACTCGTGGCAGGCTTCGCGCTCGGCTCGGGCGTGCATGTCGCGCTCATGTTCAGCAAGGTTGCGGGCGCGCTGCTGGGCAGCAAACTCGACGTAATAGGCGTCGGTCATTACCACCGCCCGATTTGCGCAGCCTGCAACACCGTGGCGTTGCTGTTTGCAAGTGCGGTTGAAATGAAGCTGCCAGCGACGAGCCCAAAGGCAATTGCGACTATGATGGAGCGGATCATTGCGACACCACCCGGTCAATGCGGCAATTAGCCGAATAGAGGACAGTGCGGGCGTCTGCCTCCGTCCACGTGCCGGCGGTCACCAGATCGCTAACCGCGTCAGAGAGGATCGCGGCTGAGGTTTGCGGACCTGCCTTTGCAAGGCAGTCGTGCAGCAGGGATTGTAGGGCGTCACGGTTTACAGAGTGCGCTGCGGTTGCACGAAAAACCCGTTTTTCGATGATTCCGTGGGAAATGCTCAAGGTGTAACCTCCACTGGTTGTGGGGTTACGTTATTGTAGGTTAAACCCTACGTCAAGGCGTTAGATAGGTTAAAACCTCAACTGCAAAACAATCTAGCGCGCCCACTTGATCATTAACAAATAAGGATGCCAGACTGACATAGATGCAGGGTGGGAGTCATCGAATGTTGAAATTTGGCGCTGGGTGTTTGCTCTCATTGACATTGCTAGTTGCCTGCACATCAACTTCTGTCGTCCCGCTGGCGCAAAACAAGATTATCATCAATACAAGCGCCGCGCCGGTTTGCGGTGGAGCAGGAGCTCAAGATGTCGCCGTAAAAATGGCTGCCGTTGAGACGTTGCGGCGCGGATACAGCCGCTTTTATATCGTAGCCGCGGATAGCACTAACAATGTGGATGTTTACCAAACTGGTCCAACCTACGCCACAACCCAGTCAACTTACCAAGGGTACGGCAACACCATATACGGTCATTCAAATACCACGTTTGGCGGAAGAAATACGATAGTCACCGGATCGCATGATGCCTCGTTGGGCGTTGTCATGATGAAGTCGGGGGACGCTGGATACCAAAACGCAGTCGATGCCAAGGCGACACTTGGCGACAAGTGGCGCGAGATTGCAGAGCGCGGCGTTTCGACTTGCGGCTGATCTGTCGTGCCTAGAAAAATACTTTGGCGGCTATCGCACCAAGTATAGCAATGAAAGTTCCGGCGATCCGCCAATGCTTTTGAGCGACCTCTGGTGCTTCTTTTCCCGCGTGCATTCCCGCCCAGATTGCTGCTCCAAGTACAAACAGTCCGAATGGGTATGCTAAATTGCTCAAGCTCTTCCAACCATGCTTTCTGGTATCGCCAGTAGAACCCTAGAAGCCCATTTGATGCGCTGATCCCACGCCGATTCCGCGTTAGGATTCAGGGATATCAAATGAAAGAGTCCAGGTTCAGTGCCTCGCCTTACTTGCTTCACCCACGCCATGCCGTTCGCGTCCTCTACGACGCAGGGCAAGCCGATATCTTCGCTGAGTATCCCTTCATGCGTAGCGCGACTGTAAAACAAGATATGTCCGGGCTGATACATCGGCGACATTGAGTCGCCCTCAACCTGAACAGCCACTATGCCGTGCGGACTGAGTTGAGGCGGACAAACCACATGGAACAGGCCGTCACCTTTTTCGTAGAGATCTAGCAACGGAACGCGTGCGCCAGCACCAACCCGACCCGCCACCGCGATCAAGTGACGCGTCAGACTCCTAGCACTACCACCAATAATTTCCTCAATACCAACCCCAAGTACTTCCGCAATTTTTACCAGTGTGGCGAAAGTTGGGTTCTTCACTTTGCGCGTGATAATATCGCGCACCCCTGTCGGGTTTAGGCCCGCCAAATCGGCGACGGAACGATTGTTTCTGCCCCGCTCAGCTATGAGTCGGGCCAGATTTGCAGCGATGATGTCACCAGAATCCATAACGCTTTCTGACATTTTGCAATCCATCAAATCAAATTGGTTGAAACCTATTGACGCCGTAGGGTTTAACCTACAACGTGGAAGCATGTCACACCCAGACCTAATCATAGCGATCCGAGAGTTCCTTGCGGACTTCGAGATGAAGCCTTCAACCTTCGGGCGTCTTTACATGAGCGATCCGAATTTTGTCCGAAACACTGAGGCGGGGAAGGAACACCTGCCCAGAACGGTCCAGCGAGCCGTGAACGCCATGAAGAAGGCGCGCGCTGAAGCTGCTTTGTCAGCGGCGACAGGTGGCTGATATGACCAATTTCGGCTCCTCGATCAAAATATCAACTGCTTGTCGTGATGCTAGCACGCATCCCGCCGTTGGGCGCATAGGGGATTTCCCCTCGCAATCGGCAGTCTACGCGGCTCGAAAGAGCTTTGCAGGGGCATGGTCAGGCCTTTTGCACGACGCATTTCCAAGCGCGATGGCGGTAGCGCGTGCATTTTCGGTTGATCCGGCGACGGCGCGAGATTGGTGGCATGGCCGGGGCGCTCCGAGCGGCTATGCGGTGGCGATCGCGTTCCGGTCCATGCCGGCTCTCGCCGCCCGCTGGCTGATTGAAAGCATTGGAGGATGGGTAAGTTTTGTCATGCCACCCCAAAGGTGCGCGGCATGACGAGAGCTTACGAGGCCCCAATACCAGATCAAGTAAGGGATATGGAATCCCGTGCGAAACGATGCGGCGTCAGCGTGCAAGACATCTGCGACGGGGCACGGATAGCCCGCTCAACTTGGGCGAACTGGAAGTCAGGCAAGTTTTCGCCGCGCATTTCAACGTGGAAAAAAGTGAGCGATGCCTTTGCGGCAGCAATAGAAGCATCAGACCCCGGCCCAACCCACATCAGACGGGGCAGCCGGAAATGAGCAAGAACGGATTGCCTTGGTACCAGCGGTTTCCGCGTGACCTGATCGAAGGCACGTTAGGCATGCCATATGATGTGAAGCTCCAGTACTGGGCGCTTCTTGACCTGCTTTACCTCTACAACAACGCCCTGCCGGATGATGCGAATTTCATCTGCGGTACCTTCAACTGCTCGAAGCAGCTTTGGCGCAAGGTGCGTGCCGAGCTGATAAGTCGCAAGAAAATTGAAATAAATAACGGAATAATATCCAACAAACGTGCAACTAATGTGCTGAAAAGTTCCGAAGAATATTCAGAAAAACAGGCGAAAAATCGACGCGGAACAAGCAAAAACAAAGGCTTACAAAAACCAAACGATAACCAGACTGCAACCAAACTCGAACCTCCACAACCACATACACAAGAAGAGGTATTAAAAGGGGTTCCCCCTTTAAATACCAAGGAGGAGGAAGAGGGCGCGCAGGTGCGAGCTTCGCTTTCGATTTTCGAAGAAGTCATGCTCGCCGTTGGGGTCGATCCCAAGAAGCCGCCCCGGTACTGGCGTGGATCAACAGCCGCCACCCACATCCTGAGCTGGAGGGTTGTCCACGGCTTAACCGATGATGAACTGGTCGAGGCGGCCAGACTGTCGCGGCAGGACAACCCCGAACCGCCCGATGGCCCGAAGGCGCTGGATCGGTACATGGCCGCGTTTGCCAAAGCCAAGGCCAGCGCCGGTGCGGTGCGCCCCGCAACGACCAGCGCCAAGCCAGCCACAGCCCCAGTTCACACCCCCGTGGACAGGGACGCCCTGATGCAGTTCTGGGCCACGAAAATCAATGGCTCCAGCTTCATTTCGCCATCTTCAATTTCCCCGGCCATGGCCCGCGCCATGATCGAGGCGAACCTCGTCACCCCAGAACAATTGCGCTCGAAAGGAATTTCGGCATGAACGTCGCATGTTTTGACCCCCAGATCGTCTTGCTTGTCCGCTGGACCCGCGATGCGGAACGCCTGAGGCTACGGCTGGCAGCCGAACGCGCGGAAATGCGGGAGGATGAATTCCCGAATACCCCGGACACGCGCAACACGGCGCTGATCGACGTGATGCTGGCGGCAATGTCCTGCACCGAGTCCGCCACGGCCAACGACATAGCCGCCCGTGTCGTTGGGCTGAAAGTCAGCACCGCCCAGAAGTATATGCGGGACAGTGAAAAGCTTGGCCGTGTGGTCTGCACGGGACGCGCCACCGGCGAGGGAGGACGCGGCCGCAAGCTCTGGACGCGTGTGCGGCTCTTTGGTGGCAGCCAATGACCGAGGGCCGGTCGCAAATGCGGGCGATACCAACGGTCGATGGCATCTCCGTGATGCTCATCAAGGGCAAATGGCGGGCGCGTGTGTCGTTGGCCGACTTCCCCGGATGGGTGCAGATGTACCGCGGCTTCCGTGATCGCGAGGGCGGAAAGTTTGCGCAGTTCTACGTGCAATCCGTCGAAGCCATGGAAGCCACAGCCAAGAAGCTGGGCATCGTGATTGCAGATCGCCCGAAGCCAAAGGGCGCGCGCAAATGAATATGCCGTTAGACCTGCGCAACCTCACCCCCTCGATCATCAATGATATCCGCCCCTTTGGTGGATGGCCGATCATCTACGCAGATCCGCCGTGGGATTTCAGCGGCAACAGCAAAGACAAGCCGGGCAAGAACGCGCGCGCCCATTATCCAACGATGAAGGTCCCAGATATTGCAGCGTTGCCGGTCAAGACACTGGCTGCCGATGATGCCCTACTCCTGATGTGGGTGACGGCACCATTTGCGGAACTGGCATTCAAAGTCGTCAAGGCTTGGGGCTTCCAGTACAAATCTCAGCTCACTTGGCCGAAGTCCAATGTGGCCCATGGGTATTGGGCGCGTGGCGCCCATGAACTTCTCTATATCTGCCGCCGTCGCCGCTTCCCTTGCGAGCTGCCCGCGCTTTTCCCCACGTCGATCATTCCCGGCCGCACGCGCGAACATAGCCGAAAGCCTGAATGGGTGGCGCAGATCGTGGAGTCCAGGTTTCCCGACCTGCCGAAGCTGGAGCTGTTCGCGCGTGCCGCTCGTCCAGGCTGGAGCGTGTTGGGAAACCAAACCGACAAATTTCAAACCAGCGGGAGGGCGGCAGAGTGATTGTCTGGAAAACACATGCGTCTGATCGACCGGGCAGCCTCAAATTGCCGACCGCCGAGGCTCGCAGGGCCATCCGCGCCCGCCGTAAGGAGGCCGAGGACGCCATGCGGTGGGGCGCACAGACGCGTCTTCTCGGGCGCTTCCTGCGGTTTGAGGCATCGCCAACTTGGGGCCTGCTGGCCGTCTATCAGGTGGTGCTTATCAAATGAGCAAGCCGCGCCTGCACATCAAACTGTCCAAGAATGCCGAATACCCGGCAATCACCGGCTACTTGGAAAAGGTCGGGTTCTGTTTCGAACTGCATAATCCGACCGGCAAGGGCCACCCGTTCATCAGGATCAAACTGCCCGATGGCCGCGACCTCGACCACTTCATAAATTCGACCCCCAAGGCGTCTGGCAACCCGCGCGCCGCATTGGGCAAGCTGCGCCGCGCGCTGAAAGGTGTCGGCTATGATCTTGGTCCCTAATCGCGCGGCCCCTGAAACCCGCACTCGTCATCCGCTGAAATCCGAGGCACTCAAAACATGACCGTCATCAACCAAACCGATGGATTTGACGATCCTAAAAGTGCGCTTCTCGCTGTTGATTGGTTCCGCACCGCTCACAGCAATGACGACCATGCCACTGTCTCAGTTACCACCGTGACCGTTGTTGCCACCAAAGGCGCGAACAAGGGCAATAGCTATCAGCGATATATCGTCCACTCGAAATGGCGGCATATCAACGAGTACGATTTGAGAACCTAAGCTCAGGCAATACCATGCTCCAGCAACGCATCATTCAGCAGATCCCTGATGGCGTCCGACAAATTCGGCAGTGGGGTTTGCTTACGGCGGTATTCGTCCAGCCGATCCAGCAGCGCCTGATCAAATCCGACCACCTTTTTGACGGGAAACTTCTCAACTCGGCCCATTTTTCACCTTTTTCAGATATATCGCATATGCGTTATTGACGGTATTAGCATATATCGCATATACGTTACTACATAGAGCGACGCAACGAGGATTTACCATGAACTCCGCATCCCCCGAACTAAGCCACATCGCATCCAACACTGAGCGCGGTATCATCGGTGGCATCATCGCCTACGCCATGGGCCGCAAATGGGCCGTCTCGGTTAATGACGGCGAGGAGTGGACGGTAAAGGCATCGACCGACCCGCAGGAAATCGCAGCAGCCATCGGCACCACCTGCGAAACCGTCCTTTCATTCCGCCTCGCCGCCGACCCCGCGCCCAAGGCCGAATGGCTCAAGCTGGGCGTCCTCGTGTTGATGCACGGTAACGACGAGGACGTAATCCACGATCACACCGACAACGACGACATGGCCGCACTTGCCCGCGCCGTCGACGTCTGACCCACCGCCTGCCCCCAGTTTGAATAGGATCGAGCCATGACGAACTTCAATTGCCTGCCGGAAGGCGAAACTCTGCAAGACCTGATCCGGCGCGAACACATCGAATCTTTCAATGTTATGTTCCTCAAGGACATGAACGAATTCCGCAACGACGACGAGTTTGGTACTGATTTTGAGCCGTGCACCCCGTCAGAAGCAACGATTGCCACTCTCTACGGGGTGAATGATCTGAACGAAGGCATTGCCATCCATGATGTACCTCTCACCGCTGCCGGGGCAAAGGAGATTGGGGCTGCCTGTGCGGCGCTGTTTGCCGCGATCATCGGGGACAAGATCATGCCCGAAGCTTGCGCAGACTTCAGCGTTTCCGATGCGCTGCGCACAGGGGCATCCGCTGACATTTGGTTTGATGCCGCCGATCACGACGACGCCGACCGCGCCGCACAGATCGCCCAGACGCAGCAGGCTATGACCGTCGCGGCTGACATGCTGGATCAGATCGCAAAGCCCGCTGCTGCAACCATTTGGCTTCTGGCAACCGACACGAAAAATGGCACTGAGCTGTTTGGCTTCAACAGTCAGGCCGCATTTGACGCCCACATGCACAGGTTTATGAGTAGCTATTGGGACGAGGATCGGCTCGGTGAAATGCCTGATAGCTGGCACGTCGCTTGGGACGCTATGGATAACCAGCTTGGCGACTTGGACACGTTCCAGTGGGACGAACTGGACATTTCAGCCCATCCGGCGATCCACAAAGAGCCTGCCGACCTGGCCAACGCAGAAGACTATCGCGCATATGCTCAGCGCCAGCACCACCGAGAGGGGGAAGTCGAGATTGATGATCGCGCGCTTGTCGCGCGGGGCGACGATGATGGCGCCTATGTGCAGGCATGGATTTGGGTATCAGATGCCGATGCTGGCGTATCCACAGTTGGCGAGGATGAGTAATATGACCTTACTCCCGACAGTGCCCAAGGAATTCATGTTCGACATGACGCTATCCACGTCAATCCGCGTCACCGCGACCAGCGAGGCCGAAGCTCGCTCGATGTTGAAGGAAGCGCTTGATTGTGCGGACACCAACTTTGGAGCATGGCCTAACGGCGACCCAATCTTGGGCGAAGCCAGCATGATCGGAAAACCCACATTAGTGGAGGTCGATGGGGAATTCCCGCCGCCAAGCATTGAGTTTCTCAGCCGCGCCGCTTTGCAAGAGGATGATGGCGAAATCGACTGATCCATGCGGCGCTCTGAAAACAGTTGATCAACTTTTCTGTTATCGTAACGAATCTCTGTAATTATGTGGTAACTTTCCCATATACGACGGGAGAGTATTATTGTTTGAGCCAACTAGGGCCAAATCGACGGCGCGCAGCAGAGGTTAGGATGACCAAGCACGTGATGATAAAGACAAAGAATGTCGTTGCCAGTAAGGCAGGCGGCATCAGTGTTGTGCAACCTTCATCTGGCGTTAGAGCTGGAAGATTTCTTGGCTATGTCCTTGATATGTATGCCGATCCTTCTGATGTTCAGTTGGGGACTGTCAAGAATGGCCCGGCTGGTTTGCGCCAAGACCGAGATCGGATCACGGGGTATTTTCGCGTAGCTGTGAGGAAGTGCTTTGAGTTCGAGAAGAGGTAAGCGGCGCGGGCCGACAACGGCTGTGGTCGCAAATAAGCCGCTTCCGCCAGTGGCACCTGAGCAGAATGAAGTAGGAGAGTTTCTCTCGCGCCTCCCCGCTGATACGCCGCCTCAGCTTATCGAGATGATTTCGCAGTCTATGTACTCGGGTCCCGTGCCGCCACCTGCGATGATGCAACAATATGAGGCCGCACTGCCAGGTATGGCTGACCGCATCATGACCATGGCGGAAAAGGAGCAGGGAATGCGCCGCCGTGACAACGCTTGGATCATGGCGAACGATACCCTGCGGATCGCCGGAAGTATCTTGGTGTCTTTCGGACTTATCGCTGCCGGTGTTTACTGCGGTATGATCGGGCAGCCGTGGCTGGGCGGTGTGCTTGGAACGTCAGGCGCAATCGCTGGAGTCGCGGCAAAGCTCGTACACGGAAAGCAGCCTTAGCGACCGCTTTCCGACACAAAATCGCATCGATGACAATGCTGGTAGCCCTTCTTGTTGTCCATGTGGCAGCACTGCGCGGGCATGTAGACCTTCAGGCAGCCGCATATCAAAGGCCCTCAGATCAACATCTGGGGGCTTTTTTCATATCAAGACGCCATATGTTGATTGATCCGCCAATTTGCTGCACATTACGCTGCACAATCGGCGGAGTAGGATGCGGTGTCGAAGCTGGGCCTAAACATCAAGCAGGAAGCGTTTTGCAGCGAGTATCTCGTTGATCTTAATGCTACTCAGGCCGCAATCCGTGCTGGCTACTCTAAAAAGACCGCAGGATCGCAGGGCTTCGATCTCCTTAAAAAACCAGAAATTGAGGCCCGCATTGCCGAATTGATGGCAGTACGTGGCAAAAGAACCGAAATTACCGCCGATAGAGTTGTCCAGGAGCTTGCGAAAATCGCGTTTGCGACGATGCGGGCTTTTGTCAATGTGGACGAATTCGGGCAACCGCAGATCGACCTGTCCGGCACCGACGACGATCAGCTTGACGCGCTGGCGGAGGTGCAAACCGAAACCGTGGTGGAGCAAAGCGGGCGCGGCGATCAGAAGCAGACCGATGTAATCCGCAAGACCAAGATCAAGCTGCACGACAAACTGGGCGCATTGCGAGAGCTGGCCGAGCATACCGGCGTTTTCGACAAGTCCAACGCCAAGAAGGCCGATGCCCTATCGGCAGCCTTTCAGGAGATTTTCGCGCGCGGCTCCAAAGCACCGATCAGACGAGACGGTGACACATGAGCGCGCAACCCCGCACCATTGCACCAGAAAACCCGGAACTGTCACCGCTCGAGATATCGGAGCGCGCGGCCGGGATCAGGCTGACCGACATAACCCCCGAATTCACTCCGCAAAACCCGCATCAGCTCAAGCTTTGCCTAATGTCGTGGGAGTGGAGGATATTTTCGGGCTACCTCTACCAGATCACCACCAAGGGCGACGATGCGCCTGACGACGAACCAGAGATTGCCGTCGCATTCCGGCCCAACACCGCGCAACGCATGCTGCTGGCAAACCTGCACGAGCGCAACACCATCCTCAAAGCCCGGCAGATGGGGTTTTCTACGCTGATCGAAATCATGGCGCTGGATCACGCGCTATTCAACCGCGACCAAGAGGTTGTGGTTATCGCGCACACCAAAGACGCGGCAACCAAGCTCTATCGCAAGAAGGTGTGCTTCGCATACGACCGCTTGCCGCCATCCATCCGCGAAATGGTGCCGACAACCGAGCGCAGCCAGACGCAAATGGTTTTCGCCAACGGCAGCTCCATCGAGGTCACCTCGTCGGCACGCGGCGGCACCCCGCACTTCCTGCACATCAGCGAAATGGGCAAGATCGCAGCCAAGTTCCCAGACAAGGCCGTGGAAATCACAACCGGCTCATTGCAGGGCGTACCGCGATCAGGCTTCATTTTCATCGAGTCCACCGCCGAGGGCCAAAGCGGTGCATTTTATGACAACGCCATGCGCGCGCAGCGCAAGGCCGAAGCCAAAACGCCGCTGACCCAATCCGACTATCGCTTCCACTTCTTCGCGTGGTGGATGATGCCGGAGTACCGGCTTTCCCCCGATCAGACCAAGCGCGTCCGCATCAGTGCCAAAGAGCATGAGTACTTTGATGCCGTCGAAGGCAAGATGGACTGCGAGATAGATCTGGGCCAGCGGGCTTGGTACATCAGCAAGCGCGACAACGACTTCGCCACGACGCCAGACCTGATGTGGCGCGAGTATCCATCGACCCCCGAAGAATGTTGGCAGGCCAGCAACGAGGGCAAGTACTACGCCAAAGCGCTATCGCTGGCCCGCCGAGAGGGACGTATCGGGCGTATTCCGCTGTTGCGCCACGTCCCTTGCAACACCTTCTGGGACTTGGGCGCATCGGACTCCACGGCGATCTGGGTTCATCAGCGTGTCGGGCCCGAAGATCGGTTTCTGCGATACTTTGAGGAATCCGGGGCCGGGTATCTGGCCTTCATTATGTGGCTGGAAAGCTTGGGCGTGCTTTGGGCATCGCACTACCTGCCACACGACGCGGAACAAAAGCGACAGAAGCGGCAGGAAAACCCCAACGATTTTGCGCTTACTTCGCCGGTGATGATCCTGCGCGAGTTGCGGCCGAGTTGGGATTTCAAGATCGTGCCGCGCGTCCAGAACCTTCAACACGGCATCGACCAAACCCGCCTGACTATGCAGGGCTGCTTCTGGGACGATGAAGGCTGCAAGGAAGGGCTTCATCGGCTCGAAAACTACAGCCGCGAATGGAACACCCGACTCCAGTGCTGGCACGACCACCCCAAGCATGACGAACACAGCCATGGCGCAGATGCCTTCCGGCAGTTCTCGACCGGTTATGTCGCCCCAATCCCCCACACCAGAAACCCGCGCGCAGGGCAGTCCTCTACGCGCCGCCGCAGCAACGGAATGAGCGCATGAGCAAGTCAAAGCCCCTAGTCCAACCCGTGCTGGACCTGAATAAGCGGCACTTTGAGGCCCCCATCAACGGCTTGATCGTGGTCGGCTCTTGGCTGCGCATCAATCGGCGCCACTGGGAACCTTGCTTGGTGCTGTTGCACGGCATGCGCCCAATCAAGGCCGGAAAAACTGTTCCGATCATCATTCAGCTCAAAGACGCTTGGCGATGGGCGATGCACGGCGACGTGGGCGATCCAGCCCATTGTGTCGGGCAGATCATCACTTGGCTGGCCGAGGGGCTACTACCCGGCTCGCCCGGAAACAAAGCAGACCACATGCGGATCATGGACGCGATCAACCGTCGCCTGCCCGATCTAATCGCGATGCCCCCGAGGCCAAAGGGGGACGAGTACGCCGTCGCGGAAGTGACAATGCTCGACAAAACGACCGGGGAAGTCATCAGCCAGCGGGAGATTAAATACGATGCCTGACCCTAACAGCTATTCCGGTGGCCCGATGTTCGGGGACCGCCGCACGCCCAAAGCGCCCGGCGATACCTACATGCCAGAGGTTTATGATCCAGCCCGCAAAATTCTGAAGCTGGATCGCAGTGTGATTTCCCCGCTCGATTCATTGCCGGCGCAAAACCTGCACAACCGGATGATGGGCTGGTACACGCACGAGTTGGACTCCCAAGCGCAGAACCGCATCGAAATGGCGATGGATGATGATTTCTTTGATCATATCCAGTGGACCGAACAAGAGCTGGCAACGCTGCAAGAGCGCGGGCAAGCGCCCATCGTTTTCAACATCACCCAAACCACAATCAACTGGGTTTTGGGGTCGCAGCGCCGCGCGCCGCTAGATTTCACCATTTTGCCACGAACCAAGGCAGGCCAAGCGGCGGCACAGCGCAAGACCGAGTTGCTCAAGCATATCGCGGATGAAAACCGCAGCACCTTCGAGATATCGGCGGCGTTCGGTATGGCCGTGAAGGTGGGGCTTGGCTGGCTAGAATGTGGTCAGGGCCGCCCCGAAGAAGGCACGCAGGTATTCGACCGTCACGAAGATTGGCGCGCGATGCTCTGGGACTCGACCTCACGTCGCTATGACCTCCTGGACTCGCGCTATCTGTTCCGCACGAAATGGCTGGATAGCGATGTGGCCGAAACCCTATGGCCGCACCGTGCCGGAACTCTGCGCATGGCTGCCAACAGCACGCTGTTGGGCATCTATGACGGCGATGATCTGGGCGATGAAGCGATGGACTCGCAAGAGGCGTCACATTTCAGCACCTTCACCGGCACCGCGTCCCGCCGCGGCTTCGGCAGCGTTCGGCAGCGTGTCCGCGTGATCGAAGCTTGGTTCAAGATGCCGGTGCCGGATGCCTTGCTCATTCAGGGCGGGCAGTTTTCCGGCGAAATGTTTGATGAGTGGTCCCCCGGCCACTGGTCAGAGGTAAAAAACGGTATTGCAACGCTGGTCGCCCGCCCGCGCGAAGTAATCCATGTGGCCCTTATGACCGATGCGGGCTTGCTGGATCTTCGCCGCAGCCCATATCGCCACAACCGTTACCCCTTCACCCCGGTTTGGGGCTACCGCCGCGCCCGCGACGGCATGCCCTATGGGATGATCAGAGGCATTCGCGACGTTCAGCGCGACCTGAACAAGCGCGGCTCAAAGGCGCTGCACCACTTGTCCAGTACCCGCGTCACGATGGAAGAAGGCGCGGTTGACGATGTGGAAAACCTGCGCAACGAAGCTGGCCGACCGGACGCAGTGATCGTTTACAAGGCCAGCAAGCCCGCGCCTATGGTGCATGTCGATACCAACATTGCAGCAGCGCATATCGAATTGATGGACCGAGATGCGTCGATGATCCGGGAAATCGGCGGCATCACCAACGAGAACCTTGGCCGTCCGACAACCGCGAAGTCAGGCGTGGCAATTGCCCGCCTGCAAGACCAAGGCGCGCTGTCAACATCGCTGTTTTTTGAGAACCTGCGGCAGTCCCGACAGATCCACGGTGAAAAGCTCGTCGTGTTGACCGAGATGTACTACGACAAGCGCGAAGAATTCCTGATCACCGACACGCGCGGGAACCCGGATTTCAAGGTAATCAACGATGGGGCCACCGAGAACGATATCGCATCGTTCAAAGCGCGGTTTGTCATTTCCGAAGAAGATTGGCGCGCAACTGCCCGTGCAGCACAGGCTGAGCAATTGCTGGATCTTGGCGGCAAGCTGGCAGCGACGGCCCCGCAGATCGTTGTCTCCATCCTTGACCTGATAGTCGAGGCCATGGACGTGCCCAACGGCTCCGAAATCGTGAAGCGCATCAGGCAGCTCACTGGCGTCGATGATCCTGATGCCGATCCCAATAACCCGGATCCTGAAACCGTTGCGAAAAAGCAGGCGGCTTCAGAACAGGCGCAGCTTTCTCAACGCCAGCTCATGGCAGCCCTAAAGGAAATGGAAGCCAAGGCGCGCAAGACCGCTGCCGAAGCGGCAAAGGCCGAGGCTTCAATCACATCGGATGGCATTGCGCAGCTCAAAGCCGCGTTTGAGGCGGCAATCGCAATCGCAGGCGCACCCGCTGTGGCCGCTGCTGCCGATCAGATCCTGATGGAAGCCTCAAAGGCCGAGGCGCGCGCCGTGGCGTCATCTCAGCCGCCGCAAGGCAGCATGCAGCCGCCTGCACCAGAACAACCGCCCATTGACCCGGCCCAAGCGGCAATCCCGCCGCAACAGCCACCTGCCATGTGAGGATCAACCAATGCCGATTGAACATATCAAACTAACTGGGACAGACCATATCCCAGAGGAATTCACGCTCGAAACGCTCAGCGCATCGCTGACCGAGGCCGAGATTAGCGCCCTGAACGAAGGCGACGATCCAATCCTGCCGGTGGCGCCAAGCGCAGCCGAGCTGGAAGCTGCAGCACTGGCCGAACAGCAAGCCGCAACCGAAGCAGCCAATGCTGCGGCCGCCGCACAAGCTCAGGCCCAACAGAAGACCGACGCAGTTGAAATCCCCGATACCACAGATGCAGAGCGGGTAATCGCGGAAGCCGATGCAAAGCTGGAGGAACTGCAGGGCAAGTTTGACGACGGCGACCTGACCCATTCGGAATGGGTGGCCCAACAGCGCGCGATCATTCAAGCACAGGCCCGCGCGCAGATCGTGATCGACCGGGCGCAGGAAGTCATTTCCCAAACAGTGACCCAGAAACGCCAGACCTTCTATTCGACGCTGGATGCATTCAAGGCCAACGGAAACGAATTCCTGTGGTCGCAAGAACACCTGAACGGTTGGGATTTGGCGCTGAAAGCAGTGACCGGCAATCAAGCCTATGCCGGTCTTGATGCGGCCCGCCAGATCGACCTGGCCCGCGACCTCTACGCCGCCAATTACAAGGCAATCAACGGCAAAGGGCTTCCCGGCGCCAAAGCTAAAGCTGCCGACGATGGCGACGGCCCCGGCCCGCGCACCGACCCGCGCCCGGAACCTGTTCAAACGCTGGCAGGTTTCAACACAGACTCCAACGCATCCATTGAGGACGGCACTTTTGCCGCCATCGACAAGATGATGGGGAAAGACCCAATCGAAGCCGAAAAGATGCTGAACCGGCTGACTTCCGATCAACGCACAGCGTTCCTTGAGCGCGTCTAACCCCCCGATCTGAAAGGAAGCAGATATGCTGGTCAAGAAGATACCTCGCGGTCAAGGCCAGCGTATCTGTATCGGTGACGATGTGGTTATCGAGGTCAAACGTGCATCCGAAGGGCGAATAACCGTCACGGTTCAAGCCCCGAAAGAGCTGACAATCACAGCCCGAAATTCAACTGATAGTAATTCTGTTGAATCCTGACTACCATATATGGTACGAATAGGCCAAACCACCCGTGCATAGGATGTGCCCGGATCATCTTTATTTGATCCAAGGAGCCATCCTATGTCGCAAACTACCATTGGCATTAACTCGCCTCTCGCCGTTAAGCGGTGGGCCACTCAGCTTGCACTCGACGTGGACAAGCAATCGTACTGGAACAACCGTTTCGTTGGTGAAGGCCAGAACAACATTGTTCAGCGCGTCGTCGATCTGGAAGAAGATGCGGGTGATCGTGTCCAATACGATCTGGCAATGCGCCTGCGCGGCGGCATGACCTTCGGTGACAACCTGATCGAAGGCAACGAAGAACAGCTCACCTTCTACCAAGACGAAGTGCGGATTGATCAGGTTCGCAAAGGCGCATCGGCCGGTGGCCGCATGACCCGCAAGCGCACCATGCACAACCTTCGCAAAGTCGCCAAGGACATGACCGCCGAATATGTGGCCGAATGGCTGGACGAAGGCTATTTTGTCTACCTGTCCGGTGACTCAGCCCTCTCCGCGATCAACCAAGACGCCAAGTTTGCCGGTGCCTTCGCTGGCAACAGCATTGACGCGCCGGACTCCGACCACATCATGTATGGCGGTGCCGCCACGTCCAAGGCTTCCATGGCTTCCACCGACAAAATGTCGATGGCGCTGCTTGAGCGTATCGCCGTCAAGCCGCGCATGATGAACGCGGTAAACCCCGATGTGGTCAAAATGACCCCGATTTCAGTCGATGGCGGCCGCCGCTTTGTGGTGCTCATGTCGCCGTTCCAAGCGCATGCCCTGCGCACCGAAACCGGCGATTTGTCGTGGTCGAAAACCCAACAGGCTCTGGCAACCTCTGAAGGTCGTAACTCCCCGATCTGCAAGGGTGGCTTGGGCATGATCAACGATCTGGTGTTGCACGAGCATGAATCGGTGCGTCGGTTCTCTGATTACGGCGCAGGCAACAACGTCAACGCTGCACGAGCGCTGCTGCTTGGCCGTCAGGCTGGTGTGATTGCCTATGGTGCCGCCGGCAACGGCACCCGCATGACGTGGGTAGAAAAGCTGGTCGATGCTGACAACCTCGTCAACATCTACTGCGGTCTGATCGTGGGCTTGAAGAAGGTCCGCTACAACGCCCGCGATTTCGGCGTCTGTGCCGTCGATACGGCATGCACCGACCCGAACGCCTGATCCTGATGTGAGCGCGGGGGCTGTATCTGGCCCCCGCTTCCGCAACCAAACCAAAGGACCGCAGAAATGTCGACCAAGCAAAGCACCGCCTTCAAAGGCAATGCGCGCACCCCGATCCCCACGCCCCACAAAGCAGGCGATGCGCAAACCTACCTGTTCACCCACGTTTTCAACGAAGCCGTTCTGACCACGGACGTGCTGGAACTGTTCCCGGTGTTCCCAAACGGCAAAATCGTGCAATTCGACTATGCGACCGAGAACATCGGCGCCATCAACCTGAACATTGGCTTTCTGACCGGCACCCCGGGCGATGTGGTCAGCGCGCGCACCTGTGGCAGTGAGTTCTTTGCTGCAACCGCCGCAAACACCCCGTCCGAGGCCGCACTGTTGACCTTGGCAGCTGTGGCCGAAAGCGCAGACGTGAAATCCATTGGGCTTGTCCCGGCAGCGAATATTACCGCCGCCGCCAACAAGAAGATTCACATTCGTCTGACCATCAAAGGTTAACGCGCAATCCGACTGCCTTGGGCGCTGAAAATCACGCCCAAGGCATAACCATTTTTCCAGATTAGGAACCTGCCATGTCCCAGATCATGCTTATCGAATGCACCTTGCAGCGCAAAGGCGGCACCCAGGTCAAGATGGCCGACAACACCACCTATCACTTCAAAGATGATGGTACGGGCGCGCACATCGCGGCTGTGAGTAATGCCGATCACATCGGCACCTTGCTTGGCATCAAAGAAGCCTACCGCGTCTACGGCATGCAAACCGCCGATGTGGCCGCAACCGGCGTTGTCGCAACTACTGTGCAGCCAATTATGGTGGCGCCCATCGTTCAGGCCCCGGTTACGGCCCCTGCGGTAACGCAAGCACCGGCAGCAAGTACACCGCCCGCTCAAGAACTCCAAACGCCGCCCCCGGCCACCACGACCAATGAGCAAGCCGGGCTTTCCCCCGACATGAACATTGACGAGCTGCGGGCGCTATTCTTGGCCGAAGTAGGCCGCGAGCCGAACGCCCGCGCCAAAGCTGAAACCATGATTGCACAGATCGAGGCTATCCGCGCCGAGCGTGCCGCCTAATCGGGCTGTACACCAATTGGGAGGCTGACCGATGACTTTCACCGCCACAAACATCATTGCGTCAGCCTCTACCACCCTTCTGGATGCCAACCACAAGCGATGGCCGAAGGATGAACTCATCAGCTATATCAACGATGGCCTAAAGGCCATTGTGACCATGAAGCCGAATGCCGCCACTGATACCGTGACGCTGGCCCTTGGCCTTGGAACCCTTCAGACTCTGCCCGAACAATACACCGTGCTATCGCGTGTCACGCGCAACCTCTTGGTGGCGCATACCGATGAAGATGGGCCGGTGGGAGGCGCGACCATCAGACCGTTGAAAAGCCGCGACCTCTTGGACTCCACCATACCCGGATGGCAAAGCAATGAAGCCATGTTCGCAAAGACGGTTCGCCATGTAATCTATGATTTGGCTGACCCGCGTCACTTCTATGTGGCCCCCGGCAACACGGGAACTGGCCTGATCGAAGCTGTTGTCGGCGTCATTCCGGCCCCGATTGCCGTTGAAACCGATCTCATCGGGCTGCCTGATCTGTATCGACCGATCCTGTCTGACTATGTGATTTACCGCGCCTTTGCGAAGGACTCTGGAATGGCCGCATCGCAAGCCCGCGCAGCCATGCACAGCAGCGCCTTCAAGGAAGCCCTGTCAGCCTTGGCGCAAGGCGAAGCCACTATGTCCCTGTCCGCAATGATGCAGCCGAGTGGGTGAGCCAATGTCCTATCCTAACACGCCGCTATCCACGCTTCTGCCCTACGTCCTGCCCCATGTACCGGGATGCCCCGATCCAGTTGCAGAGTTTGAATTGCGCATGGCCGCAATCGAGTTTTGCGAACGTACCCGATGCTGGCGCCATATGGTGCAGGTTGAAATCGCGTCCAACAACCGCACCATCATCGCCCCTTCCTTCAGCCAAATCCACGAATTTGAAGAAGCGACCCACAACGGACTGAAACTGACGCCCTCTCTCTGGACCGAAGGCGACCCCGACGAACTATCAGGTCAGGTGCGCGAAGGTCTGCCGCAATTCATCACACAGTTTGCACCCGGCCAAGTTTCGATCAGACCGTTCCGAGCGGGAACATTGCGCGTGTCGGCCTTCTTGAAGCCATGCCATGGCAACGCCTTTGGCTATGATATCGAAGATCCACTGCGGGACGCCTACAACACAATCCCCGCGTTTATGCGCGATCAATATGCCGATGCTCTGGCAAAGGGTGCCTTGGCGCGACTGCATGGCTTGCCCGAAGAACGGTTTACCGACCCGAACCGTAGCGCCGAGGCGCGCGCCTATTTCAATCTGGCCTGCGATTCCGCGTTTGCTGCCAATCTCAAGGGGCAACAGCGCGCGCCTATTCGCACCAAAACGAACTGGATGTGAGCAATGCGCATTGCACTGGCAGGCTTTCAGGGGGAAATCCCGCAAGTCGAGGAACGGGCGCTGGCTGATCAGTTTTCAGTCAACGCGATCAATGCCATCTTTGAAAATGGTGCTGTTGCCCCGATCCGGCAGCCGACCTTGGTACATCAGTTTCTAACCGAGGTCGCATCCTTCTACCTGTTCAACGGTACTTGGATTGGGTGGGCCTCTGTCGTTGATGTGGCGCTTGCCCCGATTGCCGCGAACAGAATCTATTTCACCGGCGATGGCGTGCCGAAGGTGCGCGATGGTGCCACTACCTATGTTCTGGCGTTGCCTGCTCCGGTATCCGGGCCGTCGGTTGTCAACCTGACCACTCCAGACCCGAATTTTCTGGAAACAGTTTTTTTCTGCTACACTTATGTGACCTCTCTCGGCGAAGAAAGCGCGCCGTCGCCCTTGTCGGCGTCTCTGGACACATCCGCTGGTGTTGGCATCCGTGTTGACGGCTTCTCAACTGCGCCGGCTGGCCGCGCGATTACCCATCTCAGGATCTACCGTAGCCAAACTTCCGCATCTGGAGCAACCGGCCTATATTTTGTCACCGAAATCACCACGGCAACCACGCTCTTTGACCATTACAGTGCATCGCTTCCGCTTGGCGAGCTGTTGCCGTCCGCAGACTACGACATGCCGCCCGATGATCTGCTAGGCCTCACCACAATGCCCAATGGCATGATGGCAGCCTTTCGCGGCAATGAAGTGTATTTCTGCGAGCCCTACCGGCCCCACGCATGGCCTGAAAAATACACCATGCTTGTCGATTACCCGATTGTCGGGCTGGCTGCCTTTGGATCGAACCTTGCCGTTCTGACAACTGGCACCCCCTATGTCATGCAAGGCACGCACCCGGAGTCGATGGCGTCTGAAAAGATGGAGGCGGGCATGCCCTGCCTGTCACGACGCGGCATCGTGGATATTGGCTATGCCGCCCTTTATCCGTCCAACGATGGGCTTGTGATGATCTCCTCGTCAGAGGCCAAGCTTATCACCAAGGGGTTGTTTTCGCGTGAGCAATGGATCGGTTACAGCCCAACGTCGATCATCGCTGATCGCTTTAGGGGCAAATACATCTTCCTGCGCAACGTCTCCACCTTCACGATCTACAACGGGGGCGGGCCTGATGGGTATGGGGTCGGTGTTGCCACGGATTTTGTTTGCTCCGGGCCAACACTGGCAGGTATCCCAACAGACTATATACCTGTTTCAGGCGGCACCCCGGACTCCAGCTTCGGCTTGCAGAGCCTTGGCATGATCGACTTGGAAAGCGCGTCACCGCATTTCGTGAAAACGGACCTTCTCAAACCGAAGGCGATGTACAACGATCCTGCCACCAACAACCTTTACGCTTTGGCCTCTGACAGCCTGTCGGTCTATAAATGGGAGGATGAAACTGCGGCGCCATCCGTGTTCACATGGCGATCCAAGCTGTTTTCGTCATTCATTCCGCAGAACTTCAGCGCCGCCTTCATTCGCACGCAACGGCCCCTGATTACTGACGATCAGTTTTCGGTCAGCCTTTACGGCGATGGTGAGCTGGTGGACACACTCATCACATCAAACGCGATCGAACGTGTTGCCCCGCATGATGCCCGGTCTGAATGGCAGATCGAGATAAGCTCCAGCGTACCTGTGGTAATGATGAAGGTCGCGGGCGACGTTGACGAACTGATGGTGGGCTGATGGAACCAATATCCACATTTCGCAATGAACGCTTTGATAAGCTGGCCGGAACACGGGGCAGAGAAGATCAGCGGGCTGTCCTGCTTTCCGAGTTTGAAGCCTTGGCAAATGCCGAGGTTATGACAGTGCTGCAGCGTGAGCTTGTCGCAAAATCCGTAGAGCTGACAGCAGACTTCGCCTTGACCGTCACAAACCAGTGGTATGATGGGCCATTTGTCGCGCTCGGCGCTGGCATTTGGCTGGTCCTAGCTCAAATCCAACATCGCAATGATGCAGCAAGCACCGCGGGTCAAGTGGCGGCTAGAGTCTGGGATGGCTTAACACCACATGCAGCATGTGAATTTACCAATGACGCTATATATGGTAGATCCATGCAGATGAGCATGTCATTTTGCGTCACTGTCCGGGCGCCAACAGTGTTCACGTTGCAGGCCAGATCATCAGCCGGTGACCCAAACAGCAAGATTAAGGCGACGGCCCCAGCTGCCGGAACCGATCTGGTGGCAACCCGCATCACGGCGATGCGTTTCGGAGGTTAATATGGCAGAAGTCCTTGCGCGTTTCCTGACGCGATCTGGTGAAAGCACGCTTTGGGCGTCTATCAATCCGATCCTTGCCTTGGGCGAACCGGGTTATGAGGTCGATACGAAACGGCTGCGCTTTGGGGACGGGATAACCGCATTCACCAGCCTGCCATACTTCCTATCCACCTTTACGAACCCCGATCTGACGGCTTTCGACGCAGACAATTACATGGCGGTGAATAACACGCCCTACACCGGCAACCTCAACACCCTGACTGGTCGTAAATTTCAGGCAGTTGGCACTGGCGCGTCAAATGGACCAACAGGTGCTGGCGTGAATGACCTGATAATGCATTGGGACTATAGCGCCACGTCCGCGATTCAGGAATTTTACAACAACGAAGACCCTTATACCGTCTACCGCCGCTCCAAAGTGGCAGGCGTGTGGTCGGAATGGGCAACCGAGGTTCAGCTCAATGGCAATCAAACCGTTGCGGGCAATAAGACCTTCAGCGGCGATACCACGATCGCCAATTTGCTCAGTACGATCCTGAAAGGCGGCTACACCACAACCGCCGTAAATGATGGCACGATTTCATCCGGTAGCTACAGCCCTGACCCGCTGGCGGCTTCACCGGGCAACATGCGCCGGATTATCAACAATGGCTCTTTCACCTTTGCCGCACCAACGCGGGCCGGGGATTATTCGCTGGAGGTTCTAATTACCAATGGAACCACCGCAGGAGCGATCACCTTTACAGGTTTCAGCAAGGTCGGAGGCGATGCTCTAAACACAACCAACGCCAACAAGTTCAAGGTGTTCATTTCCAAAAACACCGGCATCTTGTCGGCATCCGTCATGGCGATGCAGTAATGTTTCCGTTCATGCCCAATGGTATCTATCCCTCACGCGGCTTCGATTTTGCCCTGCTAGCGACCGGGGCCGCGACTGGCGGGGTAACGGTTACGCCGTCCAGCATTGATAGCCGTAGAACAATCCTTGTGGTTCAGGTGAGAAACTCTGGCGGTACTGGACTGCTTCCGGGCGATGCCGCCATTGTCGCAGGATCACCGGGAACCGTGGTTTCGGCGCTAAAATCAACGGCCTTCGACGATGGGCACGCCATAACGGTTACAGCGGCGCGCGTTACATCGGGCAATACAGTTGCGATAAGTTTCCCCAATGCTGACGGTGAATACTATATCTATGAGGTCTATGGCATCACAGATTTTGGCGCAGCAGTCAGCGCCATAGCTTCGGTCAGAAACACGGACGGCGGTAATTCCCCGCTACCGACCAATGTTGTCTCTGTCGCAGCCAGCTCGGAAAATTCCGTGGTCATGTTCATGGGCATGCGAAACGGAAATGCAGCGGTTCCTAACGATGTGACCGGCAAGCTCAACAGCTATTCCGTGGCACGAGGCGCCCTTGTTGGCTTCGATACGAACCCAAGTTCCGGCACCACAAGTTATACATTCGCAACCGGTTCGCCCGCGCTGATCATCGCCATCGCGATCAACAAAGACGCGGGATAGCCGCGCCATCGTCAAAGATTTCATCCACCAACAAACGAGGTGCCTGCCATGCACTTTTCACGCAAAAACCAAGACAAACTGCTCGAACAGGCCAAACCCCTTACAGGATCTGCGGGTTGGGCTACTGACGCTGTAGCCTTCGGTGCATTTCGTGAGAATGAGACGGAACCGGCTGCGCTAGCGGTGTTTCAGGCATTCAACGGTGCCCAAGCCGAGTTGCATTTTGCCCTGACTTCAACCGGGCGCATGACCCGCGAAATCATTGGTGCCATCTGCACCTTGGCGTTCCATCCGCGCGCGCTCAATCTGGATCGGCTTTGGACGAACATCGCCGACGACAATATCCCTGCCCAAGCGGCAGCAATGAAGGTTGGTTTCAAGTTCGAATACCGTAAGCGTGGTGGATTTGCAGATGGGAAAGATGCTATTGTCTTTTCTATGGCGCGTACCGGGACGCACCAAGCTGCTGCCAAGCACCACGACAACGAAGTAGTAACGTGAGGTAGCTATGGGCGGCAGCGCACCCAAGCAGGATCCGAATATCGGCATCGCAGCAATGAAGTCGGCGCAAACCGGCGAAATGATGCTGAACTGGATGAAGGATCAGGCACAAATCACCAATGGTTGGGCTGCCGAGGATCGCACCCGCAGCCAAGAAGTATTTCAGCCCTTGCAGGATGCCTTCATCAAAGAGGCAAACGGCTTTGCTTCGCCTGAACGACAACAAGCAGCAGCCGATGCGGCGCGGGCCGATGTGTCTCTTGGTGCCTCGCAAGCCGCAGGCCAAATGGAGCGGCAAGCCATGGCGATGGGCGTCAATCCCGCGTCTGGCCGTTTCCTCAATGCAAGGGCCAAGGCTGATACGGACTCCGCTTTGGCTGGCGCCGGTGCCGCAAACCTTGCGCGCCGTAGTGTCGAAGATCAGGGCCGGTCACTGCGGGCCAACGCAATCAATATGGGCGCTGGCCTTGCGGTTAATCCGGGCACCTCCATGGGCCTATCGAACGGCGCCGCACAGGCCGGGTTTGGCGGTGCAATGCAGGGCTATGGTCAGCAAGGCAATTTGCTGAACACCGAGTACCAGAACCGCATGGCTACCTGGCAGGCAAATCAAAGTGCGCTTGGATCGGTAGGAAGCGCACTTGGCACTGTCGCGGGACTATTCGCATCCTCGAAAGATATTAAAGAAAATAAGACGCCGATTGATGCACTTGGCGCGCTGGAGCAACTTCCAGTCGAGCAGTGGGATTATAAGCAAGGCGAAGGTGATGGCGGCACGCATATCGGTCCCTATGCCGAGGACTTTCAGAAAGCTACCGGTATCGGTGACGGCAAGAGCATTGATGCCTTGTCGATGATCGGTCTGACCATGGGCGCGGTTCGAGAGCTGGCCGAAGAGGTTAAGGAAATGCAGGCCCAAATCGTTAAGTTCGCCCCGATGGGTGCGCTGGACGATAGCAATGACCAAGAGGAAGACGCCGCCGAGGGCGAAACCGACGATCCACAAGAACCCATGGGAGCATTGCCGCCCAAAACCAAAGCGAAGGCTAAGCCGCAGATGAGGATTGCAGCATGAGCTTGGCAGGACTCGCAGGTTTCGCAGAAGGCTTCGCCAACGCGCGCCAAGATAGCAAAGACAGGGCCGAACGTGAAGCCGCGGCTAAACGTCAGGACGCCTATATTTCCGCAATGGGAGCCTATCAGAACGGCAGCCCTCAATCTGGTACGGGCGTTGGATCTGGCATTGGTCAACCCGCCCCAGTCGAAGGGCGGGCCACCAGTGGCCTTTGGGGGTTGGTTGATGCAACCGAGGGTGGGGGCAATTTTTCCACCCTCTATGGCAACAGCCAGAACGGCGGGCGTTTCAACGGAGTCGACGTATCGAAAATGACGCTCGATCAACTCGGGCAGTTTTCCGACCCGAACGGTGAATACGGCCAATGGGTCAAGGGCCAAGTCGGGCGCGTGGCTACTCCGATGGGGCGCTGGCAGATCGTTGGCACCACGATGCGAAATGCGGCCGACGAAATGGGCTTGCCCGGATCAACGGTGTTTTCGCCGGAAATCCAAGAAACAATGGCAAACCATTTGGCGCGGCGGCGGCTTGCGGCTGCTAGCACACCGGCTGGAAAGCGGGCGCAACTTCGCGCCGAATGGGAAGGCTTTAAGAACGTGTCGGACTCCGCGCTCGATGCGGCAATTGCGCAGTTTGAAAACGGTGGCGGCACAATGCAGCCGCGCGCCATGGGCGCAACGGGACCGGCTTGAGGGGGCTAAAATGAGTGCAGTTTATGGCATTGCAGGGCTGGTTGATGGTTTCGTCAATGGCCGCAACATTCGCAACGGTTGGCAAGACCGCAAAGACAACAAGGAGCGTCAGAAGCGCCTTGACGATCTGACATTCACCCAAGACGCGCGCGCTGCCGAGGAACACGGTAAACGGATGCGGGTCTATGACGAGAACGCAACCGATTGGCAGCGCACCCACGACGACAACGAGGCCATGCGAACCGCAGGCCAAGCTGCCGTTGACGCTGCAAATGCCGCGATGGGCGCACAAGATCCCGGCGAAGTTGTCATGGCAACCCCAGTGCAGACTACCGCATCAACGTCTGGCTCGACGGCTCCCGGCCCGGTTGAAAGTGTGGCAGCCAATCTTGGCATTCCGATGGGCGCAATTCCAAACCGCACCGCAGACTCCATGCCTTCCCCCGAAGAAATGATGCGGCGTTACGGCACCAACGGGCAGCCCGAAGGTGGCAAGTTTGCGGTGCGCGCCGATGCAACGGGCAACACTGGAGTCCAGGGTGGCGCGGCAGGGATGCTTCCCGCAGGCGCATCGCAGCCAGAATACATCATTGGCAAGGCCCCAAGTGCTGCAATTGCCGACGAGCTTTATCAGCAGGGACCGGCAGGCGTTCGGTATATCCCAAACCCGAACTATCGTGCCCCGCAGCCGCCCGCCGCCGCGCCAAGCTCTGGCATCGGTTGGGGCGCAACCGATACGGTTGATCCACGGGCATATGGCGCAGCCTATATGGGCGGAAATGCAGCCGAAACCATGCGGCCAGACTATAATCACAACTTTGGCCTTGATGGTCCAGGCTTGCCATCAGATGCAGCTGAAATTGCCAAACGGGGTGTTGCTGCTGCTGGCAATGTCGCAACCAAAGTGGCCGGGATTCCGGGAGCAGCCGGTGATGCAATGGCTCCGAGCATGAACGCGGCCTTGAATTACATCACCGGCCACCAGCGGCCCGCCGCCGCGCCCGCAAAGACCGGCCCCGAGGGCATGAAAGCCTTGAGCGATACGTTCAAGGCGGCAACTGACCCGACGAAGCAGCCGGCTGTCGGCCTTGGCCCGCGCAAAAGCAATGCTTCGGCCAACGCAGCCCCTGAAACCAAGGCTATGGCGGAAACTGCAACCAATGCCATGGCCGAAGCTGCCACCCCTGCAATCAAGGCCGCAGCCGAGGCATCGGCAAAATCTGGGCCCGCGCTTGGCGTGAAACCCAGCGATGCCGTCACCGAACCACAGCGCAAGCGTGCCGCCGCAAGCTTCATCGACCAGTACATGAAGGTTGGCGCACCGATTGTTCTCGAAGAAATGCTGAAGCAGGGCCAGTTTGAAAAGGCACAGAAATTTCAGGAATTCCTTGATCAGACCCAAACCAAAGCGGGCATGGAAAACTGGGCGCGCGCTGCCTTTGCCGCCAATGTCGGTGACATGGACACATTCGCTGATGAAATCATGGAAGCCTATAACCGGCTCGATTACTTCCCGGATGGCACAACGATTGTCAAAGAAGCCTCTGGTTTCACCTATGACAAGACCGGCAAAATCAGCGGTGCGAAGATCACCTTCAAGGACGGCCAGACCGGCAACACCTTTGATCAGGTGTTTTCGGACCCGAATGACCTCGTTCGCTTGGGTATCACGCTTCTAGCACCTGAAAATGCATTCGAGCATTACGCCGCCCAAGAGCAAGGCACCGCCAAGACCGAAGCCGACCGGGCAGCCGCCGCGAAGAAGGCCGCGATTGAAAGTGAAGCGGCGTTGACCAAGCGCATTGATGAAGCAACCAAGCTGATCTTTGAAAAGACGGTTGACGAAATGGGCAACCCGACTCTGTCCTATGCAGATGCCCGCAAGATGGCAGAACGGGAAATCCGGGGTAAACCGCCCGGCGCATTGCAAGGGCCACCGATGCCGCCGCCGCCCGTTGCTTACAGGCCGGGCAACTGAACCTTGCCCCATAGCTACCACATGATGTATCAAGGAGAGAAGCGGCTGCCATAGGATGTGTCAGCCATAGTTTATCCTCGAAAAGGGGCCAGCTATGGCAAACGGTATCTTTGGCTTTGGCCCTATGGGCGTTCTTCCTGAAACCCCGGCCAATCCTGAAGAAAAGCGCCGCTCCATTGAGGGTATCGCCACCAAGCACAAGGTGCCGGCCAACGTCCTGATGGCCCTTGATGAAGCCGGGGTATCCGATACGGAAACTGCCGCTCAAAAGATCGCCGCCGATATGAGCGGCGGGAAAACCATTGACCAGATTGTCGGTCCCGATCTGATGAATCGGGCCTACGACATTGCTGACAAGATTTACCCGCGCCAATCCGCTCCGGCCCCGGCCCCGGTGGCTCCGACTGGCAGACCCAAAGAAGCGAACGTGCTGCGCGATTTGCCCGCCGCCGTAGGGAGTTCGGTGGCTGGTGCCGCAGGCAGTGTGCTGAGAGGTGTAGGCGAAGGCTTGGCAGGTGCCGCTGATGCCGTCACCGAATACGTCGCAAACCCCGTTATTGAAGGTCTGACAGGTCAGAAGGACACGTTCGGGAAAGCGCCGAACCCGCTGGAAGCGCCTGCGCAGGCTCTTGGTGGCAATGATGGGCTAAAGGGTTTCCTCGACTCGTATGTTTCAGAGGATGTGAAGCGCGATATTGCCAATCTGACCGACCCGAACGCCGATCTATTTGACCCCAACACTTGGAAAATGGGGCCAAGGCCCACGGTGCGCGGTACTGTCTACTCTGCGATTGATGTATTCGGTTCCATGGCCCCAGTTGTGATTGTGGGCGCACTGACCCGTAGCCCTGCGGCAGCGGCAGCCGCAGGCGGCGCTATGTCTGCTGGCGATGCTGCCAGCAATGCAAGCACCGTGATTGACGCAATGGCGGCAAAGAAGCTGCCCGATGGCCGGTCGCAGTTGGAAGCGGAAAGCTCTGTTTATCAGCGCCTGATTGGTGCGGGTATCCCCGCCGATGAAGCGTTTCGCATTACCAAGCGCCGCGCCGAACAACAGTCAGCTCTGTTTGCTGCAATCCCCGGCGCACTGGGCGGTGCAGCAACCCAGAAGATCCTGTCTGGTGCAGAAGGCATCGTTGCCGGGCTTCCTTGGGGCGGGCGTGTTGCCGCTACTGCCGCCATGTCAGGCGCCGAAGAAGGCACGCAAGAAGTTGCCGAAGGCATTGCAGGCCGCACAGGTATCAATACCGGCGCAGGCGTCAATCAATCCGTGACCGCAGGCACCTTGAACGAGGGTATTCTTGGCGCGCTAGGCGGTGGCCCGATGGGGGCTATCGGCGGTGCATTTTCACACCATGAACCCAACACCGATACCATTGGCGATGGCAGCGCCAATGGTCAGGACGCCGCTCCCGATCTGGGCCTCCCCGGACCAGTACCGGGGGCGGTGCCCGCATATACAGCCCCGCCGCCGCCCAGTGGGCCGATTGGCCGCGTTGCAGCGGCAGCCCCCGACCTGACCCCACAGCCAGAGGCACCGGCCCCCTCCCCATTTTTCCCCGACCAGAAGGCCGGGGTATCCGTTCGCCTATTTGACCCGGAAGCGGGCATAATCCGCGATGCAGTATTCTTGGGGGAAGGCCCGGATGGCGTGTCTGTCCGCCTCGATGGCGGCGAAATCTTCCTGACGCCGGAAGAATTCGACAAGTCCCGCAATGATGCCAGCCGCATGGATGCTGAGGCAAAGGTCAGCGCGAAGGGTGACAAAAAGAAGTCAAAGGGTCCGGCGAAAACTGCGGCTGATGCACCAGCTTTCGATACTGACCCCGAAAAGCCCTATGAAAGCTCATTCGACGCTGCCGCAGCCGCCTTGAAGGAGCAGGGCTACGGCGCTGATGTGGTGCCAGCTCCTGAGCCTGTTCCCGGCTCTCTTTCCCAGCAAGCACTTTCCGCAGTCACACCGCCCGCCGAAGCTGCGCCTAAAGCGTCTCTGGCTCCTGATGAAGCCTTGGCCCGCGCAAAACAGATCGAAGATACCGCCAAAGAAACCGGCTGGAATAAGCGCCTGACCAAACAACATGCTGATTTCATGGCGATTGCACATCAAGGGGGGGCAACCAATGAGCCCGTTTTGGATAACGGCACCGGTAGCGTTGCGCCTGTTGGTGCAGATGGAATTGGTGACAGATCAAGAAGCATCGGAAGTGAAGGCACTTCTAGTGCAGAAGGACCCGCAAATGATTCCGGTGGATCACCCATTATCGCCAGTGATGGAAATGCTTTGGTTGGCGCAACTCCGGCCAGCGAGCCTTCTCGTCCACTAGCTAAGGACGATCAGGATCTGGCAAAGCGCCAGCATGCCGCGAACAATGCGATAATCAATGATGTGCTGCCCGGCCGCCAAGCCAAGGGCGTTCCAATGGCCTCATTGACCGTTGGGCCAAACCCCGATGGCGGATTCATGGTCAGGCCGAGTATGACCACGGCAACTGGTGGCTTTTCATCGCCCATGGATGGCGCATTTGCGACAGCAGATGAGGCATTGCAGATGGGCGCGGAGCAAATCCGAAGCCGAGCAGAAGCAACGCTGAAACCCGATGCCCTTAAAAATGGATACAACGAACAGGATCAGGCCGACGCGCGGAAAATCCTGAAATGGCTTGGGGATCGCGGCGGAGCAAAACCAAAGCCTCATGAACCCATGGCACCGATGGTTGCCGATCCGAGCAAGCGGATGCAACCGGATATGCTTGGTGGCCGCGAAGTCACTGAAACGGAAATGGCAAAAAAGGAACGTACCCGAAGAGAGTGGGGTAAGTTCGTTGGCATCGCAGAACATGGCAAAAGCAGCGATGATATGGAGCTTGAGGGGCGGCAGGTAATCTTGCGCCCCGGCAAGGTCATTGTACGCGCTCGCCTTGACGGCAAAAGTGATCAGGACCGCATCATTGATACCGCAGGCCTAAGCCGCGACGACATAGCAGCGGCCACGCGCGGCGCATTCCGCGAACTGGATCGCATTTCACCGATTGAGGTAAGCCCGCCGACCACAGCGCAAGCGGCGCATCCGAAGCCACCTGAGCCTGTAAAGCCCGAACCTGTGAATCCCAAAACTAAGGTGGCGCCGACAATCCAGAACATCCGCGAAAAAGCGGCGGTTCTGCGCGGCGTCCCCAAGGACTCCCCGCCCGAAGTCGAAGGCGTCAGCTTGAAATGGGACGCCAAGGAGGATGGCTTTATCTTTTCGCGCAAACAGGTTGATCGTGTTCGCGCCGCAGTTGGCCTTGAAGATCCCGCGCCGCAGACCCCGGCAACGGCAACGGCTCTTGACCCCTACCCAGCCCTGACCGTCAAAGCACTCTATGGCGACAAAGAGCAAACGCTCTACAACACGCTGCCAAATGGCTATCGGGCAGTTGTGGATTCGACTGGCACGCAGATTTCAGACGCTGAAGGCAATGTGCTTGTAACCAGCTCCCGGCAATATAGCCGTGACGAAATCGTTCAGTATGCCCAAGGCGGCGCGGCGAAAGCCCAAAAACTGATCGGCCGAAACGCGCGCGGAAATGACGTGTTCGAAGATAAGGACGGCGTCCGCTCCTATGTGGATGGTGGTATCCGGGTAACTGAGCCTATCGCGCTGCAACCGCGCAGGGATGGCTCGCTTGCTCCCAGCTTCAACTCCAGCAACCGCAGTTCAGACTTCAAAACCGAGGTAGAGCGTCAACCCGCGCCGACCGCCGCCGAGGTCAAAGCGGCGGCATCAGAAGCAAACCCAAACCCGACCGAAGCCCAAAAAGAGGCTGGAAACTACCAGATGGGCCACATCATGTGGAATGGTCTGGATATCAGCATTGAGACGGCTAAAGGCGCACTTCGCAGCGGGAAGGACTCGGATGGTGAGATTTGGTCTGTGAAGATGCCCGCCCATTATGGGTACATCAAACGGACGCAGGGCGCGGATGGCGATCATGTTGACGTGTACTTGGGGCCGAAGCCGAAAAGTGCATCCGTATTTGTGGTCGATCAGGTTGACGCGGCAACCGGCGCTTTTGATGAGCACAAGGTCATGCTTGGCTTTGAAACCAGCGAAGGCGCACAAGCCGCCTATGTCGCCGGTTTCTCTGATGGCAAAGGCAAAAATCGGATGGGGGCGATTACCCCTATGACGGTAGATCAATTCAAGGCGACTATCGCTGACAAAGCGGTATGGGATAAGCCACTGGCAAAAGATGAAGTCCCTGCCCACGCAAAGCCTGCTGGTCTGAAAGGGCTTTCGGATGCTGAAAACGCCAAGATGGCAGAACTGCAAGCCCGGTTTAAGGCCAAGATCAACAGCCAAATCAACAGTGGCCTTGACCCGGAATTGGTGACGATCGCAGTCCAGATGGGCGCACTTTATGTCAAATCAGGCGTGCGGCGTTTCCGGGCCTTGGTCGACTCGATGATGAACGACATAGGCCTCACCTTAGAGCAGGCCCAACCCTACGCCCGCAACGCCTACAATCAGATCCGTGGCGATATGGAGTTGGAGGGCGACGACATCACCGACATGGATTCCGATGCCGATGTAATTGCAGAGGTTCGCAAAATGCGTTCGGCCGAGGCAAAATCAAAGGCCGACGCCGCCCCCTCGCCACAACCGACAAAATCTGATACGATTTCACCTGAACCGGCCAATGAGGCGAAGAATGATCTCGCAACTGATGCAAGCGTTTTCGGAGCAAGCACCGAAAAAAGCCAAGGCGCTGAACGCGAAGGGGCCGCAGGCGGTGGAGTCGGCGGTGAAAGACGCGCTGAAAAGAACGCGGGAAAACTTGGCACCGAACGGGATGCCGGAATCCGATCCGAACGCGGAATTGATGCTGAAGGAGCAGATATTCTCGGACGCACTGGCGGAGCTGACGGCGAATTAAGCCAGCCAACACCTAAAAATCACGTCATTCAAGTTGGCGAGCTTGAGGTAAAGGCGGGCGAGAAAACTCGCGCCAAAAACTCTGTTGAAGCAATTCGAGTACTGCGCGCCCTTGAAAAAGAGGGCAGGCCCGCAACCGAGGAAGAACGCCAAAAGCTAGCCTTGTACGGTGGCGCTGGCACTCTGGCCGCTGCCCTGCCGCGTTCGGATGGGACTATTCGCTTTGCCGACCTTGCCGAAGATCTTGATAAGCTCTTGGACGATGAGGAAAAGCGCACCCTATCGCGTACCAGCCAATATGCCTTCTATACCTCAGAAGTTACCTTGCGCAGCATGTGGGCACTGGCACAGCGGCTTGGCTTCGACGGTGGGCGCATCTATGAACCCGGCATGGGTGTGGGCGGCTTCGCAGGCACCATGCCAGAGGCTTTGCGTGGCTATGGCAAGTACACCGGATTGGAACTGGATCACGTCACTGCAAAGATCGCCGCAGCCCTCTATCCAGAGCATTCAATCAAACAGGGCGACTTCATCAAAGAGAAGTTACCGAACGATTACTATGATCTTGTAATCGGCAACCCGCCATTTGCCGGCATCAAAATCCAAGCGGACCCTGATTATCCGCAAGGCTTTATGTTGCACGACTATTTCTTTGCAAAATCGCTTGATGCTCTTCGTCCAGGCGGTGTGCTGATGTTCGTTACATCGGCCGGCACTCTAAACAAGATGGACAGCATGGCGCGCGATTATCTCGCCGACCGTGCCGACCTCTTGGGCGCCATTCGGCTGCCGAATACGGCATTCAAGGAAAATGGTACTGAAGTAACCACCGACATCATTGTGATGCGTAAGCGGCTCCCCGGTGAAACAGAAGCAAACCCGGCGTGGCGCAATTCTGATGTGATAGAGGTTCCAGATGCCGATGGCGGGATAGGCCGCGCCGCGGTGAACCGATATTTCATCGAACACCCTGAAATGATCCTTGGTGAGCAAGGGCTGTTCGATACCCTAACGGCATCCGACCGTATTGGCGTCAAGCCTTTGCCGGGGTCGGATTTCAAGGCTGATCTGATCGGCGCGGTTAATCGCTTCGCCCCCAACGCGATTTCAGAGGCAACGCCAGCCCAAAAGCTAGATGTGCGCGACGGCGCAGCCCCAGAAACCAAGACCGGTGGCTATTACCTGAAAAATGGCGAGCTTTGGCAATTCAACGGCCGTGTCGGGGTCAAGATTGACAAGCGTTCGAAAGAAAACCCCGGTGGCCCAAGCAAAGCCGACCACGAACTTATACAAGAGTTGGTACCGCTCAAACTCGCGCTGCGTGATCTATATGCCGCCGATGTAAACGGCACCAACGCGGCACCGGCAGCCCGCGCGAAGCTAAATGCAGTCTATGATGCCTTTGTCGCTAAGCGTGGCCCTATTAATCTTGAGATCAGGTCGCTACGCCGGCCTTCAATTGTGGAGCAGGAAACCGCAAGGCTGGAAGCCTATGAGGATGCCCGCGCAGCGGATTCCGAGTTTGATCGAGGGTCTTTTGACCCCGGTCCAATGCTGGCCGCAGGCGCTTCCATGTCTGAAATCGCACGCGCCCGCAAAGAAGCGCGGGATCTTCCCGGCTATGAGGAAGGCGATTTCAACCCTGACTCCATGCCCGACAAGATTATCATCAAGCGGCCAAACATTGAGCCGTTCGAAGATGATCCAGAAAGCTTCCGACTGCGGGCTATCGAGAAATACGATTCTGAAACGGACACCGCTAAGAAAACGCGCGTTTTCACGGAAAGCGCGGTCACCTTGTCCGTCGCGCCAAAGATTGCATCGCCAGAGGATGCTTTGCTTTTCCTGCTGGCCGATACTGGCAAAGTCGATTTGGATCGCATCGCAGAGCTTTCAAAATCGTCGCCAAGCCTTGTGCGCGATGAGCTTGGCGGCAAAATCTTCAAAGATCCGACCAATGGCCAATGGGAAACCCGCGCCAAATATCTGTCTGGCAACGTGCGCAAGAAGCTGCGTGAAGCCCAATTGGCGGCTAAGGAAGATGCTTCCTTTGAAATCAATATGCAGTCATTGGAGCAAGTCCAGCCCGCGCCGGTTGTTGCATCTGAAATCCGGGTGCCAATTGGTGCGCACTGGTTCCCTTCTATCCTCTATTCCGATTGGGCCAAGACGCTTGGCCTGCACCTGACCGTCGATCACAAAAAGAGCCTTGGGCTGTGGGTCGTGGACGGTAGCAACACGGATGCCAAGTCGAAGAACGAATTTGGTACGGGCGATCTTCCATTTGCCGATCTGATGCGGCGTGTGATGAACAACAAATCGCTGAAAGTCAGCCGAACCACGAAGAACGCGGACGGCACCACGACAACATTTGTTGATGATGAGGCGACACAGGCCGCAACCGATAAAGCTGCTGAACTGCGCGAGAAGTTTTCGGAATGGTTCTGGTCTGATGAGGACAGATCGCGTGAAATGGAAGCCCTCTATAACGAGGTTTTCAACGCCGAAGTCGCCCCCAAATATGATGGCGGATATCTGACCACACCAGGCATCCACTCGGATTGGGGGTGGCGGCCGCACCAAACCTCTGTGATTGCGCGTATCTTGCAAACGGGTAGCACCTACATAGCGCATACGGTTGGCGCCGGTAAGACCTCGGCCATGATCGGCGCGGTGATGGAAGCCCGCCGCCTTGGCATCTGGAAGAAGCCTATGATCGCGGTCCCGAACCACATGCTTGTGCAGTTCGCTACCGAATTCTACCAACAGTACCCTCTCGCCAATATCTTGGTTGCCGACGAGAAACGGTTCCATACCTCTGCAAGAAAGCAATTCATCGCTGATGTAGCCTTGGGCGATTGGGATGCGATTATCATCACGCATTCGGCTTTCGGGAAGATTCCGGCATCGGAACGGGCGAAACGCGAAGCTGTTCGTGACATGTTGGATGATATCCAGTCGGTGCTGGAAGATAGTGGCAAGAGCAATGATCGAGCCGGTGATCGTGGCGGCGACATGGCAACGGAGCGTTCAATCCTTGGGGCGCTGCAATCCATTGCAGCCACGCTTGGCGTAAAAGTGGATAAGGAAGAAAAAGGCGTCTCGACCCGCAAGAAAATCGAACGCCTGATGGAAGCCGCCGAACAGCGCATGTCGCGGCAAGTCTCCGATGTTGGTAAGGATCAGGTCTTTGATTTTGACGAGTTGGGCGTTGACTCGCTGCTGCTCGATGAAGCGCACCTGTTCCGAAAACTGTCGTTTGCAACGGGCCTCGGCAGTATCAAGGGCATTGATCCGGCTGGTTCAATGGCATCCATGGATCTGTATGTTAAGACCCGCGCTTTGGAAAAAGCAAACCCCGGCAGAAGCCTTGTTATGGCATCGGGTACGCCGATCACCAACACCATGGCGGAAGCATATACGATTTCCCGCTACCTCCAGCCACAGGCCTTGGCAGATCGCGGTATGTCAGCATTTGATGCTTGGGCCGGGACATTTGGGCAAGTGGACTCTGCCTTGGAGCAAACGCCAGACGGCGGCTACAAGGAGGTGTCGCGTTTCGCCAAGTTCGTGAATACACCTGAGCTGTCGCTGATGATCCGGCAGGTTATGGACGTGGTGAGCGGCACCGACCTTGAGAAATATGTGACCCGCCCGAAGCTGAAAGGCGGAAAGCGCAATCTAGTTGTGATCGACGCATCTTCGGAAGTGAAAGCCTATCAGGCTGATCTTGGATCGCGCATGCGCAAGATCGAAAACCGTAAGGGGCCAGTCCAAAAAGGCGATGATATCCTACTGTCGGTAATCAATGACGGTCGTATGTCAGCAATCGACATGCGGCTTGTTGACCCAAGTGCATTAGGGCATGGGTCAAAGCTAGAGCGCATGATTTCCAATATCTTCCGCGTATGGAAAGCGGGCGAAAATGCGCCACTCTATGGGGTGAAAAAGGAAGGCGGCTATACCGCCGAACCGATAATGCACGGCCCAACTGCGCAAATCGTGTTTTCCACTCTCGGCATCAATGGGTCCAAGAATAACCCGTCATTCATGGTTCACCGCTTCATCAAGTCGGAACTGATCCGCATGGGCGTACCAGCCGCACAGATCGTGCTTTCCGAAGATCTGAAGACCCACGCTCAAAAGCAAAACGCCTTTGGCGATATCAATGAGGGCAAAAAGCGCATCCTGATTGGGTCGAAAAGCCTGTTCACCGGCGTCAACGCGCAGCGCCGCCTTGTCGCTATCCATAACCTCGACCCACTTTGGTTCCCGGCTGATGATGAACAGCGCAATGGCCGAGGCATTCGCCAAGGCAATATGAACCCGGAAATCGAAATTTTCGATTATTCGACCAAGGGAACCTATGACGCCACCATGTGGCAAATGATGGGGCGCAAAGCTTCCTTCATCGAAGGCTTTTTCCGGGGCGACCCGGATATGCGGGAAATTGAGGATCTGGGCGAAGCCAGCGCCTATGAGCAGGCCAAAGCCATGTCAACGGCAGACCCGCGCATCCTTGAGCTGACAGATATGAAGGCAGAGCGGGATAAGCTTCAACGGCGCAAAGCTGCGATCAGCACGCAACGTGACAGGCTGGCCTACGAGATTAACCGCCAAGGCTATTGGAAGGGCGATGCGCAAAATGACATCGACCTTTGGACGCGCATTTTGCCTCAGGTTAAAGACCTATCGGGCGACAAATTTGAAATCACCCTAAACGGTCAGACTTACACCAAGCGAACGGATGCCGGTAACGCGCTGATTGGGTTTGCCGCGGACTCGGTCGCAAACGCAGATACGTCAGTTGGGTACAGGAAAGTCGGCGCGATATCGGGATTTCCGATCCTGATGCGCATCTCGCTTGCAGACCAGTCGGCGCTTTTCCATGTCGAATTGACACCTGATCATATGGTGGACACTGGGTTTAGCGATGATCCTGTTGGCATGATGCGCCGCTTTGAAGGCGCGGTATCTTCTGTTGAGGATCGCATTGGTCGCGCAAATCAAGCATTGAAACAGGCGGCTCGAAAGCAGGAAGAAGCGCGGCAGTCCTTGGCGAATATCAAAGACTTCGCCGAGGGGCGTAAACTCAGTGAGCTGCAGGACAAGATTTCTGAACTGGAGGCAACACTCAGGTCTGAAAATGCGCCGACGCCGAAGGAAAAGGAATCGCGGTTTGAAAACTCCAAGCCTGTTGCCACACTGACTGGAAATGAACTTGGTCCGTGGGAGGATATCCGCCAACTCGGTAAGAAGGCCGAGGCGTGGTATCGGGAAAACCTGATCGGAACGACTGTCGTCAACGCGGCAACTGGGATTGCAGTGCAGTTCCGGCGTGAAGGGGCAAAGAAGGTCAGTGGCCGCAAGGGCGACGTTCTCCTCCGTATTGTACCAGCTTTGCGGAAAATTATTGAACTTGGGCAGCGGATTTCCACAGAAGCCGACACCAAGGGCAACCCAGATGTGGCAGCTTGGCATACGATCAGTGCCACAGTCATTTTGGATGGATCGCCGCGCGATATCGTTGTGAAGGTCAAGGAAACGCGCGAAGGCAATTTCCACTACGATTTGTCACGGGACGTGAGCGACGGGGCTAGGCATATGGTCACCTCGGGCCGCGATGTTGCCACCGCTATCGGTTTGGAAGACAACCCCGTCTCATTAAATTTAGACTTTGCGCCACAAAAAATCAATAGGGCAGAATTGTCTGTCCCGGTGGCCGCGTTGCGTGCAATTTCTGATGCACTAGCGGCAGAGATGAAGACGACCGGTCTGGACGGCAAAGTCTCACCGGCTTTGGTACGTACCCTTTTGGGGCGTGCAGGCGTTCCGATTCAAGGCCGACAGATTGGCGCACAGATTCAAATCAATGCCGCTGCCGCCGATCCTATTGGCGTGCTGCGCCATGAGATTATTCACGCCTTGCGCGATGCATCCCTTTGGTCAAAGCCATATGGCTTGTTCACGCGCGATGAATGGCAATCGCTGGTAAGTGAGGCGCGCAAGGATGCCGAGCTAATGGCGCGCGTCAAGGACGCCTATGACGATCTGTCTGAAACCGGCCAGATCGAAGAAGCGGTTGCGGAAATGTATCGGGAGTGGGCCGAAGCGCGGTCGGCGTCTGGTATCGTGACGCGGGCCTTTAACAAGATCGTCACTTTGTTCCGTGCGCTTGCCTCTGCTTTGCGTGGTCAAGGCTTCATGGACGCTGCGCTTGTCATGGAGCGCATCGCTGCCGGTCAGATCGGCGGACGTGGACCGGATGGTTCCGGGCCGGGCCGAGGATCTGCCGAAATGCGGCCGCAGTTGCTCAAGGCGCGCGAGAAGTTCAGTGGGCTGGTAGGTTCTCGCCACTGGAAAAACCCCGGTGCCTATGTCTCAAACCTTGTAACTGATGCCATGGCAGGCAAGGGCGACTACAGCGCACTGGCACTTGTTCCCGGTCGGGCGATGTTTGCGGAGCTTGGCAAGAAGTTTAAGGCGGCAAATGCATATCTGAGGTCCAAAGAGGAAATGGACGCCCTGCGAAATGATTGGCATGCGCGGGCCGATAAGGTGGCCCAACGCTGGCTGGCCCTGCGCAACAAAATGCCGGACGTTAATGATGGCTTCATGGATTTGATGCACCGCAGCACGCTCGCAGGTATCGACCCGTCCAAAGAAGATGATTGGAAGCATGCGTTTGATGCTCCAGCCCGCCGCGAAGTGTCGAAAAACGGGGATAAGGCACCAGACTGGGCGAAGGACGCCATGCGCCAGATCGCGGCGCATGAGCAATCCTACAGCGTCCTGCGGCAAGAGTTTGAAGCTCTCCCTAAAGAGTTCCAACAGCTCTATAAGACGGTGCTTTCTGGGTATGACCTGATGGCCGAACGCTTTGAAAAGGCCGTGCTTAACAATATTCAGAACGCTACTCGGATTGGTCTGAAGCGGGCGATCCGCGCCCATGCCAAGGAAATCGCCCGAATCCGCGATGAAGGGCTTGAGGGTGAGGAACGTGTTGCCGCCGTGGACGCCGCCGATGCCGCCTTGGATGCGGTGAAACGCCGTGGCGGTTTCTCTGCCAAGGCCCGTATCGCCGCCCTGCGCAAGAAGTTCGAAAGCAACCGGCTGAAAGGCCCATATTTCCCGCTTGCGCGCTTTGGCGATTACTTTGTGACGGTGCGCGATGATGCCGGCGCTGTGGTTTCGTTCAGCCGCTTCGAACGTGAAGCGCAGCAACAGGCGTTTATCCGCGAGCTGAAAGAGTCGGGGGAAACCCGGATAGAGTTCGGTGCCATAGACAAAAAGAAAAAGCTGCGGGGCCAGATCGACCCAAGCTTTGTTGCCGATATCGAGAACATGCTGGCCGAGTCCGGGGCGGGCGATGAAGTCATGGATGCGGTATGGCAGCGGTGGCTTGAGACTTTGCCAGATCAATCAATCCGTACCTCGAAGATCCACCGCAAAGGCCGCAAGGGTTTCAGTAACGACGCCTTCCGCGCCTTCGGCAAGCACATGTTCCACGGCGCCCACCAGCTTGCCCGCTTGGAGTATGGGCTGCTAATGGAAGAACACCTGAACGATGCAGAGGATGAGGCGCGGGTATCTGATAATCCAAACCGGGCTGGCCTACTGGTGGCTGAAATGCGCAAACGGCACGATTTCACCATGAACCCTTCGGGCAGCTCTGCGGTTGCCTCAATGTCTGGTGCGGCGTTCATCTGGTATCTTGGCGCATCACCCGCCGCCGCCTTGGCAAACATCAGCCAGACCACAGTTGTCGGCATTCCCCTGATGGCCGCACGTTTTTCGAAAGCTGGCGTTTCGGGGTCCGCGAAGGCACTGGGCAAGGCCACCAAGGATTTCATGGCCGGTCGCGGCGCTGTATCCAAGCGGATCGCGGGTGTGCCGGTGTGGAGCGAACAATGGACGGCGGAAAATTCGCCTGATCTGAGTGACGATGAACGATCGGCAATGCGCGAAGCGGTACGGCGGGGGACCATTGATAAGACCCAAGCGCATGATCTGGCATCGGTGGCGGAAACCGGCATTGAGTACAATCCGACGCGCGAAAAATGGATGAAGCGCATTGGTTGGTTCTTCCATCATGCGGAACGGTTCAACCGCGAAGTCACCTTCCTTGCCAACTATCGCTTGGCCCGCGACGAAGGGCTTGATCACTCCCATGCAGTCGAAGCGGCTGCCGACATTACTTGGAAAATCCACTTCGACTATCAAAACACCAGTCGCCCCCGCTTCATGCAGAACGATCTTGGCAAGATCCTGACCACCTTCAGACAATTCACGGTTAACCTGATTTGGCGCATGTTCCGCGATACCCATCAAATGCTCAACGGCGCCACCAAAGAGGATCGCCGGGAAGCGCGCGTGCAGCTCGTCGGGGTGACGCTTTCGATGATGGCGCATGCAGGTATTCGTGGCACATGGGGTTATGGCTTGCTGATGATGCTTTTAGGCATGTTGGCGCCGGGGGCCGACGACGATGATATCAAGGAGTGGTTGCAAGACGCCCTCTTGATGGAAGGCGACAATCCGGGCGTAGCCGCATGGAATTTTGCGATGGGCGCCGCGCTAAACGGGGTGCCAGGACAGGTTCTCGGTGTTGATCTTGTCGAGCGCATCGGCATGCCAAACCTTTGGTTCCGCGAAGCCCCATCTGATTTGGAAGGAGCCGATCTGTACGCCCACTATGTCGGTGAGGTTCTGGGGCCCGTCTACGGCATCGGTCAAGGCTTCTTCCGTGGCGCGCAGCTCGCGGCAGATGGCGAATGGTGGCGCGGCACAGAGGCGGCGACTCCGAAGGTTATCAGAGACGCCATGAAAACCGTGCGCTACATCGGTGAGGGCGTTCAGACGATCAACGGCGACACGATCCTTGATGGGGTGAGCCCTTATCAGGCTTTGATGCAGGTCAGTGGTTTTACCCCTGCAAAGATTGCCGAACGCTACGACATCAATACCCGTCTAAAGGACAGAGAGCGTCAAATCACCGACGCGCGGCGCGACATTCAGAAAGCCGCCGCAGATGCTGTTTTAGCCGGTCAGTCAGTACCGGACAAGGTGATGAGCCAGATCCGCAAATTCAATTCCGAATATCCTGAGTATCCGATCACCGGAGACACGATACGACAGTCTGCACGAGGCAGAATTCGGGCGCAGGACCGGGCTGAGTTCGGGGTCACTCTCAATGCAAAGCTCAATGACCGGCTGCGCGCGGAACGGGCACCACAAATCAATAACTAGCGCGGAACCGCAATATCTGGTATCCAAGGGCCATAGGCGCATAGGACGTGCGACGGTCAATAGGGTTTAACCCAGTCAGATCGAGAGCATCATATGCCGAGCAAAATAACCACCCTTAATGCAACATGGACCGCTGTCGCCTCTGGCACAGGAAATGTGACGTTCCAACCAGTTGACCACCCCGCAGAGTGGGCAATCCACAATTCGGCTTCTAATGTCGGGCTGATAGGCGGCTTCAAGGCCGAAGTTGGGATTCAAAAGCCACTCTTTCTTGCCGCCGGTGAATATCTGCACCTTCGTGGCCGCGGGAATGCATTGATAGCCGCTGATACGCTGGTTTAACACAATGCAGGTTTTGCTTTCGCATGGTGTGTCGGGAATGGGGCGTGTCGGTATCGGGCATGGCCTATATCTATCGACGTCGATTGCGGCCTTGTTCTCTGGCGGCGTCGTCGGCCTGTGGTTTGATCCCAATGATCGGTCAACGCTGTTTCAGGACGTCAATGCCACGCAGCCGATCACCGCGCCGGGGCAGACGGCTGCACTCATGCTGGACAAGTCAAAGGGGCTTA
>Ga0228702_1000142_pt1 | contig 62133 bp, 62 predicted proteins | sample McNCre217_Aug_MG_2_FD_178018 | JGI IMG/M metagenome (GOLD analysis project Ga0228702, IMG submission 178018) | Freshwater microbial communities from McNutts Creek, Athens, Georgia, United States - 20-17_Aug_MG | ecosystem: Environmental > Aquatic > Freshwater > Creek | place: USA: Georgia... | reverse complement strand
ATTCACTTGCGCGCCCGCGTTGCGGATCGATTCACCATCGAGCACACGCACGGAGGCCGGGGTGTCAAATTGCTTTTGCGCCAGGCGGCCGCTTTGCACCAACACTTCGGTTGGGGCTTGAGCATCCTCAGCGTGCGCAGCACCTGCGAATAAACCCAAAGCCGCCATGGCTGCGCACAAAGGACGCATGCGTTGAAAACTGGAGGGGTACTGCATCGCCTAACTTTCAAACATTCAAGGTGCCACCAAGGTCATGCCACGCTCACGGTACATGGCCACCAAGCGACCATCGGCACGAATTTTTTGCAAAGCCGCTTCCAGCGCATGGGCCAATTGCTGGTTGCTGGATTTGACAGCCATACCAATCGGCCAGCCGTTGTCGGCCAACCCGGGCAAGGTCATTTGCGTCATGCCGAAAGCAGCAGCACTCTTGCCACTGACCTTCAAGGCCGTTTCGGCCTGGGCACGGCTGACATAGGCTGCGGCCGCTTCCCCGTTGATCACCGCGGCAGCAGCGTCTATGCCCGTGTTGAACATGCGCACTTGCGAGCGCAGACGGCCGCCGCCAAAACCAATCAAGGTGCTGGCAGCCCCGCTGGCCCGTTCTGCCGCCAAGGGCAGGTCTTGCAGGTCCAACCCTGTCTTGACGGCAGGCAGCCGATCCAAAGCATGGAAGATCACCAGCACTTCGCGGGAATAGGGGGCAAAGATCAAGGCCTGACGGTTTTCAGCCATCAAGAATTTGTCCACCGGCACATGCAACATGACGTCGGCCGGGCCATAGCCCAGGTAATGGCCTTTCCAGACCATGTTGCGCAGGTCGTCATCCATTTTTTCGCCCGCGTCGAAAGGCAACAAGCTGAGCTTGAGCCCCATCTCCTGGGCCAGGGCGCGCGCCAAGGCCACATCGACCCCATCCATGTCCTGGCCCTTGCCATCGGAATAGGGAGCGTTGTCCTTGTAGAGGGCAACTTTCAAGATGCCACTGGCACGGACTTTTTCAAGATCAAACAACTCCTGCGCCTGAGCGACACGCCCCAAGCCCAGGCCCGCTCCCATCAGAGTCCATGAGACTGCAGACAGCCATTGACGACGCGTAGGTTCAGCCGACGGGTTCACTGTCGGAAAAGATGGGCTCATGCTGTCTCCTGATTGTTTTTTAATGACCGTCACGCCATTCGATTCACTTCTCGCGACGGGTTTCCAGATAAGTGCGGATCGCCCAAATGGCTTCCTGGCTCAAGGTGGACTCAAATGGTGGCATGTAAACACGGCCATCACGGGCACGTCCGCGACGCACCGTGGCCACGTAGTACTCATCCATCTCGGCCAGGCAAGCATTGCGCTTGTCGGCATCGGCCATGCCGGTGCAATCGGCATCAATCTTGCGCAAGTCTGGCGCAATGCCCCCGGAGATCGCTTCCAAGCCATGGCAGCGTGCGCAGTTCTGGTTGTAAGCCGAGGTGCCAATCCGGAGCGCTTCTTTTTGCGCCGGGCCACTGCTGTACGGGTTGCTCGGCAGCCACTTGGCCCCCAGCTGAGGCAAGGTGTGGGTGTCCACGGCTTGCGGTGTGACATCGCCATGCGCCCAGACCCCGGCTGCAGACAACGTCATGCCGGTCACCAGCAAAGTCCTGCGCAGGACGGTTGTGAAAATCGAAGAAGTTGACATAAAAACCTATCGAGAGTTGAAACAGATACGCCTTCTCTTTGGCAAATTGCGTGCCATGCCTCACAAAACCTGATTGATGCATTCCGGCCTTAAATGGCACACCGCGAACAGCCCCTTGAATCCCAAGTGTTTCAAAGTGAAACACTTTGATGTGCTCAATGGCCAGACACATCGGGTTTATCCCCGCTTCGCGCTGGCCGACCTCTTGCATGTGTTGAAAAAAGAAACACTTTTCAAGCAGGAGCGCACTTGCGTCAAGATCATGAAAGCTTCGGACCTGAGGATGGTCCTTTGATGAGTCCAAAAGGGCTCTTGCCCCTGACAACAAATACCGATGGGCTGCACAACAGCGTTTGGGCTGTGACAGACCCACTTGGAGACAACATGCTCAGCATGCCAAACCGCGTTCAACCCGCTCAAGGGATTTACGCGCTTGAAAGTGACAGCCACCGCACCTTGATCGGAGAGTCCCACGGGCGCAGCCAGTCTTTTGGCCTGCAGGCCTCGGACAAACCCGACTACTCGGCCCTGCGTGCACGGGACATTCAAGCCCTGCATGAAGAAAACCGCCTGCTGTACCAGCACGCCAGCCCTGTGATGGAGACGCTGTACGAGCAGATCGCCAACACCCACAGCATGGTGCTGCTGACATCCAACAATGGCCTCATCCTGCACTCGCTGGGCGATGCCGACTTTCTGGAAAAAGCCTCCCAAGTGGCCCTGATGCCGGGCGTCGACTGGTCTGAAAAAAGCAAGGGCACCAACGCCATTGGCACAGCACTGACCGAAGCCAAACCGGTGGTCGTGCACGGCCACGACCACTTCCTGGACGCCAACCAGTTTCTCACCTGCTCGTGCACGCCCATCTTTGACCCCTACGGCAAAGTCATGGGGGCACTGGATGTGACGGGTGATGAACGCAGCTATCACCAACACACCATGGCGCTGGTGCGCATGTCGGCACAGATGATCGAAAACCACATGTTTGCCAATGTGTTTCCCGAGGCCATGCGCATCCATTTCCACTCGCGCCCAGAGTTCCTGAACACGCTGGTCGAAGGCATCATTGTGTTCACGCTGGACGGGCGATTCCTGTCGGCCAACCGCAGCGCGCAATTCCAGCTGGGCTTGTCAGTCAATGCGATGCAAGCGCACACCTTCTCGTCGCTCTTCAACCAGCCCATGTCCCAATTTCACGACCGACTGCGGCACGCAGCAGGCCAACCCGTGAGCTTGTGCATGCACAACGGTGTTTCAGTGTTTTGCCAGGCTCGACTCAAACCCGTCAGCTGGTATCCCGGCAATTGGATGCCAACAGAAGGCGAGAAACCCCCAACAAGCGCTGCGCGTCCAGCAACCACCGCCACCACGGCTGCCGCCGCAGGCCGCGCCAGCTTATCGAGCTTGCATTACCTGAACACTGGCGACCCGCAAGTGGCCGCCGTCTTGCACAAGTTGCAACGCGTGCAGGGCAACGACATTCCCATCATGATCCTGGGAGAGACCGGCACCGGCAAAGACATCCTGGCCCAAGCCATCCACAACGATTCGGCACGCTCTCGCAAACCCTTTGTGTCGATCAACTGTGCCTCCATTCCCGAGACCCTGATTGAGTCCGAATTGTTCGGCTACGAAGAAGGCGCCTTCACCGGCGCCAAGCGCCGCGGAGCACCGGGCAAAATCCAGATGGCCCATGGCGGCACCCTGTTCTTGGACGAGATCGGTGACATGCCCACGCAATTGCAAGCTCGCCTCTTGCGTGTTTTGCAAGAGCGTCGCGTGGCCCCGCTGGGCTCGGGCAAAGAATACGAAGTGGACGTGATGCTCATTTGCGCCACGAACAAAAACCTCAAGACCCTGATCGCGCAAAACCAATTTCGCGAAGATCTGTATTACCGACTCAACGGTTTGGTCGTGCGCCTGCCTGGTTTGCGTGAGCGCTCAGACTTTGAAGTGGTGGCCAACAAGATCCTGCTCAACCTGTGTGAATCGGGCCAGAAAATCCGTATCTCACCCGAGGTGATGGCTTTGTTCCTGCAGTACCGCTGGCCGGGCAACTTCCGTCAATTGCACAACCTGCTGCGCACCGCGGTGGCCATGGTGGGACACAGCGGCGATATTTTGCTGGAGCACTTGCCCGACGACTTTCTGGAAGAGGTTCAAGAGCACATCAGCCAAAGCGTTGCCCCCCAGCCGCTGCCTTGTGAAAGCGAAGCTTTAGGCATGCCTCATTCGCCATCGGCCCCATTACCGGTGATACCGCAAGCCCCCATCACACCCATCGCTTGGCCAAACCCCGCCACCGTCGCGCCTGTTTCAAACGAAGCACCAACCATGCCCAGCATGAGCGCACCACGCTTGCAAGATGTGGCCTTGCAAGCCATGGCAGATGCCTTGCGTCAATGTCAGGGCAATGTCTCGGCAGCCGCCAAGCTGCTCGGGGTCTCGCGCAACACCATCTACCGCAAGAAAGAACAATTACCGGCCGATGTCTGGTGCTGAACCGCACTGCGCGGGCCAAGGCTGCCGCGCCATCCAGAGGGGCTCGATTTCTCGCCAGGCGCGCAACTGATTGAACTGGTGCTGCTGCCGCCTGGCCTCTTGTTGCGACATCTCACCCGCTGACCAAACAGGGCTCAACTTCAGGCTTTGCAAAGCCTCCGCCTCGGACAAACCAGCGTTCATGCCTTGCCAAGCCGTGCGGACCAAATCGCACAGATAGCTGCGCTGGCGTTGCAAAGACACCCGAGCATGACCTGGACCGCTGACCAGATGCTGCCCGATCAGCCATTGCGGCTGCCAGGTCTGAATCTCATCAAGGGCGTGCAACCAGCCCAGCAGACGCCCTTGCGCCAACACAGGCAAACGGTCACCGTCGACCAAACCGCCCACCAGCGCGATGCCTTCGGCCGCAGCCCACAAAACCAAGTCACTTTCAGTGTGGGCTTGGCGCATCACGCGAACCTCCCACTGCCGCCCAGCCATGACCAAGCTTTGCCCCTCTTGCAACACACGATCCGGCAGCACGATGTGGGTGCCCTTCAAGGCTGCAGACCCCAGATCCTCGGTCATCGCAGCCAGACAATCCGGGCAACGCGCTTGCATGGATGCTGCCGTGCCCAGCGTGGCCCAGACCGGCACACGAAAAGCCGAGTTCGCCAAAACCTGCTCCGCATGCGCATGCGTATTGATCAGCCCCGCCACCTGGGATTGCAGACGGCAACGGATGCTTTGCTTCAAAGCCTCACCGGCTTGTCGACTGGGCCCAGGGTCCACCACCGTCACCTGCTGGTCTTGCACCAGAACCACGGTGGTGACAGCATGCGGCGCTCGGCCGGAGCCCGTCGAAGCCCACAGGCCATGGGCCACGGCGATACCTGGAAGCACCTCCTGCAAAGTCGGCTCAGGGCACACACGGGCATGTGCCGAGGTCACCCCCGCAACCAGCCACAGGGCCCATGTGCAGCACCCCATGCGAAACAAACCCGCTGTCACCACACGATGCCACCTTGCTCCAATTTGGAACATCCCAGTACGCAGCCTTCGCAAAGGTGAGGGTATCTCCGGATCTCTACAGGTGATCAAAGTGGCACCTTTGTTGCTCATGTGATTGCGGTCTGACTTCAGACCCCGCATATTGGCACATGCAGCACGTCGCATGCCAACACCAACTTGGAGAAGAACGTCCGCATGAACTCTCTCGCAACTGCGCCTCACCCTTGGCACCAACGCATGTGGGGTGCTCTGCTGGTCAAACGCCTGCCGGTCATCGACCGCCCCAGCATGTCGCTGGAGCAAGCGCCGCAAGGCCTGTTCCTGCTGTGGCTGGCCTTCATGGGTTTGCTGGTGTTTGGTGCGGCCGTGATGTGGCAGCACGGCCTGTGGCACCGCCTGGTGCAGGCCGACCCCACGGGCCTGACCCTCGTCATCGTGTGCCTGTTCACGGGCTGCTCGGTCTGGGCGGGGCTGCGCTGCCGGGTGCTGGGCTGGCAATGGCAAGCGCTGCAAACCGGCGGGGCCATGGCGTCTTCGGCCCACAGCAGCTGGGCACACGACTACCTGCAAGCGCGCGCCCATGTGCAGACCGACAAAAGCATCTTGCTGCAAGTGCTCAGCGACCGGGCGCACGGCCCGCAAGAGATGGCCTGGTGGCTCAACGGCATCCAGCTCAAGCTGGGCTTGCTGGGCAAAGTGATCGGTTTTTCGGTGCTGGCGCTGGAGTTGGGCCGCATGGACGGCTTTGACCCGCAGCAATCGGCACAAATGCTCAAAAGCCTGACGGGCGGGCTGGGCATTGCGCTCTTGACCACCATCACGGGCCTGGCGGCCAACATCCTGCTGGGCCTGCAACTCATGCGCATTGACCGCTTTGCCGATGGTCTGGTGGCCGAAATTCTCACGCAGGGCGAGGCGCAAGCCATGCAGCCTGCGCTCACCAAGGTCGCCGAATGAGCATTGGCCGCAGCACCCGCGACACCGAGACGGACCCGTTTTACGACATGTTGTTCAACATGTTGATCGCCTTCGTCTTTTGCTTTGTGATCGCGCTGCTGTCGTTCAACCCGCAGGCCAAAAAAGCCGGTGACGTACCCGCCAAGGCCGAATTCATGATCACCGTGTCCTGGCCTGACGAAAACCCCAACGACCTGGACACCTGGGTGCTGGAGCCCGGCGGCAAGCTGCTGTGGTTTCGCCAGCGCGATGTGGGCATGCTGCACCTGGACCGCGACGATCGGGGCGACAAAAACAACTCGGTGGTGGTCAACGGCAAAACCGTGAGCAGCGCCGCCCGCCAGGAAATCGTCACCCTGCGCGGCCTGGTGGCGGGCGAATACGTGGTCAACGCCCACTATTACGAAAGCCGCAACCAGCTGCCCGTGGACGCCACCGTGACCGTGGTCAAGATCAACCCCCAGGCCGAAATCGTCTTCACCGGCACCCAGCAAATCGGCGCCAAAGGCGAAGAACGCACCTTGGTGCGCTTTTCGATAGACGAGCACGGCCAGGTGCTGGACGTGAACACCACCCCCAAACCCATCGTGATGCGCTCGGGCATCTGAACCCCTTTCCCCTGGAAACCCCACATGATCCCCACGACCACCACCGAACTGCTCTGGCTGGCCATCGCCTACGCCTTGCTGGCCTTTTTGCTGCTGTGCCTGTGCCTGGCCACACGCTGGCATTGGCTGCTCAAGGCCCTCATGGTGGTGGTGGTCAGTGGCTTTTTTCTGTTCCACCACCAGGTGCTGCGTGGCATCGCGGGCTGGCCGGCCGACGATGCCTTGCCGCCGCGCTTTGTGCTGCTGTCGGCCGTGTTCGACGAACCCAGCCCGGCACGCCACCACCCCGGTGCCATCTACATCTGGGTCAATGAACTCAAAGACCACGAAGCACTCGACCTGCCGCGCGTGCACCGCTTGCCCTACGAAAAAGACCTGCACCGCATCCTGGGCGACGGCATCAAGAAAGCCCGCGACGGCAACACCCAGATCGGCACCACCGAACCACGCCGGGGTCAAGGCGGCCTGCCCTGGCTGCGCCCGGCCAACGACGACAAAGTGCAAATCAAACTCAGCGATCTGCCCCGTGCGCAGCTGCCAGAGAAATGAACGCCATGAAAACGCTGTACTTAGGCGCCGCATCGCTGCTGGGTGTGCTGGGCCTGTCGGCCTGTTCGCCGGATGCGGGGCCGGTCTGGTTTCCGCTGCGCGCAGGTGATGTGACCCGCTACGAAGTGCGCTACAGCGAAGACGCCACGCATGACGACGAAGTCTGGACGCTGCGAACTCGCGGCCCCGTGAACTGGCAGGGCAAAAGCCATATGCAGCGCCACCATTCGCAAGGCGTGGCTTACTTTCTAGAGGCCAACGATCAAGGCGTGCGCCGCGTGGCCCACCAGACCGACATGGACCGCGAACCACAAGCCGACGAATCGCCCTTGTGGGTGCTCAAGGCCCCCTACACCGTGGGCACTGAGTGGACCACCCCCACCGTGCCCTATTTGCTGATGCGCAAAAACGAGCACCCCCGCGAACTCAAATACAGCCACAAAACCACCATGACGTGGCGCATCGTGTCAGACACCGAACAGCTCAAACTCGCCTCTGGCGAAGTGCTGTCGCCCTGCCTGCATGTGAAGGGCGAAGCCTTTTTGAACCTCTACACCGACCCGGTGAACGGCTTCAGCGACGTGCCCCTGACCAGCCACGAGTGGTACTGCCAAGGTCAGGGCCTGGTCAAATTCACTCGCGAAGAAAAAGTGCCCGCCGGGTTCATGACCGGGGGGATGTTGACGGCTGAGCGGGTACGCTGATCCGTCGGGGTCTTCGATCACCGACAAGTCAACCCTTGCCTTCGCAGGTCGGCAGCTTCAGCTCCGACGTTGCCCGCTTCGGCACAGGCCTCATGTCGGGGCTGAAGCCGCCGACCTGCGGATTCGCGCGTTCAACGAAACGCGTACCGCATCCCCACCCACACATTGCGCGGTGCCCCAGGCGCATAGAAGGTGCTGTGACTCAGCGGGTAGTCGCCGTTGGCATTGGCGGCAAAGGGGCGGGCCACCAGCGCATTGCCGTTGAAGGCATTGGGGGCGAGCACCGCAGCGGTGGTGTAACGGGTGTCGAACAGGTTGTTGATTTTGCCGGTCAAGGTCCAGCCGGGTTGCAGCGTGTATTGCCCACTCAGGTTGAACACGGCGTAACCGGGGTTGTAGCCCGCGCCGGTGTAGTAAACGCCATCAGGCTGGTGCGCATTGTTCTCGTTGCCACGCGCCAGGCTGCGGCCCACGGCTTGCATGTCCAGGCCCAGGCGCCAGACGGCGTTGGGTTTCCAGCCCAGCTGCAGCTTGAGCATCTGGCTGGGCGTCATGGGGATGCGGTCACCAGGCTGGATGGCGAGGGTACCCTCCAGGCCAGCGCCCGAACTGTTGGCGCTGTTGCTGTTGCCGTTGACCACCTCGGCACTTTGGTAGCTGGCTTGCAGCCAGTTGTAATGCACACCATAGGTCCACTCGGGGTTCAAAGCACCCGACAGGCTCAGCTCCACCCCCTGACGGCGGGTTTGGCCAAAATTGCGGAAGTAGCCATAACCGGTCTGCGCACTCGACACAAACAGGATGTCCTGCTCATTGACGGCACGAAACAGCCCGGCAGACCAGGCGTGCTGCTCAGCCAGTCGCCCGCGCATGCCCAGCTCCTGGGTGCGGGTCACAACCTGTTGCAGTGGCGGATCGCTGGCCATGGCATTGGGCAGTTTGCAGGGCTGATCGGGGTTGGCGCAGCCCAGTTCGGTGGTGGTGGGGGCGCGGCTGCCTTCGTTGTAGCCCAGCCAGGCTTGCAGCTGTGCTGAAGGCGCCCAGGTCAGGCCCATGGCAGGGTTCAAGCGGGCATAGTGGTGTTCACCGCTCAGCGAGTTGGCTTGGCCATCGTTGCGCAAATCCAGATTACGCACCCGTGTGTCGTTGTAGCGGCCTGATGCCGTCAGGTGCCAAGCACTGGCCCATGACCAGGTGTTGCTGGCAAACACGCTGGCGGTGCGGGTGCGGCCTTGCAGATCCACGGCGGTGTCCCAGGGTTCACCATCGACGTTGCCGCCCGTGACCCCGTCACCCCATGCGGGCACGCCCACGACACTGCGGTCGGCCTGCACATAGCCGAGCTGGCTGGTCTGTGTAAAGCGCACGCGGCTCGTGTCCAGGGCTGCGCCCACCACGCTTTGGGTGCGGGCGCTGCCCAGCTGCCCTTCCCAGCTCGATTGCAGGACCAGGCCCTGATTGCTTTGCGTGGTCTGACCTTGGGTGAGCAATCCGGTGCATTTTTCAGCAGGCTCTTTGTTGCTGCTGCCATTGGGCAGCAAGGCATTGGCCAGACAGCGCCAATACGGAAACGGGGTATTGCCCGCATTGGCACCACTGACCGGGAAACCGCTGTAACCGTTTTGCGCCAGCACCGCACGTTCTGCGGCGTTGGGCTGGTAAACACTTTGATCAAGCGATCCCTCGTTCACATCGCCGTTGAGCGTGCTGCCCGTTTGATGGCGCATATAGGCTTGTGCCGTCAGGGTCCAGCCCTCGCGCACTTCGTGGCTGCCGGTCCAGTTGAGCATCCAGGCCTTTTGCCGGGTGATGTCGGGCGTGGTGTACACGCTGCGCCAGTCCTGCGCGAGCTGGCCGCCCTCTTGCAGCCCATTGCCGTGCAGCGCGTTGTCGGCCAGGCTCAGGCTGAGCTGGCTGCGGGTACTGCCGTCACGCCAACCCAACTTGCCAAACACCTGGCGCACATCGCTGGGCGAAGCCATGCGCCAGCCCCCGTCGTGAAACTGGTTGAGCATGAAGTAGCCATCCAGGCCCTTGTCGTTGACAAAGCCGTGTTCCAGCAATAGGTTGCTGCGTCCATGGCTGCCCGCCTGAATTTGCATTTGTGTGCCGGGGCTGCTGCGCCCGTCCTTGGTCTGCAGCGCCAAGGCACCGCCCAGGGTGTTCAGGCCAAACAAGGGATTGGAGCCGGGCATCAAGGTGACCGACTTGAGCGCGGCGCGGGGAATCAGATCCCAGCTGAGCACATCGCCAAAAGGCTGATTCATGCGCACACCGTCCAGATACACCGACAGGCCCTGCGGCGTGCCCAAAAGGGGCGAAGCCGTGAAACCCCGGTACTGCACATCGGCCTGAAAAGGATTGCCCTGCAACTCCTGCACCAGCACGCCGCCGAGGTTGACATTCATCCACTCGGTCAGATCCTGGCTGTGCGCATCGTTGACCAGGCCGCGCTGGACAGGGGCCGCGATCTGGCTGGCGTTCAAGTCCATGCCCGGCAGCGGCGTGATCGCCACAACAGTGACAGTGCCCGTATCCGTTTGTGCCAGCGCATGCGATCCCAGCACCAAGCCCGTCCAGACCAGCGGCGTGAGGTATCGCAAGCGAAAACGGAACCTTGGCATTGAAACGATCAAAAGTTCAGGGCTTGGTGGCCAGCACGTAACGCGCCACGGTTTTCAGGTCATCCTGGCTCATGCTGCTGTGCGGGGGCATGGGAATGCGGCCCCATTTGCCTTTGGAGCCATTCTGGATGGATTGCACCAGTGAGGCCACGGCGTCCTTGTCGCCCCGGTATTTGTCGGCCACGCTCAGGTATGAGGGACCGACGATTTTTTCGGCCTTGGCATGGCAAGACAGGCAGCCGTTGTCCTTGAGCAGGCTCTCGCCATCGCTGGCCTGGGCCAGGCCCACAGTGCCCATGCTGAGGCCCATGCCCAGGGCGAGCGTGATGAGGGGGTGTTGGGTCTTCATGTTCAGGTCTTTCGATCAGGTCAAAGTTAAAAGTTCAGGTCAAAAAAACTCAGGTTGACGGCCACAAAGCCGCCTGTGCGTTCGGCCCCGTTTTGGCGACCGCCGCCCACATCCAGCGCCAGCTTGTGCGGCACCAGCCAATGGCGCACGCCCAGGTGCAGCAAGCGGTCCAGGCCGTCGCGGCTGCCCGCTGCCTCCAGGTAGAGCGTGCGCTGCGATGACAGGGCGTATTGCCCGGCCAGCGAGCCCACCAGGGTGCGGCGCTCGCCCACTGGGGCTTGGCCCGCTTCATCGCGGGACGCATCGTCACGCCGCAGGTCGCCACGTCGCCACTGCAGGCCCCAATTGGCATGCAGCCACAAGCGTTCATGAAGGCTGGGCACTGACAAGGCCAGCAGGGCTTGCCAGCGCTCTGGGCCAGCTGGGCTGCGTGGCTCCATGCCGAGTTTGGTGGCCAGGCCCCAACCCGCAACGGCTGGCGAGACCCACAGGCTGCGCAGGCGCAGGCCCTGCTCGGGTTCGGGCGCATCGGCCCGGGTGGTCTTGCCGAACTCGACTTCCAGCCGCTGGGTAGCGCTCAGGTCGTGTTCGATTTGCACACTCAGCGCCTGGCCTTTGCGGTTGGCCAGCAGCGTGCTGCTGACTTCCCAGCCGTCGTCATCGTCGGCCGCCAGGGCGTTTGTGGTGCGCAAAAAAGGGCGGTCATCTGCCTGTGCGCAGATGACCGCCCCAGATATTGCCCAGACCCAAGCGACAAGCGCCATGGCCTGGCCAGCATGCCCCCGTTTTTCCGCTGACGCGGAGGTGTTCAGGGACATGGCCGAACGCTCACTTGTTCAGCTTGAAGGTCCAGACGGAGCCGCCTTGTTCGAGGAAGTTGACCTTCTTGGCCACTTCACCGCCCCACAGCGGAACCGCACCACCCCAGCCAGAGACCACGGACACGTATTGGTCGTTGCCTTCTTTCCAGGTGATGGGAGGCGCCACGATGCCCGAACCGGTCTGGAACTGCCACACCACTTTGCCGGACTTGGCGTCAGCGGCCTTCAGGTAGCCTTCAGGCGTGCCCCAGAACACCAGATCGCCGGCGACCAGCACACCACCCCACAGCGGCGCTTCGTTCTTGACTTCCCACTCGATCTTGCCGGTCTTGGGGTTCACAGCACGCAGCGAGCCGATGTAGTCGTCGTACAAAGGCTTGATGGTGAAACCTGCGCCCAGATAAGCCGCGCCTTTTTTGTAGGTGACAGGCTCGTTCCAGATTTCCATGCCCCATTCGTTGGAAGGCACATAGAACAGGTTGGTCTTGGGGCTATAGGCCATGGGCATCTGGTTCTTGCCGCCCAGGAAGCCCGGGGCTGCAAACACGGCCTTGCCTTTGGTGCCATCGCCGCCTGCGCCCGTGGGGTCGCCAGGACGGTTTTCAGGCACAAAGTTCGGACGACCTGTTTTCAGGTCGATGCCATTGGCCCAGGTGGTTTTGGTCACAAAGGGGAAGGCGTTGAGCAGTTTGCCGGTGGCTGCATCGTTCACATAGAAGTAACCGTTGCGGTCTGCCTTAGCGCCCACACGCTTGCCGTCCATGTCGAAGGTGATGAACTCGTTCACACCGTCAAAGTCCCAAGCGTCGTTGGGGGTGTTCTGGTAGCTCCACTTGATCTGGCCGGACTTGACATCGATGGCCACGGTGGAGGTGGAGTACAGGTTGTCGCCTTTGCGCAGGTGGCTGTTCCAGGGGCCGGGGTTGCCGGTACCGAAATAGGCCAGACCGGTCTTGGCGTCGTAGGTGCCGCCCAACCAGGTGGCTGCGCCGCCGGACTTCCAGGTGTCACCCGGCCAGGTGGCGTTGGTGGTGCCGGAAATGCCGTTTTCCTTGCCGTCCTTGTAGCCCATGTGGCCTTCGACCACAGGACGCGACCAGACCATCTTGCCGGTCTTGGGGTCACGCGCTTCGACACGGCCGACCACACCGAACTCACCGCCAGACACGCCGGTCAGCAGCAGGCCATCGGCGATCAGGGGCGCAGCGCTGTAGCTGTAGCCTGCAGCGTAGTCGTCGATTTTCTCGCGCCAGACGACCTTGCCCGTGGTTTGGTCCAAAGCCACCAGCTGGGCGTCCAGCGTGCCGAAGATCACCAGGTTGTCAAACAAGGCGGCGCCACGGTTGATCACGTCGCAGCAAGGCATGATGCCTTCGGGCAGGCGGTGCTCGTACTTCCACAGCTTTTTGCCGGTCTTGGCGTCGAGCGCAAAGATGCGCGAGTAGGAGGCGGTGACGAACATCTTGCCGTTGTGCACCAGCGGCTGCGATTCCTGACCGCGCTGCTTTTCGCCGCCGAAGGACATGGACCAGACGGGTGTCAGCTTGCCGATGGACTTGGCGTTCACATCGGTCAGTGGCGAGTAGCGCTGGCCTTGGGTGCCCAGGCCCCATGACAGCACGTCATTGGTGGTGGCAGCGTCTTTGCTGATCATGTCGTTGGTGACCTGGGCGCCGACTTGCGCGGCGGCCAGGGTGACGAGCAGGCTCAAAAGTTTAAGTTTCACAGTGGTGTCTCCTGTTTTTAGACGGGTCAGAGCGTGGATGAAATTGAACGACTCACCAGGTTTTTTGAAACACACCCGGCATGGCGTCAACAACCATTTCCGCAAATAACGTGCCAGCTTGGCCCGGTTGACCCGGCGAGTTGCTTCAGTGAAAACCCTGAGAACAACCCCCTTTCAACGGTCCCAATCCGGCCAACGCAGCGCCAGAGACCGATCCGGGTCTGTGACAGTGTTCAACTTTGGATCAACGCCCGGGTTCAGCCTGAACAGGTTGTGACGTCAACTGATCCGTTTCGTACTGGGGATACAGGTAGGTGACGCTGCGGGCGTATTCGGCCGACAAAGCCGCCCAACGCGAAAAACGCTCAGGCATAGGCAGGCGCAAGACCTCGGACAAATCCAGCCCCTGGCTGGCACTGCTGTGCAGCCGCTGGTGCAGCCACTGCAACCAGTCCAGCGTCTGGTCCACCCCGTAGCGGCCACTGTGCACCGGGCCGTGGCTGGGCACCACGGTGCGCACGGTGCCCTGGTCGATCCAGCTGGCCACGGTGCGCAAGCTGGCGATCCAGTCGGCCAGTTTGGCGTGCGGCAAAGTGGGCACACGGTCGGCAAACACCAGCCCACCGGCAAACAGCACGCCGGTGCTGTGGTCAATCAGCAGCAAGTCGTCTGCGGTGTGGCCTTGCAGGCGCACCCATTCAAGCCGGTGCCCCCCGAACACAACAGGCCCAGGCATCAGCGTCTGGCGCGCCGGGGTCGATTCGCTGCCCTTCATCCAGTCGCCACACAGGCGGTAAAGGTTGTCTTCATAGGCCTTGCCCTCGGCCTGCATGCCCGCACGGCTGCCGCCCAGCGCCAGCACCGGCACATCGGCATAGGCCTGGTTGCCAAAGAAATAATCAGGGTGCAGGTTGAGGTTGACCACCTGATTGAGTGGCTGGGGCACCGTGCGTGCCATGGCCGCCCGCTGCTGCTGACCATAGCGCCAGGACGGCCCGGTGTTGATGATCAGCACGCCCTCGTCCGTGGCAACAAAGGCGGTGTTGATGATGTTGCAGCCATTGGCCCGGCTGAAGTCTTCGACCGCGCCTTCGATCACCCAGGTCTGCGCGGCGATCTGCCGGGGCTTCAGCTGGTAATCGCCAGTGGCCGGGTCCACGGCCAGGGCCACGCGCGCGCAGCCCAGAACCGAGAACACTGCCAACCCCGCCAACCTCCAGGCCCACACTGCGCGGCGGCTCATGCCTTGAACCTTTCGTCGATGCGGTTGCCGTTGTTGTCGCGCCCCACCAGCTGCCAGGGGCCTTGGGCGCCATCGCCCAGCTCCAGGGTGAGCAGGGGGTTTTCCGACACGGGTTCGTGCAAGTGCAGGCGCCAGCTGGGGCGATCCTGGGCATCGCGCAGCTCCAGCTGTTCAATGTGAAAGGCCGGAATGCCCCCCACCAGCCCGGTGTCCATGGGGTGCATGATGCGCAGGCGCAAGCGGGTGCCGCCGTCCAGCACATTGCGAAACACCCGCGCCTGCACCTGGTTGAGCGTGCGGCTCCAGGAGCCGTCTGCACGGCTGGCTCCGGGCACGGTGCAGCCACCGCCTGCCGCGTTCACCCAGGTCTGGCCCACATGCCAGCGGCCATCGCGGGTACGCACCAGCGCCCGCACCGGCGAGCCTTGCTCCATGCGCAAACGAAAGGCCAGCACCGGCCAGCTGTTCAAGGGTTCAAAGTCCAGGATGTGCTGGATCGGGTTGCGGTCGGCCACCACCACGATGCGCTCGATCGGCCCTGCGCTGCGCTGCAAGGCCCGGGCATCGAGCCAGATCGGCACGTTCATGGCGTCTTCGGCAAATTCGGGGCCTTTGACGATGACCTCATCGGTGAAACGCCAGGCCTCTTGCCCCATGAATTTGCGCTGAATGACGGGCCACTGCATGGAGCCCAGCGGGTCACCGCCGGTCTGGTCCTGAGCCTGCACCGGCCAGGGCGTCAGGCCCGCCACCCACGCAGCCATGCCCACCCGCTGCAAGGCGTCTCTGCGCGTACACAGAGGATCACGCCCAGAACGCATGGGCAAGTAAGGGTCGGTCATGTGAACACCTGTCGTGTGAATCGAGAAAGCGGGTACAAAAGCCCAATGGCCGCCCCCTCAGGCCGCGCCCCGCTGGCGCATGGCGCCGCGTTGCGGGTCGTAACCGCGCACGGCCAAACCAAAAAACACCAGCGTGCCCACCACGCCCACCAGCCAGCCCATGCCATAGGTCTGGCCATGCAGCGCAAAGCGCATGGTCTCCACAGCCTGGGTAAAGGGATTGATCTGGGCCAGCTGATAGAGCCACCAGGCGCCCGACTCTTCAAATTTCCACAAGGGGTAAAGGGCCGAGCTGATGAAGAACATGGGGAAGATGACGAAGTTCATGGCCCCGGCAAAGTTTTCCAGCTGGCGCACATGCACCGACAAGACCAGCCCCATGGACGCCATGAGCAAGGCGGCCAGCATGAGCGTGGGCAAGGCCAGCAACACATTGAGCGCATCCACCTCGACCCCCAGCAGCACCGCGATCAGCAGGAACACCAGCATTTGCAAGAGCGACAAACTGGTGCCCGCCAGCAGCTTGAAGCCCAGCAGCCAGGCCCTGGCCAGCGGTGCGGTGAGCAGCAGGCGCATCAGTCCCATTTCGCGGTCATAGACCAGGGACAGCGAGCTTTGCATGCCGTTGAACAAGGCGATCATGCCCAGCAAGCCGGGCACCATGTAGACCTTGTATTCGATGTAGGTCTCATACGGCGGGATAATGGACACCCCAAAGACATTGTGAAAACCGGCCGCGAACACCACAAACCACAGCAAAGGCCGCACCAGAGCCGAAGCCAGGCGGGCGGGTTGGCGCAAAAACTTGTGGATCTCGCGGCCCACCACGGCCCGCGCCGCACGCCCCAGATGAACGAGGCTCAACGTGTCTTGCATGGGCTTTCCTTGTCATCAACACCCAGGGTGTCGAGGGTGTCAATCGGGTGCAGCACACCCTCCATGGGCGCGGTCTGCACCACGCCGTCGGCATGCGCCAACAGCACCGGCTGGCGCAGCTGGCCGTCCCAGGCGCGGTAGCTGAGCGACTGGCCCTTGAAGCCATCGACCTGCACCTGACCGGCACGCAGCCGGGCCGCCAGCGTCTGCGGCGTGCCTTTGGGCTCGGCCACCCAGGCCGTCACCAGCGATTTGATGCCGACCCAGGCGGCCCAGTCCTGACCTGTCATGGGCCGTTGGGCAAGTTTGACAAAGCGGCGGTTGAGCTGCGGGCCGCCATAGCGCTCCCACTGCGCATGCCAGGCCAGCGCCGTCAAACCGCTGCTGCCCAGCACGGGACGCGGCCACTGGGTCGCGTACACCAGGCTGCGGGCAAATTCGCCTTCGGCGTCCCACACAGCGACCACCTCGTGCTTGCGCTCGGCCGTCAGCAGTTTGGGGTTGGCCGCGTCGCGCTCACGCGGGTCGCCGCTGAGCTTGAAGGTTTTGGTGTCGGTGGTCTTGAGGCCATAGCGCTTGCTGGCGCGTTGCCAGGCCTGCAGCTGCAACTGGTCAGCGGGGCTGCTGCCTTGCAACACCAGCACCTCACGCCACGAACGCGCCGCCAGAAACTGCGCCAAGGCATCGGCCAACATGCTCTGGCTGGGGTAGCTGTGCAGCACCGCCGACGCGCCGCAGGACTGGCTGCGCAAACTGTCGAGCGGGCTGCTGGCGTTGATGGCCAAAGCGCCCGCTTTTTGCGCCGCCTGCACGGCCTGCGGCATCAGTGCATCGGGCAGGTCCAGCAACCAATACGCCACTTTGTCGGTCTGCAGTTGCTGCAAGGTGGTGGCCAACTGCTCGGCATCAGCGGCCACCGCCTCGCGCAGACGCAGGCTCAAGCCCGCGTCCTGCAATTGAACTTGCGCATCATCCACAGCCAGGCGTGCTGCGAACAACAAGCGTCCGGTCGAATGCCCAGGCCAGCGGCGCTCGGCGCGGCGTGGCTGGTAGCGCGCATCGTCGGCAACCGACACCACAGCGACCTGCAAGGTCGATGGCGAAGTCGATGCATGGGTGCCGACAGCTTTGGCCGCAGGCGGGGCGGCTTGCAAGGGGCTGCTGGCCAGCATGAAGCTGGTGAGTGCACAGGCCGTCAGGGCACAGGTTTTTTTCAGAGAGAACGTGAAGGACAAGGTGTTCATGCAGCGCTCACTCCCGCACCAGCACGGTGTGCGGCACGCGCCCAGCCGACACGCTGCGCAGGGCCTTGCCTTGGGCGGTGTCCACCAAGGTCATGTCGTCCGACAGGCCGTTGGTCACATACAGCAGGCTGCCGGCCTTGTTGAGGGCCAGACCCCAGGCGCGCTTGCCCACCAGCACGGTGCGGCGCAGTTGTTTGCTGACCGTATCCACCTCGGCCACATGGTTGGCGCGGCCCAGACTGACCCACACGCTGCGCCCGTCCGGGCTGTGCACCAGACCCACGGGCGTGATGTCTGCGGCACGCATGCCCGCGATCTGAAATGGCACCGTGGCCTTGACCTGCTGCGTGGCGGCGTCGATCACGCTCACGCTGGCGCCCAACTCGTTGCTGACCCACACTTCCTTGCCATCGGGCGAGAGCGAGAAGCGGCGCGGGCGGTTGCCGACCTTGATGTTTTGCACCACCTTTTTTTGCTTGAGATCGATGCGGTGAACCAGGTTGGCCACCTCGGACGTGACATAGGCAAACAGCCCATCGGGCATGACCAGCACGCCTTCGGGTTCGCCGCCGGTCTTGACCTCGAAGAGTTTTTTGCGTGTGAGCAGATCAAACGCCTGCAAGGCGCTGTCGTCCTCGCTGGAGACATAGGCCGTCTTGCCATCGGGCGACAGGCCAAACATCTCCGGGCTTTCACCCAGAGGCATGGTGCCCACCATTTTTTGCTGCGCCACATCGACCCAGCCGAGCTGGTTGCTGTCAGCACAGATGACCAGGATGCGCGCGCCATCGGGGCTGAACTTCATGTCACGCGGACGCTGACACACGGGAATGCGCGCCAGGTTCTGGCCCTGCGCATCGAACACCACGATCTGGTTGTCCTTCTCGTTGGACACATACACCCGGGCCGCTGCTTGGGCCCAGGCCATGTCCGCCCCCGCCAGCAAGGCACAAGCCATGCCGACCGCTGCACGCCAACGCTGCTTGCGCCCTGGCACCGGGGGCTTGGCTTTGCTCATGGCTGGTGTCTCCTGATCCATCAATGTGTTCCGTTTCGCAACAAACTTGGGGGGTGATCGGCAATTCCCGTGCCAAAACCGAGGGATGGCACGCATAGGCCGACTGGCTTGTATTTTGCTATCTTCAACCCATGACGTCTTTCAGAAAATACCCGGACACACTCAGCCGAAGAAACTGGCTGCTGCACCTGGCAGCCCTGGGTGTGCCCACGCTGTCCGGGGCCAGCCAGGCGGCCGCCGCCTGGCCGCAAAAAAGCATTCAGCTCATCGTGCCCTGGCCCGCAGGTGGCGGCACCGACCTGAGCATCCGCATCCTGGCTGAAGAAGCAGGCAACCGGCTGGGTCAAGCCGTGGTGGTGGTCAACCGACCCGGCGCGGCCGGCACCCTGGTGGCGCCGCTCTTGAAAAACGCAGCCCCTGACGGCTACACCATTGGCCAGCTGCCCTTGCCGGTGCTGCGCCATGCGCTGATGAACAAAGTGCCCTGGGACCCGCTGACCGATCTGGCCCCCATCCTGCAAGTGTCCAGCACCACCTTTGGCTTGCTGGTGCCCGCCAACAGCCCCTGGCAAAAGGTGCAAGACCTGCTGGACTGGGCACGGCAGAACCCTGGCGCTCTGATGCTGGGCTCCACCGGCATGGGCTCCACGCCGCACCTGGCCATGGAAGAATTGCTGGGCGCGCAACAAATCAGCTACACCCACATCCCCTTCAAAGGCACGACCGACCAGATGCTGGCCCTGGCCAGCGGCACCATCATGGCGGGCATGAACTCCACCGGTTTTGCGCCCTGGGTCGAACAAGGCAAGCTGCGCCTGCTGGCCGTGTTCAGCGAACAGCGCAGCACCCGCTGGCCACAGGTGCCCACCATGAAGGAGCTTGGCTATGCCCAGGCCGTCTACCACTCACCCTGGGGCCTGGTCGCCCCGACTGGCACGCCCGCTGGCGTGGTGGGTGCGCTGCACGACGCTTTCAAGGCCGCCATGTTCACCCCCCGCCATTTGGCTGAGCTGCAGCGCTACGATCAAGATGCCAGCTACCTGGATGGTTTGGCCTACAAACAAATGCTGCAGCAAAGCTCGCAACGCGAACGCAAACTGCTGCAGCGCATGAAACTGCTGGCCGAATGAACTTTTTCTTTCAGCCCTCTTTCGCCGCCTCTTGCGCCGCTCTGCCCGGGCGACACGAACGGATCACCCCATGAGCACACCCCTACCTCTGCAAGCCGAACACCTGAGCAAGTCCTACCAAGGCCATCCGGCGCTGCGCGATGTCAGCCTGAGCCTCATGCCTGGCGAACGCGTGGCGCTGTTGGGCCCCAACGGTGCCGGCAAATCCACCCTGATGCAGCTGCTCACCGGCTTGTTTGCGCCCGACAGCGGCAGCATCCACATCTTGGGCCACGACATGCGCAGCGCCGCCCCGCGCGCCCTGGCCCACTTGGGGGTGGTGTTCCAGCAACCGGCGCTTGATCTGGATTTGAGCGTGCAGGCCAACTTGCGCTTTCACACCGACCTGCATGGCATGCCCCGCGCCACAGCCGATGCCCGCATCCACGAAGGACTGGAACGCCTGGGCCTGATGGCGCACCTGCACAAGCCCTGCCGCACCCTGTCGGGTGGCAACCGGCGCAAGATCGAACTGGTGCGCGCCCTGCTGCACCGCCCCGCCGTGCTGCTGATGGACGAAGCCACCGTCGGTCTGGACCCGGCCTCGCGCGTGCAACTGCTGCAAGCGGTACAAGACCTGCAACGCGAACAAGGCGTGGCCACCCTCTGGGCCACGCACTTGGTAGAAGAAGTCGAACACGCTGACCGCGTCATCGTGCTGCACAAAGGCGCCATCCGCCACCAGGGCCGCGTGGCCGATCTGCTGACCGACACCATGCAAAACTCACTGCAAAACGCCTTCCTCAGCCTGACCAGCGCCTGAAGGCAGTCCCGTCATGTTTGTGACGCCTGTGCTGCAGTGTCAAAGGTAATCTGCGGCCTTCACCCCCACCCAAGGAAGAGACATGCTCACACTCTGCGGCTTTGCAGCCAGCAACTACTACAACAAAGTCAAATTTGCACTGCTCGAAAAAGGCGTGCCTTTTCAGGAGGAACTCGCTTGGGTCGGCAAAACCGATCCTGCGGCCAGCCCCATTGGCAAAGTGCCTTACATCAAAACCGGGAACGGTCCTGTGTGCGAATCGGCTGTCATCATGGAATACATCGAGCAGCAATACCCGCAAACCCCGCTGATGCCTGCAGATCCTTTTGAGGCAGCCAAGGTGCGTGAGTTGGTGACCTTTCTGGAATTGCACCTGGAGCTGGTGGCACGCAACCTGTACCCTGAAGCCTTTTTTGGCGGCAAAGTCAGCGACAGCACCAAAGAGAAAACCGGTGCCCAACTTGAAAAGAACATTGCGGCTTTTGCAGGCCTTGCCAAATTTTCACCTTTTGTAGCAGGCAGCACCCTGAGCCTGGCCGACTGCGCCGCCGTGGTGCATCTGCCCTTGATCTCCGGGGCGACCAAACTGATTTACGGGCGCGATTTTCTGGCCGAATTGCCTGTTCGGGACTACATGAAGTTCATGGGTGAGCGCGCCTCTTTGCAGCAAGTGAACGCCGATCGCAAAGCGAACATGGAACTGATGCTTTCGCGCATGAAAGCCAAATAAACCGCTGCGCAGTTCACCTTCAAAGGGCCGCCCATGGGCGGCCCTTGCTTTTTGGCAAGCGCCGGATTTGCGCTAAATCAAGTTTTCTCATGGGTGGTCCTGGATGCAGGACGGCCATTGACGCACATCAACATGCCCTCGCATGCCAAGCCTAGGATGAAGCCATGAACTCATCCAATCCACTCCACAAGGAACGCTTGCTCCGCGAGCGTGCCGAACTCCTCCAGCGCATCGCCCAGGAACGCGGCGGCTTGGTCTCACGCGTTGACATGGCCGCCGAGCACGATGTGCGTGATTTTGAAAACCGGGCCCAAGCCATCTCCGAGCGTGACGACGAATTCGCCATGAACGAGCACGAAACGGCCGAGCTCGGCGCACTGGATGCGGCACTTGAACGCCTGCATGCGGGGCTGTACGGCACCTGCAAAGACTGTGGTGTGCAAATTGCCGAAGCTCGGCTCGCCGCTTACCCCGCCACATTGCGCTGCATCGAATGCCAAACCACTTTCGAAAAAACCCATTGAAACAAGGAATCACCATGAGCACTTTCCACGCCGTCGTCTGGATGGACCACAACGAAGCCCATGTGGTCATGTTTGACCGCGAACACGTCCAGGCACAACGCATCAAGTCTCGCAGCCATCACAAACACCAAGGCAAGGCTGATGATGCCGTCACGTTCTACCAAGACATCGCCAAGGCCCTGAACGGCACACATGAAGTTCTGCTCACAGGCCCTGGACTGGCTCGACAAGAGTTTCGCGCCTGGTGCCAACAGCACCAGAGTGCAACGGCCGAAATGATTGTGGACAGCGTGGCCAGCGATCACCCCAGCGATGCGCAGTTGGTCGCCTTGGCCAAACAGTACTTCAAGAAATTCGACGCGATGGCAGCCGACCCCTCTCAGGTCTGACCCTGCTGCGAACCAGTCCACAGGCTGCTATGCTTTGACGCATGCGCAGCCTGTTTCATTTCGCCTTCCATGTCACCAACCTTGACGAAGCCCGACGTTTTTACGGCGGCGTACTCGGCTGCAAAGAGGGGCGATCCACCGAGACCTGGGTGGACTTTGACTTCTTCTCGCACCAGATCTCATTGCATCTGGGAGAGCCGTTCAAGACCAGCAACACGGGGCGTGTCGGCGATCACCTCGTGCCCATGCCGCACTTTGGCTTGGTCTTGCAGGAAGCCGATTGGCAAGCTCTGGCCAAGCGCTTGCAATCGGCTGGCATTCGTTTTGTGATGGAGCCGCACCTGAGATTTGCAGGCCAGCCCGGCGAACAATGGACCATGTTTTTCATGGACCCGTTTGGCAACCCGATCGAGGTCAAAGGGTTTGCATCTTTGGACACGGTCTACCAAAGCTGAGCCCGCTCTTTGGGGGCAGCCGCACCGGTTCAGTGCAAGCCGTCGCTGGATTTCCGGGACTCCAGCACAATGTCCTGTTTGGCTCGAGGCGTACCGATCGGACGCGAGCTTTGACCTTGTTGTGTTGCCAGCATGTCCTGCTCGCTCGGGTACTGTCCCAACAACCAGTAATCGAAGACGCGCCTGGCAATCGGCGCGGCGGAGACAGCCCCAAAACCCGCGTTCTCGACCACCAGAGCCAGTGCAATTTGTGGTGACTCCGCCGGTGCGAAAGCCATGTACAAAGCATGATCGCGTTGGTACTCGCTGAGTTTGCTGGCGTTGTACTTCTCTTTTTGTCCAATCGTCACAGCCTGTGCTGTGCCGGTTTTGCCCGCACTTTGGTAGGCAGCGCCAGCAAACACCTGGGCCGATGTGCCAGATGTGGCCACCCCGACCAAGCCGTTGCGCACCACCGCAATGTGATCAGGGTTGTAACCCAGATTCACAGGCACAGCATCTGCCGTGGATGTTTGCGCGTGGGTCAAGGCGTCTTGCGTGGCTTTGACCACCCGTGGTGTGTATTTCTGCCCACCGCTGGCCAACGTGGCTGTGGCTGAAGCCAATTGCAACATGGTGAAGTTGTTGTAACCCTGACCAATGCCCAGAGAAATCGTTTCTCCGCCAAACCACTTTTGCTGCTCTGGTCGTTTGTAATAACGGCGTTTCCAATCCGTGCTGGGCAAGATGCCTCGCACCTCGCCAGGCAAATCGATGCCTGTGATTTGTCCAAAACCCAAAGGCTTCATGAAATCGTGAATGGCATCCACCCCCATCTCATTGGCCAAGGAATAGTAGTAAACATTGCTGGACAGCACAATCGAGCGCACCATGTCCACAGGTCCAAGCCCTGTATCGCCATGACTGCGAAACGTGTGTCCTCCAAACGACCATGAGCCACTGTCGTAAATGATGGTGCTGGCATTTCGCTTGCCCGTGGTCAAGGCCCCCAAAGCCATGAAGGGCTTATATGTGGAGCCCGGTGGGTATGTGCCGCGCAGCGCCCGGTTCAGCAACGGTTTGTCAATCGACTCATTGAGCATCTGCCAATTTTCAGAGTCAATGCCATCGACAAACAAATTGGGATCGAAGGTCGGCTTGCTCACGAATGCCAGGACTTCACCGGTATTGGGATCCAGTGCCACCAAGGCACCGCGGCGGTTGCCAAACAAATCCTCCACCATTTTTTGCAAACGGATGTCGATGGACAAGACCACATTTTGACCTGGCGTCGCAGGCCGACTGGACAAGCTGCGTGTCGCACGACCACCGGCCGAAGTCTCCACCTGGTTGACACCCGTGATGCCGTGCAATTCACGTTCATACCGCTGCTCTACGCCCAGCTTGCCGATGTATTCTGTGCCACGGTAATTGCCAGCCTCATCGTCTTCTTCGATGCGCTCTTTTTCTTTGGCATTGATTCGCCCAATGTAGCCAATCACATGACTGGCCAGCTCGCCAAATGGGTATTGACGGAACAAGCGCGCCCTGATGTCCACACCGGGAAAACGGTAACGCTGGGCGCTGAAGCGGGCCACTTCCTCATCGGTCAAGCGCGTGCGTATGGGCAAGGAGTCAAAGCTCTTGGACTCTTCACGCAGGCGTTTGAAACGGCGACGATCTTTGGCCTGAATGTCCACCAACTCAGACAGCGCATTGATGGTGGCCTCCAGATCTTGCACCTTGGAAGGGGTGATCTCCAGCGTATAAGCCGAGTAATTGCTGGCCAGCACCACCCCATTCCGATCAAGGATCGTGCCGCGTGGCGGCACTGTGGGCAACACCGCAGTGCGGTTGTTTTCAGCCTGCTCCAGCAGATCTTCGTGACGCACAATCTGCAAATAAGCCAAACGCGTCAACAACACGATGAAACAAACCAACACGACCAGCTGCACAACGACGACTCGCTCGCGAAAGCGGTAAATATCGGCCTGCGTGTCACGCAACTCGGCAAGCGAAGGCAAATTCAACGCCATGGTCAAAGCGGCCGGATATCGTCAGGTGCAAATGCACGTCGTTGCGGCGCCAACAGCAGCGCACCCACCAAAGGCCACAAAGCTGCTTGCAAGAATGGAGAGAACAACTGACTCCAGTGTGGCCATGCGTCCTGCACAATCAGACGCGTAGCCCATTCCACCACGGCCGCCATGATGAACAGAGGAGCAATCTGCAAAGCCTGTTCCCGCAAGGGAAACCACAGCAAGCGCCGTTGGATAGCCAAAGCTATGCTGCTGAGGACCACATAGGACAGCGCATTTTGTCCCAACAAAGCCGACTCGTGCACATCCAGTGCCAAACCGAGAACAAAGGACAGCAACAAGCCCACTCGGCGGGGTTGGTGCACATTCCAGAACACCACCACAATGGCCAAAACATCTGGCAGCCAATGCATGCCGGACAAACCCAACAACATGTTCACCAACAGCGCAAGAACCAGCGTGAACGCGATGAAGCGCGGATTAACCGGCAACAGCAGCGGACGGCCTGCAGGCATGATCATGGCTTGACTCCTGAGGATGGCGCTGCAGAAGCCGCAGATTTTTTATGTTTACCCGCATGCGCTAGTGGCTCTGCCTGCACGGGCAATGTCGGCCAATCTTTCACGGGCGTCAGTACCAGCAAATGTCGGCCACGTGAAACGGCCATGGGTTTGGCGTGCACTCTCGCAAACGAAGAGTCAACGCGACGATCAATTTGCACGATGGTGCCCACATGCAGGCCTGCGGGGTAGACGCCATCAATGCCGCTGGTGGTCAACAAATCGCCCTGCTTCATGTCCGCCCCAGCAGGCACAAATTTCAACTCGAGTGCCCCCCCCAGGGTATTTGGATCTCCATTGGCCACATGGCGCGTTCCTGTGCGGGCATTCATCACGGGAATGCTTTGGCCCCGATCAGTGAGCATGGTCACTTCACTGATCAAAGGATAGACCCGCGTGACCTGCCCAAACACGCCTGCAGCATCAATCACGGCAGAACCTGGCTCAATACCTGCCAGTTGCCCTCGATCGACCACCACACGATCGCTGTAAGCATCAGAGGTGGCATACAGCACCTGCACGGGCTTGGAGGGACCTGAAAACGCTTGGCGCAATTCCAGCAATTCACGCAATTGCTTGTTTTCCTGCAGCAGTTGCTCCACTTGCTGCAATCGCTGGGTTTGCAAGATGGAGCGCGTCTGGAAACTTTGAGCCGCATCACGCGCTTCGTCCAGATCGACAAAATAATCACCCACCGCATGCACCACACGGCCCGGCTGCAAAGACAGCCATTGCAAAGGGGCCAGCACCATCGCAATGCCTGCGCGGATGGGGTAGGAAATTTTGAGCCGATGGTCAGCCGCCATCAACAAAATGGACAACAAGCTCAACAACACCAGTTTGGATGTCGCAGACAGGCCTTGCCGAAAAATCGGCGGCACACTTCGTTCAAGGGTATCCAGAGCCATAGTCGAGATGCACCGGATTCAGAATTAATGAAGGATCGCAAAAGGCCCGCATGGTGCAGGCCTTCACCATGCTTTACTCGCTGGTGAAAATACTGCCCAGCTGGTCCATGCGTTCCAGCGCCATGCCACAGCCACGGGCCACGCAGGTCAGCGGGTCTTCGGCCACCAGCACCGGCAAGCCGGTTTCTTCGGCCAGCAAGCGATCCAGGTCACGCAAGAGCGCACCACCGCCGGTCAGCATCATGCCGCGCTCGGCAATGTCGGCACCCAGCTCGGGAGGCGTTTGCTCCAAAGCGGTTTTCACAGCCGAGACGATGTTGTTCAGCGGATCGGTCAACGCTTCGAGGATCTCGTTGGAGCTGATGGTGAAGCTGCGGGGCACGCCTTCAGACAGGTTGCGGCCTTTGACTTCCATCTCCTTGACTTCGCTGCCAGGGAAGGCCGAGCCGATGTTCTTCTTGATGGATTCGGCGGTGGGCTCGCCAATCAGCATGCCGTAGTTGCGGCGGATGTAGCTGATGATGGCCTCGTCGAATTTGTCGCCACCCACGCGCACGCTGCCTTTGTAGACCATGCCGCCCAGCGAGATCACGCCAACTTCGGTCGTGCCGCCACCGATGTCCACCACCATGGAGCCCGAAGCTTCGGACACCGGCAGGCCCGCACCGATGGCTGCGGCCATGGGTTCTTCGATCAGGTACACCTCGGAGGCGCCAGCGCCCAAGGCCGATTCACGGATCGCGCGGCGCTCGACCTGGGTGGAGCCGCAAGGCACGCAAATGATGATGCGAGGGCTGGGGCGGAAGGTGCTGCGAGGATGCACCATGCGGATGAACTGCTTGAGCATCTGCTCGGTCACGGTGAAGTCGGCGATCACGCCGTCCTTCATGGGACGGATGGCTTCGATGTTGCCGGGCACTTTGCCCAGCATGGCCTTGGCTTCGTGGCCGACGGCTTGCAAAGTCTTTTTGCCTTGAGGACCACCTTCATGGCGAATGGCGACCACAGAAGGCTCGTCCAGCACGATGCCCTTGTCACGCACAAAAATCAGGGTATTGGCAGTGCCCAAGTCAATGGCCAGATCACTGGAAAAATAGCGGCGGAATGAAGAAAACATTCGGGAATCCTTAGGGGCCTCAACCGATCTGCTGTGGAAGGCTGGGATGGGCGGGCACAACAATCAAATCTGGGATAGCGTGCGGTCTTGCGCAAAGACCGTTCTTGACGCTGCAGCAAACACAGGATAATACCCGATCCCCCGGCCAAAGGCGTACGTTTGTTCACCCCTTGGCCTGGAAAAATCCGACCTTTACAACTCTTTTCAAACCATGTCCCTGACCCCGCAGGATATTGCCCGGATCGCGAATCTCGCCCGGCTGGAACTCAAGCCAGAAGAAAGTGAGCGCATGCTCACTCAAATCAATGGCTTTTTTGGCATCGTCGAAGCCATGCAAGCCGTGGACACCACGGGCATCACCCCCATGGCCCACCCCGTGGCCGCCATCCAGGACATCACGCTGCGCCTGCGCCCCGATGTGGCCAGCGAGCCCAACCAACGCGATCTGAACCAACAAAGCGCCCCCGCCGTGGAGCGCGGTCTGTTTTTGGTTCCCAAAGTGATTGAGTGAACGTACCATGACCACACTGCACGACATGACCGTGGCCGAACTGGCCCAGGCCCTCAAGGCCCGACAAGTGAGCGCCGTCGAAACGGCTCAGCACTTCATCGCCCGCAGCCAGGCCGACATGACCTCGGCGGGAACAGGCAGCTTTCTGGCCCTGAACCCGGAAGCCACCCTGGCCCAAGCTGCAGCCAGCGATGCCCGCATTGCCAATGGCACAGCCCAGGCCTTGGAAGGCGTACCCCTGGGCCACAAAGACATCTTTGTCACCCGCGAATTCCCCACCACCGCCGGCTCCAAAATGCTCGACGGCTACCGCTCGCCTTTTGATGCCACGGTGGTGCACAAGCTCGCCAGCGCAGGCATGGTCACCGTGGGCAAACTCAATTGTGACGAATTCGCCATGGGCTCGGCCAACGAAAACTCGGCCTACGGCAAGGTCACCAACCCTTGGGACGCGGCCCGCGTGCCCGGCGGCTCTTCGGGTGGCAGCGCCGCCGCCGTGGCAGCACGCCTGGTGCCCGCCGCCACCGGCACCGACACGGGCGGTTCGATCCGCCAGCCCGCCAGCTTTTGCGGCATCACCGGCATCAAGCCAACCTATGGCCGCGCTAGCCGTTACGGCATGATCGCCTACGCATCGAGCCTGGACCAGGCAGGCCCCATGGCCCGCAGCGCCGAAGACTGCGCCCTGCTGCTGTCTGCCATGTGCGGCGCCGACATCGACCGCGACTCGACTTCGCTGGACATGCCCTCGGAAGACTTCACGGCCTCGTTGAACAACTCGATTGAAGGCCTGCGCATTGGTATTCCCAAAGAGTTCTTTGGCGAAGGCTTGGCAGCCGATGTGCGCGCCGCAGTGGACGGTGCTTTGCGCGAGTATGAAAAGCTGGGCGCCAAGCTGGTGCCCATCAGCCTGCCACGCACCGAATTGTCGATTCCGGTCTACTACATCATTGCCCCGGCCGAAGCCAGCTCCAACCTTAGCCGCTTTGACGGCGTGAAGTTTGGCCACCGCGCCAAGGACTACACCGACTTGGTGGACATGTACAAAAAGACCCGCGCCGAAGGCTTTGGCAACGAGGTCAAACGCCGCATCATGACGGGCGCTTATGTGCTGAGCCACGGCTACTACGACGCCTACTACCTGCAGGCGCAAAAAATCCGCCGCATGATCGCCGACGACTTCCAAAACGCGTTCAAAGAGTGCGATGTGATCGCTGGCCCCGTGGCCCCCTCTGTGGCCTGGAAGTTTGGCGAAAACGCCAACGACCCCGTGGCCGACTACCTGGCCGACATCTTCACCCTGCCCGCATCGCTGGCCGGCCTGCCTGGCATGAGCGTGCCCGCAGGCTTTGGCGCACAAGGTATGCCCGTGGGCCTGCAGCTGATCGGCAACTACTTCAAAGAAGCCCAGCTCTTGAACGCCGCGCACCGCCTGCAACAAGCCACCGATTTCCACCTCCAGAAACCAGTGGGGGTTTAAGACCATGAGCAAACTCGTCCAAGGCTACGAAGTCGTCATCGGCTTTGAAACACACGCCCAACTCTCGACCGCCAGCAAGATTTTCAGCCGTGCGCCCACCGCCTTTGGGGCCGAAGCCAACACGCAAGCCTGCGCGGTGGACATGGCCCTGCCCGGCACGCTGCCGGTGATGAACATTGGCGCGGTCGAACGCGCCATCCAGTTCGGCCTGGCCATCAACGCACACATCGCCGAGCGCAGCATCTTTGCGCGCAAAAACTACTTCTACCCCGACCTGCCCAAGGGCTACCAGATCAGCCAGTTCGAGATCCCGGTGGTGCAAGGCGGCGAGGTGTCTTTCTATCTGGAAGAAGGCAAAGAAACAGTGCGCAAAACCGTGCGTCTGGAACGCGCCCACCTCGAAGAAGACGCAGGCAAATCGCTGCACGAAGACTTCATTGGCCAAAGCGGCATCGACCTGAACCGCGCTGGCACACCGCTGCTGGAGATCGTGACCCAGCCCGACATCCGCAGCAGCGACGAAGCCGTGGCCTACGCCAAAGAACTGCACAAGATCGTCACCTGGATCGGCATCTGCGACGGCAACATGCAAGAAGGCAGCTTCCGCTGCGACGCCAACGTCTCGGTGCGCAAGCCGGGTGCCGAGCTGGGCACCCGCCGCGAGATCAAGAACCTGAACAGCTTCAAGTTCATGCAGCAAGCCATCGACTTTGAAGTGCGCTGGCAGATCGAAGAAATTGAAGACGGCCGCACCATCCAGCAAGCCACCGTGCTGTTTGACCCCGACACGGGCGAAACCCGCGCCATGCGCACCAAGGAAGACGCGGCCGACTACCGCTACTTTCCCGACCCGGACCTGCCACCGCTGGTGATCGGCCGCGACTGGGTCGAGCGCGTGAAAGGCGAGATGGCAGAGCTGCCCCGCGTGATGGCCGAGCGCTTCGTCAAGGACTACGCCCTGCCCGAATACGACGCAACGCAGCTCACGCAAAGCAAGGCGGTCGCCGCCTACTTTGAAGCCACGGCCAAAGCCTGCGGCCAAGCCAAACTGGCCAGCAACTGGATCATGGGCGAAGTGTCACGCCGCCTGAACGCCAGCGAAATGGCGATCGAGCAAGCACCGGTGAGCGCGGCCCAACTGGCCGCCCTGATCGGCCGCATCAGCGACAACACCATCAGCAACAACGCGGCGCGTCAGGTGTTTGAAGCACTGTGGACCGAAGGCGGCGAAGTGGACGCCATCATCGAAGCCAAAGGCCTCAAGCAGATGAACGACACCGGCGAGCTGGAAAAGATCATCGACGAGGTGCTGGCCGCCAACCCCAAGAACGTGGAAGAGTTCAAGGCAGGTAACGCCAAAGCCCTGAACGGTCTGGTGGGTCCGATCATGAAGGCCAGCAAGGGCAAGGCCAATCCGGGGCAGGTCAATGCTTTGTTGATGAAGAAGCTGAGTTGAGTGTCTCAGCTTTTGAAGGAGATGCGGTGATGAGTCTGACGTTTTTGCAGTTGGCAGAGAAAGTTCTTGCAGAACAGGCCAAGGCTTTGACTGTGGAAGAAGTGTGGCAACACGCCGTGCAGGCAGACTATGTTGCTCAACTGAACTCCAGCGGTAAAACACCCGTCCACACGCTGGGCGCCCAACTGTATGTGGCGTGCAAATCGGGCAAACAGTCCAAGTTCGCGAGCATTGGGACTCGGCCCAAGCGGTTTTATCTTCAGTCGATAAAGGAGACTCTCGATACCGCATCGCTCGATGCCGTCCCAGAGGAGCCCAAAAGCGCGAAGAAGATGACGCTTTTGGAAAAGCAACTGCATCCTCAGGTTGCCTATTTCGCGCTCTACGAATTCCAGGCTTATTGCAAGACCATCAACCACTGGAAAAGCAGTAAGTCCTCGTACGCACAGTGGACCCATCCTGACATGGTGGGGTGCTACTTCCCCGATTGGACGCCTGCAGCACGCGACCTCAGTAAAGCTTTAGGAGTGCCCAAAATCCGGCTTTACTCGTTCGAGCTCAAACGGGAGCTCACGTTTCAGAATCTGCGGGAGTCTTTTTTCCAGGCGGTCTCTAACTCTTCATGGGCAAACGAGGGGTACCTCTGTGCGTCCGGGATTTCCGCCGACCTCGACTTCCGTTCAGAGCTACAGCGGCTCTCCAATTCCTTTGGAATTGGGGTCATCGAAATTGACTTGAATGACCCTGATTCCACAGCAGTTCTTTTTCAGGCCAGAGAGCAGGAACTGGACTGGGATGCGATCAACAAGCTTTGCGAGATCAATCCTGATTTTGAGGAATTTCTCCGAAGAGTTCAGACAGATCTGAACAGCAATGAAGTTCGGGTTGAAAAGTACGATCCGATAGAGACAGCAGAAAAGCTTAAAGAAGTGCTGGCCGCCGCGCATTGAATGCTGCTGAAAAAATTTTGCAGAGTGCTGGTTAGTGGCATAACTGATACCGCGTCCCCCGCCCCACCCCTGTCTGCACCAGCACCCCCATCTCGCACAGCGCCGTGAGTTCGCGGTAAGCCGTGGTGCGTGATACGCGGCACAGGTTCACGTATTTCTCGGTACTGATGCCGTTGGCAAATCCTTCGGGGCCAACGTCATGGAGTTTGTTGATGGCCTTGATTTGCGTGGGCGTGAGTTCTGGATGTTGCTCGCGCAGCTCGGCCCAAAAGCGCGTTTTGCGCATGGCCGATTGCATGTGTTCCCAGGTGGCGTCGGCGGCTTTGTGCACGCAGCCCACAAACCATTGCACCCAAGGCGTGACATCCATGCTGGCTTGTCCGGTGGCCGCCTGCAGTTGGGCGTAGTAGCCCGTCCGATCCAACCACATTTGCTGCGACAGGCTCCAAAGGCGCTGGTCGGTTTTCAGGTCTTGCGCCAGGGCCATTTCGCTCAAGGCGCGGCCCACGCGGCCGTTGCCGTCTTCAAACGGGTGAACGGCTTCAAACCACAGATGGGCGATGGCGGCGCGCACCAGACCGTCGGTTTGGCCCAGGCTGGTGTTGAACCAGTCGATCAGCTGCGCCATGTGCGCAGGCACATTGGCCGAGTCGGGCGCCTGGTAATGCACGACGTCAGGCTTGCCTAGCCGTGGCGTGACGATCTGCATGGGCTCGGCATGGTCGCGGTAAGCGCCGGTGCGGATTTTCTGGATGCCGCTGCGCCCGGTGGGGAAGAGGGCGGCGTGCCAGCCGTGCAGCATGTCGTGGCTCAACGGTTGCGAGCTCTGTGCAATGGCGGCTTGGAGCACATCGAGCGTGGCTTCGGTGCGAGCATCGCGCTCTGTGGCCTTGGCGTCTGCCAACCCCAAACGCCGTGCGACTGAGGCGCGCACCGAATTGACCTGCAGCGTTTCGCCCTCGATCTGCGCGGTGGCGATGGCTTCGTCTGCCCAGCCTTGCAGCTGCAGATCACCAAGGTCCATCAGTTGCAGATGACTGGCCAGGCCCATGGCCCGCCCCTGCGCATAGCGTGCGCCAGCCAGCGCAGTTTGCAGCGCGGCCAGATCCACCTGAAATTCAGGCCATTGAGGGGATTGCCAGAGGTACATGAGGCGTATTTTATGGATTTACGCTTCATATGTGAAGCGCAAATAGCATTTTTACGCTTCACGCAACGTCAAATCAGCATCATTCCTGGTTCAGCGGCACGATCTCCTGCTCAATGGCCCCAAACAAACTCTCCCCATCTTTGCCCTTCATCTCGATGCGAATGGTGTCACCGAACTTCATGAATTCGGTGCTGGGCTTGCCGTCCAGGATGGTTTCGATGGCACGTTTTTCGGCGATGCAGCTGTAGCCCTTGGGCCACTCGGGCTTGCCTTTGACTTCCACGCTTTTGTTGCTCACGGTGCCGCTGCCCACGATGGAGCCCGCGCGCACGTTGCGGGTTTTGCAGATGTGGGCAATCAGCTGGCCGAAGTGGAAGGTCATCTCTGGGCCTGCGTCGCACATGCCGACCTTGCGACCGTTCCAGGTGGATTGCAGCGTCAAGTGCACACGGCCGCCTTGCCAAGCGTCGCCCAACTCGTCGGGCGTGATGGCCACCGGGCTGAAGGCGGTGGCGGGTTTGCTCTGAAAAAACCCAAAGCCTTTGGCCAGCTCGTTCGGGATCAGGTTGCGCAGGCTCACGTCGTTGGCCAGCATGATCAGGCGCACACCTTCGATGGCGTCGTCGGCGCTGGTTTGCATGGGCACATCGCCGGTGATGACGGCAATCTCGGCCTCAAAGTCAATGCCAAACGCTTCGTTGGCACACACCACCGGGTCGCAGGGGCCGATGAAGTCGTCGCTGCCCCCTTGGTACATCAGCGGGTCGGTGTAAAAACTGGTGGGCACTTCCGAGCTGCGAGCGGCACGCACCAGCTCCACATGGTTGATGTAAGCCGAACCATCGGCCCACTGGTAAGCGCGGGGCAACGGCGCCATGCAGCGCTCGGGGTCAAACGGGAAAGCATGGCGCGCCTTGCCCTGGTTGAGCGTGCTGTACAGGTCTTCCAGTTGTGGCGCCAGAAAGTTCCAGTCGTCCAGCACTTGTTGCAATTTGCTGGCGATGCCGGTCGCATAATGGGCGGTGCTCAGGTCGCGCGAGACCACCACCAGTTGTCCGTCGCGTGAGCCGTCTTTGTAAGTCGCCAATTTCATGTTGAGGGTGTCCGTTGGTTCCGTGATGCGCTACAGTGTGACGCATTCAAAATTACGTATTGTTAAATTCGTTTAACTAAACGAAATTCAATCTTAAACGATATGACCCCCGTCTCCCCCATCGATCCCCCCTTGTCCGACGAGGGCAAGGAACGCGCCGGCATCCAGTCGGTGGAGGTCGGTTTTGCCTTGCTGGATGTACTTGCACAAGCGCCTGGCCCACTGATGCTGCGTGACCTGGCTTTTGACGCTGGCATGAGTGCCGCAAAAGCACACCGTTATCTGGTCAGCTTTCAGCGCCTGGGCATGGTGGTGCAAGACAGCACCAGCACCCGCTACGAACTCGGCCCCACCACACTGCGCCTGGGCTTGGCCACCCTTTCTCGTCTGGATGCGGTCAAGATGGCCCGCGAACGACTGCCCGCCCTGATGGAACAAACCAGCCACACCGTGGCCCTGGCCGTTTGGGGCAACCGCGGCCCGACCTTGGTCCATTGGCAAGAAACACCCTTGGCCGTACCCGTCAATTTGCGCTTGGGCGATGTGATGCCCTTGCTGTCATCGGCCACGGGACGTTGTTTTGCCGCCTTCGTGAGCCACGGCGTTGCATCGGACAAAGCCCAGCCCATGATCGACAACGAACTGGCCATGGCCCGCAAATTGGGCCGCAGCGACCTGCCCAGCACCGCCGCGCAAGTGCAGGCCATGATCGAGGAAACCCGACAACAAGGCTTGGGACGGGCGGTCAATGTTCTGCTGCCCGGCATCTCGGGGTTTTGCGCACCGGTGTTTGACGCAGATGGGCACCTGGCCTTGGGCGTCGTGGCCATGGGCTCATCGGCCACGCTCGAAACCGACTGGCAAGGCCCCGTGGCCCAAGCCCTGCGCGCGTTCGCAGCACGACTGTCAGCCGACCTCGGCTGGCGCAGCAGCTGAGACCGCTAACGCCCATGCCCTCCGCATCCGAGCACGCGTCCACCGAAAATCCACCAACCACCGGCCTGCCTTCACGCCGCACACTGGCGTGGCTCGCGGGCACCGTGCTGCTGGTGCATGTGGCATTTTTGCTGGGCATGTCGGGCATGCTGGACTTCCAGCTGCCAGATCGATCATCGGCACAGGTGAACCCTTTGCAAACCCGCATGATCGCGCCGCCTGCACCGGCAGCCCCTGTGGCCACGCCAGCCCGCAAACCCCATCGCCCGCGCATTGCACAAGAAGTGGCCCCGGAACCCACAGCCACCGCCGCAGAGGAAGCACCTGTCGAGGCTGCAGCCGCGGTGCCAGAAACACCTGTTGTGCCCGAAACGCCACCGGTCGCAGCTGCAGCACCCACGGCAGCTAGCGAGCCGACCGTGTCCTTGCCGCCTGCCGAAGTGTTGCCCCACATTCCCTTGGGCGCTTTGCCGCCTTCCAGTTTGCTGCGCTACAACCTGACCGGTCAAGAAAAAGGCCTGACCTACTACGCCAGCGGCGAGCTCAACTGGCAGCACAACGACCAGGCCTATGCCCTGGCCCTGTCGGTCAAAGCCTTTTTGGTGGGCTCACGCCATTGGCGCAGTGTGGGTGACATCACCGCCGCAGGCCTGGCGCCTCGGCGCTTTTCAGACAGCTGGCGGGGTGAGCGCGCTTCGCATTTCGACCGAGAAAAAAACCGCATCGTGTTCAGCAGCAATGCACCCGAGGTGCCCTTGCTCGCCGGGGCTCAGGACCAGATCAGCCTGTATGTGCAACTGGCTGCGGCCATGGCCGGCTCCCCCGATCGCTTCACGCCGGGCAGCCGCTTGCAAATCCAGACGGTCACCTTGCGCGATGCCTTGCCATGGCTGCTCACTTTCGAGCAAAACGAAACGCTGACGGTCGACGGCAAATCACTCAACACCGTCAAATGGGTCTGCCAGCCGCGCAGCCGGTTTGACGCCAAAGTCGAGTTCTGGGTAGCGGCCCAGCACCACTGGCTGCCTGTGCGCATCCGCATCACGCAAGTCAGCGGCAGCTTCATTGATCTGAATTTGCGCGGTCACGAACCGCTGGCGGCATTGCCCGCCACAGAAAAAGCCACACCACCTTGAAGTTCATTCAAAAAGCCCCACCTGAGCCACAGAAGTTGAGGGAGAATGAAACCATGAACTTGTTGTACGAATCCGAAACCTTTGCCGTGATGCACCTGCTGGCCAACGCGCCTGCAGAAACTGCGCCCGCCACCAGCAAACCCATGCTGGAACGCCATGGTTTTGAGATCGTGGACAAACGCTCAGGCAAAGAGGTCTACCTGGACGGCTCCTGGGCTGAAATGTTCCAGCAACAAATCCAGGCCTGGCAGCAACACACGCCGACACAAGAAGAAGTTGAAGACACGCTGGAGGGCTACACCGGCCTGGCTCAGCAACCTGTCGTGGTGCACTGAAACCCTGGCCCCGGTAGGTCGGAGCTTCAGCTCCGACAAATGGTGGTGGTTTGCGTGCGCATGTCGGGGCTAAAGCCACCGACCTACTAAACACACTCAGGCGGTTTTTTCATGGGCGACCACCCACTGAAACAGCGGCCCCACCAAGAGCAGCACCGCCACCAGGCGGCAGACCTGAAACGCCGTCACCACCGGCACCCCCAGCTGCAACACCTTGGCGGTGATCGCCATCTCGGCAATGCCGCCGGGGGCGGTGCCCAAGATCAAGGTAGCAGGGTGCAAGCCGGTCAGCCAGGCCATCAGCAGACCAAAGCCCAGCGACAGCGCCATCATCAGAAAAGTTCCGCCTGCGGCCGAAAAAAGCCATTGCGGTGCGGTGTGGATGAACTCACGGCGAAAGCGCACGCCCAGGCTGATGCCAATCACCAGCTGCGCGGCATTCGACAAACCATTGGGCACCGCCGACCACTCGACGCCCGACAAGGTCAAGCCCATCGACACCAGCAAGGGCCCCATGAACCAAGGGTTGGTGCGTTTGACCGCCACCATCACCCCCGCGCCAACAGCCGTGGCCAGCGCCAGCCAGAGCAGCCCCGGCCATTGCGCAATGCGGGGCCCGGGCAACAAGCTCGCATCCACATGCAAACCCCAGCGCAGCTGCGCCCACTGCATGCCAAACGGCACGGCGATCACCACGCACAACAGCCGCACACTGTGCGCTGCGGCCACCAGGTCGGTGCGGGCGCCGTGGCGCTCGGACAGCAAGGTCATCTCGGAGGCACCACCAATCGCGCTGGAAAAATACGTGGTGGCCCGCAAAGCCCGAGGCGACAAGTGCGCAAAATCTGCCGCATGCTGGCGGTGCAACCACAGCCCAAACAAGGCGCCCAACAGCAAGGCCCAGACAATGGCCAGCACAATCGCCCACCACAGGCTGACCACCAAGGCGCTGACCTGCGGCGTGAAATACAAACCCAAAGCCGCCCCGATCACCCACTGCCCGGCATTGCGCAGCCAGCCCGAACTGCTGGTCGGCAGACCCGACATGGACGCCAGCGCCGTGACGATCAAAGGCCCGAGCATCCACGGGATGGGCGTGTGCAACCACAGGCACAGCTGCGCAGCGCACCAGGCAGCCAGCAAAGTGGCCCCCGTCTGAAACCAGCGATTCATGCCACCCCTTGCAGGTCGTTGGCTTTAGCCCCGACGTTGAGTTGCAAGCACCGTGCACGGGCTTTGTCGGCGCTGAAGCGCCGACCCACAGTCACCCGCTCACGCATGTCGGCGGATGCTGTCGGCCAGGGTCTGCACGATCTGGTCGATGTGCGCGTCTTCCACGATGTAAGGCGGGCAGACCACCAGGTTTTCACCCGCAGGACGCACCCACACGCCTTTGTGGAAGCAGTCCATGAAGATGTCATACGCCCGCTTGCCGGGCGAGCCTGCGATGCTGGACAGCTCCACCGCCCCGGCCAGGCCCAGCGTGCGGATGCCGATCACGTTGGGCAAGCCCTTGAGCACGCTGTGCATCGCATCGCCCAGCACGCGGCCCTTTTGGCCCGCACGGGCAAACAGGTTTTCTTCCTTCATCAAGTCCAGCGTGGCAATGGCCGCCGCGCAGGCCACGGGGTGACCCGAATAGGTGTAGCCGTGGAAGAACTCGATCGCATGCTCGGGCGCATTGGCGTTCATCATCGCGTCGTAGATGAAGTCGCGGCAGATCACGCCACCCAACGGAATCACGCCATTGGTCACCGCCTTGGCAAAGTTCAGCATGTCGGGCACCACGCCGTAGTAGTCGGCGCCAAAGTTCACGCCCAGGCGGCCAAAGCCGGTGATGACCTCGTCAAAAATCAACAGGATGCCGTGCTTGTCGCAAATCTCGCGCAGGCGCTTCACATAGCCTTGGGGCGGGATGTACCAGCCCGCGCTGCCTGCGATGGGCTCGACGATGATGGCCGCCACGTTGCTCGGGTCGTGCAGCGCCAGGATGCGGGTTTCCAGTTCCACCAACGGGTCCTCGGTCCAGACCGGTTCCTCGTGGTGGATGTAGGCGTGGTTGACCGGGTCGTGGATGAAGCGCATGTGGTCCACGCGGGGCAGCAGCTGTGCGCCGTAGACCTTGCGGTTGGCAGGCAACCCGCCCACGCTCATGCCGCCAAAGTTGACGCCGTGGTAACCCTTTTCGCGACCAATGAACACGTTGCGGTGGCCTTCGCCGCGGGCACGGTGGTAGGCCAGGGCCACTTTCAAGGCGGTGTCGGCCGCTTCGGAACCCGAGTTGCAAAACAGCACCTTGTTCAAGTCGCCCGGCGCCATGTCGGCGATCATTTGGGCGGCCTTGAACGCCTTGTCGTTGCTGGCCTGAAAAGCCGTGGCGTAGTCCAAGGTGTCCAATTGCTTCTTGATGGCTTCGTTGATGGGCTTGCGGTTGTGGCCCGCCCCCACACACCAGAGGCTGGAGATGCCGTCAATCACCTGGCGGCCATCGTGGGTGGTGAAGTGCATGCCCTCGGCCCCCACAAACACGCGGGGGTCGTTGCGGAAAGTGCGGTTGGGCGTGAAGGGCAACCACTGGTTGTCCATGTTGAAGTCGGTCTGTGCCACAGCTCAAGCTCCTCTGTATTTTTTAAGCCCTCAGTTTAAGTCCCCGATCGCCCGCAAAAGCGACGGCCTGTGCCCCAATGCGACAAAGCCCTGCCTCTTTACAATAGAGCCCGTCCTGAATCCGCTGCGTCCGCCCCTTGAAGGACCCAGAACCCAAAGCATTGCCCCATGACCACGACTTACATCCTGACCCTCTCCTGCCCTGACCGCCCCGGCATCGTGCATGCCGTGTCGGGTTTTCTGCTGGAGCGCGGCGGCAACATCGAAGAAGCGGCGCAATACAACGACCACGACACCGGTCTGTTTTTCATGCGGGTCCAGTTTGCGTGCGACCAGATCGACGGCGACGCCTTGAACGCCCAATGGACTGCATTTGCTCAAACCTTTGACATGAAGTGGGACCTGCACGCCACCACCCAGCCCATGCGCACCGTGCTCATGGTCAGCAAGGAAGGCCACTGCCTGAACGACCTGCTGTTCCGCTGGAAGAGTGGCCTGCTGCCCCTGGACATCCGCGCCATCGTCAGCAACCACCGCGAGTTTTATCAACTGGCCGCCAGCTACAACGTGCCGTTTCACCACATCCCGGTGACCAAGGACAACAAGGCGCAAGCCGAGGCCAAACAGTACGAAATCATCCAGGCCGAAGGCGCCGAGCTGGTGGTGCTGGCGCGTTACATGCAGATCCTGAGCGACGACCTGTGCCGCAAGTTGTCGGGCCGCGCCATCAACATCCACCACTCGTTCCTGCCCAGCTTCAAAGGCGCCAAGCCGTATTACCAGGCACACGACCGTGGCGTGAAGCTGATCGGCGCCACCGCGCACTACGTAACGGCCGACCTGGACGAAGGCCCGATCATTGAACAAGACGTGGCCCGCGTGGACCACAGCAAGACGGTGGAAGACCTGACCACCATCGGACGCGACACCGAAAGCCAGGTGCTGGCCCGCGCCGTCAAATGGCACAGCGAGCACCGAGTGCTGCTCAACGGCCACAAGACCGTGATCTTCAAATAAGCAGTGCAACATGTCGGCCACCTCACGCATCCCGCCCATTCAGTGCCTGCTCACATTTGAGGCGCTGGCACGCTTGCGCAGCGTGACCCAGGCGGCCGAAGAGTTGTGCGTGACACCCAGCGCGGTGAGCCACCGCGTCAAGCAGCTCGAACAAATCATTGGCACCAAGCTGTTTGGCCGTGCCGACTTCTCGCTCACCACCGAAGGCATCGAATACTTGGCCCATGTGCGCGAAGGCCTGGTGTCGCTGCAGCGCTTTCCCAGCGCCAGCAACACGCCCGGACGCCGCAAGCTGCGCCTGGCCGTCACGCCGACCTTTGCCCGCTCGGTGTTGATGCCGCGCCTCAAGCACTTTCTGGACGCCTACCCCGAAATCGACATCACCATGCAAGTGAGCATTCCGCTGCTGGACGTGGTGGCCGAAGACGCTGACCTGACGGTGCGTTTTGGCACCGGTCGCTATTCGGACGTGGAATACGTCTGCCTGGCCAAGGACGAAGTCACGCCCTTGGCATCGCCCGCCTGGCTGCGCGAGAACGGCCCCTTCACCAGCGTGGAAGAGCTGCAAGGCCAGCCCCTGCTGCGCAGTCCGCTGGAGCCCTGGCGCACCTGGTTTGCCGCACACGACCTGGACTGGCCAGAACCCATCGAAGGCTCGTCCTTCAACGACATCGGCCTGATGTGCGACGCCGCCGCCCAAGGCCTGGGCATCGGCCTGATCCGCACCAAACTGGGCGCCCCCTGGCTGGAAAATGGCCAACTCGTGCGCCTGTTTGACCGCAGCGTGCCCAGCCCCCATGCGCATTACCTGTGCTGGCGCACCGGCACCATGGAGCGCTGGGAATGCGCCACCTTCGCCGACTGGCTCAAAAGCGCACTGGCCTGAGCACCTCACGTCGGGGCTAAAGCCACCGACCTACAAGACACCACAGGTCGGCGGCTTCAACCTCGACATAGCAGGCAGTCGTAGGTCGGCGGCTTTAGCCCCGACATGGCAAGCAGCCGCAGGTCGGCGGCTTCAGCCCCGACTTGGCAGGCAACCGCAGACGTGGCATTTCTGAAATTCACAAGCCCGTCAAAGATTCTTCAGCCCCATCCAACAGGCTTAGGCTTACAGTTGGGCATTCTTTCAAGGTCTTGAATGCCATGAGCGCCAACACCCCCGCCGAAACCCGAGAGCTGACCTCCACCGAACGTGCCGAACGCCAACGCGCTGTGGTGCAGGCCCTTGCCCGGGTGCTGCCAGCAGACGCCATCCTCTACACCCCCGAAGACACCACGCCCTACGAGTGCGATGGGCTGACCGCCTACCGCGAGCGGCCTTTGGTGGTCGCCCTGCCCGAGACCGAAACCCAAGTGCAGGCGGTGCTCAAAGCCTGCCACGCCTTGGCTGTGCCCGTTGTGGCGCGCGGCGCGGGCACGGGCCTGTCGGGCGGCGCCATGCCGCACCGCATGGGCGTGACGCTGTCGATGGCGCGCTTCAACCAGATCAAAACTGTCGATCCGGTCAGCCGCACGGCGGTAGTGCAGTGCGGCGTGCGCAACCTGGCCATCAGCGAGGCGGCTGCGCCCCACGGCCTGTATTACGCACCCGACCCGTCCAGCCAGATCGCCTGCACGATTGGCGGCAATGTGGCCGAAAACTCGGGCGGCGTGCACTGCCTCAAATACGGCCTGACGGTACACAACGTGCTCAAAGTGCGCGGCTTCACCATCGAGGGCGAGCCAATCGAATTTGGCAGCGACGCGCTCGACGCCCCCGGCTACGACCTGCTGGCCGTGCTGGTGGGCAGCGAAGGCATGCTGACCGTGACCACCGAAGTCACCGTCAAGCTGGTGCCCAAGCCGCAACTGGCGCGCTGCATCATGGCCAGCTTTGACGATGTGCGCAAAGCCGGTGACGCCGTGGCCGCCGTGATCGCAGCCGGCATCATCCCCGCTGGACTGGAAATGATGGACGGCCCGATGACCGCCGCCGTCGAAGACTTTGTGCACGCCGACTACGACCTGAGCGCGGCGGCGATTTTGCTGTGCGAGAGCGACGGCACGCCCGAAGAGGTGGAAGAAGAAATCGGCCGCATGAGCGATGTGCTGCGCGGCTGCGGCGCAACCGCCATCACAGTGAGCCGCGATGAAGCGCAGCGCATGAAGTTCTGGAGCGGCCGCAAAAACGCCTTCCCGGCGTCTGGTCGCATCAGCCCCGACTACATGTGCATGGACTCGACCATCCCGCGCAAGCGCCTGGCCGACATCCTGCAAGCCATCTCGGAGATGGAAGAAAAATACGCGCTGCGCTGCCTGAACGTGTTCCACGCGGGCGACGGCAACCTGCACCCGCTGATCCTGTTCGATGCGAACGACCCGGACCAGCTCAAGCGCTGCGAGCAATTCGGTGCCGACATTTTGGAGACCAGCGTGGCCATGGGCGGCACAGTCACCGGCGAGCACGGCGTGGGCATCGAGAAGGTCAACAGCATGTGCGTGCAGTTTTCTGCCTCAGAAAATGAGCAGATGTTCGGCGTCAAACGTGCTTTTGACCCGCAAGGCTTGTTGAACCCCGGCAAGGTCATCCCGACACTCAACCGCTGCGCCGAGTACGGCAAGATGCTGGTGCGGGCGGGAGCCATCAAACACCCGGAGCTGGAACGCTTCTGAATCATGGGTGCTTTTGTAGGTCGGCGGCTTTAGCCCCGACATGTGCCCGCGCCGGAGCAGGCGCCGTCGGAGCTGAAGCTCCGACCTACAGGAAAACCGTGGCTTCGCAGGTCGGTGGCTTCAGCCCCGACAAGGGTGGACCATAAAAATTTGTCGGGCCAAAGCCACCGACCTCAACATCACTCTCTGACGCCAGGCAGCGCGCTCGGGGCAGTGCCCCAATCACATGGATAAACACCATTTTTCACATACCGGTGAAAGGTGCTGTGAGGCCAATCGCACACCTGTTGCACAAGGCCGTGTTTGACGGGATTGAAGTGGATGTAATGCGTGTGTTGCTCAACATCCCGATCATCACGCAGGGTGTGCTCCCAAAACCGCGCTTGCCAAAAGGCTTGAATTCCCAGACGCCCGCGCAGACGGTGAGCCATGCCTTGCTTGATGAGCATCCAGCGGGTTGAAAAATCTGCGTCTTCTGGTGGCAAACGCCAAATGGCATGCAGGTGGTCCGGCATGACCACCATGGCCAGGGTCTCAAAGGGCCTCTGCAAGCGCACATGCCGCAGCACATCGCCCAAAGTTTGGATGCTCAGAGGCTCATGAAGCCAGGGCTTTCTCTCGTGAGTGACCACCGTGAAAAAGAATGTCCCGCCCGGCGCGTCTGATCGACGGTATTGCATGGCAGCCTCCTCCCTGATTTTTTGAAAGCATTGAGCCACGATTTAAGTGAGTTAACAAGTATTTGTTTTTAATCAGAGAACGGTATTTGTAGGTCGGCGGCTTCAGCCCCGACAAATTTTTGTGATCCACCCTTGTCGGGGCTGAAGCCACCGACCTACAAAGAAAAATTTGGTTGTACTCGCAACCATCCGTGTTTCCACCTAGTTGCGGACGCAACCAAATCACCTTAAGATCACGCCCTTCACATTCCCTGCATCAACCCGAAAGTTAGCCCTTGATCACTCTGATGTTTGCCCGACTCCAAACGCTCATGGCCTTGTGCTTTGTGGCCCGCGCACTGGCGCAAACCATGGGCCAGTCTCTGGGGCAATCGATCATCATCAACAACAAGCCCGGTGCCGCCACCAACATCGGTGCCGAGTACGTGGCCCGCGCCAAAAATGACGGCTACACCATCATGTCGGCCGACACCGCCACACTGGCCGCCAACCCCTTCATCTACAGCAAGCTCGCCTTCAATGTCGAGAAAGACTTTGCGCCCCTGGGCCTGACCGTGCGGTTTCCGATGATTCTGGTCGTCAACCCCAGCGTGCCCGCCAACAACCTCAAAGAGCTGACACAGTGGCTCAAAGCGCAGCCCGACCCCACGGCTTACGCCACACCGGGCGCAGGCAGCCCGCACCACCTGGCCAGCGAGTTGTTCCGCGAAGTGAGCAAAACACCGCTGACCCACATCCCCTACAAAGGCGCCGCACCGGCCGTGCAAGACGTGGTGGGCGGCCAGGTGCCCATGATGTTCGTGGACACCGCCAGTGGTTACCAGTTCATCACCACCGGCAAGCTGCGCCCGATCGGCATTGCCAGCCTGAAGCGCGTGAAGAATTTTGAGCAAATCCCGACCCTGAACGAGCAAGGTCTGAAGAACTTTGAAGCCTATGCCTGGCAAGGCCTGGTGGCCCCCGCAGGCACACCGGATGAAGTCATCAACACCCTGAACAAAGCCCTGCTCGAGGCCATGAACAGCTCGGCCATCAAAGCCAAGTTGCAAGTGCTTGGCCTGGAAGCCACACCCAGCAGCCCCAAGGCCATGGGCGAATACGCCGCCAAAGAGCGTGCCAAGTGGGGCCCGCTGATCAAAGCCACCGGCATCAAAGCCGACTGACCGCCAAGGCCCACATGTCCACCCCTCTTGACCGCACGCTCACCTACCGTTTGCACCAGTTGCACAAGCTGACCGATGCGGACAGCCAGTCGGCCTACCCTGAGCGCACCGGCTTGTCGATGAGCGACGGGCGGTGCCTGACCACCATTGGCACGTTTGAGCCCTTGTCGGTCAAGGAACTGGCTGAAAAAGCCAACCTGAACAAAGGCCAGGCCAGCCGGGGCGCGCAGGCGCTGGTGGACCAGGGCCTGGTGCTCAAAGCCGATCACCCGGGCGATGGCCGGGGCGTGGTGCTCACGCTCACACCCGCCGGGCGCAAGATTTTCAAGAACGCCATGGACATGGTGGCCCAACGCAACGAAGACATTTTTGGGTGCCTGAGCGCCAAAGAACAGGCCACTTTGAGCGCCCTGTTCGACCGCTTGATTGCCCACGCCCGCCCGGGCGTTACGCAAAACTCCCGTCCGGGCGTTACGCAAAACTCCCGTCCGGGCGTTGCCCAAACCACCCGCCCCCGCTGACCCCCACACAACGAGAACAACATGCACAACCCCACCACCGAAGCCCGTCCTTCGATTTACTACCGCTACGAAGTTTTCAAGCCCTGGCTGGCTTCTGCACACCCCCAGCAAGACCGAAAGAAAGTCGTGGTTGTCGGCTCCGGCCCGGCCGGCATGGTGACCGCGCTCGAACTCGCCCGCCACGGCGTGCCCAGCGTGGTGCTGTCGGCCGAATTGCAGTTCTCGCAAGGCAGCCGGGCGATCTGCTTCACGCGCCGCTCGATGGAAATCCTGCAACAAGTCGGCGTGGCCGACCGCATGACCGCAGGCGGTCTGCCCTGGCGCTTTGGCAATTCGTTTTACCGGGGCCAGCGCGTGTTCCGCATGGAAGCGCCGCACGATGCCGACGACCGCTTTTTCCCGATCATCAACGTGCAGCAGCAGTTCATGGAGGAATACCTGCACGACGCCTGCAAAGCCAACCCGCTGATCGATTTCCGCTGGGGCAACAAGGTCACCCAGGTGGATCAGAAAGACGGCTACGCCGTGCTTGAAGTGGACACGCCCGAAGGCCCTTACGCCCTGGAGAGCGACTGGGTGGTGGCCGCTGACGGCGGCCGTTCGGGCATCCGTACCGCCATGAATTTGCAAATGGAAGGCGCGTCCTACGAAGGCTTTTTTGTGATCGCCGACATCCAAGTCGACCTGCCTTTGCCCACCGAGCGCCTAGCTTACTTTGACCCCGAGTGGAACCCCGGCAACACCATCTTGATGCACCGCGAGCCGAACGGCATCTGGCGCGTGGACTACCAGCTGCCCCCGGGCGAAACGCCCGAAGAAGCGCTGCGCCCCGAGTCGCTCAAGGCCCGCATCGACGCGCAGCTGGCCATGATCGGCCACGCGGGTGCAAAGTGGACGATGGACTGGTCTTCGGTCTATTCGGCCCGCACGCTCACCCTGCCGGACTTTGTGCACGGCAGCGTGATCTTCACCGGCGATGCCGCGCACCTGCTGCCGATTTTTGGCGTGCGCGGGGCCAACACGGCTTTTCAAGACGCGCAGTCGCTGGGCTGGCACCTCGCCTTGGTGGTCAAAGGCCTGGCGGGCCCCAAGCTGCTGGCCAACCACAGCGCCGAGCGCGTGGGCGCGGCCCGCGAGATCATCGAAGAAGCGGGCAAAAGCACCCGTTTCATGGCCCCGCCCAGCCCGGGCTTTCGCCTGCTGCGCGATGCGGTGCTGTCGCTCTCGCTCACACAAGCCTTTGTGCGGCCGCTGTACCACTGGCGCACCTCGCGGCCACACGAGTACACCCATTCGGCGCTCAACAGCGCGGGCGACGACAACGGCCTGTTCAAGAGCGGCCCGGCACACGGCGCACCACCACAAAACGTGCGCCTGGGTGCGAATGACTTTTTGCTCGACCACCTGGGTGGCGGCTTTGATCTGCTGTACTTCACCGACGCCCCGGCCCTGCCCGATGCGCTGCAACAAGTCATCCAAAACGTCCGCGCCAAGGGCATGCCCCTGAACGTGATCGCGGTCGGCGCGGCCCAAGCTGTGACGGGAGCCGACCAAACCCTGCCCGATGCCGACGGCCACCTGCGCCAGCGCTACGGCGTGCCCGCCAATGGTGGCGCCTATTTGCTGCGCCCCGACCAGCACATCTGTGCGCGTTGGCTCACACTGGACGCCACCCGCTTGCAAGCCGCCCTGACGACGGCTTTGCCCACCCCCAACCATCGGACCTGAAGGTGCCGACCTACACATGCTCACCCCTCGTAGGTCGGCGGCTTCAGCCCCGACAAACACCTGTGCCACAACCAACATCGTCGGAGCTGAAGCTCCGACCTACTTCACCATGACCGACAAAGCACTTTCCATCGGCGGACTGGAGTCCGTCTACGACGCACTGGCCACCGCCATTGACCAAGCCGGTGCCGACAAGGCACAGTTGTTCCTCGTCAAACTCGCTTTGCTCAACGCCAACGCGTTGGCCGACGAACACCTGTTCCAAGCGCAAATCACCGCCGCCCTGCAAGACCTCTGAACCACCTCATTCACACCAGGAGACATCCCATGCTCGTTCAATCCGTTCACCACGTCGCTTACCGCTGCAAAGACGCCAAAGAAACCGTCCAGTGGTACCAAAAGCACCTCGACATGAAATTCGTGCTGGCCATTGCCGAAAACGAAGTGCCCTCCACCAAGGCGCCCGATCCGTACATGCACATCTTTCTGGATGCAGGCCACGGCAACATCCTGGCGTTTTTTGAGTTGCCCAGCCAGCCCGAGATGGGCCGCGACGAAAACACCCCCGCCTGGGTGCAGCACCTGGCGCTCAAGGTCGAATCGCTCGAAGCACTGCAGGCCGCCAAAGACAAACTGGTCGCGGGCGGCATCGACGTGATTGGCCCCATCGACCACACCATCTTCAAGAGCATCTACTTCTTTGACCCCAGCGGCCACCGCCTGGAGCTGGCCGCCGACTGCGGCACGCCCGCGATGATGCAAAAGCTCGACGAAGTGAAATGGGACATGCTCGAAGAGTGGAGCCAAACCAAACGCGCCCCCAAGCACGCCGCCTGGATGCACGACGGCAGCATGGCTTCTTGAGGATTAGCGATGACGATGCTCAACGAAACCCACAACCCGGCCCTCCAAAGCTGGCTCGCCTCGGCCAACACCGCAGGCACGGACTTCCCCATCCAGAACCTGCCGTTTGCGGTGTTCCGCCGTCAAGGCTCTGCCGAAGCCTTTCGGGGCGGCGTGGCGATTGGCGACCAGATCCTGGACCTGGCCGCTGTGGCCAAAGCCGGTGTCTTGACGGGCGAAGCCGCCGCTGCCGCGCAAGCGGGCGCACAAGACAAACTCAACGCCTTGATGGCGCTGGGGGCATCGGCCTGGAGCGCGCTGCGCCTGGCCCTGTCACGCGCCCTGCGCGAAGGCGCTGTTGAACAAGCCGCCCTGCAGGCCTGCCTGGTGCCGCAAGCCGAGGCCGAATACGATGTGCCCGCCCGCATCGGCGACTACACCGACTTCTACACCTCGGTCCACCACGCCACCAACATCGGCAAACAGTTCCGCCCCGACAACCCGCTGCTGCCCAACTACAAATGGGTGCCCATCGGCTACCACGGCCGGGCGTCCAGCATCGGCATCTCGGGCCAGCAGTTCCACCGCCCGGTGGGCCAGACCCTGCCACCTGGCGCGACCGAGCCGTCGTTCGGCCCCTGCAAGCGCTTGGACATCGAGCTCGAATTGGGCATCTTTGTGGGCAGCGGCAACGCCTTGGGCGAGCCCGTGGCCATGACCGAAGCCGAAGACCATGTGTTCGGCATCTGCTTGCTCAACGACTGGTCGGCCCGCGACATTCAGGGCTGGGAATACCAGCCGCTCGGCCCCTTCCTGTCCAAAAACTTTGCGTCCACCCTGTCCCCTTGGGTGGTGACGCTCGAAGCGCTGGCCCCTTACCGCGTGGCCTTCACCCGCCCCGAAGGCGACCCGCAGCCCCTGGCCTACCTGGACTCACCCGCCAACCGGGCCGAAGGCGCCTTCGACATCCAGCTGCAAGTCGGCCTGCAAACGGCACAGATGCGCGCCGCTGGCCAGGCCGACGCCAGCATCTGCCGCACCAGCTACCGCCACGCCTACTGGACAGTGGCGCAAATGGTCGCGCACCACACCGTGGGCGGCTGCAACCTGCAGCCAGGCGATTTGTTTGGCAGCGGCACCCTGTCGGGCCCCACGCTCGACCAGGCGGCAGCCCTGATCGAGCTGACCACCGGAGGGAAAAACCCGGTGGCCCTGCCGAACGGCGAGCAACGCACCTGGCTCGAAGACGGCGACAGCGTGGTGCTGCGCGGCTGGTGCGAAAAAGCAGGCGCAGCGCGGATTGGCTTTGGCGAGTGCGTGGGCACGGTGTTGCCTGCGCGAGTGGTCAAGCGCTGAGACCACTTGTCGGGGCTAAAGCCGCCGACCTACAAAGAGATGTCTGCTGCAGGTCGGTGGCTTCAGCCCCGACATCACCCAAAGCAAGTGATAAATTCGGCAGATCAACACCCGCCCTCGGAGCCCTTCATGACTTTTTTCAAACCCGCACGCCGCCGTCTCGTTCAAGCCCTGGCCCTCAGCAGCCTGATGCTGGGCGGCCTGGCGCAGGCCGACACCACCATCAAGCTGATGGTTGGCTTTCCCCCTGGCGGCGGCACCGATGCCATTGCACGGTTGCTGGCTGAAAAACTCAAGGAGCCTCTGGGCGCCAACGTGATCGTCGAAAACAAGGCCGGTGCCGGTGGCCAGATCGCCGCGCAGGCCCTGAAGGCCGCACCGGCTGACGGTACGGTGCTCTTCCTGTCGCACGACCACACCATCTCGATCCTGCCGCAAGTGATCAAGAACCCCGGCTTCAATCCCGCGCAAGACTTCGCCCCAGTGGCCGGTTTTGCCACCTTCGTCAACGGCTTGGCCGTCTCCGGCGGCACGCCCGCCAAATCGTTCAACGAGTATGTGACCTGGGTCAAAGCCAAAGGCAAGGACACCGTGGGCGTGCCAGCGCCTGCGTCGGTGCCTGAATTTTTGGTCAAAGTGATCGGCGAGAAATACAAGCTCGACCTGGTCGCTGCGCCTTACCGCGGCAGCGCCCCCATGATGGCCGACATGCTGGGCAACCAGATCGCTGCGGGCGTGGCCTCGGTGCCCGACTTCATCGAAAACCACAAGGCAGGCAAAGTCCGCATGGTCGCCTTGCTGGGCAAGGACCGCCAAGCGCTCTTGCCCGATGTGCCCACCTTTGCCGAACTGGGTTTGACAGGTTTTGAAGACTTGCCTTACTACGGCATCTTCGCGCCCGCAGGCACGCCCAAAGCCGTGATCGACCGCACCTCGGACGCCGTGGCCAAAGTGCTGGCGCAACCCGATGTCAAAGCCCACCTGACGGGCATGGGCCTCACGGTGGGTCACATGAGCCCCCAGCAACTGGGCGCCCGCGAAAAAGCCTACACCGCCACCTGGGCCCGCATCATCAAGGCCAGCGGTTTTCAGGCGCAATAAGCCTGCTGCGGGCATCCTTTCGGAGCTGAAGCTCCGACCTACAGTTCATATCTGGATGACGGCGTTTTTGTAGGTCGGCGGCTTCAGCCCCGACGGCATCACCAGGTGTCGATGGACAAAGGGCCTCCAGCTGACGCCACCCGGCCTGACTGCAAGCCCGCCACCAGCCACTGGCGGGTGTCTGCGGGGTCAATCACCGCATCGATCTCCAGCGTCGTGGCCATGTTGATCACGCTGCCGTTGTCGTACTGTTGGGCCAGCAGCTGGTCGAACAAAGCCTCGCGCTCGGGGCCTTCGGGCACCGCCTCCAGCTCCTTGCGGTAACCCAGACGCACCGCACCTTCCAGGCCCATGGCGCCGAACTCGCCGGTGGGCCAGGCCACGTTGCACAGGGGCTCGTGAAAACCGCCCGCCGTCATGGCCATCGCGCCCAGGCCATAGCCCTTGCGCAAGACTACGCTCAGGTAAGGCACCCGCAAATGCGCCGCCGCGATGAACATGCGCGAGACGTGCCGCACCTGCGCTTTTTCTTCCATGTCTGGCCCCACCATGAAACCGGGGGTGTCCACCAGGCTCACGATGGGCAGCCCGTGTGCGTTGCACAGCTGCATGAAGCGAGCCGCTTTGTCGGCCGCATCGGCATCGATCGCGCCGCCCAGGTGCGCGGGGTTGTTGGCCAGCATGCCCACGGGGCGGCCTTCGATGCGGCACAGCCCGGTGTGGATGCCCACGCCAAAACCGGTACGCAACATCAGCAGGCTGTCCACATCGGCGATGCCCTGCATGGCGCTGCGCGTGTCGTACACCCGCAAACGGTTTTCAGGCACCACCTGGCGCAACGCCTCTGCCGCTGGCGCTTGCCAGGCATCCTGCGCCCCTTGAAAGAACGACAGGTAATGCCGCGCCGCCGCCACGGCTTGCGCTTCATCGTTCACCAACACATCGATCACGCCATTGCCATGCTGCACGGCGCTGGGGCCAATCTGCTCGGGCTTGAAAACCCCCAAGCCACCGCCTTCGACCATGGCCGGACCGCCCATGCCGATGTTGCTGTCTTTCGTTGCGATGACCACGTCACAGCAACCCAAGAAAGCCGCGTTGCCCGCAAAGCAGCGCCCTGCCACCACGCCCACCACCGGCACGCGGCCATTGAGCCGCGCAAAGGCGGCAAACGTCGTGAGGTTGAGCCCGGCCACGATGGCCACGTCCACATCGCCCGGTCTGCCCCCACCGCCTTCGGCGAACAGCACCACCGGCAAATTGTTTTGCAGCGCAATGCCCAACATGCGGTCGGTCTTTTGGTGGTTGCGCATGCCTTGCGTACCGGCCAACACCGTCGCGTCGTAAGCCATGACCACCACGCGCTGGCCGTTGATCTGGCCAATGCCGGTGACCATGCCGTCCGCCGGGGTGTTGCGCATCAGGTCGTCGGCAGAGCGGCGGCGGCTTTGCGCGGCCACGGCCAGCGCGCCGTATTCGATGAAGCTGCCCGCGTCGCACAGGTCGGTGATGTTTTCCCGCGCCATGCGCAAGCCCAAGGCGTGGCGCTTGGCCGCGGCTTCGGGGCGCTGCGCGTCTTGCGTGAAGGCCAGGCGCGCTTGCAATTTGTGCAGATCGGCGCGGATCGCCGGAGACTCGGGGATGATGCTGCTGGCTGAAATGGCCGCTGCATGGGCAGACGGTGGCTCGGCATGGTACGCGGCAGCATGTTCGGCATCACCTGCTGCAATGGGCTGCAAGGTGCCCAGGGCTTCGCCCTCGTTGACGGCTTCTCCCGCCTGAAAAAACAGCTCGCCCAGACGACCCGCGTGCAGCGCACGGATCTCATGCTCCATTTTCATGGCTTCCACAATGACCAGCACATCGCCAGCGGCCACCGCATCGCCCGCCTGAACGAGCCATTGCACCACTTGCGCCTGAAGAGGAGATTGGATGTTTTGCATCCATCCATTGTGTGATGGGGTACAAGAAACACACGGTCAAGTGTGGGACAAAAAATAAGTCCACGGCATTTCAACTGTTCACAGGCACTCATCAAATTCTGTGGCAGCAACATCATCACGCTCCAATTTGAAAAAATTGAAATCAAAAAATGAATATGTCAATTAATATCAAATAAACATATTAATTACCCTAAACAAATTACAGATGAATATCAACAAATAAATTTTTTAATATTTATTTGTTGCATTAAATTACATTTAAAGAAGTACTTAAAGAACAAAAAATTAACATCATCTCTAATAATTATTTTCAGAAAATATCAGCAGAGGTTAATTTTTTGTCACTTCCTCAAAATCCGCCAATTGGCGTACGCCAATTGGCGGATTTACAAATAACTCTCCATGTCGAAAATTGCGTTTTTAACGTAATTTGCAATTACCAGTTGATGTCTCACCTTGTTCGCCAAAAACCGATCCGTCTGTTTCGGTCTTTTCTGATGCCCACCGCGTGTAGCCCAGAAAGGATGAAACTGATCTTTTTGGCATGTGCATGCGGCTTGAGCCTTGGCCATCTAAACGCGCAAACATTGCCACAGGTGGTTGAACGTGCACTGCAGATTTATCCATCGATTCAGACCGCCAATGCCAAAGCGCAAGCCGCGCAATCGGACATCGCCCGAGCCAGAAGTGCACACCAGCCACAAATCGGTGTCACCGCTTATGGCAATCAGTACGGCTCCGGCTCAATCCCATCCTCTATCGGGCACAGCTCAATCTCCCCCACAGCCAAGCTGAATCTGTGGTCTGGTGGCAAGATCGAAGCTGAGGCTAACCGTGCAGAGGCCCTGACCAAGGCTGCGGAACTTCAACGCGACGGGACACTGGAAGACGTGGCCCAACAAGCCGCTGAGGCCTATCTGAACTGGGACAAAACGGCCGATTTATACAGCCTATCGGTCCGTAACTTGAATTCCCACCGGGAAACGCTGGACGACATCCAGAAAATTGCCCAAGTCGATACCGGACGTCGGATTGACTACGAACAAGCCTTGGTACGTCTTGAAAACGCGTCATTGGCTTTGCAACAGCGCAAGGCTGATTTAGCGCAGGCCATGCAAAAACTCCGTCGCTTCTGGGCTGACGACATGGATGCCCGCCCAGTAGGACTGGACGACGCCATGGCAGACCACGGCGTCTTGGGACAAATCCCCATGAGTCTTTCGGTCGCCGTAGAGCGCGTCAATGACGACCTGCCAAGCATTGCGCAGTACAAAGCTCAAGTCGTCGCCGCAGAAGCTGCCGTGAGAATGGCAAAAGGACAGTACTGGCCAACGCTGGACGCAGCGATGTCACGGCAATACAACGCCAATACCTTGCGCTTTGAGACCTTTACCCAATTGCAACTCAATGCCCCCGTGTTCAATGGTGGGGCGACTGCTGCCACAGTGGAGGCCTCACAAGGCCAACTGAAGGCGGCTCAATTTGCACTGGAAGAAGCGCGCCTGTTAGCCCGCGAAAAAGCGGCACTGGCATGGCAGGAATGGGCATCAGCACATTCGCGCGCGGGGGTAGGCTCCTCGCAGTCAGATGTGGGCGACAAAGTGGTTGATGGTTACCGCAAGCAATTTCGCGTTGCGCGCCGCTCGCTTCTTGACCTGCTGAACATCCAGGCGGACTCATTCAACTACCGCAGCGCCGCGCGCGCAGCCTTCCACGATGAACGCATTGCACGTGTGCGGCTCTTGGCCGCCACCGGCGATTTAGCCAGGCGCTTCTCATCTGACCCCGGCACCGTATCGCTACCCAAGTCGTTCAAGACACCTGATTCAAAGAATTGATGCCCATGGCTGACCTGATTTCCTTATTACCCAGCGCTCAAGCGCCCCGCCCCGCACCTGCAGACACCGACGTCATGGCGGATCCCATGCTGATGTGCCTGGCGATGGCCGCCAAATTGCTGGACCGCCCAGTTCACATGCAAGTGTTGAGAGCTGGCTTTGCCCTTGATGAACGTGGCCGCGTGCCTTTGGCTGCTTATCCCGATCTGGCTCACAAACACGGTCTGATGGCGGCATGGTCGCGCATCAAGATCAACGAAGTTCCAGCGTACGTATTGCCTGTCCTGATGCCGCTCATGGACGGTCGTGCCTGCGTTGTGCGTGCCATCGAAGGCAACGAAGCTGTCGTATTGTGGGCACACACGGGTATGGACATCCAGCGCGTGGCGCTGTCAGAGCTGCAAGCACTGGCGCGCCCCGAAGTGCTGGCCGTCAAAGTCACCCCTAAGCGGCATGACCAAACTTTGGCCCCTATGCACGGCAAAGCCTTCAGCTGGTTTTGGGACACCTTGTGGCGCTTCCGTCACTTTTATGTGGAATCCATGGTTGCCACTGTGGTCGCCAACATCCTGACCTTGGCATCGGTATTCTTCACGATGAATGTATACGACCGGGTGGTGCCCACACAGGCCTACTCGTCGCTGTGGACACTCGCCATTGGTACATCGATTGCCATCTTGATGGAGTTCATCATGCGCTGGCTCAAAGCCCGCTTGGTGGATCTGGGTGGCAAGAAAGCTGACCTGGCGATCAACGCCACCTTGCTGCGCGAAATCATGGCCATCCGCCTAGAGCATCGACCCCAATCGGTGGGCATTTTCGCCAGCTCCATGCGTGACTTCGAATCGCTGCGCGACTTCTTCTCATCGTCGTCGCTGGTGCTGCTGGCAGACATGCCGTTCGTGTTGATGTACCTGGCTTTGATCGCCATCGTTGCAGGACCTTTGGCACTGGTACCTGCAGCGGTTGTTCCGATTTTGTTGGCCGTCGGTTTGTACTCGCAAAAGCCTTTGATGAAGGCCATGCGCGAAAACATGAAAGAGTCGGGCGACAAACAAAGCGTGCTGGTCGAATCGGTGCTGAACCTGGAGCTGCTCAAAGCCCACAATGCGGAGAGCTATCTGCAGCGTCGCTGGGAAGTGTCCAACCTGGCGGGTGCCGATTCTTATAAAAAGATCCGGAGCCTGACCAACTGGATCATGGGCCTGACGACCGCCATCCAGCAATTGGTCACTGTGGTCATGGTGGTCGGTGGCGTTTACATGATCCACGCCAACCAATTGACTTTGGGCGGCTTGATCGCTGCGGTGATTTTGTCGGGCAGTGCCATCTCGCCCCTGGCCAGCGTGATGTCACTGGCTTCGCGCTATCAGCAAGCCGTATCTTCTCTCGAAACACTGGACGGCCTGATCAAACGACCACGTGACCGTGTCCATGGCCGCAACTATGTGGTGCCCGAGTCCATACAGGGTCACCTGGAAGCAGAAGGTCTGGAGTTTGCCTACCCCGGTCAGCACAAGATTCCGGTCATCAAGAAAGTCTCGATGTCCATCCCCGCAGGTCAAAAAGTGGCCATGCTCGGCCGTGTAGGCAGTGGCAAGAGCACCTTGTTGCGTCTGATGTCCGGCCTTTACGCCCCCCAGGCGGGCAGCATCCGCCTCGATGGCATCGACATGCAGCAAATCGATCCCGCCGAGGTGCGCAACCGCATGGGCTATGTGGGCCAGGACCCTCAACTGTTCATGGGTACGCTGCGTGAAAACCTGGTGTTGTCAGACAGCTGGATCAATGACACCCGAATTGCCGAAACACTCAAGGCCTTGGGCATTTATGACATCGTGGCCAATCACCCCTTGGGGCTGGACATGCCCATCACCGAAGCGGGCGGCGGTCTGTCGGGAGGTCAACGTCAACTGCTGTCAATTGCCCGCATGATGCTGCGCAACCCGCAACTGGTCTTCATGGACGAGCCCACGGCCAACATGGACCAGAACAGCGAAGCCCGTGTGATTGCAGTGCTCAAGGACTGGCTACGCGGTCGTACCTTGCTCATGTCCACCCACCGCCCACAGCTGCTGGAATGGATCGATCACATCGCTGTGATCGATGGCGGCCAATGCGTTGCCATGGGCCCCAAACAGGAAATGATCGAAAAGCTGTCGCGCGGCATTGATGTCAATGCGCCTCGTCCACAAGGAGCGGCAGCATGAGCGATCAAAGTTTCGGTACCTCCGGCTTCGGGATTGCGACCGTTGAGGAAGACGAACGCCGTGCCAGCAAGATCCTGGTCTGGGCCACAGGTCTGACTTTGATCTTGGCGCTGACTTGGGCCAGCTGGTTTCAGCTCGATGAAATCACTCGCGGTCAAGGCAAGGTCATTCCATCAAGTCGTGAGCAAGTCATTCAAAGTCTGGATACGGGCGTACTCAGCGAAATGTACGTCCGTGAAGGCAGTGTGGTTGAAAAGAATCAAATTCTCTTGCAGATTGACGATGCCCGTTCTGGTGCGGTGTTTCGCGAAGCTCAAGAAAAATACGTTTCATTGTCCGCACTGGCTGCGCGGCTGAAATCGGAGGCTTACGGCGTCCCCTTGGTTTTCCCGGACGACATACGCCAAGAAGTTGGACTGATCCAGCAAGAGACACAGGCTTACAACGCCCGCAAACGCGCTTTGACCGAATCCTTGCGATCTCTGGACATTTCTCTTGCAGCCGTCAGCCGTGAATTGACCATGACCGAGCCACTGGTCAAGCAAGGCGTGATGTCTGAAGTCGAATTGCTGCGATTGCGTCGACAACAGTCAGAATTGATGGGGCAGCGTGCAGAGCGCCAGAACCGTTATTTGACCGACGCCAACAATGAATTGGTGCGCGTGGCCTCCGAGCTGTCACAAACCAAGGAAAGCGCATCGGCTCGCGAAGACGCCCTCAAGCGCACAACGATCCGCTCCCCCATGAAAGGGGTCGTGAAGAACGTCCAGGTGACCACCGTCGGTGGGGTGATTCAAGCGGGTCAGCCTATTTTGGAGATCGTCCCCACCGAAGACGAAATGTTGGTTGAGGCCTACGTCAAACCCTCAGAGGTGGCGTTCCTCAAGGTGGGGCAAAAGGCGGTGGTCAAGCTCACGGCTTATGACTTTAACAAGTATGGCGGTCTTGATGGCGTACTCGAACACCTGAGTCCGGACACCTTGCGCGATGAGCGCCAAAAAAGACCCGGCAACCCCCTTGAACTTGAAGAAGGCTTGTACCGGATCATGATCCGCGTCAAAGAGCCAGAAAGCGCCCGCAACGGGCTCAAGCTCACACCGACCCCCGGCATGACCGCCACCGTCGAAATCCGAACGGGCCAAAAGTCTGTTCTGGAATACCTCTTCCGCCCCTTGCAAAACGTCTCTCAAGCCCTGCGCGAGCGATAAAACACCAACTACATTCCAGGAGAAACACCATGGGTGACGAACATGCCTCGATGACCGCGATGGAACCATCGGCCACATCGATACGAGCGGCCAATGACAAACAATCCCAATTTCTGAGCACTGCCGAAGCTGCGCGGATGCTAGGTTTATCCACCACGTTGGTACAAACCTTGGTGGATCAAGGCGAGCTCAAAGGCTGGAAAACACGCGGTGGGCACCGTCGCATTTCCCTGGAGTCCATCCTCGACTACCAAAACACTTCTCGCAGTGCCATGGGGGCGGCCATCAAGTCCATGATGAAACCTCGTGTCACAGTCGTGGTGGAGAGTGCACAGCTGATGTCGCAATTGATGCTGGCCAGTGCCAATTGGCAGTTTGCCGTGGATGTCACTTTCTTTGACTCCGTCACAGAAGGTCTTCTGGAGTTGTCGAGCAACCGTCCTGACATGCTGGTCGTGGAAATGTCAATGCCACGCACTCAACAGGAAAAGACATTGCAAGCACTCGAGAACTTCAACAGTCGTGGCCGCGCGCCGCTATCGGTTGTACTCGTCACCGAGGAAAGAAACTTGCTTGCGCAACGCTCTACGAGCACAACCAATTCCATTCAAGTGGTCTCTGGCCCCATGTCCCCCGTTTGGATGCATGCCTATCTCACTGGGGTGGTTGCTTCATGTCAGATTTGAAATTCAATCCACCCAACAAGCCTGCACTGGTTCGCAAAAGTGGTGCGCCAGGACTGACGCGAACGCTCCAGAACGCCAACAAAGAAGCGCTTCATTTGCTGGGGCAAGCCCTGGACACACCAGGGGATCCGAAAGGGCGTGTTTTGCGTCAATTACGCCTGCAAATGGGTATTGATCCATCGATCCTCGCGACGCAAGCTTGCATGTCCTTGTCACAGTTGTATGAGCTTGAAGAAGGCGGGATATCACTTTTTTACTCCGACTCCTTGCGTCGACAAGCTGGTCGTCGTGTTGCCCATTTACTGGGTGCTGACTGGGACGGTTTGGCGCTTCAAGAGCAAGACAAACCTCATGCGACCATTTCCAATGTCGTGCCTTTGCAGCGAGCTGGCGTACTCGCTGCCACTGCACCTATCGCGTCAATACCAGTTCAGCCCCCCCCGGCTTTACCTCAGTTGATCACGATGTCAGCCGATGAACCTCGTCATACCACCCATGAAGGCCAAGCCGTGCACATGGGCCTGACCACCCCCGCAAGTGAAACCCTGCTGGTGGAACCCGCAACGCTGCCGCACATCACCATGGCCAACCACGCACAGGAAAAAACAGGCGGCTGGGGCCGCGACATCATGCCCTTGTTATTGATCATTGCAGCCGGTGCTGCCAGTGCTTACGCTTTTGTGGAATACAGCCCATACCGTCTGTATTGGCCTTGGTAATTTTTAGCTAATGCGAGTTGATTGAAATGAAATAAAAACGCCACCGCAGAAGGTGGCGTTGTCAAATGTGGTGCGGCTGGCGGGGATCGAACCCACGACCCTTGGCTTCGGAGGCCAATACTCTATCCACTGAGCTACAGCCGCATCGCTGTTGGTGCCGGATTATCTCACGGCTGGACTCTTTCACTTTGGTTTGCAAGCTCTGTGAAGGTTGGACCGCTATAATGCCCGGTTGATTCCGGTCAATCCATCAGGCCCCATGGGCCACCCCAACAAGAGGATGTCATGAGCGATAACAGCCACGATCAACACGAAGCCCACACCGGTCCGGTGAAAACCCCCAAGCAAATGCTTTTGCTGAGCTTGGCTTCTTTCATCATCCCGGTGTTCATCATCATCGGCTTGGTGTTTTATGTCACTTCGGCCAACAAGCAGGCGCCTGGCAGCAGCGATGCTGATCGTGCAGTGGCTGAACGCATCCAGAAAATCGGTGCTGTTGAGGTCCGCGATGCCAACCGCCCTTTGAAATCCGGTGAAGAAGTCTACAAAGCGCAGTGCTCTGCCTGCCATGCCACGGGTGCAGCGGGTTCGCCCAAGTTCGGTGATGCTGGTGCCTGGGGTGCCCGCATCAAGCAGGGTCTGGCCACTTTGACCAACTCGGCCCTCAAAGGCAAGGGTGCCATGGGCGCACAAGGCGGCGGTGATTTCAACGATGTCGAAATCTCGCGCGCTGCGGCTTACATGGCCAACAATGCTGGCGCCAAGTTCGAAGAACCTAAGGCACCAGCAGCTGAAGAGAAGAAGTAATTCTTCTCCTTCACAAAAAACCGGCTCTTCAGCCGGTTTTTTTATGCCCGCCCCAACAAGCTTTGCGGGCTGAGCACAAAACGGTAACGATCAGGCAAAGCTGAGGCCTCACAGGCTTCAGGCGTCCACAACCCTTGCTCAACGGCTTGTGCGACCAGCTCAACATCGAGGGTATGCACCAGACCCAGACCCAGCGGGGTGTGCAAATAAACTCGCCCGATTTCATCAACCAAACAAGCCAGCACAGTGCTGGTTTGGCCCGTATGGGCTGTGGGCGTGAATTGTCCATCGAGACGGAAAATGAACGGCGTGGACTCCAGTTCGACATAAACCCGTTGCGGTCCATTCTGGAAATACCAGCACCCACGCGCATCGGCTTCGTAATTGCGGTCTATGAAAGCAATCAGTTTTTCATGCTGCAGCACAGCGCCTTTGGCGCCTGCTTGACCACTCTGAAAGGCGCCCATGGCTTGCACTCGGTCGTCGCGCATATGCCAGTGCCCTCGGCTGTCCAGGCCCAGCCACCCAAAGCAATCGGGCACGTTCGGCCATTTGGACATCGCTTGGCGAACCAAATCATCCATGAGTGTGCTCCTGGCGTCTCACAGTTTGACCTACCGCGTGCATGAGCCATCCACCAACCGCATCGGGCAAAGCACGCACATGACCGGGCATCCCACCTTGTGCAAAGCCCACATGCCCTCCGTGTGACGGTTGCCATAAGGTGACCGATGGCGACACGTCCTGAGTGCTCGGCAAACTGTGGGCTGGCACAAAAGGATCGTTCAGCGCATTCAGCGCGAGGGCCGGAATGCCGATGTTCTTCATCAAAGGCTTGGCTGAGGCCCGTGCCCAATAGTCATCGGTGTTTTTGAAGCCATGCAAAGGTGCTGTGAACACATTGTCAAACTCATACAGATCACGGGCAGCCAGCAACCGTTTCCTGTCAAACAAGCCAGGGTGTTGTGCCCATTTGGCCAAAGCCTTGGGTTTCATGGTCCGCAAGAACATGCGCGTGTACACCTGCCGGTTAAAGCCTTGGCCAATCGCCTGCCCGCTGAGCGCCAGATCGAGCGGCGAGCAAATCGATGCCACGGCGTCGGCATGACTTTGTGCGCGGGCGCCATGCTCGCCAGCCCAACGCATCAAGGCATTGCCGCCCAATGACACCCCTGCGGCCACCAACTGCTGACCGCCTTGACGCAAGTGTTCTTGACGAAGGCGCTGCAAAATCCAGTCCACTTCCTGGTGGTCTCCGGAATGGTAGGCACGGGGCGCACGATTGAGCTCGCCACTGCAGCCCCTGAAATGCGGCAAAGCCAAGTTCAAATCGTGCTCTGCTGCCCAATCGGCAAAGGCCTCTGCATAGTGGCTTTGCGATGAGCCTTCCAGGCCATGGAACAACACCAACAATGGACGATGGGCTTCGCGGGCCTCTTGCCTGTCCACATCCACAAAATCGCCATCTGGCGTGGTCCAACGTTCACGCCGCATAGGTAAGACCTCACGCAAGCGCCGATGTGCGAAAAGCGCAGACCAGATTGTCTGCGCATGACCACCCGGCAACCAGGCTGGGGCCTTGTAATTCATCAGTGCAACACCGCCGGTGGCATGCCCTGATCGGCCGCATCGTGTGGCGTGCCAGGGCTGGTGTGGTGCGCCACCATGCGCCAGCCTTGGGGCGTCTTGTGGTACACGTTCGTCGCAATGACCCAGGCCTGCTGTGGACCTTGTGGTGTGATCACCTCGACACGCTCGACCAGGTGATGCACAGCGCTGGCCAGTGACTGAATCTTGTGCACGCGCTCAGGGAAAGCTTGCACACTGCCGTTGGCAAACATGGCCTCAAAAACTGCGCGTATGGCGCCTGGCCCCACCACACGTGGCCCGCCGGGGTGTACGCATACGATCTCATCTTCTTCGGCCCAGCACGCCATCAGTTGCTCAAGGTCCGCGTTGTGCAATGACTCGTAAAAAGCCTGCTCAATGTCATCGGGTGTTCCCCCGACAATGGCGGCTTGCATTTTGGCGCTTTTCATGGACGGTGAATTGGGCGAAGTGGAAACTTTAATTGTGCCGCGTTCAAGCATGCTGCGCTCAAATAGCGCACGATGCACAAGGCCTTGTGTACGTTGCCGCGCAGACGGTGCAGACAATAAAAAACCCGGTCACACGCATGTGCCGGGTTTTCAGGAAAAGTTCGGCGTGAACCGATCTTTTATTTTTTGCGGTAACGACGCAGAGCAGACAACTGAGCGGCCAAGACAACCAGCTCGTTTTGAGCGCGGGTCATGTCGATCTCGTTCTTGGCGTTGCGCAGGGCTTCTTCAGCCGCTTGCTTGGCCGCGTTGGCTTTTTCTTCGTCGAGGTCTTTGCCGCGAATCGCAGTGTCGGACAGCACGGTCACGCAGTTGGGCTGCACTTCCAGGATGCCACCGGCCACGAAAACGAATTCCTCGCCGCCGTCAGCCGTCTCAATGCGAACCGACCCGGCTTTGATGCGGGTGATCAGCGGTGTGTGGCGTGGGTAGATGCCCAGTTCGCCAGACTCACCGGGCAAGGCCACAAATCGGGCTTCGCCCGAGTAGATGGACTCTTCGGCACTGACCACATCAACGTGGATGGTGTTCATAGTTACTCCAG
>Ga0228702_1000141_pt1 | contig 62413 bp, 54 predicted proteins | sample McNCre217_Aug_MG_2_FD_178018 | JGI IMG/M metagenome (GOLD analysis project Ga0228702, IMG submission 178018) | Freshwater microbial communities from McNutts Creek, Athens, Georgia, United States - 20-17_Aug_MG | ecosystem: Environmental > Aquatic > Freshwater > Creek | place: USA: Georgia... | reverse complement strand
GTCGCTGCACCCACCGGAGCCATCAGCACGCTGCAACAGGCAATCACGACCAGTGCAGGCAACCACAGGTAGCCGAAAGAGTAGGGGGGCAGGTCACTCAGTGACAGGCCGCTGACGATGTAGCCGGCCACATTGGCCAAGGCGATCGGGAAGCCCAATGCCGCGCTGGTGGCCACGGCGTTGTGGATCGCCACATTGCACCAGGTCATGAAGGGCACACTGATGAAGCCGCCACCTGCACCGACCAAACCGGAGAGCAGGCCAATGAGCCCACCTGCACCGACCTGACCCACAAAGCCGGGCACCTGGCGCGTGGGGGCGGGTTTCTTGTCCAGAAACATTTGTGTGGCCGAGAAGCCCACAAAGCAGCCAAAGAAGACGGCCAGCGACGAACCCTTGACCACTGCAAAAATGCCCAGACTGCCCAGCAGACTGCCGAGCACGATGCCCGGGGCCAGACCTTTGACCAGGTCCCAACGCACGGCGCCTTTTTTGTGGTGGGCGCGCACGCTCGACACGCTGGTGAAGATGATGGTGGCCATCGAGGTGGCGATCGCCATCTTGACCGCCAGATCTGGGCTCACGCCCCGCTGACCGAGCAGGTAGGTCAGAAAGGGCACCATGATCATGCCCCCGCCAATGCCCAGCAGACCTGCCAGAAAACCGGTGCACAGGCCAAGTACGGCCAACTCAAGAATCAGGGTGGGTTCAAACATCATGGGGCAGAGGCAATGCGGCTGAAGAAGGTGTCTGCGAGTGCCACCGGACCGGCATCCTGAACCGGGGGTTCAGGTGGGCGAGGGCAGACTGGCGTTGGGTTCATCTGACGCGAGACGATCACGCTCACCAGCCGATGTACCAAGCCCGAGCTCAATGAGCATTGGTTCAAGGAAATATAAAGCCCGGCGCGCACCGCAGACAGGGCAGATTGTAGGCGTTTGGAGTCGCCCACGCGCAAGGCTCAGATGAGTTGCCCGTCCTGGCCCAGGGCCTGGTCAAGGCGCTGCAGCAGTTGGGTCAGGCGTTCGGGCGCGTCTGGCACGGTCGTGCTGGGGGTGGTGGTCTGGGCCGAGGGGCTGGATGCCGCATCGCCTTGGTCAAACGCCAAATTGAGCGCGGCCAGCACGGCAATGCGGTCACGGGCCTTGATCTTGCCAGCATCACGGATCTTGCACATGGCCTGATCCACCCTGCCTACCGCCGCATGCAGTCGATCTTCTCCGCCTTCAGGGCAGCCCAGCAGGTAACTTTGGCCCATGATCTGGACTTCGATCTGTTTGGCGCTCATGTGGCGGACTCGGTAGAAGATGAGGTCGGCAAGCGGTCGATCAGCGCATCGACGCGTGAACGAGCGGCAGACAGCCGTGACTTGAGCAGGTCGCGCTCGTGTGTCAGGGCCTGAACCTGCTGCGACAGGAGCGCATTGGTGCGCTGCAACTCCTCGTGGCGGAGCAGCAGGTGTTCTACGCGTTCGGCAATTTGGTCGATGAGGTCGTTGTTGGCCATGGCACAGGGCATCAGGTGCGAGCCACCATTGTAGGTCCTGCGCCCAGACCGTCTGTAATACGTAGGTTTGATGACAGCTGGCCGTTTAAAATCACTGCTTGTTGGTGCTTCGCGGCCTGGTTCACGGGCCGCAGTTCAACGGGAAGCAGGAGGGCCGCTCTACCCCAGAGTGGCCTAACCTGCGCTGCCCCCGCAACGGTAAGCAGACGAGCCCTGCATGTGCAGGCTCCGCTTTCATCACACAAGCCACTGGCCGCCCTGAAACAGGTGTCCGGGAAGGCGATGAAGGTCGCATCTGCCAGCCCGGATACCGGCCAACAAGGTGGTGCGCCTGCAAAGGTGTGCTGTAAAGCCCATGCACTGTCGGGGAAGGCGGTGAGGGCACTTGACTGGTTTGTTTTTCATGAAAAATCGTTCCCTTTGTGCGCAGCGCTTTGTGCCTGCACTGTCCATGCTGTCTTTGGCCATGGCCGCTTCCACCCAAGCGCAGACCCTTGAGGTCAATCCCATGGTCATTTCGGCTTCACGCGTGGCGCAGCCTTTGTCGCAAGTTCTGTCGTCGGTATCGGTGATCACCCGTGCCGACATTCAAAAGTCGCAGGCGACGACGCTGGCCGATGTGTTGCAAGGCGAGGCGGGCTTTGAGTTTGGCCGCAACGGTGGCCCGGGCACTGTGACCTCTTTTTTCCTGCGCGGCCAAAACAGTGCCAACTTGGCTCTGATGGTGGACGGTGTGCGGGTCCAAACGGACAGCCTGGGCAGTTTGACGCAGACCGATTTCCCGCTGTCGCAGATCGAGCGCATCGAAATCCTGAGAGGCAATGCAGGCGCCCTCTACGGGGATGCGGCCATTGGCGGGGTCATCCACATCTACACCCGAAAGGGCCAAGGGAAATTGACGCCTTATGGCGCAGTGTCTTATGGCAGCTACAACACGCGAGACCTGTCTGTCGGTTATGGCGGCGATGTGAATGGCAACAGCCTGGACTTGAGCGCAGGCATGACCAAGTCCGATGGCTTTTCCAGCATGAACAAGCTGCAAAACACCAACACCGATCCCTCGCGCAATGGGTACTCGAAAAGCAACGCGGCCCTGCGCTTTGAAAGCAAATTCAGCGAAGACCTGAGCCTGGGGATGCGCGTGGCCACGGCCACCAGCGACACCAGCTACGACAAGAACGACCTCAATGCCTACGCCCTGAAGAAGACCAATGACACCTACAGTGTCTATGCGCGCCAACAAATCTCTGAGGCCTGGTTCAGCACACTGGATCTGACGCACGCCACCCTGAAATACGAGGACATGAAAAACGGCAGCCCTTACCCGGTCAGCAGCTACTCCTCCAGTTATTTCAATGGCACGCAAGATGGCTTGCGCTGGAGCAACACCTACGAGATCGCCAAAGGCTACAAAGCCAGTTTTGGCGTGGAAGGCTTGAAGGACGGGTACGATGCCAGCGGCAATTACGGCTACACAATCCACCGCAACACGAAAGCTTATTACGGCGGATTGACCGGTGTGGTGAGCGATTGGACCTGGCAAGCCAATGTGCGCAAAGACAACATCGACATCGACAATGCCCCGAACTTGGGCCATGCCTTGTCCAGCTCCAAAATTGGCGCCACTTCGGCCTTGCTGGGCGCAGGCTACGCGCTCAATTCGGCCTGGAAGGTGACGGGCACCGCGTCCACGGGCTTCCGTGCACCGACCGCCTACGACATCTCGACCAGCGCGAGCGTCAAGCAAGAAGAGTTCAAGTCGCAAGAGGCGGGTCTGGTTTATTCGCAAGATCAGGTCTATGGTCGGCTGGTGTATTTCAAAACCCGCACCACCAATGCGATTGACTATGTCTACGGGCCTGCCCCCGACTACCTGACTCAGGCAGTGAACATTGGCGAGGCCCGAAACAGTGGGTTGGAGGCCACATTCCGAACCCATTGGCACGGCTACAACATCCAGGCTTCTGTGGTCGAACAAGACCCCTGGAACGTGAGCGCCAATGAACAGCTGGCCAGACGTGCGCGTCGCTTTGGTTCTGTGGATGTGTCCCGCCAAATCGCCGCTTACGATGTGGGCGCCAAGCTGTATGCCTCCGGTGAGCGCAAAGACAGCCACTACAACGGGTACATGCTGTCCGGCTACACCCTTTGGTCTTTCTATGCCAGCCGAAAAATTGACAGCGACTGGACTGCCCGCGTGAAACTGGAAAATGCATTTGATCGCCAGTACCAACTGGCCTATGGCTACAACACGCCGGGTCGGGGTGTTTATGCCACCCTGCAATACCAGCCCAAATAAGACCGATGCAAGACTTGCTGCCCCAACGCATCGTTTGCCTCACCGAGGAGACGACGGAGTGGCTTTACCTGCTGGGGCAGGAGCATCGCATCGTCGGAATCTCGGGCTACACCGTGCGTCCGCGCCGTGCCCGCGAAGAAAAGCCCAAGGTCAGTGCGTTTCTGAGTGCCAGGATCGACAAGATCCTGGCGCTGGAGCCGGACTGTGTCTTTGGCTTTTCCGATTTGCAGGCGGACATTGCCGCTGCGCTGATCCGTGCGGGCGTTCAGGTCACGGTGTTCAACCAGCGCAGCGTGGCCGAAATATTGGCCATGCTCCATCAGGTGGGCGCCATGGTGGGGCAGGCCGAGCAGGCGCAGCAGCGCATCGCACAAATGCAGGCACAGCTGGACGCGATACGTCAGACAGCGGCAGGCTTCAAGCGTCGGCCGCGTGTGTTTTTTGAAGAATGGGATGAGCCCCACATCAGCGGCATCCGCTGGGTGTCCGAGCTGATGGGTATTGCAGGGGGCGATGATGTGTTCCCCGAACTGGCTGCGCAACCCCTGGGCAAGGACCGCATCATTGGCGATGCCCAGCGCATCATCGGGCGTGCACCCGACATCGTGATTGGCTCCTGGTGCGGCAAGAAGTTTCGTCCCGAAAAAGTGGCGGCTCGACCCGGCTGGCAAGACGTCCCTGCTGTGCGCGATGGCCAGCTCTTTGAGATCAAATCGGCTGACATCTTGCAGCCAGGCCCAGCGGCTTTGACAGACGGTGTGGCGCAGCTGCACCGTATTTTTGGCGATTGGGCCGCACGCCATGCTTGAACGCTTTTTACGAGCTTTGCGCCTGTCGCGTTGGATCGTGCTGTGCCTTCAATTCAGTGCAGTGCAGGCTGTGACCGTGCTGGACGATGTGCAACACAAAGTGGAGATCGCCAAGCCACCGCAACGCATCGTGAGCCTTTTGCCTTCGCTGACCGAAACCGTTTGCGCCCTGGGCCAGTGCCAGCGCCTGGTGGGCGTGGACCGTTATTCCAACTGGCCCGAAAGCGTCAAAACCCTGCCGCGCATGGGTGGCGGCATTGACCCGAACATCGAAAGCATCGTGGCCCAAAGGCCCGACCTGGTGTTGCTGGCGGGCTCCACACGCGGTGTCGAGCGCCTGCAGTCGCTGGGCGTGGTGGTGTTGCAGCTGGAGCCGCGCACGCACGCCGATGCGCAACGTGTGCTGCGCACGGTGGCCGAAGCCCTGGGTTTGCCCCGTGCCGATGCCGATCGGGTCTGGCGCGAGATCGACGCCGGCGTGCAGGCCGCCGCGCAGTCGCTGCCAGCGGCGGCACGCCAGCAGCGGGTGTATTTTGAAGTCAGCCCGACGCCGTACGGGGCCAGCGAATCCTCCTTCATCGGCGAGACACTGCAGCGCATGGGCGTGCGCAACATCCTTCCTGCATCGCTGGGGCCGTTTCCACAGATCAACCCCGAGTTCGTGGTGCGGGCTCAACCCGACGTGATCATGGCGGGCGACAGTTCACGCGCCAGCATGTTGCAGCGTCCAGGGTGGCCGCAGATGCGTGCTGTGCGCGAAGGTCATCTGTGTGTGTTCACGCCCGAACAGGCCGATGTGGCTGTGCGCGCTGGCCCCCGCATGGCCGAGGGCGCGCGTCTGATGGCACAGTGCCTCGGCCGTGTGGCTGGAGGTGGCCGATGACGCCCGATCGCACCGTATGGGCTTGGTCCATGCTGTTGTTGATGGCTGGCGCAGCAGGTGTTGCGCTGGGCACCGCTGTGGGCAGCCAGGGTTGGGAGGTCTGGTGGGGGGCGGCACAAGACCCGGTCATGCGGCAGATCGTGCTGGACATCCGCTTGCCGCGCAGTTTGGGCGCCTGGCTGGGTGGGGCTTTGCTGGGGCTGGCCGGGGCCATTGCCCAGGGTTTGTTTCGAAATCCGCTGGCTGACCCCTATCTGCTGGGCAGTGCATCGGGCGCTTCGCTGGGCGTGAGCCTGTACCTGAGCCTGTTCGGTGGGTCGTTGTTGGCCACGGGCTGGTGGGTGCGCCTGGGCATGACCGGGGCCGCTTTTGTCGGAGCTGTACTGGCGGTGTTGCTCACGCTGGTGCTGGCCAGGGGCGTACAACAAACCCTGCGTTTGTTGCTCGCTGGTGTGGTGGTCGGCGTGGTGCTGGGAGCGCTGGCCTCGCTGGTGGTCTTGTTTGAGCCCCAAGTGCTGCAGGCCATGCAGGGTTTCATGCTCGGATCCACCTCGTTTGTCGGCTGGACGTCTTGTGGCCTGATGGCCCTGGCGCTGGGGGTGTGCCTGGCGGTGGCCTGGGCACTGGCGCGTGTGCTGGACGCACTCACGCTGGGTGAGGCCACGGCGCAAAGTCTGGGCATGCCGTTGCCCCAAGCTCGCTTGCTGCTGGTGGCTGCTTTTTCATTGGCCACGGCTGCGGCCGTTGCACAGATGGGTTTGATTGCCTTTGTGGGCCTGGCCGCACCGCATGCGGTGCGCTCCGTGCTGCGTTGCACACACGTCGGTTTGTTGTTGCTCTCTGGCCTGATGGGTGGCGCTTTGCTCTTGCTGGCCGATGTGCTGGCCCGTGGCCTGCTGGCGCCTCAGGACTTGCCGGTGGGCGTGCTCACCGCCGTGCTGGGCGGCGTTTACTTGCTGTGGCGCATGAACACCGCCAGTGAAGGCCGCGCATGAGTGCCTTGCGAACCCGTGGCTTGAAGGTGGCGCTGGGCGGGCGTGAGGTGTTGCATGGCATCGACCTGGATGTGGCCCTTGGCCGCTGGACTTGCGTCGTTGGTCCCAACGGCGCGGGCAAATCGACCTTGCTCAAGGCATTGGCTGGACTTTTGCCCTGCCATGGTGATGTGCATTGGCTGGGCCAGTCACTGCACACTGTTTCAAGGCGCGAGCGTGCACAGCAGTTGTCCTGGCTGGGGCAGGGTGAAGCCGCCTCGCTTGATTTGCGCGTCTTGGATGTGGTCATGTTGGGGCGCTTGCCGCACCAGGGCTGGCTGACCGCACCCAGCGCGCAAGACCATGCCATGGTCGAGGCCGCGCTCAAAGCCACGCAGGCCTGGGGCTGGCGTGATCGCAGTCTGGGGGAACTGTCCGGCGGTGAGCGCCAGCGCGTACTCCTCGCCCGCGCCATGGCAGGCAACGCCACGCTCATGCTGATGGACGAACCACTGGCCAATCTGGACCCGCCGCACCAGGTGGACTGGCTGGAGCAGGTTCAGTGCCTGAAGGCGCAGGGCACCACGGTGGTGAGCGTGCTGCACGAAATCGGCATGGCCCTGCATGCCGACGATGTGGTGGTCATGCAGCAAGGTCGGGTGATGCACCACGGTGCCTGCGCCGACCCCGCGACGCACACGGCCATCGAATCCGTTTTCGAACACCGTATCCGCATCCTTGCCCTGCAAGGGCAATGGGTGGTGGTGCCCCGCAGCACATGATGGCCCGGTGTGTCATGGTGCTGGGCACATCCAGCGGGGCGGGCAAAAGTTGGCTGGTCACGGCCTTGTGCCGTCACTATGCCCGCCAAGGTCTGAAAGTGGCGCCCTTCAAGGCGCAGAACATGAGCAACAACGCCAGGGTCGTCCAAGGCCAGGGTGAGATTGGCAGCGCCCAATACTTCCAGGCGTTGGCCGCGCGTGCCGAGCCCGAAGTCCGCATGAACCCCTTGCTGCTCAAACCCGAGGCCGACACGCGCAGCCAGGTGGTGTTGCTGGGGCAGGTCAGCCGTGCGCTGAGCGATACGCCTTGGCGAGGGCGCAGTGAAAAAGTCTGGCCGCAAATTGCGGCAGCGCTGGACGAGTTGATGGCCAGCAACGATGTGGTGGTGATCGAGGGCGCGGGCTCGCCTGCCGAAATCAACCTGATGGACAGCGATATCGTCAACCTGAGGGTAGCGCGGCACGCCGATGCGCGCTGCTTGCTGGTGACCGACATTGACCGGGGAGGGGCGTTTGCGCACCTGTATGGCACCTGGGCTTTGCTGCCGCCCGACGACCAGAAACGCATTGCGGGTTTTGTGCTCAACAAGTTCCGAGGCGATGCCAGTTTATTGGCACCAGCCCCCGAGATGCTGGCGCAACGCACCGGCGTGCCCACCGTGGCCACGCTGCCCATGTGGTGGCAACACGGCTTGCCAGAAGAAGACGGTGTTTTTGATGACCGCAGTCGCGCGCAGGGTGCGGTGACAAAAACCGTGGCTGTGGTGGCGTACCCGCGCATCAGCAACCTCGATGAATTCCAGCCTCTGCACAACGTGCCTGGCCTGCGCTTGCTGTGGGCACGCAGCCCCGCCGACCTGGCGGGTTTGCAGGCCGGCGACTGGGTGATCTTGCCCGGCAGCAAACACACCAGCGCAGACCTGGCCTGGCTGCGTCAGCAGGGGCTCGATGCGGCGATGGCAAAACACGTGCAGCAAGGCCGGGCGGTGCTGGGCATCTGCGGTGGCTTGCAGATGCTGGGTGAAGCGCTGATCGACACCGAAGGCATTGACGGCAACGCACCCGGTTTGGGGCTGTTGCCCCTGGTGACCCAGTTTGCTGCCCAAAAAACAGTCACCAAAACCCACGTCACCTGGGGCACGCTTCGTGGGCCTTGGGCTGCGCTCAGCGGTGTGCAGGTAACGGGTTACGAAATCCACCACGGCCAGACCCAGGCCCATCCAGCCATGCTGGCGGCCGGAGCCGTGCTCCACGAAGTGGTGCCCGGTCTGGTCTGGCAAAGCGGCAATGGGCAAGTGCTTGGCACGTACCTGCACGGTCTGTTTGAAAACACGGCGGTTTTGCAGGCCCTTTTTGGCGCGCAGGTGCCCACGCTGGAGACCGTTTTCGAGGGCTTGGCCGACTTCGTCGAAGCGCATTTCGATGCAGGGGTGCTGCGCGACTTGGTGGCGCCTTCAAGCCGTGGGCATTGATGGCGCTGCTTGGTTTTCCGGCGTCCCGGCTTTAAATAGACAACGCTCAGGCCGCGCTCACGCTGGCTTGGCGCAGTGATTTGCGGGTGGCTTTGTTCTGGTACATGGCCGCATCGGCTGCTGCCAGCAAGGCATCGGGTGTCTGTGCGTGCTCGGGGTACAGGGCCACGCCGGTGCTGGCCCCTACGTTCAGCAAATGGCCATCCAACTGCATAGGGGTGTGCATGGCTTCGTGGATGCGGGCCACCAGAATCTGGACATCGTCGGCTTTGCGCAAGTCGTTGCAGACGATGACAAATTCATCGCCACCCAACCGAGCCACCAGGTCTGAAGAGCGGGCGCAATCCTTGAGTCGCTTGGCTGCAGCGCGCAACACGGTATCGCCGGCAGGGTGGCCATAGCGGTCGTTGATCTGCTTGAAGCCATCCAGGTCAATGAAAAGCACCGCCAGACGTTCGTTCGTTGCAGGTGCGGCTTGCAGGTGCTTTTCAAGATGAGTGATCAGGGCCTTGCGGTTGTTCAGACCGGTCAGGGTGTCGTGCATGGCGGCATATTCATATTCCACGCGTTTTCGGAAGTGGGTTTGCATGCGCAGCGTCAAGAACACAGCCAGCAGGGCGGTCAGCCAAACCGCAGCAGTGCTGATCAAGCCTTTGATCCATTCTTGTCGAATGACTTTTTCAACCGGAGCCATCAATTGGGCCATGTTCAGGCCCAACACCACGACGACAGGGTAATCGGCCAAATAGTGCCAGTAGTAGACGCGTTCGACCTGATCGACCCGGCCACGTGCGGTGTAGTAACCAGCATCACCTGGCCGGGCATGCAGGTAGGGGCGGTCATCTGTGGGTTCCATGCCAATGGCTTTGGCCAAGTCTCGGCTGCGTGCCAGCAACTCGCCACTGTGGCGCACAATGCCAATCACATCCTGGCTACCGCTTGTGAGTTTTTCGAGTGTGCGGTAGAGGTAGTCGGGCGAGAGCGAGAGCACCAGTACCCCCAGAAATTGGCCATGCTGCTCTATCCTGCGGCTGAACTGGATGGTCCACTTTTGGGACACCTTTCCCATCAGAGGCTTGCTAATGAACAGGCCGTTGCCAGGCTTATCCAGGTGGACCGTGAAGTGTTCACGGTCGCCCAGAAAAACCCGAGGGTCGCTGCCCAGATTGGAGTATTTGAGGTAGCCGTCTGGGCCAATCACGGCCAGCTGCAGCAAAGCGCCTTCAGGAAAGCGATGGGTCAACACCTCGGCCTGTTGACTGAAGCTGGACATCGTGTTTTGCAGATAGAAGGTCACCAGGTTTTGGGTCGCCTCATCGGCATTGAAAAACAGCATGGACACGGCCTCGGAAACTGCACCGTTGACCTGGTGCGCCCGAAGTGTGGCGTTGTCCAAAGTGGCCTGGCGCAAGTCTTTGCTGCTGTCGTACAAATGCCACCAATACACACCTGTCAGTGTCGCCAGCAATACCAGCGCTGGCAAGGCCACCACAAAGAGGTGGCGCCAAGACACGGTGAATTGAAACGGCTGTTTCATATTTGTTGTTTTTCGGTTTTTGTCTTTTATAACGTTCTTTTAATTGTCTTGCACATTCTTATAATAAATAGATGGGTCGCATTGACCAAGGTCAACGCAGCCGTCCGAATCACTTTTTGTTGGCCTGGGCTTTGTTTTTGGTTGCCGTTTGGCGAAGGCGGTCTGACTCCTGCAGGCACAGCAAGGTGTCCACATGCGTCATAAAGCGGTTGAGGTAGTCTGGCGAGATGTCGCGCATCAGCCCCAGCGCGCGCAGCACCAGCATGTGCGAGTTGATCGGACCGGCATTTTGTGGCGCACGCGCGATGGCTTTGGACACGCGCTTTTGCACATTGATCTGGCGCAGCTGCTTGCGAAACTGGCGCACCCGGGGGCTTTCGCGGTGTGTGCCAAAGGGGTCGATCGCCGCGCGCACAGGCGCGTCTTGGATGGGGGGGGCCATGTCTTGCAACAGTGTGGCCATGGGCGATGGCACTGCCGCAGGCACCGGATCGGAGGTGGCGACCGCCCGGTGCGCTGTCACGCGCACCTCGAAAGCCTGAAGCGCGTGCAGAAGCTTGTCGCGCAGCAGCGCCTGCGCCAGGCCACTTTGCGATTGGGTGCGCTTGGCCAGCACCTCGATGTAATGCCAGCCCACGGCGTCCACATGCCCAGCGCCGGCATCACGCAAACTTTGCATCAGGGTGTTGCTGGCGGTGGTTTCGCTCATGGTTGGGCGCCGGTCTTGGCTTGCTGGCCTGCGCGAGGCACCGGGGCGATTTCGACGCGGCGGTTTTGAGCGCGGGCTTTGTCGTTCTTGTTGGGCACCAGCGGTTGCTCCTGGCCAAAGGCCGCAGCAAACAGCATGCCGGACGGCATGCCTTCGTCAATCAGGGTGCGAGTGACAGTGAGCGCACGCTGGGCCGAGAGCTCCCAGTTGTCTTCGAACTTTTTGTTGCGGCTGCGGATGCTCTGGTCGTCGGTGAAGCCACTGACCATCAGGATTTCATCGCGCGTGTCCAGGTAGCTGCGCAGCGGGGTGACCAGGCTCTTGAGCAGTTTGCGGCCTTCGGGCTGAAGCTGATCGGAATTGAGCTCGAACAGCAATTTGCCGCTGATGCCGATGCGGCCGTTGTTGAGGGTGATGCGGCCCGAGGCCAAGGGAATGGCCAGGGCTTGCTCCAGCGACAGGCGTTTTTGCTCTTCGACCTGGCGCTTTTGCACCTCGGCTTCAAGGGTGGAGGCCATTTCCAGTTGGGTGGCCATCACGCCCACCAGCAGCAGCACAAACGCGCCCAGCAAGCCGGTCATCAGGTCGGCAAACGAGATCCACGTCGGTGTCGTGGCTTCGCTTTCGGCTTCCATCTCCAGCATCAGGCGGCCTCTCGGGTGTGTTGCGCCTGGTGTTGCTGCAAGGCTTCAAGCACGTCTTTCTGGCTGCCGATGCTCAGGTCAATGATCTCGCGGGCTTGGGCCACGTAATACGCCAGTTGCTCGTCGCTGCGCGTCATGGACTGCGCCAGCGCGGACTCGATGCTGTGCAGGCTGGCCATGAGCTTGTCGTTGGTCTCGTTGAACGATCGCACGGCAAAGGCAAAGGTCTCGCCCAGGCTGGCCACGTCCACGGCGCTGGCGGTCACTTGCGCAGCAAGGTCGCCCAGCTTGGCGGATTCGGTCGACACATGGGCTGCAAAGCCATCGCTGGCTTCTTGCAACGATGCTTTGCTGGAGGTGACCAAGGCATCGATCACGCTGCGCTGCTCGGTTGATGCGTGGTTGATTGCGTCCAGCAAGGTGCTGAGCGTGCTCAGAATGCGGGTGCGCTCTTCGAGCAGGGCGTTGTCTCGTGCCACGCTGACCGAGATTTCCTGGCGCAACTGGCCAATCACTTCGGCGGCAGCCTTGGGCGCCTCGGACGCGGTTTCGATCAATCGAGTGATCGGCGCCTCCAGAGCGGTGCCCAAGGTGCTCAGATGCTGTGTGACGGCAGTTTGCAATTCGGCCAGGCGGGCCACGGCGGCATCGGCGCGCAGGGCCTCTTGCTCGCGCAGGGCGGCCAGTTCGGTGCGCAGCAAACTGGCCAGCTCTTCGGCCCGGCGTTGGTGCTGGGTGGCCGATTCGGCTTCTGCCGCCAGGCGGGTTTGCACCAGCGCTTCGTTGCTGGCCATCAGGCGGGCAACTTCGCCCAGGGTCTGGCTGGCATGGGCTTGTGCGTCGCTGCGGATTTGCGCTGCCGTCTGGCCCAGGCTGTCGCACACCTGTTGTTGTTGCGCCAGGTTCTTCTCGCCCGCCGTCTGCCACTGCGCTTGCAGCGATGCAGACAAGGCTTGCAGCCCCTCTTGCCAGGCGGCCAGGCGCTGTGCGTCGGTGCTGGCCAGGCCTTGCCGCATGCGCTCGATGTCGGCCAGGGTCTGGCTGGCCTGGGTCTGCACTTGGGTGCTGATGGCCTGCGCGGTGTGCGTGAGGGTGTCGCAAATTTGCTGCTGTTGCGCCAGGGTCTGGCGACCGTTGTCCTGCCATCCGCTTTGCAAAGTGGTGGCCATTTCTTGCAGCGAGGTGGCCCAGGCTTGCAGGCGGGCTTGGTCGGCGCTGGCCTGGCTGGTTTGCTGCTCCAACTGGGCGCTGCGCACACTGGCCAACAGGTCTTGCGCCTGACGCTCGAAAGTCTGGCCAAAGTCTTGCAAGGTTTTCTGGGTGGCGCCCAGCAGCTCGTTGCTGGCCTGATCGTGTCGGTTCAGTGCCGCGCTCCAGTTCTGTGCCACGGTCTGCGCCTGCTGGCTGAACTGCTGGTTGAGCGTCTCCAGATGTTCGTGGCTGTTTTGCACTGCGCGCTCGTGCAGGGTTTGGGCCTGCTGTGCCATCTCGGTCATGGTGGACTGCACGACAGGACGGATGCTGTCGCTGACCACCTGCACGCTTTGTGACAGGCTACCGCGCAGCGTCTGGTCGACCGACTGGGCCAGGTCGGTGTAGACGGTTTTGACTTCACGGTGAAAGCTGTCCTGGTTGGCCAGCAGCCGCTCGCCCAGTTGCTGGCTGTGGCGTTCCATCTGCGCCATGAGGCCGTGCAATTGCTGCACCACCTGCGGCAGCAATTGCGTTTGCTGCTGCAAAGCCACGAAGGTTTCCTTGCGCTGGTGCGCCAGTGAAAACGTGCGCAGACCGGTGCCGATCAGGCCGTCCAGTGTCTGCGCGGCCAGGGCACGTTCGCGGCGGGCCAGACTGGACATGAGGCCCAGCATGGCCGAGGTGGCCACACCGGCCACCGAGGTGCCAAAGGCCAGGCCCAGGCCTTTGACTGGCTCGGAAAACGCGGCGCGCATGCCCTGCACGCTGCTGGCGCCTTCGAGGGCAAACACCGCGCCATTGAGGGTGACCACCATGCCCAAAAACGTGCCCAGCATGCCCAGCATGACCAGGAGGCCGACCAGGTAGGGCGTGAGCGCCGGGCCGGGCAGGGCGCTGCGTTCACCCTCGACGCGTTGGCGCACCGCGTTTTGCAGATGGGCGGGCACGCGGGCGAGCCAGTCGTCCAACTGGGCCATCTGCGCGGGCACTTCGGCCATGGCCTGGTTCAGTGCGGTGGTGTTGGCTCGGTACTGGCGCAGTTCCAGGGCGCCAAACCCATAAACACCGGCAATCACGGCTGTCATGAGCAGCACCAGCACGTGGCTGCTGGCCACGGCAGCGGCCACCCAGACGGCGGCCAGGGCGCCAATGGCAAAAGCGATGGAAAAAGCGTGTTTCTTCATTGTTGTTGTGGCGTATTCGGGGTCAGGGCCTCGATCAGGCCCAAAAGGGGTTGCAGGCGCAGGTCCAGTTCAGCCAACAGGGCGCTGCGCATGTCTTTGCATAAAGGAGTGAGCCAGGGGGCGCTGCGCGGCGCGGGTTCGTCCGCGCTGGCCGCCTCCTGCAGCGCTTTCATGTGCTGCTTGAGCAGCTTGGCAAAGCGCTTTTCAAACTGTGTTGGAATTTGACCCAACAGACGCGACTCGCGGCTGTGGAGCACGTTTTCAAAGATGCCATCCAGCGCTGCCAGCTGTTGGTGGGCGGTCGGACCTTTGGCCAACATGCCACGCAACTGCGCGCGCAATGAGCGGATGATGTTATCCATCTGCCGTTGCTGGCCGATGCTGTAGCGCCGAAACGGGTCGAACGCGGTTTTGGGGTCGATCGGGTGCTCCAGCTCGGGTGCAGGCAGATCGATGTGGGCCAGGCCAGGTGCAGGCACGCTGCCTTGAACGATGGATTGCTCCAGTGCCTGTCGCACGTGCGCAAAGCGCTTGCGAAGCACGTCGGCATCGACGCGGGCGGTGGCCTGGACCGTTTGGGCTGCAGGGTCGTCCACCGTGCCAATGAAGCCCTGCAAGGCGATGGCTTGCCGAAAATCCAGCCAATCCCCCAGGCTTTGTCCCACATCGGTCGTGTCTGCCACGGCGTCGGCCATGCCCTGGCTGACCAGAAAGCGCAGCAGTTCGGAGCTGTGAAGGCGGGTACGCGGCAGGACTCGCGTCATGGATGGGGGCTTTGAAAAATGAAAGGCCGGCACGGCCTGGAAACAAAAAGCTGCAGGCGGTGACCGGCGCAAGAAAGGTTCTGGATTTTATCTGGCGCTCTGCCCCCGTCAGTTGTATTTTTTGCGTTCTAAAGTTTTCTTTGAATTTTGGCCAGAACTTCGTTTTCAGCGCGTCTTGGGCTCGAAGTCGCACCAGCGCGCGACGGCGCAGGCATGGCACTGGGGCTTGCGCGCCTGGCAGACATAGCGTCCGTGCAGGATCAGCCAGTGGTGGGCGTCCACCAGGTAGGCGGGGGGGATGCGCCTGAGCAGCTGCATTTCCACTTCGTAAGGCGTTTTGCCCGGCGCCAGCCCGGTGCGGTTGCCCACGCGAAAGATGTGCGTGTCCACCGCCATGGTGGGCTCGCCAAAAGCCACGTTGAGCACCACATTGGCAGTCTTGCGACCCACCCCAGGCAGGGCTTCCAGTGCTTCGCGGGTGCAGGGCACTTCACCGCCGTGCTGCTCGGCCAAAATACGGCAAGTTTCCAGCAGGTGTTTGGCCTTGCTGCGGTACAGGCCGATGGTCTTGATGTAGCTCTCCAGACCGTCAAGCCCCAGAGCAAGGATTTTTTGCGGTGTGCCTGCCACCGGAAACAGGCGCCGCGTGGCCTTGTTGACCCCCACATCGGTGGCCTGCGCCGAGAGCAACACCGCGGCGAGCAGCTCGAACACACTCGTATACTCCAGCTCGGTATTGGGCTGCGGATTGGCCGCCTTGAGGGTGGCAAAAAACGGCTCGATGAATTCCTTTTTCATGCCGAGATTGTCCCTCCATGCCAGCCTCTTCTGCCATTCCTTTTGCCGACCGCCTCAACAACGTTGAAACCTCGGCCATCCGCGAGCTGTTCAAGCTGCTGGGCAAGCCCGGCATCATCAGTTTTGCCGGCGGTTTTCCGGACAGCGCCATGTTTGACGTGGAAGGCATCCGCGAGGCCAGCAATGCCGCCCTGGCCAAAGACCCCGGCGCCGCACTGCAGTACGGCGCCACAGAGGGCTTCAACCCGCTGCGCGAACAGCTGTCGCAGTTCATGGCCAGCAAAGGCGCGAAGGACGTGGCTGCGGACCAGCTGATCGTGACCACCGGCAGCCAGCAGGCGCTGGACCTGCTGGGCAAGACCCTGATTGGCCCCGGCGACAAGGTGATTGTGGAGGGGCCGACCTTTCTGGCCACCATCCAGTGTTTCCGGCTGTATGGCGCAGAACTCATCAGCGCCCCGATCGACGGCAACGGGGTGCAGACCGACAAGCTCGAAGCACTGATCGCCGAGCACAAGCCCAAGTTTGTCTACCTGATCCCGACCTTTGGCAACCCCAGCGGCGCCATGCTGAGCGCCGAGCGCCGCCAGCGTGTGCTCGAACTGGCCGTGAAATACAAGACCCTGATCGTCGAAGACGACCCCTATGGCGACCTGTACTTTGGCGAGGCCCCGCCGCCCAGCCTGCTGGCCATGACGCCGCAGGTGCCGGGCAGCCGCGAGTTGCTGGTGCATTGTGGTTCCTTGTCCAAGGTGCTCTCGCCCGGCTTGCGCGTGGGCTGGATGATCGGTCCGGCCGAGCTGCTGGCCAAGGCCACCATGTGCAAACAGTTCAGTGACGCCCACACCAGCACCTTTGCGCAGGCCACGGCGGCCGAATACCTCAAAGCCGGCCGCATGCCCGCCACGCTCGACAAAGTGCGCAGCGTGTATGCGCAGCGCGCCCGCACCATGGGCGATGCCTTGCGCCGCGAGTTGGGCGATGCGGTGAGTTTTGTGCAGCCTCAAGGTGGTCTGTTTGTCTGGGCACGCCTGACCGGCGCGGGCGGCAAGGTGGCCGACGGCAACGACTACGCCAAACGTGCCATTGAACAGGGTGTGGCCTTTGTACCGGGGGCACCGTTCTTCTGTGCCAACCCCGACCACGCCACCTTCCGCCTGAGCTTTGCCACGGCGGCCGAAGACAAAATCCTCGAAGGCGTATCGCGCCTGGCCAAGGCGCTTTGATCTTTCTGCCTTGAACCCCGAAGACCTGCTCAAGCTCGTCAACACCCCCATGCCTTTTGGCAAACACAAAGGGGTGCTGATCGCAGACCTTCCGGGCAACTACCTCAACTGGTTCGCCCGCGAAGGCTTTCCCAAGGGCGAAACCGGCCTCCTGCTGCAGCTCATGCAGGAGATTGACCACAACGGGTTGGGCGAGCTGCTGCGGCCGCTGCGGCGTTGAAGGTCAATTCAAAAAACTGAAGAAGCCCGCAGAGCGGGCTTCTTGGGGAAGGCTTTCATGCAAGCCGATGGCTGCACGGTTTGCGACCTTTGTTTATTTCGGGATTTCACACTTGGCTTGCGCCATGAGGTTGCTCAGGTGGACACTGCGGTTGTCCGCTGCCGCAATCGCTTCATTGGCATTCATGGCGGTGCCAATGATGGCGGGCCAGAAAAATATGGCGCGAGCGACGTTTCCGCCGGTCACACTTTTTTCAGCGTCGGCTTCCTTTTTCAGTCGCTGTACATCCGAATATTCATTTTGGAGTTGTGCGCACGAAAGGCCTGTATCGCCAGGTTTCACTACCTGCGTCACGGTGGGCGTAGCGCAACCCGCCAGCGTCGCGATCAGAATGCTTGCGCTCAAAAACTTGATTTTCATGGAATTTTTTCTTATTGATAAAGAAAACATTATGAATTAAAAAGAATTCAAATATCTGACTGCTTTGTGTTTGTTGACTCAATCTGCTGGATTGAACAAATCCACGCGGTCGGTGATGAGGCCGTCGGTGCCCAGCGCGATCAGGTGCTGTGCAGCCCATTCGTCGTTGACGGTGTAGCTCAGGCAGCGCATGCCAGCGTTGTGCACCTGGGCGACTGTGGCCGCGTCCCACAGCGCGTAATTGCACACCACGGCCACACAGCCCAGCGCCCGGGCCTGGTCGAACCAGCCGTTCCACAGGGTGTCCAGCAGCAGGCCGCGTGGCAGCTCGGGGGCTGTGCTGCGTGCACCGTGCAGCGCCTCGGGCTTGAACGAGGTGAGCAGCGGTGGCACCGCCTGGCCAGCCCACAGACGCGCAGCTTCGCGTGCCACGGTTTCACCGGTGTGTTGCTCGGTGCCGGGCGTGGGCTTGATCTCGATGTTGAGCATGTGGCCATTGGCCAGGCAGAAGCGGGCCAGTGTTTCCAGCCGGGGCAGTGGCTCGCCCGCATGGGTGCGCGAATGCCAGCTGCCCGCATCGAGCTGCGAGAGCTGGTGCCAGCGCAGGTCTCCACCGACGCCGTCGCCATTGGTGGTGCGCTGCAGCGTGGCGTCGTGCATCAGGAACACTTCGCCGTCAGCGCTCAATTTGGCATCGCATTCAAACATGCGGTAGCCGTGCTGGGCACCCAGGCGAAACGCGGCCAGGGTGTTTTCGGGGGCGAGCTTGCCGGCGCCACGGTGGGCGATCCAGCGGGGGTAGGGCCAGGCGTTCATGGCGCGATGCGCAAACCGGTGTTCTGGTCGAAGTGGTGGACCCGGTCGCTGCGTGGGCTGGCCTCGAAAGTCTGGCCGGCTGCGGGGGCCGTCACGGATTCGTCGAACCGCAGGGTCAGTGGCTCGTCGCCCAGGCGGGCATGGACCAGGCGTTCTGCACCCAGCAGCTCGACGGTTTCGACCCGCAGTGACCAGCCCTGGCCTGGCGTGAGCTGCAGGTGTTCGGGGCGGATGCCCAGGATCTGGCCTGCCGATGTGCCAGGGGCCTGTTTCAGCAGGTTCATCGGTGGCGAACCCATGAAGCTGGCGACAAAGGTGCTGGCCGGGCGGTTGTAGACCTCTTCGGGCGTGCCGAACTGCTCCATCTGCCCCCCATGCATGACGATCATGCGCTGGGCCAGGGTCATGGCTTCGACTTGGTCGTGCGTGACGAACAGGCTGGTGATGCCGAGTTCGCGGTGCAGCTTCTGGATTTCCAGCCGGGTCTGGGCACGCAGCTTGGCGTCCAGGTTGGAGAGGGGTTCATCAAACAAGAACACCTGTGGCTGGCGCACGATGGCGCGGCCCATGGCCACCCGCTGGCGTTGCCCGCCCGAGAGTTCACGGGGTTTGCGCTCGAGCAGGTGCGACAGTTCCAGAATGCCAGCGGCCTTGTCCACGCGGGCGCGGATCTCGGCCTCGGGCACCTTGGCGATCTTCAGGCCATAGGCCATGTTCTCGAACACGCTCATGTGCGGGTACAGCGCGTAGTTCTGGAACACCATGGCGATGTCGCGTTGGGCAGGCTCCAGATCATTGACCACACGTTCACCGATGTGCAGCGTGCCCGCAGAGATTTCTTCGAGCCCGGCCACCATGCGCAACAAGGTGGACTTGCCGCAGCCGGAGGGGCCGACGATGACGACAAACTCGCCGTCGCGGATGTCGGCACTCAGGTCCTGGATCACGGTGTTGGCCTTGGCGCCCTTGCCATAGGTCTTCTGGATGTGGGAGAGGGTGATGGAGGCCATAAATCTCTTGATCAGACGAGAACAGAGCACCGCGCTGCGGTGGTCTGTCCCCGGAGTCCTTTATTTCTCAGTGTCCACGAGGCCCTTGACGAACCACTTTTGCATGAAGATGACCACCAGCGCGGGTGGCAGGATGGCCAGGATGGCGGTGGCCATGACCACATTCCATTCAATGTAGACCTCGCCAAAGATGGCCCGCTTGATGCCCAGCACCACCGGGTACATGTCTTCCGAGGTGGTGACCAGCAGGGGCCAGAGGTACTGGTTCCAGCCATAGATGAACTGGATCACGAACAGCGCGGCGATCGAAGTGCGCGAGAGCGGCAGCAGGATGTCTTTGAAGAAGCGCATGGGGCCTGCACCATCGATGCGCGCCGCTTCGATCAGTTCATCGGGGATGGTCAGGAAGAATTGCCGAAACAGGAAGGTGGCGGTGGCCGAGGCGATCAGCGGCACGGTCAATCCTGCATGGGTGTTGAGCAACTTGAGGTCGGCCACCACCTGGTAAGTGGGCGCGATGCGCACCTCGACGGGCAGCATCAGGGTGACGAAGATCATCCAGAACACCAGGCCCCGCAGCGGAAACCGGAAGTACACGATGGCGAAGGCCGAGAGCAATGAAATGGCGATCTTGCCGATGGCGATGGTCAGGGCGCTGACCAGACTGACCCACATCATGGGGGCGACAGGGGCGATGGTGGAGCCGCCTGTGGTCTTGCCGCCCAGCAAGGCCAGTCGGTAGCTTTCGATCAGGTTGGAGCCTGGCCAAAGGGACAGGGGGTGGCTGGTGGCGATCTGTTCGGCGGTCTGGGTGGAGCCGATGAAGGCCAGCAGCACCGGAAACATGACGACCAGCACGCCCAGCGTCAGCACCAGGTGCGACAGGGCGTCCAGCAGGGGGCGGCGTTCGACCATGATCAGTACTGGACTTTCTTCTCGACGAAACGGAACTGCACCACGGTGAGTGCGATGACGATGCCCATGAGGACGACCGACTGGGCCGCCGAGCCGTTGACATCCATGGCCTTGAAGCCATCGTAGTAGACCTTGTAGACCAGGATGGCCGTGTCCTTGCCCGGCCCGCCATGTGTGGCGGCATCCACAATCGCGAAGGTGTCAAAGAAGGCGTAGATGACGTTGATCACCAGCAGGAAGAAAGTGGTGGGCGACAGCAGGGGGAACACGATGGTCCAGAAGCGCCGCCAGGGGCTGGCGCCATCGATGGTGGCCGCTTCGATCAGGGAATGCGGGATCGACTGCAGCCCGGCCAGAAAGAACAGGAAGTTGTAGGAAATCTGCTTCCAGACGGCCGCCATCACGATCAGGGCCATGGCGTGGTCGGCGTTGAGCAGGTGGTCCCAGGGAATGCCCATGCTTTTCAACGCATGCGCGATCACGCCGTAAGGCGAGGCAAACATCATCAGCCACAGCACGCCGGCAATGACGGGGGCCACCGCGTAGGGCCAGATCAGCAGCGTCTTGTAAATGCCCGCGCCACGCACCACCCGGTTGGCCATGACGGCCAGGAGCAAAGCGATGGTCAGGCCCGAAAAGGCGACCAATGCCGAAAACACCGCCGTGGTCTGAAACGATGCCAGATAGCTTTCGTCGGCCCACAGGCGGTTGAAGTTGTCCAGGCCGACAAACTCGGTGGAGGTGCCAAAGGCGTCCTGCTGCAGCACGCTTTGCCACAAGGCCTGGCCCGCCGGCCAGAAAAAGAACACCACAACGATGGCCATTTGCGGGGCGATCAGCAGCCAGGGCAGCCAGGCAGAACGGAAGCGAACGCGTTTTTCCATGAAAGGATTGAAGGAGTCAGACCGGGCCTGAAAACAAGAAAGCAGAGGTTATGCCTCTGCCTGTAAGGATACGACAGCTGGCCCAAGGGCCAGCTGCGCCACTGGCTTGCTCAGCCTTTGTTGGCTTTCTCAAAGCGCTCGAGCTGCTCATTGCCACGCTTGATGGCTGCGTCCAAAGCCTCTTTGGGCTGCTTCTTGCCACTCCACACGCCTTCGAGCTCCTCGTCGATGATGGTGCGGATCTGCACAAAGTTGCCCAGGCGCACGCCACGCGATTTTTCTGTGGTCTTGCGGATCATCTGGGTGACCGAGACATCGGTGCCCGGGTTCTTTTTGTAGAAGCCCGATTTGTCGGTCAGCTCGAACGAGGCCTTGGTGACCGGCAGGTAACCGGTGCGCTGGTGGCTGGCCGCGGCCACATCGGGCTTTGACAGGTGGGCAAAAAACTGCGCCACGCCCTTGTATTCGGGGGCTTTCTTGCCGGACATGACCCACAGGCTGGCACCGCCGATCACGGTGTTTTGTGGTGCGCCAGGCACATCGGGGTAGTAGGGCAGGGTGCCAATGCCGTAGCCAAACTTGCCGTTGCGCACCACGTTGCCATACAGCGCCGAAGAGCCGGTCATCATGGCGCACTCGCCCGAGGTGAAGACGGCGTCCGCCGCGTTGCCGCGACCTTTGTAGACAAACAGGCCGCTCTTGGCCATGTTGGCCAGGTTTTCGATGTGCCGCACATGCAGCGGAGTGTTGAAGGACAGGCGAGCGTCCATGCCACGCATGCCGTTGCCCTTGGTGGCGAATTCGGTGTTGTGCCAGGCCGAGAACGATTCAAGCTGGGTCCAGCTGATCCAGCTGGTGGTGAAGGGGCACTTGTGGCCGCTGGCCTTGAGTTTGGCGGCGGCCAGGGCCACCTCTGGCCAGGTGGTGGGCGGCTTCTCGGCATCCAGGCCGGCGGCCTTGAAAGCGTCCTTGTTGTAGTGGAAGACCGGTGTGGAGCTATTGAAGGGAAAGCTCAGCATTTGCCCGTTGGGGGCGGTGTAGTAACCGGCCACGGCAGGCACATAGGCGTTCTGGTCAAACTTGAGGCCCGCGTCCTGCATGACCTTGGCCACCGGCACGATGGCGCCTTTGCTGGCCATCATGGTGGCCGTGCCCACCTCGAACACCTGCAGGATGTGGGGCGCATTTCCGGCGCGGAAGGCGGCAATGGCAGCCGTCATGGACTCGTCGTAACTGCCCTTGAACGTGGGCACGATCTTGTAGTCCTTCTGGCTGGCGTTGAAGTCTTTGGCCAGGTCATTCACCCATTCACCCAGGGCACCGCCCATGGAATGCCACCACTGGATTTCGGTCTGGGCCTGGGCGCCCAGGGCGGACAGGCTCAATAGGGCGGCTGCGGCGGCCTGCAAGGTGAAACGGCGGGACATGGGTGCTCCTGATGGCTGGACAATGAAAGGAAAACCGATTGTTATGGGTTTTGGTTTCAGTCTAGTGACAAGGCGGTGACACGCCATCGGGGTTTGCATCAAGTCGGCCTCAGGGCCGCACGACCTCCAGCAGACGGTCCAGCCCGCCCTGGTTGATGGCGACCATGGCCTGCTCGCGCACCTTGGGTTTGGCGTGGTAGGCCACCGACAAACCGGCAGCGCCCATCATGGGCAGGTCGTTGGCACCGTCGCCCATGGCAATGCATTCGTGCGGGGCCACGCCCAGCAGGCTGGCGACTTCGAGCAAGGTGCGGCGCTTCTCGGCACCATCGCAAATGTCGCCCCAGCTTTGCGTGACCAGCCCTCCGGTCAGTTCGCCGTGGGCAATTTCCAGCTGGTTGGATCGGGCAAAGTCGATGTTCAGCCGGGCCTTGACGCGGTCGGCAAAGAAAGTGAAGCCACCCGAGACCAGCAAGACCTTCATGCCCACCTTCTGGCAGGCCGCGATCAGCTCGGCCGCGCCGGGGTTGATGCGCAGGCGCTCGGTGTAGACGCGCTCCATGTCGGCCAAAGTCACCCCCTTGAGCAAAGCCAGACGGCGGCGCAGGCTGTCCTTGAAGTCGGTGATCTCGCCGCGCATGGCGGCCTCGGTGATGGCGGCCACCTCGGCCTTGCGGCCCACGGCATCGGCAATCTCGTCCACGCACTCGATGCTGATCAGCGTCGAATCCATGTCAAAGGCGATCAGCTTGAACTGCGAGAGGGACAGGGGGGCGGTGAAGCCCTGGATGGCCAGGCCGGGGGCGAATTCGGTAGCGGTGGCGGAAGTCATGGCCGACATTATCGTGGCTGGGGCATCACGTTTTGGGCAGGGCATGGGCTTGCGCCAGCAGTTCATCCCGATCGCCCGGCGGGTGTCCGCTGTCCAGCATTTTGCGAAACACCCGATACGCATCGTCGGGGCGTTCATAGGCGCGGCGCGTGTCTTCGTCATTGACCCACGCCAGCACGATGATGCGGCTGGCCGCATGGAAGCGGAAAAACAACCGGGACTGCTGAAAGAACTTGGCCCGAAACCAATGCCGATGCGCATCACCGAGCGTGTTGCCTTGTCGGTATTCGGGCCGGTTGGGATCTTGCGGGATGACTTCAAACGCCAATTGCCGGATGGCGGCCAAGCGTTTGGTGGCGTTTTTGTGGGTGTAGCCCTGCGGGTCTTTGGCTTGCAGGGTTGCCACCTGCTCGGTCAAGGCTTGCAGCTGCGCCAGAAAAAGCGGGTGGGCAAACACCGTCCAGCCATTGACCACCCAGGCTTGTGGCGCTGGGCTCATTCATCGTCTGCCGACAAGGGGGCATCCAGGTCAAGGGTGATGCCGCTCGTCAATGCTTGCACGCGCTGCACCAGTTCAGCGTCCAGCGTTTGCAGACGTTCGGGGTGGCGGGCCATGTCTGCGGCCAGAAAATCCAGAAACGCATCCATGGCCGGGTCGACGTCCGCATCGTCTGCCCGCGTCAGCAACACCGTTCCGTTGGGCTGCACGGTATAGCGCAGCTTGTCGCGCTTGCCCAGGTGCAGCGCACGGCGCACCGCGTTGGGCACGGTGGTTTGGTAGCGGTCGGTCAGCGTGGATTCGGCGGCGATCAGGGCAGGCATGTTGACTCCAGGGGAGGAAATGCAATGGTAATGCAATTGCATTGCCTGTGTAAATGCCTCGATTTGACAGGGCCGGAGCAGTCTTCAAGCCGTTGCGGTTTCTGCCTTGGGCGTTCCCAGACTCCGCAAAATATCCCGCACCATCTGCGCCCGCATCTTCGGGTCGGGCAATTCGCGCTCGATGCGCAGTTTGTCGTTGCCCGCGAGCTTGATGTGCTTGTTTTTCTGGATCAGGCCGATGATGGCCATCGGGTCGATGGGCGGGTTGGGCTTGAAGCTGATCTGGATCACGCCCGGCGCAGCATCGACCTTGACCACACCATAGGGCTGGCTCAGCACGCGCAGGCGGTGCACATCCACCAGGGTCTGGGTCTGCGCGGGCAGCTTGCCAAAACGGTCCACCAGTTCTTCGAGCAGGGCGTCGATCTGGTCGCTGGTTTTGGCGGTGGCCAGCTTCTTGTAGAAGGACAGGCGCAGGTGCACGTCACCGCAGTAGTCGTTGGGCAGCAGGGCGGGGGCGTGCAGGTTGATGTCGGTGGTGGCCGACAGGGGGGACAGCAGGTCAGGTTCCTTGCCCGCCTTGAGACTGCGCACCGCCTCGGACAGCATTTCGTTGTAGAGCTGGAAGCCGATCTCCATCATGTTGCCGCTCTGGCTTTCGCCCAGCACCTCGCCTGCGCCGCGGATTTCCAGGTCGTGCATGGCCAGGTAGAAGCCGCTGCCCAGCTCTTCCATCTGCTGGATCGCGTCAAGGCGTTGGGCGGCCTGCTTGGTGAGCCCTTCGATCTCGGGCACCAGCAAGTAGGCGTAGGCCTGGTGGTGGCTGCGGCCCACGCGCCCGCGCAGCTGGTGCAGCTGCGCGAGGCCGAACTTGTCGGCACGGCTGATGACGATGGTGTTGGCTGTGGGCACGTCGATGCCGGTCTCGATGATGGTCGAGCACAGCAGGATGTTGTAGCGCTGCGCCACGAAGTCGCGCATCACGCGCTCCAGCTCGCGCTCGGGCATCTGGCCGTGGGCCACGGCGATGCGGGCCTCGGGCAGGATTTCCTCGAGCTTTTGCTTGCGGTTCTCGATGGTCTCGACCTCGTTGTGCAGAAAGTAGCACTGGCCGCCGCGCTTGAGTTCGCGCAGCACCGCCTCGCGGATCACGCCGGTGCCCTCGTTGCGCACAAAGGTCTTGATGGCCAGGCGCCGCTGCGGCGCAGTCGCGATCACGCTCAGGTCGCGCAGACCTTCCAGCGCCATGCCCATGGTGCGGGGGATGGGGGTGGCCGTGAGCGTGAGCACATCGACCTCGGCGCGCAACTGCTTCATGGCCTCTTTGTGGCGCACACCGAAGCGGTGTTCCTCGTCGATGATCAAGAGGCCCAGGTTCTTGAAGTGGGTCTTTTCGCTCAGCAGCTTGTGGGTACCCACAACAATGTCCACCGTGCCGTCTTCGATGCCTTTCATGGCGGCGTTGACTTCCTTGGTGGAGCGGAAACGCGAGATTTCGGCCACCTTGACCGGCCACTTGGCAAAGCGGTCCTTGAGGGTCTGGTAGTGCTGTTCGGCCAGCAGCGTGGTGGGCGCGAGCAATGCCACCTGTTTGCCACCCGTGACGGCCACAAAGGCGGCGCGCAGCGCGACCTCGGTCTTGCCAAAGCCCACATCGCCGCACACCAGCCGGTCCATCGGGCGCGGGCTGATCATGTCCTGGATCACGCAGTGGATGGCGGCCTTCTGGTCGGCGGTTTCCTCAAAGCCGAAATCGTTGGCAAAGGTCTCGTAGTCCTGCGGGCTGTAGCGGAAGGCATGGCCCTCGCGGGCAGCGCGGCGGGCGTAGATGTTGAGCAGCTCGGCGGCGGCGTCGCGCACCTGCTCGGCGGCCTTGCGCCTGGCTTTTTCCCACTGGCCGCTGCCCAGTTTGTGCAGCGGCGCTTCGTCGGCGCTCACCCCGGTGTAGCGGCCGATCAGCTGCAGCTGGCTCACCGGCACATACAGCGTGGCCTTGTCGGCGTATTCGAGGTGCAGGAACTCCTGCAGGGCGGGCGTGCCGTCGGGGTTTTTCTCGCCCAGGTCCATGTTGACCAGGCCCCGGTAACGGCCGATGCCGTGCGCGCTGTGCACCACCGGGTCGCCCACGTTCAGTTCGCTCAGGTCCTTGATCAGGGCCTCGACATCGCTGACCTGTTCCTGCTTCTTGCGGCGGCGCGTGGTGGCTCCGGCGGCAAAGAGTTCGGTCTCGGTCACCAGGTCGATGCCGTGCTCGAACCAGTGAAAGCCGCTGGCCAGCGCAGCGGTCGCCATGCCGACTTTCTCGTCGCTGGTGAGGAACTCTTCCAGGCTGTCGAACACCGGCGGCGTCAGGCCGCTGGAGCGCACAAAGTCCAGCAGGCTTTCGCGGCGGCCATCGCTTTCAGCGAGGATCAGCAGGCGGTGCGGGCTGCTGCGCAGGTGGGCTTGCAGGCGGGAAAGCGGGTCGTCTGCGCCGCGCACCACCGTGAGTTCGGGCAGGGGCTGGGCGAGGGCGTTGTCCTGCACATCGGCGATGCCCGAGCTAGTGCCGGGCCGCCCCAAGCTGGCGAGCGCCCCCTCGGGGGGCAGCGAACCACGCGCAGCGGGGAGCGTGGGGGCGCCATTGCGCAGCGCGAGCTGAGCGTGCGCGTTGGCCAGTGTGTAGAACTGCTCGCTCGAGAGAAACAGGGCGTCTGGCGGCAGCACCGGGCGTTCGGGGTCGCCGTGCACCAGTCGGTGGCGCTCCTTGGTGTCTTGCCAGAAGTGCTGAAAAGCCGGCTCCAGGTCGCCATGCAGCACCAGCGTAGCCGTTTCACCGCCGACGTCCAGGTAGTCAAAGACCGTGGCGGTTTCGTCAAAGAACAGCGGCAGATAGTACTCGATGCCGGCCGTGGCCACGCCGTTGCCCATGTCCTTGTAGATGCGGCTCTTGGTCGGGTCGCCTTCGAGCAGCTCGCGCCAGCGGCTGCGAAAGCGCGCCCGCGCCGCCTCGTCCATCGGGAACTCGCGCCCGGGCAGCAGACGCACCTCGGGCACGGGGTAGAGGCTGCGTTGGCTGTCCGGGTCGAAGGTCCGGATCGAATCGATCTCGTCGTCGAACAGGTCCACCCGATAGGGCACGGGCGAACCCATGGGAAACAGGTCGATCAGCCCGCCGCGCACCGCGTATTCGCCGGGGCTGACCACCTGGCTGACGTGGTTGTAGCCGGCCAGCGTCAGCTGGCTCTTGAGTTGTGCTTCGTCGAGTTTTTGCTTGACCTTGAATTCGAAGGTGTAGCCCGCCAGAAAGGACGGCGGTGCCAACCGGTACAGCGCGGTGGTGGCCGGGATCAGCACCACGTCGGCGGCTTCGGGGTGCTGGCGCTGGCGGATGCGCCAGAGCGTGGCCAGGCGTTCGCTGATCAAATCCTGGTGTGGCGAGAAGGTGTCATAGGGCAGGGTTTCCCAGTCGGGGAACATCACGCAGCGCAGACCGGGCGCAAAAAACACCATCTCATCCATCAAGCGCTGGGCGTCCGGGGCATCGGCGGTGACGATGGCGGTGAGCTTGCCCGCCGCCTTTTCGCGCTCGGCCAGCCGGGCCAGCAGCACGGCATCGGCCGAGCCGACCGGGCGGGGGAGGGTGAAGCGTTTACCAGTGTTCAGGACAGGCAGTTGCATGGCACAGAAAAAGCAGAAACACCCCCCGCCAGAAAAGGAGGGGGGTGAAAAGAAATGACGGCCTGATTTTAGAGGGCTGGTAGTTCAGAGCGTGGCCAGCAGCGGCATGCGCTTGGCTGGCAGCTCAAAGCAGGCCAAAAAGGCGCGCAGTACCTCGCGCAAATGCCGCCCAGAGAGTTCGGGGTCGCCAGAGGGCTCATTGCGCTTCGAGCCTGGCCGACTTCATCATGCGCTCGGTCAGGCCAATTTCGGCCTGCAGCGCATCGCGGTAAGCCTCGGGGCTGGAAGGGGCCACCGCGCCACCCTGGGCTTCGAGCCGGGCACGCACGTCGGGCTGGGCCAGGGCCTGGTTGAGCGCCTCGGACAAACGTTTGACGATGGGCGCTGGTGTGCCGGTGGGCACCGAGAGGCCGCCATAGGAAGTCAGTTGCAGGCCAGGCCAGCCCGATTCGGCCAGCGTGGGGGAGTTTGGCAGGCGCGGGTTGCGCTGCGGCCCGGTCACGGCCAACGGCAGCAGGCGGCCTGCGGCGACGTGGGGTTGGGCCACCGAGCTGATGGCCAGCGCAAAGTCCACCTGCTTGCCGATCACTGCGGTGACCGATTCGGAAGCGCCCTTGTAGGGCACATGCAAGGCGCTGACGCCCGGGACACTGAGCATCAGCTCGGCGCCCATGTGCGCTGGCGAGCCGATGCCACCTGAAGCGTAGCTGAGCTTGCCAGGCTCTTTGCGGGCCAGTTCCACCAGGTCCTTGATGGCCTTGATGCCCGAGTCCGGGTGTACCACCACGGCGAGGTCCGATATGGCGATGCGGCCCACATGGGTGAAGTCCTTCATCGCGTCGAAACCGGGCTTTTTGTACATGCGCATGCTCGCCGCCATCGGGGTGGCCGAGTAGACCCAGGTGTAGCCATCGGCCGGTGCGCGCGCCACCAGCTGAGCGCCCAGATTGCCGGACGCGCCGCCTTTGTTGTCGACCACCACAGCTTGTTTGAGGATGTGGCCCATGGCCTCGGCCACCACCCGCACCGTGTTGTCGGGCGCGGTGCCGGCCAGGTAGGGCACGACCCAGCGGATGGGGCGGTTGGGGTAGTCCTGGGCGCTGGCGGTCAAGGCCAGACCCGCGATCAGCGCCGCCAGGGTGCGGGCAATGTTCATGTTTGTCTCCTTGTTCTTGTGTCGTGTTCAGCGGCCAGCGGGCTGCAGCAGCTCTTTGGCAATCGTGTTGCGCTGGATCTCGCTGGTGCCGGTGAGCACGCGGTACATCCGCAACATGCGAAACAGGAACTCCACCCGGCTCCCTTGCACGATGCCTTCGCCGCCGTGGATCTGCACGGCCCGGTCAGCCACACGGAAGGCGGTTTCCGAGCAGAACAGTTTGGCCATGGAAGCCTGTGCGCGTGCGTCCACGCCCAGGTCCAGGCTGCGCGCCACAGACAGCATCAGCGCGCGCGCGGCGGCCAGTTCGGTGGCCATGTCGGCCAGTTGGTGCTGGATGGCCTGGAAGGCGCCAATGGGCTTGCCGAACTGCTGGCGGCGCTGGGCGTGGCGGATGCTGTCTTGCAGTGCCAGCTGGGCCAGACCGAGCATGGCCGGGCAGTGCAGCAGGCGGTTGATGGTGATGCGCCCCAGCGCCAGGCCCAGGCCTTTGCCGCGCTCGCCGATCTGGTTGCTCGCCGGGATGCGGCAATCGCTCAGCACGATGTTGGCGGTGTGCGACTGGCCGGCCATGGTCTTGTAGCCGCCTTCGATGGCAAAGCCCGGTCGATCGCGCTCGACAAAAAAGGCGGTGGTTTCGCGCACGGCGGAGTCGTCGCTGGTGGAGGCGATGATCACTGCAAAGTCGCAAAAGGGCGAGCCCGAGATGAAGCGCTTGGCGCCGTTGAGCACGAAATGGTCGCCGTCTTGCACGGCAGACGTTTGCAGAGCGCCCGCGTCCGAGCCGGCCTCGGGCTCGGTGATGGCAAAGCACACCGCTTTTTCAGCGCGCGCCACTGGCAGGATGAAGCGCTGCATCTGGTCGGGCGTGGCCTGGCGCACCAGCGCGCCCAGGCGCGGTGGGCCGGTGAGCTCGCCCAGGATGTGGGGGGCAAACGGTGTGCCACTGGCGTAGATGAACTCCTTGACCAGGGCGTGGTCCTGCACCGAAAAGCCAGCACCTCCCATGGCAGCAGGTAAGGTCATGCCGTAAAAGCCCAACGCGTGCGAGCGCTGCCAGACCTGTTGCAACAGGGCACGGCTGGGTGAGTGTTCATGGTCGACGCCATGCTCGCGCGCCAGCGGGTGCAGTTCGCCTTCAATGAATTCTCCGAGGCGGGCGATGAATTCGCGGGCCTTTTCCGAGCCTTCGAAAGTATCAGGGGGGAGGGTTTTGTCCATGGTCAGTTCACCTTTCTGTCGCGGCCTTGCCAATAGCGCTCGCGCACGTCCTTGCGCGAGAGTTTGCCGTTGCTGTTCTTGGGCAGCTCGGTCACGAAATCGACCGAACGCGGTTTCTTGAAGTCGGCCAGACGGTCTTTGCAGAAGGCGATGATGTCTTCTTCACTGGCCTGCTGGCCCTGGCGCAGCACGACCACGGCTTTGACCACCTCGCCCCAATGGTCGTCGGGCACGCCCACCACGCAGACCTCGTAGACGGCCGGGTGCTGGGCCAGCGCCGCTTCGATTTCGCTGGGGTAGATGTTGAAGCCGCCCGAAACCAACATGGCCTTGCGGCGATCGACGATGTAGATGTAGCCCTCGCTGTCCATGCGGGCCAGGTCACCGGTGCGCAGCCAGCCCTGGGCGTCGACCGCTTCCAGGCTGAGTTCGGGTTCGCGCCAGTAGCCCGCGAACACGTCTGGCCCGCGCACGCAAATTTCGCCAATGGCGTCGCCTTGCACGGGCTGGCCCGCGTCGTCGAGCACTTGCAGTTCCGACTCGCAGACCGCGCGGCCGCAGGATGCGAGCAGCTCGGGCTTTTCACCCGAGATGGCGCGTGCGTGATCTGCGATCGAGAGGCTGACCACGCCGCCCGTGGTCTCGCCGGCGCCATAGCCCTGGGCCAGCACCGGGCCAAAGGCAGCCCAGGCTTCCCGAATGCGCGCTGGCGACATGGGCGCGGCACCGTAGCTCAGCAGGCGCAGGCTGGAGAGGTCGCGGGTCTTGAGACTGGGCTCGGCCAAGAGCGCATGGATCATGGCCGGGACCATGAAGGTCATGGTCACGCGGTGCTTTTCGATGGCTTCGAGCAACTCGGCCGGGTGGAAGCGGTCGAGCAGCAGGATGGTCACGCCCTGGAACAGCATGGCCTGGATGAACATGCCGCTGGCGTGGGTGATGGGGCCAACCAGCAGCATCACGTCGTTGCCGTTGCTTTGCATGCGCCCCATGATCACCTTGCGCAGCGAGGTCATGCGGTTGCCCATGGTCTGCATGGCGGCCTTGAGCTTGCCGGTCGAGCCCGAGGTGTAGTGCAGCACCGCCAGGTCGTCGGGCGAGAGAGTGACATGGATGTGCGTGCTCGGCGCCTGCGCCATCAGCGCCGCACCGTCCAGCCAGCCGTCTGCGCGGTCGGCCTCGGTGCAGTCCCAGGCGATCGCATGGCGCAGGCTGGGCAGGCGTTCGCGCAGGGGCTGGACCATGGGGCGGTGCGAGGGCGCGACCAGGCAAGCAGCGGGCTCGGCATTGTCCAGCGCATCGGCCAGCTCCTGCGGTGACAGCCGCGAATTGAGCGCGACCTTGACCAGGCCGAGCTTGTAGAACGCGCATTCGGCCACCACGATGTCGGGCCGGTTGGGCGAGACGATGGCCACACGGTCGCCGCGCTGCAGGCCCAGGGCCTGCAAGGCGTGGGCCAGGCGGTTGGACTGCTCCTCCAGCTGGCGGTAAGTCAGGGCCTGGCCCCGGTACAGGACGGCGGCCTTGTCGGGCCAGTGCAGGGCGCTGCGCGCCACGTAGATGCCGAAATTCATGTCTCCTCCAATGGGTTGAGGGCAGTCTAGAGGGTGATGGCTTGCTTGTGGATAATCGAAACACCATTCTTGATAACTTCTGGTTATTCGAAAAAAGGCGGATCCATGGGCATTCAGCTCGACGACATCGATTACTTTTTGGCCGTGGCCGAAGAAGGGCAGGTCCGAAAGGCTGCGCAGCGCCTGGGCATTTCGCAGCCAGCCGTGACCAAGGCTTTGCAAAGGCTGGAAAAAGCACTCGGTTTCGAGCTGTTCGAGCGCAGCGTCAAGGGCATGGCGCCCACTCGCGTGGCCGAGCAGTTTCGCCAGCGCACCAGCGCCTTGCGCGGCGCGCTGCGCGACGCCGTCAAGGAGGCCACCGACCTGCACCTGGGCGCTCTGGGTTTGCTGCGCGTGGGGGTGTCGCCGCTGTATGCCCAGAAACTGTTCGTGCCGGCTTTTGTGCAACTGCACCGGCAAAGGCCCGCCGCCACGGTGCGTGCCTCAGTGCACCTCAACGACGAACTCTGGCGCTTGCTGCGCCAGGGCGAGCTGGACCTGACACTCAGTTCCTTGCCCGCGCTGGTGCCAGACGACCTGCAGACCCTGGCCTTGATGCACGACGACCTGTGCATGGTGGTGCGCGCTGGGCACCCCTTGCTCGAGCGCAAGCGCCTGAAACTCGCCGATCTGGCGCAGGTGCAGTGGATGCTGCCTGGGCCCGATGTGGCGGCGCGCCGTCATGTGGAGGCGCTGCTGGCACAGGCGGGTTTGCCGGCGCCGCGCATTGCGCTGGAGGTCAGCAACACGGCGGGCCAGATGCGGCAGATCCTGCGCGAGAGCGATCTGGTTTCGCTCATGAGTGAATCGATGCTCAGTGGTGATGCCAGTGAAGGCCTGGCTGTGTTGCCGCTGGCGCAGGCGCGGGTGTCCCGGGCGGTGGGCATCACCTGGCTCAAGCGCGCGCCGCTGCAGCCGCTGGCCGCCCGCTTTGTCGAGTTGCTGGCGGCGTCGGCCGGCGGCAAGGCCTGAAGCCAGGTCTCTAGAATCCCTTCCATGGTTTTGTTTCATGTCCTGATCCCTTGTGCCGGCAGTGGCAGCCGCGCCGGTACCGCGCGGCCCAAACAGTACGAGCCTTTGGCGGGCCAGCCGCTGGTCATGCACACGGTGCAGGCGCTGGCGCAGCTGCCGCAGATCGCCTCGGGCTGGGTGGTGCTTTCGGCGACGGACGATTTCGCCTGGCCCGAGCCGGGCTGGCCCATGCACTTTCAGCGCGTGCGCTGTGGCGGTGTCAGCCGCGCTGAAAGCGTGTTTCAGGGACTGCGCGCCATGCTGGCGGCGGGGGTGAATGGCCAGGACTGGGTGCTGGTGCACGACGCCGCGCGCTGTCTGGTTCAGCCCGAGGCTGTGGCCCGACTCATCACGACCTGCCAGGACGATCCGGTGGGTGGCTTGCTGGCACTGCCCTTGCCTGACACGCTCAAGAGCGAGGCCGGTGGCCGCGTGAGCAGCACAGTGCCGCGTGAGCACAAATGGCTGGCGCAGACGCCGCAGATGTTTCGCCTGCAGGCCTTGCACGATGCCTTGGCTGCCGTGGCTGACAGCGGCTTTGCGGGCATCACCGACGAGGCCAGCGCGATGGAGCGCCTGGGCCGGATGCCGCGCCTGGTTGAAGGTTCGGCGCAGAATTTCAAAGTGACTTACCCGGCCGACTTTGCCTTGGCCGAGGCAGTTTTGAGGAGCAGGGCATGAACAACATCCGCATTGGCGAGGGCTGGGACGTGCACGCCCTGGTGCCTGGGCGCAAACTGATTCTGGGCGGGGTCGAGATCGCGTACAGCCAAGGCCTGTTGGGCCATTCGGATGCCGATGTGCTGCTGCATGCCATCACTGACGCGGTGCTGGGTGCTGCCGGCCTGGGCGACATTGGCCGCCATTTCCCCGATTCCGACGCGCAGTTCAAAGGTGCGGATTCGAGCGTGTTGCTGGCCGAGGCCATGCGCCGCGTGCGTGCGCAGGGCTGGGACCTGGTCAACGTGGACAGCACCATCGTCGCTCAGGCGCCCAAACTGGCCCCCCATATGCCTGCCATTTTGGTGGGCGTGGCCAAGGCCCTGGGTGTGGCGACCCGCCAGGTCAATGTGAAAGCCAAGACGGCAGAAAAACTGGGACCAGTAGGGCAGGGACAAAGCATCGAAGCCAGAGCGGTGGCCTTGCTGTGCCAAGCCTGATCAGGTGCCTTCTTTGAGTTCTATCACGGCCATCAGACCGCCTTGGCCATGGTTGAATATTCGGAACTGCCCGCCCATGCGCTTGATGGCACGCTCCACAATGGCCAGACCCAGACCTGAACCCACCGCCGAGGTGCGTGCGGCATCGCCTCTGTAGAACGGCTGGGTCAGATGCGCGAGCTGTTCTTCGGGCACCCCAGGCCCCTGGTCCCGGATGCGCAGCAGTACCCGCTGGTCATGGGCTCTTGCATCGATTTCGACATGGCTGATGCCGTCTTGTGTGCTCTGGCCATAGCGGCGCCCGTTTTCCAGCAGATTCGACACCACACGCCCCAGCTCCACGGCGTCGGCCATGACCAGAAGGTCTTCGGGGACCTGCACGGCGATGTCCATGCGTGATGCACTGGTGAAAGGCGTGATGCATTTGCTGATGATGGGGGCCAGAAGTACCGGCTCCAGCTCGGTGTGATCGGGCCGCGCATAGCCGAGAAATTTGTCGATGATGTCGTCCAGTTGGTCGATGTCGGCCGCCATGGCGCGCTGGGCCTCGGCATCTGGAACACTCAGTTCCGTCTCCAGGCGCAGCCGAGCCAGCGGTGTGCGCAGGTCGTGCGAGATGCCGGCCAGCATGAGTTTGCGCTCGTCTTCGACTTTGGCCAGGCGCTCGGCCATGCGGTTGAACCCGGCATTGACTTCACGGATTTCGGGTGTGTTGACTTCTTCATCCAACGCGGTGTCCCGGTATCGGCCTTCGCGCACACGGCTGGCGGCCAGTGAGAGCAATTTGAGCGGGCGGTTGATGCGGGCTGTGATGGCCAATGCGCCCAAAAGCGACAGTGCCACGGCCAGTGCCAGCCAGACCAGCCAGGCAGAGTTGCTCAGCGGGCGCATGCGCTCGGGGTTCATCTGTAGCCAGTAGCTGTCGCGCTCGATCTGAAAGCCGACCCACAGCCCTTGGTCACCGTTCACGCTGGAGGCCACCACCGTGTCCGCACCCAGCCGTTCAATCAAGGCCTGTGCCAGGCGGACTTCGAGCGACGATTCACCAAAGGGTTGAAAACGGTCGCTGGGTTCACGCACCACCAGTCTGACGTCCTCTTCCGTGTCCAGTGACTTGAGCAGCGAGACGCGGGCGATCGCGTCGGTGTGGATCAGTGCGTTGCGCGTGAGGTTGACCACGGTGGCGATCTGGTGGGCATTGCGCAGCACGCGGGGCTCGTATTCCTGGGTACGGAACATGAGCAGCCACACCAGGGTGCTGCACAGCATCAGCAGGCTCAGCAAAACAAAGGTGCGCCAAAACAGACTCAGCCCCTGCGGGGGCTGAGTGGTTGAGGGGGCATGGGGTGTGGGCACCTCAAGCGCCTGCGTCGGGCACAAATACGTAACCCACGCCCCATACGGTCTGAATGATCTTGGGGTTGGCGGGGTCGTTTTCGATCAGCTTGCGCAAACGGGAGACCTGCACGTCCAGGCTGCGGTCAAAGGGCTCGAACTCGCGGCCACGGGCCAGTTGAGCCAGTTTGTCACGGCTCATGGGTTGGCGGGGGTGGCGTACCAGCACCTTGAGCATGGCGAACTCACCTGTGGTCAGGGCGATTTCTTTGTCGGCCTTCTTGAGCGAGCGGGCGCCCAGGTCAAAGACAAAGTCACCAAACTGGATGACCTCGTGTTCGTTGCTGGGGGCGCCTGGGGCTTCTTGGGTGGGGCGGCGGCGCAGAACCGCGTGGATGCGGGCCAACAACTCGCGCGGGTTGAAGGGCTTGGCCAGGTAGTCGTCGGCACCGATTTCAAGGCCGGCAATGCGGTCCACGTCTTCGCCCTTGGCCGTGAGCATGATGATGGGTACTTTTTGGCCTTCGGCCCGCAGACGCCGACAAATGGCCAAACCGTCTTCGCCGGGCAGCATCAGGTCAAGCACCAGCAAGTCCACGCTTTCGCGCTGCATGATGCGGGTGAGTGCCCTTGAATCTTCGGCCATGAGCACATCAAAGCCCTCTTGCGAAAGAAAGCGGCGCAGCAGGTCGCGGATGCGGGCGTCGTCATCGACGATGACAATCTTGTCGAGGCGTTGGAGGGTAGACATGCGTCAAGGGTGGCACAGCTTGCGCTGGCCACCGTAAGCAATCGTTACTGGGCCGTCCAGCCGCCGTCCATGTTCCAGGCCACGCCGCGCACGTTGTTGGCCGCGGGTGAGCAAAAGAAGACAGCCAGTGCGCCCAGCTCTTCGGGGGTGGTGAACTGCATGGAGGGCTCTTTTTCGCCCAAGAGCAGGTTTTTGGCTTCCTCGTTCGATATGCCCAGAGCTTCAGCCTTTGCATCCACCTGTTTTTGCACCAGGGGGGTCAGCACCCAACCGGGGCAGATGGCGTTGCAAGTCACACCGGTGGTGGCGTTTTCCAGGGCCGTCACTTTGGTCAGTCCGACCACGCCGTGCTTGGCTGCCACATAGGCCGATTTCGCAGCCGATGCCACCAGGCCATGGACCGAAGCCACGTTGATGATGCGGCCCCAGTTGGCCTGTTGCATGGCAGGCAGCGCCAGACGTGTGGCGTGGAAAGCACTGGACAAGTTGATGGAAATGATGGCGTCCCAGCGTTCCACCGGGAAGTCCTCAATGCGGGCCACATGCTGGATGCCGGCGTTGTTGACCAGAATGTCCACGCGGCCAAAAGTGTCGGCAGCAAACTTCATCATGGCCTCAATTTCACTGGCCTTGCTCATGTCGGCGCCGTGGTAAGCCACTTTCACGCCCAGTGCGGAGATTTCGGCCTTGGGGCCTTCCACATCGCCAAAGCCGTTGAGCACGATGTTGGCGCCTTGTGCGGCCAGCGCCTTGGCGATGCCCAGCCCAATACCGCTGGTGGAACCTGTGACGAGGGCTGTTTTGCCTTTGAGCATGGGGTCTTCTCCGTATCCATTACGATGATGAAAAAAACCATTATCACCGGACTGGCTGACCCCTCGGCTGAAACCGCCGGTGCACTGTTTTCTCCTGTGATGACCGCCATGCTCCAGCCCCGCCTCGAATCCGTGACCTGCCCCCATCCCGAGGGCCAACACCGCATGGCCTGGTGGTCCTGGGGCGATCCGACAGCCAACCATGTGGTGGTGTGCGTGCATGGCCTCACGCGTCAGGGCCGCGACTTTGACCGCCTGGCACAAGCCTTGGTGACGCGTGCTGAGCGGGCAGGGCGGGCCATCCATGTGGTTTGCCCTGACGTGGCTGGGCGCGGCCACAGCGAATGGCTACCGCAGCCTGCGCTCTACCAGATTCCACAATACGCATCCGACATGCTGGCCCTTTTGGCCGAGCTGCAACGGCATGCGCCTCTGCAAACTTTGGACTGGGTGGGCACCAGCATGGGGGGGCTGATTGGCATGGTGCTGGCCGGACAAGCCGGTTTGCCTCTGCCCGTGCCGCTGCGCCGCATGGTGCTCAATGATGTGGGGCCTTCGATCACCTGGGCTTCGGTGCAACGCATGCAGCAGTACGTGGGCCAGTGTGGGCGTTTTGACAAGCTGGCGCAGGCCGCGGCTGCGCTGCGGCAACTGTCGCAGGGCTTTGGCCCGGTTCCCGAAGACATCTGGCTGGAGTTGTGCTCGCACATGGTGCGCCAATTGCCCGATGGTGGTTTGACCCTGCACTACGACCCGGCGATCGGTGAGCCGATCCGCGCCTTGACATCCGATGCGGCCGAGGCGGCCGAAGCCATGGTCTGGTCGTTGTACGAGCAGATCCGTGCCCAGGTGTTGCTGATCCGGGGGGCAGAGTCTGACCTCTTGACCGAAGTCACCGCCCGCGCCATGACCGAGCGCGGTCCCCGGGCGCGATTGCTGCAATGGCCCGGTTATGGCCATGCACCCACCCTGACAGACCCCGTCCACATCGACAGCTTGGCGAACTTTTTGCTTGACCCTGCGGCATGAGCCATTTGAGTACCTTCCCTTTGTCCTCTCCTGCCGTGCTGCAGGCCACGGCCACGCCGCAGCTGGGGCAGGGCATGCTGGATCGTGCCCGCAGCTTTGCTCAGGCCCTGATCGACAACGAGCAACTGGACACCGGTGAAAACGTCTGGTCGCATGCCCAGGCCGTCGCAGTCATCCTGGCCGAGATTGGCGGCTCGGAAGAAATGCAGGCGGCCAGCTACCTGGCCTACACCTGCCCGCACCTGAACAAGCCAGAAGAAGTCATTGCCAAAACCTTTGGCAGCAATCTGGCCCATTTGGCCATGCAGACCAACCAGTTGGTACATCTGCAACGCCTGTCGCGCGCGGCGGCCAGTACCGCACAGTTGGTGGACGACCCCAAGTTGCAGACCGAAAACGTGCGCAAGATGCTGTTGGCGTTCTCGCGTGATCTGCGTGTGGTCATGTTGCGTTTGGCTTCGCGCATGCAGACGCTGCGCCACTATGCAGTCACCAAGTTGCCGGTGCCTGAGGCGCTGGCGCGTGAATCGCTGAGCGTGTTTGCGCCCCTGGCCAACCGCCTGGGCATCTGGCAGATCAAATGGGAGCTTGAAGACCTGTCTTTTCGCTTTCTGGAGCCGGACACCTACAAGCACATTGCTCGGCTGCTCGATGAAAAACGCACCGAACGCGAGCATTACATGGCCGACTTGTGCCAACGCCTGTCGCAAGACTTGCGTGCCCAGGGCATCGAGGCGCAGGTATCGGGCCGACCCAAGCACATCTACAGCATCGTCAAGAAGATGCGGGGCAAGAACCTGCCATTTGAGCGCGTGTTCGACATTCGGGCGCTGCGCGTGGTGGTGCGCGAGGTGGCCGACTGCTATCAGACTCTGAGCTGGGTGCACGAGCAGTTCACACCCATTGCCGAAGAGTTCGACGATTACATTGCTCGGCCCAAGGCGAATGGCTACCAGTCATTGCACACGGTGGTGCGCGATGTGGATGGCAAGCCCATTGAAGTCCAGATCCGCACGCAGGCCATGCACGACCATGCCGAACACGGTGTGGCCGCGCACTGGGCCTACAAAGAGGCGGGCACCAAAGGTTATGCGGGCGTGAGCGCCAGCAGCGCCTACGACGCCAAGATCGCGGTGCTGCGCCAGTTGCTGGCCTGGGAGCGTGATTTGTCGGGCACGGTGGCCGACAAAGGCCTGTTTGAAGACCGCATTTACGTGCTCACACCCGATGCGGCCATTGTGGAGTTGCCGCAAGGTGCCACGCCACTGGACTTTGCCTACACCATTCACACCATTCTGGGGCACCGTTGCCGAGGTGCCAAAGTGGACGGTGCCATGGTGCCGCTCAACACAGCACTGGCCAATGGCCAGACGGTGGAGATCACCACCATCAAAGAGGGCGCGCCGTCGCGCGACTGGCTCAACCCCGAACTGGGCTTTCTGGCCAGCAATCGGGCGCGCAACAAAGTGCGTTCGTGGTTCAACGCGCAGATTGCGGCTGAACACATTGCCCGAGGCCGCGAGGCGGTCGAAAAACTGCTGCAGCGCGAAGGCCGCACCGCCATCAAGCTCGAAGACCTGGCCGCACAGTTGGGCTTCAAGTCGGCCGATGGTTTGTTTGATGTGGTGGGCAAGGACGAGTATTCACTGCGCAACATCGAGGTGTTGCTCAACCCGCCTGAGCCTGCACCCTCGGCCGACGAGATGGTGCTGCGACGCTCCAGCCGTGGCAGCCGCCATAAAACCCCCTCGGGTGTGCTGGTGGTGGGGGTGGACTCGCTGCTCACGCAGCTGGCACGCTGCTGCAAACCCGCCCCCCCCGATGCGATTGCCGGTTTCGTCACGCGCGGCAAAGGCGTGAGCATCCACCGCCAGGACTGCAACAGCTTTCGCGAACTGACCGCCCGCAACCCCGAACGTGTGATCGAAGTGCGCTGGGGCGAGCGTAAGGCCGGTCCCGACACGGCTGTGTACCCGGTAGATGTCGCGGTCGAGGCCGTCGACCGCCAGGGCCTGCTGCGCGATATTTCAGAGGTTTTTTCCAAAGAAAAGATCAATGTCACTGGTGTGCAAACCCACTCCATCAAGGGCATGGCTTACATGACCTTCACGGTTGAAACGCCCGATGCCGCCTTGCTGCCCAGGGTGCTGACCAGCCTCAAGGGGGTCAAAGGTGTGCGCAACGCCAGAAGGCGCTGAAAATCCTGCTACAATGCAAGGCTTAGCAGGCGCGTAGCTCAGTTGGTTAGAGCACCACCTTGACATGGTGGGGGTCGTTGGTTCGAATCCAATCGCGCCTACCAAATATGCAAACCCGACATGGAGTGTTCCGTGTCGGGTTTTTTGTTGTTTGTTTCGAAAATGGCCGCTGCTGTCCATGGCGTGCTTCATGCAAGACAGGCCTCTCGCGTCATGAATCGGTCAGTTTCGAAGGCCGATTTTGTGTTTTTGTTTTTTATAAATCCGTGTGAATTCTCTTTTTTGAAAATCTGAGGTCCAAATTCTTCAAAGGGTTTCTCATAGGCGAATATGTAACGTCAAACATCTAAAGACAGAAATAATTGATCACGTCAATTTTGAAATTGCGCGGTGATCATGAAGTTCAAATCAAGTTATTTGTTGCCTTGCCAGATGGCGCTGATGGTGGCGATGGGAGCGGGTAGCGCTCTACCGGTGTGGAGTGCCGATCTCAAGCTGGGTGCCAAGCTGTTCACCAGCGAATGTTCTGAATGCCACACCATGAAGGAAGGCAAGAACAAAAAAGGGCCATCCATCTACGGTGTGCTGGGGCGCAAAGCCGCCACCATCAGCGATTACGACTATTCGAGTGCGATACGTTCCAGCAACATTGTCTGGAGTGAGGCCAAACTCGACGAATACATCACCAGTCCGGCCAAGATGGTGCCTGGGGGCAAGATGAAATACGAAGGCCTGCGGGATGCGGCCAAGCGTGATGACCTCATCAAATACCTTAAATTTTTCAGCGAGTGAATGCCATGAAAAAGTCCATGTCATTGACCAAACGTCTGGTGATTTCGATGTTCATTGTGCCGATATTGATGTCGGTGGTCATCGCGTTTCAGGGCTTTCGCCAGTCTGAGGATTCCAAAAATCGTTTGGATTATTTCATTTTGACCAGCGTGCCTAGCATCGAGTTGCTTGAACGGGTTCGCTATACCCTGGCCAAACATACTGCAACGCTCAACCATGCTGTTCTGGTCTACAAAGACGACAAGTCCGTGATCGACAAACTTGATGAATTGCAGAGCGCCATCGAGGTACTGGAGGAAAAATTCGTCAACGAATATTTGGCTGATGAAGAAGACAAACAGCTGAGTGCTCAAGACAAGGAACAGACGGCCCGTTACATGGAGACTGTGGCCCAAACGGTGGACATGCTGAAAGCAGGTGAAATCGAGAAAGCCAAGAACTTGATCGCTCTGGATGGTGCTTTGGTGTATGCCGATGCAGACCAGGCGATAAAGAAACATGTGTCCTACGCCACCAAGCTGGCTGCCAAATTTCAGGAGCAAGGCAAAGAGTCAGCCGAGGCCAATATGTGGATACAGCTGGGCACTGCAGGCGCGGCGGTTCTGTTGTTGGGTGGGCTGGGCTTTTTGAATTTCCAGGACATCATCCGGACATTGGGTGGTGAACCACGTCGGGCTGCCAGTGCTGTCCGGTTGATGGCTGAGGGGGATTTCTCGCAGCCCATACGCGCAGAGTATCCAGACAGCCTGATTGCCGACCTGGAGGCCATGCGCACCAGCCAAAGCGAGTCCATTCAAAAGCTGCACGAGGCCGCACGAAGTTTGTTGCTTTATGCCGAATCCCTGGCCAGTGCGTCGCACCAGGTGGCCAGCGGTGCCAACAATGGCAGCGACAACGCCACACGCATGGCCGCTTCAGCCGAAGAGATGACGATCAACATCTCCAATGTGGCCGAGAGTGCCAACATCGTTTCGCACAAGGTGTCCGAGGCTGGAGACATCGCCATTCGCGGTGCTCAAAGCATCACCGAACTCACGCGCAACATGGCCGATTTTTCGGCCAACTTCCACCAATCGGTGACGGCCACTCAAAACCTGGGGCAGCAATCGGGCGAAATCCGCTCCATTGTGGGTGAGATCAAGGACATTGCAGAACAAACCAATATTCTTGCCCTTAATGCCGCCATTGAGGCGGCGCGCGCGGGTGAATCAGGCCGCGGATTTGCCGTGGTAGCCGATGAGGTGCGCAAACTGGCTGAGCGGACCAAACAGTCCACCGAGGACATTGCGGCCAAGATCCAAGCCATTCAGGGCAATGTGCAGCAGGTGGTGGGGGCCATGAACAAAAACCTCCAAGACATGGCGCACAGCGAATCCTTGGCCGATAAAGCCAATGCGGCGGTTCAGGAAATCCGCAGTGCCAGCGAGAACACCGTGCACCTGGTCGCCGACATCAGTGCAGCCATCGTGGTCAACTCGACCACCAGCAAGGAGGTGGCCAAGGCGGTTGAAAATTTTGCCTCCTTGTCCGAAGAAAACAGCGTGGCTGCCAAGGAAGTTGCCATCACTGCGACCGAGTTGTCAAAGCTGGCCGACAGCCTGAACCAGCTGACCCGTTCGTTCAAAACCAGCTGATCGGTTTTCGCCATGCTTGCGCACGATGAACTGCTGATCGATTTCATCGCTGAAGCGTGGGAGTCCATCGACCGGTTGGACCAAGGCGTCGTTCAGTTGGAAAAAACGCCTGAGGACCAGAACACCATTGCACAGGTGTTTCGGGCCATACATACCATCAAGGGCAGCAGCGGTTTTTTTGGACTCAAGCGCATTGAACGCCTGAGCCATGCGGCAGAAACGCTGTTGGGTAACCTGCGCGATGGCCGCATTCCGCTTTCGGCAGAGCGCGCGGCTGCGTTGCTGATGTTTCTGGACAATCTGCGACAACTGATTGCCGCGTTGGAAGCCGACAAACAAGAGCCTCCTGGGGAAGACCAGCAACTGATTGAGCGACTGCGTGCGCTTTCTTCGTCGGCGTCTGATGCTCCAGTGCAGACGCCTGTGCCATCTGTGCCCGCGATTGAGCGCCAGCCTGATCCACCGTTTGTGGCTTTAGATGCTGCGCCTGTTGCGACAGTTGCAGAGCCTGTTCATGGCTTGCCGACAGAGAGCAATTCGGCAAGCCGATCGGGGCAAGAAGCCAAAAACCACGACACCATGGCGCCGGTCAAAGTGTCGGTCGAGTTGCTGGATGAGATGGTCAACAACGTGAGCGAGTTGGTGTTGGCGCGTAACCGTTTGCTCCCCTACGCACAGCGCGATGACCGCGTGCTGGCATCTATTGTGGCGTCCATTGATCGCCTGACGCTGGCCATGCAGGAGCGCGTTCTCAAAACCCGGATGCAGACCATCGGACAGCTTTGGAGCCGGATACCTCGCGTGTCGCGGGATTTGGCCTTGGCTTGTGGCAAAGAGGTCGAAGTGGTGTGTCGGGGGCAAGACACCGAACTCGACCGCTCCATGCTTGACGCCTTGAAGGACCCGGTCATGCATGTGCTGCGTAATTGCATTGACCACGGCATTGAAAGCCCGCAAGAAAGAGCAGCGGCAGGCAAACCGCGTGAAGGACAGGTACGGATTGATGCGCGTCATGAAAATGGTTCGGTGGTCGTGGTACTGGAAGACGATGGCCGTGGCCTGGACATGGCCGCAATTGGTCGGAGGGCTTTGTCTAAAGGTTTGGTGAATGCAGAAACCTTGGCAACCTTGAACGAAGAGCAATTGTCGGAATTCATATTCCTGCCAGGTTTTTCAACCCGTGAAGATGTGACAGAAATCTCGGGCCGCGGTGTGGGTATGGATGTGGTTCGGACCAACTTGTCGGCCGTGGGGGGGCACATCCGTTTGCGAAGTGTCTGGGGTCATGGCACACGTTGCATTCTGACTGTGCCTCTGACTTTGGCCATCATTCCGGCCTTGCTGGTGGCTGTGGGTTCCGAGCAATACGCCATGCCGCAGGCCCATGTGCGGGAGTTGTTGCGTCATCGTCCAGGTTTGGATGAAGACGTCATTGAGGATTTCTATGGCACGCGCGTGCTGCGCAGACGCAGTGACATCATTCCCATTTACGGCTTGCGCCAATGGGTTGATCTGCCAGAGAGTCTGCCCGAAGCTCAGGGCTCATGGCATATCGTTGTGCTGGAGGTGGCTGATCTGCGCTTTGGGCTCTGGGTCGATCAAATCCTCACTTTGCAGGAAGTGGTCATCAAACCCCTGCCAGTGGCCTTGCAACAAGGCAGTCTGTTCAGTGGTGCGACCATTCAAGGCGATGGACGTGTCGCCCTGATTCTGGATGTCGGGCAACTGGCCAGACGTTCGAGCAGCAATGCGCATCTTGCCCTGTCTTCGACCCAGCAAAAAGCGCCTTCCGAAGCGCAAGAGGAAAGGGTACAGATGCTTCTCGTGCAGATTCCTGAGTTTGGTTTGTCTGCCATCCCCATGCACTTTGTCTGGCGGCTGGACAAGGTACGAGGCCAGGCGATCACGCACAGGGCGGGTCATGCTGTGTTGGCTTACCAAGGTCATGTGATTCGCTTGCTGGAACTGCAGGCGTTGCTTGTTTCTGACGCCGTTGTATCCGACGCGGTTTACGACCAGCAAATGGACATAGTGATCTGTCGCCATGGCCAGGCCCTGGTGGGCTTGGTGGTGCAGCACATAGTCGGCATGGCAAATCTGCCCGGGCAACTGCAACAAACCGAAGCCTTGCAATTTGGTTTGCAGGGGATGGTTCTGCATGAGGGGGCGGTGGTCAATGTGCTGAATTTGCCGCAACTTTTGCATGGCGATCCCGTGCCAAGCATGCGCTTTGAACCGCTGGAGGGCTAAGACATGAACATGCCCTATATGAGTTTTAGCCTCGGTGGGGTTTTGATGGGGGTGCCAGCGCAACAAGTGATCGAGGTGTCGCGTGCGGTGGCGGTCGAACTGACTCGGATGCCTTTTGCTGTCCGGCATGTGCTGGGGCTGATCAACCTGCGAGGAACTTTGGCTGTCGGGGTGGATTTGGCCAGTTGTCTGTCGGTGGAACCTTCGAAAGCCAGGTCTTCTGATTCAGCTCTTCCTTCTTTATGGGTTTTTGCACAAGCCCAGCAGGGCTTGCTGGGTTTGCGTGTCGATGCAGTAAGCGATATCCACATGGTGGCACCCCAGGACCTTTTGCCTCCCCCTGTGGCGCTGACAGGGGCCATGCGCCATATTGTTTCGGCAACCGTGGCATTGCCAGGGGCCTTGTTGCACGTACTGTCACTTGAAGACATACCTCTGCAACCCGATGCCAATCTTTTATCCAACTTTGCCGAGGGTGTGTCATGAAGCTTCAGATCAACCAGACGCCGCGAGAATTCAGTGGCGACCCCAAGACTCCCTTACTGTGGGTGTTGCGTGACCACCTTCATCTGACCAGTGTGAAGTATGGCTGTGGCCAGGGTCTGTGTGGCGCGTGTTCTGTGCATGTGGATGGGGCTCTGACGCGTTCGTGTTCGGTCACGGCAGACGAGGTGGCAGGTCAGAAAGTCAACACCATTGAAGGATTGCCATCCCGCATCGGACAAGCGGTGCAGATGGCGTGGACCGAGGTCGATGTCCCGCAATGTGGTTACTGCCAAACGGGAATGCAGATGGCTGCGGCTGCGTTGTTGCAAGAAAACAGTCGGCCTACTGACGAAGACATCAACGACGCAATGAAGAAGAACATCTGCCGTTGCGGCACGTATTCCCGAATCCGCAAAGCCATTCACCTGGCTGCTCAAAAACTGGCCTGACTGGAGTACGCACATGCAACGACGTCAATTCTTGCAGGCCAGCGCGCTGGCTTCATCATCGCTGTGGTTGGGTTTGTCTGGCACTTCACAGGCTGTCTGGGCGACCAGCGCACAGCTGACCAGCCCCTGGTTGCGACTGGAGCGTGACAATCGACTGACCCTGTTTTTGGCGCGTGCGGAAATGGGGCAGGACGTCTACACCACCTTGACGTTCCTGATCGCTGAAGAGCTTGACCATCCAGTGGACCTGATCCGCATCGAGATGGCTCCGGTCAATCCAGCCGTGTACGGCAATAGCTTGCTCGGTGGCTTGCAACTCACAGGCGGCTCCACATCTGTCCGCGATGCCTGGAGCAAGCTGCGCTTGGTAGGCGCCACGGCACGTGCCTTGTTGTTGCAGGCGGCTGCTCAGCACTTCGGTGTCGCTGTCGGCGAGTGCCGCCCCGAGGCAGGCCTGGTGCGTTGCGGCAGTCGGCAAGCCACATATGGCGAATTGGCGGCACTGGCGGCCCAGCAAACCCTGGCCCAGGCAGCTACCCCTAAACCATCCAGCCAATACCGACTGCTGGGGCGTCGCTTGCCCAGGCTGGACACACGCGCCAAAGTGCTTGGCCAGGCCCAATTCGGCACCGATGTGCACCAACCCGGCATGCTCAGCGCAGGGGTGAGCATGTGCCCGGTGATCGGTGGCAAAGTGGCTTTTGTCGATGACGCACAGGCGCGGGCTGTGCCGGGTGTGCATGGCATCTACACTTTGCCCGACGGTGTGGCTGTGGTGGCCGAAGATTTTCATCAAGTCAGTCAGGCCCGCGAAAAGCTCAAAATCCGCTGGGACACCTCGGGGCTGCCATTGCCAGCCAACAATGCTGCCATTGACGCTCTCCTGGCCAAGGCCGCCGACACACAGGCAGCTTATGTCGTCAAACAAACGGGGCAGGTGCCGACAGCATCGGCAAAGGCAGTACAGGTCAGGGCAACTTACCAGCAACCCATGCTGGCGCACGCAGCCTTGGAGCCCATGAATTGCAGCGTCTCGATCACGGCGGATGCCTGCCACGTCTGGGGGCCGTTTCAGTCGCCCCAGTTGGTCAACGGTACGGCAGCCGCCATCACCGGGCTGGCTGCAGAAAAAATCCATGTGCACACCACATTCCTTGGAGGTGGTTTTGGCCGCAAGCTGGAAATCGACTGCGTCAGCCAGGCGCTCCAGATTGCCAAGTTAAGTCAGAAGCCCATCCGGCTGATCTGGAGCCGTGAAGACGATACGCAGCATGATTTTTACCGGCCTCCAGCGCTGCACCGATTTGCAGGCGAACTGGGTTCAGATGGTCGATTGCAGATGCTCACGGGGAAATTGGTGTCGCCTTCACCGCTTTTGCACCTGAATCCTGGGGTGACAAAGCTGGGTTTTGACATGTACATGATCGAGGGCTTCAGGGAGTTCGTTTACGACGTGCCGAACCTCAGGCTGGAGACGGTCATGCAGGATGTGGGCATGCGCGTGGGATTTTGGCGAGGCGTAGGACACAACCTCAATGCCTTTGCTGCGGAGTCCTTTATGGATGAGATGGCACTGGGCAATGGGCAAGATCCACTGGCTTTCAGGCTAAGGCATCTGGACAAGCAGCCCAGGGCGAGGGCCGTATTGCAAGCGGTAGCCGAGCAGGCCAGTTGGGGACGAGTCCGGGCAGATCGGCACCAGGGTTTGGCGCTTTGGCATTGCTATGGTTCTTACGTGGCGGTGGTGGCAGAGGTGTCTTCTCAAAATGGGGAGCCCCAGGTGCACAAGCTCAGTTGTGCGATTGACTGTGGTTTCGCCTTGCGTCCGTCTCAGATCGAGGCCCAGATCGAAGGCGGTTTGCTGTGGGGTTACAGCAGTGCCATGCGCAACCGCATCACGGTCAAGGACGGTGCAGTCGTCGAAGACAACTTTGACGCTTACCCGTTGCTGCGGTTCGCCGATGTTCCTGAAGTTGATGTACGGGTGCTCGGCAGTGACCTTGCCCCGAGCGGCGTGGGTGAAGCTGGGGTGCCTGCTGTGGCGCCGGCCATTGCCAATGCCTGGGCGCGCGCCAGCGGAAAGCGTTTGCGAAGCATGCCTTTCCTGTCTGATTGAGCATGGAGGATTCCGTGGTTGATGTGTTGGTGGTCGATGATTCGTTTGTGATGCGTAAGCTGATCATCAGCACGCTCGAGGCGCACCAGGGCATTCGAGTCGTCGGGGCCGCGGAAGACGGGGTGCAGGCGTTGATGGCTTTGGACAAACAACTGCCCGATGTGATCGTCCTGGATGTGGAAATGCCGGTGATGGATGGACTGACGGCACTGGTTGAAATCCGGCGCCGCCACCGTCGACTGCCCGTGCTCATGTTCAGTTCGCTCACACAGAGGGGGGCACAAACTACCATTGAAGCTCTGACCCGTGGGGCGAGCGACTATGTCGGTAAACCTACTCAGGTGAACGATCTGGAACAAGCTTGCCAGGTGCTGCAGCAAGAGCTGATTCCCAAGGTGCTGGCACTGGGCGAGCGCACCAAGGCTTCGTCTGCCGCTGCGAAATTGCCCAGCCGTCCTGCTACGCAAGCCCTGGATGGCGCTGCTTTGGTTTCGCGAGCTTGCGATGCGATTTGCATTGGGGTATCCACTGGCGGGCCTGTGGCTCTCGTGACCTTGATTGAGGCTTGGTCCAAACCCTTGCCTGTCCCCGTTTTTGTGGTTCAGCACATGCCGCCGCGCTTTACACAGCTCCTGGCCGATCGCCTGAGTGGACTGGGTTGCATGCCGGTGCAAGAGCCCTATGACGGGCAGCGGGCATTGCCCGGTCACATTTATCTGGCACCTGGCGGTTGGCACCTGGTGCTTGAGCGTCAGCCTGACGGTGTGCACATGCGGGTGCTGGATCTGCCTCCAGAAAATTCTTGCAAGCCGGCTGTGGACTTGTTGTTCCGTTCGGCAGCCCAGGTCTATGGGGCCAAACTGCTGGCAGTGGTCATGACCGGTATGGGCAATGACGGCCTGTCAGGCAGCCAGAGCATTGCCCAGGCGGGTGGAGAGGTTTGGGCGCAAGATCAGGCCAGCAGTGTGGTGTGGGGCATGCCGGGCGCAGTGGTTCAGGCGGGCCTGAGCAGTGCCGTGCTGCCTTTGTCGGAAATTCCTGTGGGCATTGCACGCCGTGTACAAGCCTGAACCACCTGTTTTCCCGGAAACCGTTCCTTTCCTGCTTTTGCTGGAGCAGCACCTCGGGCTTGCGCTGGGTGCTGAAAAACAGTACCTGGTGCAGTCCCGTCTCCAGCCGATCGCTCGGGCCGAGGGGCTGGAAGACTGGCGGGCCTTGTTGCGTGTGCTTCTGGCACAACCAGTGGCTGCATTGCACTGGGTTTGTTTTGAGGCAATGACCACCCAGGAGACGCGTTTTTTTCGGGACGATTTTTGTTTTGATACCTTGCGACGACAGGTGTTGCCCGAACTTGTGTCGCGCCGTCGCTTGCAGAGAAGTTTGCGGGTGTGGTCGGCTGGTACCTCTACGGGACAAGAGGCTTGCAGCCTGGCCATGCTCCTGCACGATGATTTCCCCGAGTTGCGTTCATGGTCGGTGCGCATCTGGGCTACCGACATTTGCCAGCAGACCTTGGAAAAAGCGCAGACAGGGGTGTACAGCGATCAGGAGTTGGTCAATGGCCTGACACCAGAACAAAAGACGCGTCACTTTCGTCGGCTTGCGGATGGTCAATGCCAACTGGCACCCGAATTGAGTCGATGGATCTCGGTGGCGCGACACAACCTGCTGGTGCCCGCGCCGGAACGCCATTTTGATCTCGTCTTGCTGCGCAATGTCTTGATTTATTTTGGCGCCGAGCAAAAACAAAAGGTGCTGCAGCATGTGCATGCCAGCATGGTGCCTTCAGGTGCTTGCCTGATCCTGGGGTCTTCGGAAACCATTTTCCAGTCCCCGGTCTTTATCCAGCAAAAAGCCGCACGCGGCAGTTATTTCATCACCCATGTCCCAAGCTGCTGAAACCGATTTGTCCTTGATGCGTGTTCTGGTGGTCGACGACAGTCGCACCTTGCGCAAGGTACTGGCACGTGAACTCAATCAGTTGGGCATTGTCGAAATTCTGGAAGCCGAAGATGGCCTTTCGGCGCTGGCAGTTCTGGAACAGCACAGTGTTGATCTGGTGTTACTGGACATGGAAATGCCAGAGCTGGATGGTTTGGGTGTGCTGGAGCGTCTCAAGTCTTCAGGTCGTTTGAGTGCGCTGCCTGTGATTGTGGTCTCCGGTGCCGAGGAATTGGACAAAACGGTTCGGTGCATTGAAATGGGGGCAGAGGATTACTTGCCCAAAACCTTCAACCCGGTTCTTTTCCGGGCACGGGTGCTCTCCAGTTATGAAAAGAAGCGCTTGCGTGATGCGCAGAAGTCTCATCTGGACCAGTTACAAGCCGAAAAGGAGCGGTTGCAACTGGAGCAGATGAAAACCGAACGACTGATGCTCAACATCCTTCCCAAGCCGATTGCCGATCAGCTCCGTGACCATGAGCAGACGATTTCCAGCGAATACCCTCAGGTCACCATTTTGTTCAGCGATCTGGTGGGTTTCACGCGCATGGCATCCGGTCTTTCTCCAGTGACTTTGGTGCGCCTGCTCAATGACCTGTTTACCCGTTTTGACAAGCGAGCCAAGGCGCTTGGCCTGGAGAAGATCAAAACCATTGGTGATGCTTACATGGCTGCGGCGGGTCTGCCTATCCCTCGTGCCGACCATGCGCAGACCATGGCAGCGATGGCGCTGGGCATGTTCGAGGATTTGCAGGCCTTCAATCAAACCCATGGATTGGCGATGCAAATGCGCATTGGTCTGAACACCGGCCCAGTGGTGGCAGGGGTGATCGGCTACACCAAATTTTCCTACGACCTGTGGGGCAACACCGTCAATGTGGCCAGCCGCATGGAGTCGACTTCGCAGGTCGGAAGAGTGCAGATCTCCCCCAGTACGCATGCGGCATTGGCCGGGCATTACCTGTGTGAGCCTTGCGGCACCGTAGAGTGCAAGGGTATTGGGCCGGTGCAAACACACTTTTTGCTCGAACCCGTTCATCACGGGGGCGCTCAGGTCTGAGTTGACAGTGTGCAGCTGACCCTGTGGAGGGACAGTCCGCTCAGCCTGATGAAACAAGCGATCGGGCCTTGCTTGTTTTCAAGATGCAATCTGTGATGTACTCGCCCGCATGATCCTGCCGCTTGGCAGGTGGCCACCGAGGACACCATGAACAAGAACATTGCCGACATTCTGGGACGCATCCAGCAGCTTGAAGAGGATCTCGAAGCCGAGTTGCAGCGCAGGCGGCATGCCTTGCAGGCCGACTTTGAGCACCGGCGTGTGCACTTTGAAGAGGCCGTACTGGCGCAGCAGCGGCGTTTCCGGATGGGCTTCTGGCGCTATGTGGCGAGTGCAGAGCTGCGCCACTTGGTGTGCATGCCTTTTATTTATGGTCTTATTGCACCCATGTTGTTGCTGGACTTGGCGCTGACGGTGTACCAGTGGGTGTGTTTTCCGTTGTTTCGCATTCAGAAGGTGCGCCGCAAGGAGTGCTGGGTGTACGACCGCGCGCACCTGGCCTACCTGAATGCGCTTGAAAAGATCAATTGCGCGTACTGCTCGTATGGCAATGGTTTGGCGGCCTATTTCACCGAGATCGCCAGCCGCACCGAACAGTACTGGTGCCCGATCAAGCACGCGCGCAGGCTGATGCACGCCCACAGCCGATACCCGCATTTTGTGGACTACGGCGATGCCGAGCACTACAAGAGCGAACTTGCGAAGCTGCGTGAGCAACTTCGCAAGGTGGAAGACTGAACCGGGTCAGGCCATGCCCTGGTGCCGCAGAAGGGCGTCCAGGTTGGGCTCGCGGCCACGGAAGGCCTTGAACGATTCAAGTGCTGGACGACGCCCACCGGCTTCCAGGATTTCATGGCGGTAGCGGCGCCCGGTCTCGATGCTGGGTGTGCCGTCTGGGCCTGCGCTTTCTTCAAAAGCGGCGTAGGCGTCGGCACTGAGCACTTCGGCCCATTTGTAGCTGTAGTAGCCCGCCGCATAGCCCCCCGAGAAGATGTGACTGAAGGTGTGTGCCATGCGGTTGAAATCGGGCGGCACGATGACGGCCACCTCGCGACGCACCTCGTCCATCAGCGGCAAAAAGTCGCGGCTGCCGTCGTGCTCGGCATGCAGGCGCATGTCAAACAACGCAAACTCGATCTGGCGCAACGTTTGCAGCCCGCTCTGGAAGTTCTTGGCAGCCAGCATCTTGTCGAACAGTGCGCGCGGCAGGGGCTCGCCCGTTTCCACGTGGGCCGTCATGTGGCGCAGCACCGGCCATTCCCAGCAGAAGTTTTCCATGAACTGGCTGGGCAGCTCCACCGCATCCCACTCCACACCGCTGATGCCAGAGACATCGCGCTCATTCACCTGCGTGAGCATGTGGTGCAGGCCATGGCCGAACTCGTGGAAGAGGGTGATCACGTCGTCGTGCGTGAGCAGCGGAGGTTTGCCATTCACGCCCTCGGCAAAGTTGCACACCAGGTGGGCCACCGGGGTTTGCAACTGGCCATTGTCCGGGCGCTTCCAACGGCCACGCACATCGTCCATCCAGGCACCGCCGCGTTTACCGGCTCGGGCGGGTGGGTCCAGGTAGAACTGCCCCACCAGTTGGTCGCCGCGTTCGATGCGGTAGAACTCGACTGCCGGGTGCCAGACGGGCGCTTCATCCTTGTGGATGCTGACTTCAAACAGGGTTTCAATGATCTGGAACAGCCCGGCCAGCACCTTCGGTGCCGTGAAGTACTGTTTGACCTCCTGTTCGCTGAAGCTGTAGCGGGCTTCTTTGAGCTTTTCGCTGAGGTACGGAATGTCCCAAGCCTTGAGCTCGCCACCCAGGCCCAGTTCTTTTTGCGCAAATTCGCGCAGATCGGACAGGTCTTTTTGGGCAAAAGGTTTGGCCTTGCCCGCCAGGTCGCGCAAGAACGCGATGACTTTTTCGGGCGATTCGGCCATCTTGGGCACCACCGACACTTGGGCAAAGTTGGCGTAGCCCAGCAGTCTGGCTTCTTCCTGGCGCAGCGCCAGGATCTCTTTCATCAAACCGGTGTTGTCGTACTTTGTGGCCTCGCCCTCGGCTTGGTCTGAGGCTCGGGTGGTGTAGGCACGGTAGAGCTTTTCGCGCAGGGCGCTGCTGCTGGCGAACTGCATGATCGGCAGGTAGGTCGGTATCTTCAGCGTCAGGCGGGCTTTGCCACTGTGGCCGTCCTTGTCGGCGGCGGCGCAGCAGGCGTCCACCACGTCCTGCGGCACACCGGCGAGTTCGGCCACATCCACATACAAAGCCCAGGTGTCGGTGGCGTCCAGCGTGTTCTCGCTGAATTTTTGCGACACCTCGGCCTGCCGCTCCTGGATGGCTGCGTAGCGCTCTTTGGCGGCGCCCTGCAGCTCGGCGCCGCCGAGCACGAAGTTGCGCAGGGCGTTGCTGCGGGCCTGTTGTTGCTCTGCGTTCAAGGTGGCAGGGTCGATGGCTTTGTATTTGGCGTAGAGCTGCTCGCTGCTGCCCAGGCGGGTCCAGAACTCGGTCACGCGAGGCAGGGCGGCGTTGTAGGCGGCCCGCAGTTCGGGCGTGTCGGCCACGCTGTTGAGGTGACTGACCGCACCCCAGGCGCGGCCCAGCCGTTCGGTGGCCACGTCCAGCACCTGGGCAATGTCTGTCCACTGGGCCGGGAAATCGGTGGCTGTCACCCGGTTCAAGGCGGCATCAGCGTCTTGCAGCAGCACGTCCATGGCTGGCGCGACATGGTCGGGTGCAATGCGGTCAAACAAAGGCAGACCGCTGGTATCGAGCAGAGGATTGTTCATGTCGGATCGGTGAGATGGCTGCTCAGGAGATGGAGGCGCGTTCAGCCGCTTCAAGGGTGTTGACCAGCAGCATGGTGATGGTCATAGGGCCTACGCCACCGGGCACGGGGGTGATGTAGCCTGCCACTTCCTTGACGCCCGCAAAGTCCACGTCGCCACACAGCTTGCCCTCGTCATTGCGGTTCATGCCCACATCCAGCACCACAGCGCCGGGCTTGACCATGTCGGCGGTCAGCACATTGCGCTTGCCCACAGCGGCCACGATCACATCGGCCTGCAAGGTCTGGGCTTTGAGGTCCTTGGTGCGCGAGTGGCAGACCGTCACGGTGGCATCCTTTTGCAGCAGCATCAGCGCCATGGGCTTGCCCACGATGTTGCTGCGGCCAATGACCACGGCGTGTTTGCCCTTGAGGTCGTAGCCGATGCTCTCGAGCATCTTCATGCAACCGTAGGGCGTGCAGGGCCAGAAACCGGGCATGCCGGTCATCAGGGCGCCCGCGCTGGCGATGTGAAAGCCATCGACGTCCTTGGCCGGGCTAATGGCTTCGATCACTTTCTGGGCGTCAATGTGTTCCGGCAGAGGGAGCTGGACAAGGATGCCGTGGATGGTCGGGTCATTGTTGAGGGCTTCGACACGGGCGAGCAAGGCGGCTTCGCTCATGTCTGCATCGTATTTTTCGAGCACGGAGTGCAGGCCGCTGTCCTCGCAGGCCTTGACCTTGTTGCGCACATAAACCTGGCTGGCTGGGTTGTCGCCCACCAGCACCACGGCCAGGCCGGGGGTAACACCCTTGGCCTTAAGGGTCTGGGCGCGGGTGGCCACTTCGGTGCGCAGTTGTTTGGACAAGGCATTGCCGTCAATGAGTTGGGCGGTCATAGGGGTCTCTAGGGTAAAGGTGGGTAATAAATGCAAAACGCCCGGCGGTTGCGGGCGTTTTGGGGGCAGGGTGTGGGTCAGGCCTTCACGGCATCCTTGCCCAGCGCAATCTTGAGCAGGTCGGCCACCGTGTTGGCACCCAGCTTTTCCATGATGTTGGCGCGGTGCGCTTCCACGGTCTTGATGCTGATGCCCAAGTCGTCGGCGATCTGCTTGTTCAGGCGTCCGGCGACGATGCGCTCGAGCACCTGCGACTCGCGGCCAGTCAGCTTGGAGAGCAGCGCATCGCGGCTGGCCGCTTGCTGGTATTCGGCAAAGGCGTCCCGGGCTTGTTCGAGCATGCGCTCGACCAGACCCAGCAGCTCTTCTTCCTTGAAAGGCTTCTGGATGAAATCCATCGCGCCTTTCTTCATGGTGTTCACGGCCATGGGCACGTCGCCGTGACCGGTGATGAAGACGATGGGCAGCGGCGATTTGCGCTCGATCAGGCGGTCCTGCAGCTCCAGGCCGGTCATGCCGCCCATGCGCACATCCACGATCAGGCAAGCCACCTCTCGGGGGTCAAAACGTGACAAAAAGGATTCAGCCGAGTCAAAACAACGAACCCGGTAATCTTTGCCTTCGAGCAGCCACTGCAAGGAATCGCGCACTGCTTCGTCGTCGTCCACGACGTAAACGGTGCCTTTTTTGGGGATCAAACTCATGAACTGGCCTCGGAGGGTTTTTCGGGGTGGGGGGCGGACTGGACGGGAATCCAGAACGAGAACCTGCAACCGACGATTTCCTCGGCATTGTAGAGGTTCTGCGCTTCGATCCTGCCTGCATGCGACTCGATGATGCTGCGGCACAAATTCAGGCCAATGCCCATGCCTTCGGCCTTGGTCGAGAAGAAGGCTTCGTACAGCCGACCCATGGTTTCAGGGGGCAGGCCGATGCCAGTGTCGGTGACGGCAAACTCAATCACATCCAGGCCCTCGACCTTGCGCGGCACCACGCGCAGCTCGACGTGGCGGCGGTCGCTGGGGCGGTTGGCATTGTCAATCGACTCGGCAGCGTTCTTCATCAGGTTGATCAGCACCTGCTCGATCAAGATCGGATCCACCATCAACTGGGGCAAGCGGGCCGCCACATAGTGCGACAGGCGCACATGGCGGCGGCGCAGTTCAATTTCGGCCAGTTCCACCGCTTCGTTGACGATGTGAAGCACTTCGGACGGTGCGCGGTTGGGTTCACTGCGCTTCACAAAGCTGCGGATGCGCTGGATGATCTGACCCGCGCGCTGTGCCTGGTGGGCGGTTTTGTCAAGCGCCCACAGCAGGTCGGCTTCTTTGATCTGCTGCGTCTTGATGCGTGAAATCATGCCATTGCAGTAGTTGCTGATGGCTGTGAGCGGTTGGTTGAGTTCATGCGCCACGCTGGACGCCATCTCGCCCATGGTGATCAGGCGGCTGGCACTTTGGGCGCGTTCATGCTGTTGCTCGGCCAACTCCTCGGCTCTGCGTCGGGGGGTGATGTCGGTGGCAATCACCATTTGCGCCAGGCGGCCATCGGCCCAGTTGATGTAGCGTGAACGCACCTCCAGCCATTTGTCCAAGGTCGGGACAAACACTTCAGCGTTTTCAGTGGGCGCCACCGTGAGCGGCTCGGTGGGCAGGCCGGCCAGCGCGTCCTCGTCCTCACCAGGACTGTCGGCCGCGGTGTAGGCCCCAGCCTGCTCCACCAACTGCAGGTGGCCTTCGGTGTCCAGACCGAACCACTGGCGGTAGAGCTTGTTGGCAAACAGCAGCTCTTTGCTGCCCAGTGGGGCCACCGACACCGACGCATCCAATGCTTCCAGCACGATGGTGAAACGCTCGTGCGAACTGGCCAGTTGCTCCCGGATGCGGTTGGGCTCGGTGATGTCGGTCATCGATGTCATCCATCCGGTGTGGCGACCTGAAGCGTCGATCAGTGGCGATACGTACATACGCGCCTCAAACAAAGTGCCGTTCTTGCGCCGCACCCGCACCTGAAATCCGCCTGGGCTTTGCATGCCCTTGAGCTCGTCTTCCAGGCGTTGTGCCAGGTGTTCGTGGTCTTGCTCGGGCCAATATGGAAATGGGGGCAGGGCGCCCACCAACTCGGCCTCGCTCCAGCCGGTCATTTCGCAAAAAGCGGCGTTGACGTAGGTGATGCGTCCCTTGAGGTCGAGCGCGCGCATGCCCGTGAGCATGGAGTTTTCCATGGCGCGGCGAAAGCCGGTTTCGGCGAGCAGGGCGGCCTGGGCCTGCTGGCGACGGCGGCTGTGGCGCCAGTTGGCCAGCAGCATCCAGGCTGTGAGCACGCTCAAAGCACTGGCCACCCAGAACTGGCCGTTGCCCACCATCACGGTCGAAGTTTTCCAGGCCTGTGCTCGCAGCAAAAGGCCATTACCTACAGGCGACACCGGGATGCGGTATTCGTTGTCGGCTGGGGTGTTCCAACCCATGAAGTGCGGCAGCACAGGCGTGCGCGCCTTGATGGTTTGACCTGCCAGTGTGGTGCCGTCGGCGTTCACCAATGAGACCGCGTACTTGGCCAGAATCTCGGTGGGGATACCGTAGCGCAACAGGTTTTCAAGTGGGTATTCGGCCATGAGCACACCGCTGAACTGCCCTTTGTCATTGGTCAAAGGGGTGTGCAGCTGGAGCATGGCCTGTGGGCTGTCTTTGTCCTGGCTTGACTCGATCACGCCGTAGATGGGCTGATTGAGGTCGCGTGCCAGGCTGTAGTGGGTTTCGGTCTCACCCAGGGGCAATGGACCTCCCGGATGCAAGGTCTGTGCTTGAAGCAGGTTGGAGACAGCATGCGTCGAAACGACCTGGCGGCGTTCATCCACCCAGGAAAGAGACTGGTACTCGGGGTATTGCAGCACCAGAGACTCGGCCCGGACGGAGAACTGGTCTTTCCGGATTTCCTTGCTGGAGATGTCACGCGCGATGCGCATGACCTGTTCCTGGCGCTCCAGCAGGCGCAGACGCAGGCGCTGCTGGGCATATTCCACATCGCGGCGCACGGCTTCCTGTTCACGTTCGATTTCTTCGCCGCGAAGGTACCAAAAGGCACTGGCAATGGCCGCCATGAACAGGATGACGGCGGCTACGGGCGTCAGGTTGGCAAAACGGTCTTGACGGGTGGGTGTTTGCCTTTGCCACCACCGTTTCCAGCTGGTGACCGGATTCGGGGGCGTCAGGGGTTGGATTTCACGGATGTTTTTCATCTGGACTTGAGTTTAGGGTATCCATTCGGCATAACTGTTATTCAAATATCGCAATATGAAATCACTACGCACCATTTGAAAATTAAAAGAAATTGTGCGAAACTCGCGCCATCATCAATTCAATAACATCAGGAGACCGAGCATGACCGCCGTCAATCCGACCCAGAAAGCCCAGGATCTGGACAGCCAGGAAACCCGTGAATGGATGGACGCGCTGTCCGCCGTCATCGAAAAGGAAGGTGGCGAGCGTGCCCACTTTCTGCTGGAACAGCTGCTCGAACACGCCCGTGAAAACAGCATCGACATGCCGTTTTCGGCCACCACCGGTTACGTCAACACCATCGAGACAAACCAGGAAGCCAGCTGCCCCGGCAACATCGAGATTGAAGAGCGCCTGCGCGCCTACATGCGCTGGAACGCCATGGCCATGGTGGTCAAGGCCAACCGCCACAACCCCGAAGACGGTGGCGACCTGGGGGGCCACATTGGTTCGTTCGCCTCGCTGGCCCACATGTTCGGCGCCGGCTTCAACCACTTCTGGCATGCCGAAAGCGAAAACCACGGCGGCGACTGCCTCTACATCCAGGGCCACGTGGCCCCTGGCGTGTACGCCCGCGCCTACCTCGAAGGCCGCCTGACCGAAGAGCAGCTGCTCAACTTCCGCCAGGAAGTCGACGGCAAGGGCCTGTCGAGCTACCCGCACCCCAAGCTGATGCCCGAGTTCTGGCAGTTCCCCACGGTGTCCATGGGTCTGGGCCCGCTGATGGCCATCTACCAGGCCCGCTTTCTCAAATACCTGCACGCCCGTGGCATTGCCAACACCGAAAACCGCAAGGTCTGGGTGTTCTGCGGCGACGGTGAGATGGACGAAGTCGAATCGCTGGGCGCGATCGGCCTGGCCGCCCGTGAAGGCCTGGACAACCTGATCTTCGTGATCAACTGCAACCTGCAGCGCCTGGACGGCCCGGTGCGCGGCAACGGCAAGATCATCCAGGAACTCGAAGGCGAATTCCGTGGCGCGGGCTGGAACGTCATCAAATGTCTGTGGGGCTCCAACTGGGACCCGCTGCTGGCCCGCGACAAGGACGGCGCCCTGCGCAAGATCATGATGGACACGCTGGATGGCGATTTCCAGGCCTTCAAGGCCAACGACGGTGCCTATGTGCGCAAGCATTTCTTCGGCCGCGACCCCAAGGCGCTCGAACTCGTCTCGCACATGAGCGACGACGACATCTGGAACCTGCGCCGTGGTGGCCACGACCCGCAAAAGGTGTATGCCGCCTACCACGAAGCCGTGAACCACAAGGGCCAGCCCACCGTGCTGCTGATGAAGACCGTCAAGGGCTTCGGCATGGGCAAGGCTGGTGAAGGCAAGAACACGGTTCACCAGACCAAAAAGCTGACGGACGACGACATCAAGTACATGCGCGACCGTTTCAACATCCCGATCCCGGACAGTGAATTGTCCAAGATCCCGTTCTACAAGCCGGCCGACGACACCCCCGAGATGCGTTACCTGCACGAGCGCCGCAAGGCCCTCGGTGGTTACCTGCCGCACCGCCGCACCAAGGCCGACGAAAACTTCACGATCCCGTCGCTGGAGGTGTTCAAGTCGGTCATGGAGCCGACCGCCGAAGGCCGTGAGATTTCGACCACGCAAGCCTATGTGCGCTTTTTGACGCAGCTGCTGCGCGATCAGGCGATTGGCCCGCGTGTGGTGCCGATCCTGGTGGACGAGGCCCGTACCTTTGGCATGGAAGGCCTGTTCCGCCAGATCGGCATCTACAACCCCCTGGGCCAGCAGTACACCCCGGTCGACAAGGACCAGGTCATGTACTACAAGGAAGACAAGGCCGGTCAGATCCTGCAGGAAGGCATCAACGAAGCCGGTGGCATGTCCAGCTGGATCGCGGCGGCCACCAGCTACAGCACATCCAACCGGATCATGATCCCGTTCTATGTGTACTACTCGATGTTCGGCTTCCAGCGCATTGGCGATCTGGCCTGGGCTGCGGGCGACATGCAGGCGCGTGGCTTCCTGCTGGGCGGCACCTCGGGCCGTACCACACTGAACGGCGAAGGCCTGCAGCACGAAGACGGCCACAGCCACATCATGGCCAACACCATTCCGAACTGCGTCTCGTATGACCCGACGTTCGCGCACGAAGTGGGCGTCATCCTGCACCACGGCCTCAAGCGCATGGTCGAAAAGCAGGACAACGTCTTCTACTACCTGACCCTGCTCAACGAAAACTACGCCATGCCGGGCCTGACCGCAGGCACGGAAGAGCAGATCATCAAAGGCATGTACCTGTGCAAGCCCGGTGCCGAAGGCAAAAACCGCGTGCAGCTGCTGGGGTCGGGCACCATCTTGCGCGAAAGCATCGCTGCCCAGGCCCTGCTGGCCACCGACTGGGGCATCCAGGCCGATGTGTGGAGCTGCCCGAGCTTCAATGAATTGACCCGCGATGGCCAGGACGCCGACCGCTTCAACCTGCTGCACCCGCTGGAAACGCCGCGTGTGCCTTTCGTGGCCCAGCAGCTGGGCCAGCACGCTGGTCCGGTGATCGCGTCGACGGACTACATGAAGGCCTATGCCGAGCAGATCCGTCCCTTCATGCCCAAGGGTCGCAACTACAAAGTGCTGGGCACCGATGGCTTTGGCCGTTCCGACTTCCGCAGCAAGCTGCGCGAACACTTCGAAGTCAACCGCCACTACATCGTGGTCGCCGCGCTCAAGGCGCTGAGCGAAGACGGCGTGGTGCCGGTGGCCAAGGTGGCTGAGGCCATCAAGAAGTACGGCATCAAAGTCGACAAGATCAACCCGCTGTACGCATAAAACTCCGGAGACACAACATGGCATTGGTAGAAGTACAAGTCCCGGACATCGGGGATTTCGACGAAGTGGCCGTCATCGAACTGCTGGTCAAACCCGGTGACGCCGTCAAGGCCGAGCAATCGCTCATCACGGTGGAATCCGACAAGGCTTCGATGGAAATCCCGTCGAGCCACGCGGGCGTGGTCAAAGAGCTCAAGGTCAAGCTGGGCGACAAGGTCAAGCAAGGCTCTGTGGTCTTGCTGATCGAAGCCGAAGGCGCTGGCGCTGCGGCCCCTGCGGCGGCCGCCCCGGCACCTGCAGCTGCCCCGGCTGCTGCCCCTGCGCCTGCTGCGGCACCTGCCGCAGCGCCCGCAGCCTCCGGCCCGGTCAATGTGCTCGTGCCCGACATCGGCGACTTCAAGGACGTCGCTGTGATCGAGGTCTTCGTCAAGCCTGGCGACACCATCAAGGTCGAGCAATCGCTGATCACCGTGGAGTCCGACAAGGCGTCGATGGAGATCCCGTCGTCTGCCGCTGGCGTGCTCAAAGAGCTCAAAGTCAAGGTGGGAGACACGGTCAACATCGGTGACCTGCTGGCGGTGCTGGAAGGTACGTCTGCCGCACCCGCCGCCGCACCTGCTGCTGCCGCACCCGTGGCCGCCGCGCCCGCTGCAGCTGCGCCCGCAGCGCCTGCCGCCGTGGCTGCCAGCGCTGCCCCTGCGCACAACCCCACGGCCACGCCCGCTGTGGGCCTGCCGCACGCATCGCCTTCGGTGCGCAAGTTCGCCCGCGAGCTGGGCGTGCCGCTGGATGAAATCAAGGGCTCTGGCCAGAAGGGCCGCATCACCTCCGAAGACATCCAGAAGTTCACCCAGTCCGTCATGAGCGGCGCCACACAGACCAAGGCCCAGGCGGCCAAAGCGCCTGCCGGTGGTGGTGGCTCCGAGCTGGGCCTGATCCCCTGGCCCAAGGTCGACTTTGCCAAGTTCGGCCCGGTCGAGCGCAAGGAAATGTCGCGCATCAAGAAGATCAGCGGTGCCAACCTGCTGCGCAATGCCGTCATGATCCCCGCCGTCACCAACCACGACGACGCCGACATCACCGACCTGGAAGCCTTCCGCGTCTCCACCAACAAGGAAAACGAGAAGAGCGGCGTCAAGGTCACCATGCTGGCTTTCCTGATCAAGGCCTGCGTGGCCGCACTCAAGAAGTTCCCCGAGTTCAACAGCTCGCTGGACGGCGACGCCCTCATTTACAAGCAGTACTGGCACATCGGCTTTGCCGCCGACACGCCCAACGGCCTGGTGGTGCCCGTCATCAAGGACGCCGACAAGAAGGGCGTGCTGCAGATCAGCCAGGAAATGGGTGAGCTGGCCAAGAAAGCCCGTGACGGCAAGCTCGGCCCCGCCGACATGTCCGGTGCGACCTTCACCATCTCCAGCCTGGGGGGCATTGGTGGCCGTTACTTCACGCCCATCATCAACGCCCCTGAAGTCGCCATCCTGGGCGTCTGCAAGAGCAATATGGAGCCGGTGTGGGACGGCAAGCAGTTCGTGCCGCGCCTGATGCTGCCCCTGTCGCTGACATGGGACCACCGCGTCATCGACGGCGCTGCGGCTGCCCGCTTCAACGCCTACCTGGGCCAGATCCTCAGCGACTTCCGTCGCGTCTTGCTGTAAGGAGCACGCGATGGCATTGGTAGATATCCAGGTCCCCGACATCGGTGACTTCGACGAAGTGGCGGTGATCGAGTTGCTGGTCAAAGCCGGCGACACGGTCAAGCCCGAACAAAGCCTGATCACGGTCGAATCCGACAAGGCCTCGATGGAAATCCCGTCGAGCCACGGCGGCGTGGTCAAGGAACTCAAGGTCAAGCTGGGCGACAAGGTCAAACA
>Ga0228702_1000140_pt1 | contig 62675 bp, 91 predicted proteins | sample McNCre217_Aug_MG_2_FD_178018 | JGI IMG/M metagenome (GOLD analysis project Ga0228702, IMG submission 178018) | Freshwater microbial communities from McNutts Creek, Athens, Georgia, United States - 20-17_Aug_MG | ecosystem: Environmental > Aquatic > Freshwater > Creek | place: USA: Georgia... | reverse complement strand
CAGTGTTGTAGTTTGCTATTGTGTTGGCAAAAAGGGATTGATACCCCACAGCGGCATTGTATGTGCCAGTAGTGTTTGTATAAAGACTTTGATACCCCACAGCAGTGTTGTTAGAGGCTGTGGTGTTAGATGCAAGAGCTGACATGCCAACAGCAGTATTGCTGGTTCCTGTCGAAGCTGCGGTCCCTTGCATCGCGTTCGAGCCAACCGCTGTGTTGTAATTTCCTGTCTGGTACTGGCCTGCGGCATATCCGAAGTAAGACACGTTGTTGGCGACAGTTCCAGCCTGCCCAGCGACATATCCGAATGCAGAGTTTCCTGAGCCTGTTGTGTTTGAAGTAAGGGCAGAGTAACCAACAACTGCATTGCTATTACCAGTAGTGTTTGCGAACAACGCATAGGCGCCCAGTGCCGCATTGAGCGAACCGCTTGACATTGAGTACGAGCTTGCGCCGCCAACAGAAGTGTTGTCGCGGCCGGTAATAGTTCCGCTGTAGCCAGAGCGGAATCCGATGTATGTACTGGACGAGTTTTCAGAGACGCTGGTGTACCCGTAGCCCGCCTGATAACCGAAGGCGGTTACGTGGCCTGTTGTGCTTGCGGAATAAGCGGCTTGGTGGCCAACTGCTGTGACAGTCGCTCCGTTGGCTGTGTATCCAGCGCTGTAACCGACAGCTACGTTTGCAGAGTATGTGGTGTTGGAGTAAAGGGCATATTCTCCAAGCGCAGTGTTGTAGTTGCCTGTGGTGTTCAACTGAACTGAGTTCTTACCAATGGCCGTATTCGATGTGCCAGTGGTGGTGTTCTTTAGCGCGGAACTGCCGAACGACGAGTTAACACCTGTGGTGTTTGAATACGATGCTTGGTAGCCGACAGCAGTACCTTCATTGGCTGTGGTGTTGGAGTAAAGGGCTTGATAGCCTTGCGCTGTGTTGTAGTTTCCTGTGGTGTTTAGCCCCAAAGAGTTGTCGCCAACAGCTATGTTTCGTGTACCAGTGGTGTTGCTATACAAAGCAAAACGACCAATAGCTGTAAGCAGATCACCAGTGGTATTTGTGTACCCAGCCTGATACCCAACAGCAGTGTTGTTAGAGGCTGTGGTGTTGGAGTAGAGAGCGTTAGAACCAAGCGCAGTGTTAGATGAGCCTGTTGTTGTTCCATTTCCTGCGTATGTACCAACAGCTACGTTGTCGATTCCAGTGGTCAGCACGGGAAATGACTGAGCGCCAACGGCAGTATTGCGGTAGCCAGTTGATTGCGTCTGCAATGAGTTTGTACCAACAGCCGTGTTCAGTGAATCAGTAGCCAACTTCAGAGCATTGATACCAATTGCGGTGTTTTGAGCTCCTGTTGAGTTTGTCGCCAAAGCACTAGCACCAACAGCAGTGTTGGTAGCCACAGCACCGGCGCCCTTGCCGACTGTCAAACCTTGGATGGTTGCGCCGCCTGTCAAGGTCGATGTGCCTGTAACAGTCAAGTTACCATTGACAGTCAGGTTGCCAATCGTGCCAGAGCCGATTTCGATGAAGTCAGAGCCGTTCCATGCCACGACAGCTGTTGCGCCGTTGGGAATGGTCAAACCTGTAGTTGGGCCTGCGCCGACCAACTTGACCGCATAGCCGCCAGTGGTGGCGTTGATGACAGTGTAAATCTTGGACTGTGCAGGAGCTGTGATTGTGCGCTGCGCGGTGCGTGCACCAGAGAACAGCAGAATTGCTTCACGTGCTTGATTGGCCGCGCCAGTGGTCGTTGAGAGCGTTACATCCCCATCTGTGCTGATGGTCGTGGTGCCTGCAACAGCTGAATCCAACAGCGAAGTGATGCTGTTGTTGACTGTGTCGCCCCAAGTACCTTGGAGTTCGCCTGTGACCGGGAGGGCCAGACCTAAGAGGGAGGTGTAAGCTGTCGTCATTTAAGTTCCTTACGTGGCAATATTTTGCCAGTTTGGGGTTTGCACATCGTCGACCTCGGACCATGCCAATGCCGTCGAATTTGCGATATTTTGCCAGTTGGGGCCCTGCGTGTCATCCACTTCCGTCCATCCGGCAGAAGTCGAGTTGGCAAGGCTTTGCCAATCAGGGGTTTGCGTGTCGTCGATTTCGTTCCAGAGGAACGCAGACACGATGATATCGGCTGCCTCGGCGGACTCATTGATCGAGACCACAAACGATGCATACAGAAGGAATTCCTCCTGCGCCGAAGCAGACTCGGACACCCTCACGTCGAAGACCTGCTGAGTAGCCATGGTATCAGACGCGGAGGAATTTTCAACCACTGAAGCACCAAAGATTGGGTTTGACGCAAAAGTCTCTGCCGCATTGATGGCCTCGTCCACTTGGACAAAATAGCCAAATGCTGCGTCCAGTAGATCAATACCGCTCGCGGCCTCTGTCACCAGCACCGCAAAGATTTGAGATGCCTGCGTCTCGTCCAGCGCCGATGATGCTTCTGCGACCAAAACTTCAAAAATTTGAGATGCCTGCATAGCATCTACCGCATCACCTGTTTCGGCCACGTAGACATTGAATTCGCTCGAAGCCACCAGCGTGCTGTCCAAGCCGCTGCTTGTCTCAGCCACCGAGACGTTGAATTCACTGCCTGCTACAACTTCAGAATCGACGCCCGAGGCAGCTTCGTTGACCGATGAATAGAAATCACTTCCTGCAACGACTTCTGTATCCGCGGCAGACGCTGTCTCAGAAACGGCTGTGACAAAGGTTTGGGCGGCTGAAATGGCATCCAATCCGGAGCCTGTTTCAGCGATGTCACATGCGAAAGTTTGAACGGTTGAGGTAGTGTCCAGCCCACTGGAAGCCTCCGCAATATTTGTGGCAAAGGTTTGGGCGGAAGCGACGCTATCTACGCCGCTGGCGGCCTCTGTGACAGCCGAGTTGTACGTGCTGCCCGCGGAGGTGTCGCTATCTACGGCCGAGGCGGTCTCTGAGGCACTCCGGTAGTAAACGGACATGCCCCATCCTGCTTCACCCCAAGTGCCGGAGCTCCAGCCGCCCTCGGCCATCTATCATGCTCCTGTGAGCTGATCTTCTTTGAACCAACGATGCTGAACTTCGCCCTCAGCGTCAGTCCACTCTAGAAGGTATGAAATTTCACCGGTCGTTTCGTCCATGCGCATGCGCTGGACGGGTCCCTCAGGGATCACGGCCTTGAGTTTTACTTGGTCACCAATTTTGAACGCCATGTGGTTCTCCTATCAGGTTGCAGTGAGGCTGAATGTGTAGGTCACATTCAACGTGTCGCCAGAGGCCACAGTACGGTCGCCGGGGGACTGGAAGTCCGAAGCAGAGAACAGGACACCGCTTGTGCCGCTCTTTGTGCTGTTGCTGATCAAGAATGCGCCACCAACGGTGGCAGTTGCGTTGATCAAGAAAGCGGCAGGAGAGCCTGAGTTGGTGGCCACTGAGGGGTTTGCTGTGGAGGGCGTGCCAAATGTGCAAGCAGGACGAGTGCTGTTGCTGTAAGGCACGATCTCTGTGAAGCCCGCATGCGAAGCAGCTGTGTCACCGGCAACAGGGTTGTTGGACGCTGCTGCGCCATACAAACCGATGTACCAAGTGGCGGAGTAGCTGCTACCAGTGAAATACTTGGCGTTCATGTCCTGCAAGCCCTGATTCACCACCAAGTTTGGCAGTTCATTGGACCATTTCAGGTTGCCGTCAGCATCGCGGCATTCGAGGGTGTACACGCCCTTGGCAGAGGCTGAATCGCTTGCGCCCAAGGTGGTTGTCAACGCGGCAGAAACTGCGTCGCTGGCTTTGGATTTGTCTGAAAACATAGTAGCTCCTTAGGCAATGCGCACCAGCGCAGTTTCCGGATTGTTGAAAGGAAATTGGATCGTGAAGTCTTGCGTCAGCGTTGTCTGATTGAGACCAAAATTCAGCACACCAATTGACTTGTTGCCCTTTGATGCATTGTAGATTAGCGCCCCACGAACAGTAAAGGTCGTGCCGTACCAAGTTGGGTTGACGAAGTTGCAGTAGCCCGTGCCGTTGGCACCGCCAACGCCTTCTGAGACCAACTGGATGCCGCCTGCAACGTAGCCCGCGCTCGTGACTTCGCCCACGGTGGTGTATTCCGTTGTCGTGGCGTCAAGAACTGCTGTGTCGTCGTACAGCGCAATGAAAATGTCGTCGGTGTCCAAGTTGTGGACACCAAGCAGCACTTGCTCTTTGAAACTGGTGGTGAGTCCTGCGACAAACATGTATTACCTCGCTGGAATCTTGATTTGGCCATCGCGGTATGCGTCACCGCGCTGTTTGCCTTCGCCCAAGTTCTGGAGCAATGCAAGCGCTTCTTTGTACTTGCCATCATAGATGGCCATCATGTCTTGCTCACCCTTCATAAAGGTGTAGGCTTCCACCAACGAGCCGTACAACAGCACGCTGTCAAAGTTGTCGCCCAGCCATGTGGTGTTGGCGGTGACAATCGATTCTGGGTAGTAATAGTAGTGCAGTTCAACCGAGTACGACTTGTCTGGTGTGGGGCCCACAATTAGCGACAGCTCTGTCTGCTGGTTGTAGACCGGGCCAAAGATGGCATAGTACTTGGGCAGGTCATAGAACGAGGCTGAGGGAAACACTTCCCGCATGAAGCTCACGTCCTTGTCCAGCATGTAGTGATAGTCGCCATTGTCATCAATGACGGACAGCTCGTACACCGACAAGAAGTCTGCTGGGGTGTTGAGATACTTGTTGTGCATCGTCAACGTGCCCGTCACGTTCTTGCGCAAGTTGGCCAACTGAACAGCGTTGTAGATGCGTTGCTCTGCCTGCTGAACAAACGTCTGCAACTCGACATCCGTGAACGTGTTCTCGGTGTAGTCCTGAATAGAGGCGATGAGTTGGGCGTAGTTCATGATATCTGCACCGTCACTTGGGCAAGCAGGCCAGTTGCTGCAAGCTGTTTTGAGGGAGGCATTGGCATCATACCAATGCTCGCGAAGGATGTGTCAGAAGTTTCACCCACGTACACGGTCAATGCCATCCGCTTTTCTGGGCGGGGCTGGTACAGCGCCTGCGGCTCTGTGATGTTGCGCTTGGGCTCAAGTTGAGGATGCTTTGGCTCGTAGCATTCTGGACAAACCTTGAAGCCCTTCCAGTCCTTGATGAGCGTCAAAAGCTTGTAGCGCTGTCCGCATTGATCGCACAGCGCTATCGCAAATTTGCCAGAAGCGTACCCTGCTCCCATGCTTACCTCGAGGTGTAAGTTGGGACCAAGAAGACACTTGCGGTGTCTCGGTCTTCAGTTGCTGCGCGGGCAAATTCTTCTTCGTACAGCGCCTTGAGCATCTGCATGCGATCAGGGGCCTTCTTGACCGACAAATGGAACGCCAGACCCGCTGTCAAAGCTGGGAGGAAGCGGAAAACAATGTCGGCCGTGTTGAGGTACGTGCCCGCATTTTCGATGCGGCGAATGGCGTAGTACACGAATGTCCACTCTTGGGTGGCATCCGGGGCGGGGTAAAAATACACCGTGGTGGGCACTGAACGCTGCACGTAGTACTGCGCGGGGCGCGACTGTGTGTTCTTGTTCGGGATATGCAGCCACTCTGCGCGGCTGATGCGGTCAATCGTGATGTCTTGCTGGGTGGGCAAGCCAGAATTCGTGCGAATGACCCCAGAGAGCGCGTTGACCGTGTCTGAAGGCAGGTTGTATTCGTACACGCCCGCCGTCAGCACCTGCTGTCGCTGCTCAATCGTCCACAAGTTCAACCCGCGGTTCGCCCATTCGGCAAACATCAGGTTGAGCGAGCGCAACGCCGTCTTCATGTCGTAGCCGTCCCTGACTTCAATGCCGCAGCGTTCATACGCCTCGGCAATCATGTCATCGAACTGCAGGTCGAAGTCGGCTACGCCTGAAGTGGTCATGGCTTAGTAGATGCGTGCAACACGTGAGCGAGCAGCGCCCACACCGCGAACCTGAACTGTGTCACCGGGTACGGTAGTTTTCACAGGAGTGCTCAATGTGCGACCTTGGGATTGACCCATGCCAGACACCATGCCGCCGCCTGCAAAACCCTTTTTGGCAACGCCTTCGCCTTTTTTGGCCAAGCCGCCTTTTGCGTAACAATTTTTCATAGCGTCACCGCCTTTCCTGAATTTTTGGCCTTTGCTGGCCTCGCTAAACTCTTTGGCAACCTTGGAAGGAATGCCCACTTTCTTGGCGAATGCAGGGTTGTGCGCCGCTGCGTCCATCAAACGCTTTTGCTTTGCTGACTTAGCTGGCATGTCGAGCCTCCATTAGCCTGTCCAGTTTGGTATCGAGTCGCTCTAAACGGTCCAATACACGGTTGATGTCGGTATGCACTTCGCTCTTGGTGACGTACTCTTTTGCTATCTCTTCACGAGTGCGATTGAGCAGGACTTGGAGGCGCTTGACCTCTTCGTCCATGACCTCAAGTTGCTTATCCTTTGTGCGCACACCCCAGCCAACAAGGGCTAGGATGATTGACAAGGCGGCGTTCCATACCCACATTTCCATGTCAATACATCTTGCACTGTTTGTTGCGAGCTTGGCCTACGCCGCGAGGAGCCACCGAGCCACTTGGGGCTTGGTAGTTCTTGCGTGGGGTCTGCTTAGGGCCACCTTTGCTCATATCTTGCTTCTGTGCATGAGGTTGCACTTCGCCTTGATATTGGTCATCTGCCATTTTTGCTGCACGTCCCATGATGGACTCCTTAACCGTAGAAGAACGTAACGGAGGTCACGTTCGTGAGAGTGAGATAGGGGTCTGCTTCGAAGCGGACACCGTCACCGGGGATCAATGCGTACATGCAGCCAGTGCCTGTCGTGTTGGCCGGTGTGTCAAACTTCAGCAACTCAGCGCCAGAGGAACCGCCGTTTTTAAACGAAACGGAGCCCACGGATGCGCCGGGAACGAAGTAGACTGCTTTGATGCGAGCACGGGGCTGACCAACACTGGTCGCGCCAGTGCTGGTCATCGTTTTCGCTTTTACGTCGTACTGAAAGCCACTCATGGTGGGCTCCTATTAAGCGACTGTGCCGCCGTTGGTGCTCAACACGACCCAAGCCGCGCCAGTGAACATCAAGTCAACAGATTGGCCGACGTTGGCCAAAGTCACGGTAGTGAAACCGGAAGCTGTAGCAGGAGTCACAACGATGCTGCCGCCGTCTGCAACGTGAACGATTGTTTTGCGCAAACCTGCTTGGCCTGCAGTACCGTTGGCCAAAGTCACAACTTGACCTGCACCTGTGGAGGTACAGAAAGTCACACCAGTGGTCAGGTTAGCTGCGCCAGCGCCAGACAAGTTCTGAACGCTGTTTTGTACGCGACCAGTCAAAAGACCAGTGACGTTGCCCGTCACGTTACCAGTGACGTTGCCGGTCACGTTACCGGTGATGTTGCCAGTGAAATTACCGATGAAGCCGTTTGCGGATGCTACTGGGCCGTTAAAACTTGTGCGTGCCATTTCTGTGTTCCTCACATGCGAGTTGGGGTGCGTCTGTCTGCATGTCGTCAGCCGGGACTGTCAGAGCACCGGAAATTCCCGGAATGGTTTGAATATACACCATCCACAGAAAAAGAAAAGGGGCCCGAAGGCCCCTTTTGTAGGTTTCCGATGCTTACGCGCCGGGAGAACCGTAGATACCACGTGGGTCAGACCAGCCGAAGCTGTAACGCTCACGGGCCTTGTAACGGACGTTACCAGTGTCAAAGTCGCCTTCGAAAGCAGTCTTGATTGGCGAACGCTCGAACATCTTCAGGCCGTTAGGCGCATCAGTGATCAAGAACCAAGCGTTGGTGTCTGTCAAGAAGTGGTTGACAGCGTAGCCTTCTGGGACCAAGCCCATAGACTTGATGGCGTTCACATCGTTATCGGCAGTGCCGGTACGCAATGTGGACTTCATCAAACGCTCTGCAGTGAACTGCAGTTCCTTAGGAACGATCATCTTACGCACGGTCAAAGCCACGCGCAAGCCACGTTCGTCAGTGAACGCTGCCACGTCGATGATGCCTTGCTCGAGAGAAGTCTCGTTCAAGTCAGCAGGGACAGCAGGAGTGTTGCTGAAGTTGGGGCCCAAGGCTGTTGGGTGAGCGTCAGAGCACAAAGCCACGCCGTCGCCGCCTGCATAAGCACCGCCAGTGAAGGCGTTGTTCAACACAGAAGCGCCTTTGACCTGCTTGGTGTTTGCCATCGAACGAGCCAAAGCTTTGGTGTAACGGCCAGACAGACGGTCGTAGAGGTTGTCCTCAACGGCTTCTTCGGTCAGGGCAAACGCCATGGCGATGGTTTCGTGGGTGTAGCGAGCAGTGAACGATTCGATTGCGTTGTCATATTGCAAGCCAGCGCCTTCAGTTTTCACTGGGGCAGAGCCGAAGCCTGTCAACATAACTTCTTCTTCGAATGCACGGTCAGAAGTCTCGATTGCGAAGATTTCTTCGTGCTCGTTTTCGTAGCGCTTGTACTCCAAGCCGAACAAAGCGTTCAGGCCGGGTTCCAGCTCTTTAACAAGTTGTGAACGTGTAATAGCCATGATTATGCTCCGTCAGATGCAACACCGACGCTACCGTACTGGTGTTGGTTGAGTTTCACAACTACAACAGCGTAGTTGCCAAATGCATTCTCAGGATTGGTGCTGATGCCCACAATCTTGAATGTCAATGCGGCGGTTTTGGCGATAGAAGCAGAGCTCAAAGAGCCGTTCGACACACCAGAAGTTGTGCTACCAGTGGTGGAAGCGGTTGGATCAGCGTTCTTGCCGATGTTTGCTGCAACGACAGAGCCGTCAGCTTGCACCAAGAACAATTGGCTGGGGTCATCCAACACTTCGCAAATGATCAAGCCGTCATTGGTCGTAATGCTACCGGGGTAGTAGTTCTTCCAAGTGGGTTTGTTTGCACGAGTTGGGTCGTTGTACTGGCAGCCGTTGAAGACGCCTGTTGGGGCGGCATGTGTAGCTGGATCGTACTTGATGATGTAACCGTCATACACGACGACTAAGTCGCCTTGATAGATGGCTCCGGCCTGACCGTTGGCAATTTGGTAGCCGTACTGCTTTTGAGCGCCAGTGGCTGACAAGTTACCGACAGGGCGCAGACCAAAAGGCGTATTTGTGTTTGCCATTTGTTTAGCTCCTACGAGTTTGGGTTATCAACCTTGCGGTTGACGGAAAGTTGTGCGCGAACTTCTTTCGGGTGATTGAATTCGCATTGAAGAGTGAGCGTTCTCACGCATCATCTCGTTGTCCACTGCCGTCAACTGATCCTGCGCTTTGCGGCGGAAGTACTCTGCGCGCTCTTGTAGCGTTTCCTTGGGGATTCTTGCAAGCAAGAGTCCACCAACGGCTACTACGCCAGCATGCTTTCCTTCTTCCAATGTAGGGAGCATTGACTGATATTCATCAGGCAACTCTTCCAAACGCACGAGTTCATAACCTTCGCGCAACTTGGAATACACGTTCTGCTTGTCTTGATGGCCGTTGACTTCTGCACGAATCCAACGGTGCTCGTAACCTTCAGGCGCGGGTGGTGCGTCAAGACGTGAGGGTGGTGCCCATGGCTTGCGACGCTCATCTTTGGCACGAGTGGTCGTGCTGCGGGTTGCGCGGTCGATAGTGATTTCTTTGCCCATGTTCTTACTCCTTTACGTACTTGGCATATTCCTCGAGAGGAACACCCAGTTTTTTTGCAATAGCAACCTGACTCGGCGATAACCGGACAGTTCGGCGCGCACTATTTATTCCCGAACTACGGGTGGCAGGTGCAACAGCAGGCGCGGAACGCTGTTGTCTGGAAGATTGGTTAGATGATTGCTCATCCGCGAAGTGCTTCGGAAATTCATCACGAAGTCTTCGGTCCAATTCAGTATAGTACTCTTCTGAGTCGGGTTCAATACCCTCTTCCTCAATAAGTGACTGATGGATGCCCCAAGCACCGTACGTCAGCATACGGTTTTGGCCATACCAAGTGTTCTTGGATGCCCATGCCTCAGCCTTGGGGCTAGGACGTGGAGCTTGTGGCTGTGCTGGTTGTTGGGCTTGCTGCTGGGCAGGGCGTTGCTGTTGTGCAATCTGCTCTTGCTCTTGGTTTTGCAACCAGCCCGCAACTTGTCGTTGTTCCTGTACCAAAGCGGACAAGCGTTCTTGTGCTTCGATTTCGGTTTGTACATCACCCTCTTCGCGAGCCTTGGTGATGATGCCACGCAGGGCGGTTTGCTGCGTATCCAAACGTGCTTTGGCTTCGGTCAGGCGACTGTAGTCGGTCTGCACGAGGCGCTGTTGCAGCGTTTGGGTTTGCGTCTGCAAGCCCTTGGCATACTCGATTGCCGCTTGTTCTCGGCGCTCGGCTTCGCGCATGCGCGCGGTCAACTTGGAGATGCGTTTTTGCACCGCGTCGTTGACCGTCTCGAGCTCACTGCGAGTGTCGTTTTGTTGTTGTTCAGCTGGCGCTGTTTCAACGGCAGGAGCGGACTGGCCGCCCTTTTCGTCGACAGCGTCATTCTGGACTGAAACATCGGTGGCCTTTTCATCGGCACCGAGGTCAAATTCCAGCTGATCGTCGTTCATTAAATTTGTTGCCATTGCTCACCTCACATATGCAGAATGTCTTCTGGGTCTTTTATGGTGGCCAAGATTTCATCATCGTTCAAGATGCGAATCTCGCCTCCGTCGATGGCCATGCGCGCACCCGCGTAGCGGCCAAAGATGATCCAATCACCTTCCTTGCACCAAGGGCCCGAAGGGAATTTTTCCTTGTCTTGGTACGCGAGGTCCCCCACCGCCAGAACGTACGCGCACGTGGTCGTCAGTTGTTGGCGTTCGAGGGTTTGATCGGATAGTTCAATACCGCCCTTGGTCTTGCGAGCACCACGGTACGGCAACACAATCACGCGCCAGCCAGTGGCTTTGGGCAAATGTGCTTTCAGGTCAGACACCTGCTGTTGATGCTCTTCGCGAGCCTCTTCAGTGGCAATGGCATCGGCTCGGGCCTTCTCTGCGGCAGCAAGCTCCGCAGCGGCCTGTTCCTCCGCCCACTTTTTCTCCAATGGGGTCAGTTCAGTCATGGTTGGTCCTCTTGTAAGTCGGGGTTATTGCGAAGAAGGTTATTGATTCCTTCTCTCACAAATCGGTACCCCTCAAGACGGCCCATCAGGAACTTGTACTGCTCCATGTCCCGCACTTTTCCAGCCACAACGATCTCTTGCGTCTCGCGCTCAAGGTCTCGTATGGTTTTGTGCAGTTTTTCAACAAACTCAAGCATGGATAACTCCAATGAAGCAGACAGATAGGCCCCTGTCCGAGGGATGTGTGCACATTATGCACAAAAAGTTACGCAATTTTTACTTTTTTGAACGCATCTTTTCGATATACGTACTTAATGTCCTGCTGTGGGCTCGCCGGCTTTGTTCGCTTGGGTGAACCGGTCAGCATTTTGCTGGGCGACTTGCTGCGCGTTTTGGATGGCTTGGTGCGTGAGCTGGTTGGCATGTTGTACCCCTTGTTGGTCGATGCGACGATGTTCGATGCCGTGCTGGCCAAAAGCCTTCTCGCGCTCTAGGGCGAGCTTGGCAGATGTCTCGGCTTGGTTGGTCTGTTCGGTCTGCTGCTCGAGCTGGAGCTTTTGCTGCTCCAAGCCCACGCGCTCCTGATCGATCTTGCTCTTGGCCTGATCGCGCTGCGCGTTCTGGTCGAGTTCTTGCTTCTTGAGGCCCACCAATGGGTCTTCTTGGCTGCCCTGCATGTCGGATTGCATCTTCTTGGCCTCTTGGTAGTACTCGGCCGTTTTGACTGCGATCATGGCCTCGCGCTGCAGTGCAGAGACCATGCCTTGTGGGTCCGCGCCGTACTGGCGGAACAATTCGGCTTCGACTTCCTCTTCGGCCTTGAGCTTGATGTGCTCGAACACGTGCTTTTGCAGATTGACCGCGACGTTTGGCATGCTGGCCACCAATGGGGACATGCCCATCATCAAGTGGGCCATGATGTGCGAATCGTGCTGCTGGCCGGCAAACGCCTTGAGCGCCACACCGTCCAAGACTTGTGCGTTCTCGCTTGCAGGGTCCTTTGGCTTGTCCACGTTGGAGCCATTGAGCAGATCGTCGATATCGCGCACGCCGATGGCCTCGTACATGCGGCGGTATGCCTCATACATGTTGTGCATCTGCGGTGCGCTTTGAGCGAGCTGCAGCTGAGTCTGCGCCATGGTGATGCGCTGGGCCACAGAGAAGATGTTGGGGTCAGAGACAGGCAGGACATCGACGCGGTTGTCGAAATCACGCTTCTTGATCCAACGGCTCTCGCCGGGCACGTCGTATGGGTACTCGTCTGGCAAAAACTCGCCAAAACCTTTGGCCAGTAAGCTGAATTCCAGCTTCTGGCTGTAGTGCATGCGCTTGTGGATGGACGACATGACCGCGCTGCCCTTTTCAAGCAATGCGATGGTCGTGCCCACGGCTGCATTTTGGTTGCTGTCGCCGACTTGCATGTCGGTGATGCTGGCCAAGCGGCGTCCAGAGTCCACGCAAGAGCCCAACAGCGCCATGAGGGTCTGGCTTGGCTCTTTGTAGGGTAGCGGTAGGATGGATGCCTGCAAATCAGCACCGCCCACGTCAATGTCACGCCATTCGCCGGGGCTCAGAGGCACATCGTCGTTCATGATGCGCGCGCCCTTGGCCTTGAAGCCTGCTGGCAGGTTGGAGAGCGTGCCCGAGTCAATCAATTGCTGCAAAGCAGCTGTCGAAGTCTTTGTCAGGCCGCCGATGAGGTGCAAGAAGCCCAAACCGTACGCGCCGGGACCCTGAACGAGCAAATAGTGGATGTAGTACTGCTTGCGGGCGTACTTTTCGTCGCCTTCTTTCCAGTTGCGGCGCACACCGACCACGTCACCCGTGGTTTCGTCCAATGTGACGATGTAGGGCAGCGCAATACCGGTCTCTTGGCCTTCTTTGTCCTTGTGCTCGAAGCCTTGGAGGTCCAAATCGACTTGGAACTCGAGCAAAGACATCTCTTCTTCGGTCGAGTTGGGCTGCACGCCCACCGTGCGGTCGACTTCCTTCTTGATGATGCTTTGGCCGGCCTCGCCTGAGGTGGTGGGCATCGCGTTGTCGAGGTACTGACCGCGCACGACTGCTTTTTGGTAGTCGTTGGTGGTCATGAACACGCGGTGCGTGATCCGCGCGCACTCGCTCATCACTGACGAGCCGTTGTACGGGATGTACAGGTTGTCTGGGAGTACCAGTTGGCTCACCATGCGCTGCTTGTTCTCGTCAAAATAGATTTTCTTGAACGCAGAGCCGCCGTAACCGACGTAGAACAGCATCTGATCAAAGTCAGGCGTGTACTCTTCCATCACCGTGGTGATTTGGTAGTTCATGAAGTTGCGCACGCGCTCTGCTTGCGCCAACTTTTCGCGTGTTTCCTTGCCCAAGACCTGTGTGCGCACAGGACCCTCGGCCGGCATCAATTCTTTGAGTGCAGTGGACTGGAATTGAACGATGGATTCGGTCAGCAGTGGGTGTGACACGCCGCATGCACCCTTGAACGGCTTGGTGCGCTCTTCAAACGTGAAGCCAAGAAGCTTCAAGCCCTTGCCGTACTGCTCTTCCCACTCTTTGCGCGACGCTTCGTCCGCTTCAAACAGGGAGCGCAGGTCCGAGGACAGCGTAGCGAGGACACCGGGGTCCAAAACCTCTGCCAAGTTGCTATCAAACCCAACTTTTTCGTCTTCTTCCTCGCCGATGTTGACGGTCGCGCCGCCTTCGTCATCGATTTCGATTTCGACATCGGGCGCTGCGGCCTCTTTGTCAAACTCAATCAGCGCTTCGCCTGCTGGCAAGTCATCGGAGTTGATGTTGCGTTCAATAGCCATGTGTATTCCTTACTGTCCGGGCAAGCTGTTCTTCAAATTAATGAGAGAAGGCGTGAGAAATTTATCGAATTCCGTGATTCTGACGGGTTTGATTTGTTTGATCAAGAACTCTTTGACCAGCTGATCATAGTCGGTCGGGGCAGTGTTGCCGGTTGCGCGTCCATTGCCCTTGATTTGTGTCACAACAGGGGCGTTCTCCGAATCCATGCGCACCTCAATGGTGTTCACTGGGCGGTTGTTGTTGTCGCGCAAAGTGTACACCTGATATTTGCCCTCGTTGAACAGCTTGTTCTTCTCTGGGCCGTACATTCCGCCGGGTGCGTAGCCACCAACAGAGTGGCCGAGGTACGCGCCTTCCGGAACAGTGGACTCATCCTTCTCAATCCGCTTCCAAGCAAAGCCGGGGTGGCTGGAATCTTCGCCAAACTGCATGATTGGCTTGCTCACACCCTCTTCAAACACTGAATTTGGCACTCGTTTTCCGTTTCGGATGTCGCGCTCCAAGTCTGCACGAGCAAAAAGCTTCATGTTGTACTTGGCCGAGTTCTTGACCACGTCATCAAAGCGCATTTTTTCGATCTGCTTGGGGTCCAAGGTCTTCAAATACTTGTTGATGTTGTCCGGAGACAGGACGTCGGACAGAATTCCGCGCGGTGCAATGTCGTAAATAGGCTCGCCTGACTCAATCGCCTGCCGTAAATGCTGCGGAACGACCTCTTCGTTGGGTGTTCTTTGCTGGTGCAGGTACGACTGGTGCAGTTGCTTGAACCGATCACCGGGAGAATTGACCAAACTTTCAACGTCGTCAGCCTTTGGCCCTGTGATGTGCACACTGGGATTGATGCGGTTAGGCGGCAAGTTGGTCTGACCCATGATCTTGTCGATCATCTGCTCATTCATCAAGCGTTCCTTGACCCGTGCTTCATCAGACAAGATATTTGTCCACCGTGCGTCGGCCGCGCCCTTGTCAAAAGACACGCCCTTGATGCCGGTCAGCTCGTCGTAAGCCTTGGTCAGGGCGGGAATGACGTTTGGATACTTGGGAAAGAAGCGTTCTTCGCCTGTTTCTGGATTGACGCGGGTCTTGCCCATCAGGGCCGCATCGAGGCGGTCTTCTGGGAAGTGCTCTTCCACGCGGGAACCTTTGATGTCCTTGCGCAAAATTGCGTTGAAGATCGGATCGTCCGCGGTGCCCATCTGGCGGGTCAAGTAGTTCTTGGCCTTGCCTTCCCAGAATTTGGTGATCGCGTCCTTGAGTTCCGGTCCAACTTCCGACAGGCCGGAAGTCTGACCATTGTAGACCATCTCATCCATCTTGGACATCATCTTGTCGCCGTACACAGTGCCGGTGAATGATGTGCCGCCACCCACGGGGCGCACGGCCATGCCAACAGGCATTCCTTTGGTTGCTTTGGCAAACCCGGGCGACATAATCTCGCCCAAAGACTCCATGCCCGCACTCTCTGGACGCAGTGGTGTTTCACGTGGAACAGAGGCGCGAATCTCTTCGCTGGTGGGCGCGTAGGTCTTCTCGCTGACCTTGACGCCACCGGGACCAAACGACCAGTTGATGCCCTTGCGTGCCAGCGCTTCCAAATCGCCGATTGATCCGGGGACCACGGACAAAGCTCCGCGGGCCAAGGACTCCGCATTACTGAGCGCGCCGCGACCAACATCTGTGCCCACATCCTTCAGCGCTTGCAAAGCTCCGCGGGCCGTGATTGGCTGTGCAAGAGTTGTGCGTGTGTCTTCGGTGATTCCGCCAGTGGGAATCTCGCCGTACTCGGGGCTGCCGTCCGCGCGCTTGCGCACAGGCTTGCCTGTCCAAGCTTGGCCTTGCGTTTGGCTGGTGCGGTGCTGCTCGGCCATCTGCTGGACCAAGTCTTCCAAATCTTTTTGGCTCTTGGACCGGCGGGCCAGTTCAATACCGATCTGGTTGTTGTGCAAATCCTGCTCGTAATCAACAGGCATTTGGCTGATGCCGAGCTTTGAGCCAATGTAGCGGAAGGGAGAGGTGGTGATCTCATGCGCCTTGCCCATCATCTCCGCGGCTGTTGGGCCGTACTTGCGGGCCAAAGTGCCGGCCGCCAACATGTGACGGGCCGCGTCGCGCTGGTCGTACTGACCTTGCTGGCCGGGATACATGTCCTGCGCGGTGAGTTCGGAATAGGTGGAGACCTGCGGGAGCCACGGTTCCTTGACCTCGCCTACTTCCCCGCCATCAGCAAAATGGGAGTTGATGCTCAGATTGAACCGATCAGGATCGGTGAACGCATCGATGCCCATCTGGCGGCCCTTGAGTGCAGCGTTGGCAGCATCGGCTTTGGCTTGGTACTGCTCTTGCGTGATTTCAGGAGCCTTGGGGGCAGCCATGCTGAAATCTTGGATGGCCGTGGGGGCTGTTGCAGCAAAAGCCGTGGTCCGCGGACCGGCGTTATAGGTCGCCGCATCAGCGTTGTACTTGTCCACCGCAGCGATGTAGGGCTCGTAGGTCTCAGTCTTCCACTTGTTCAAAGCATCGTTGTAGGCTTGAGCCTGCGGAGTGTACGCATCCCACTGATCCTTGATGGCCTGCAACTCATCGCGCGCCGTGCCCGACATCACCGCACGCGGAACAAAGGGGATACCACCAGAAGCCAAGTGCACAGGAGCGGGGCCCCCGAACTGAGCAAGAGTTTCATCGTGACGCGCAATCGCATCGTCAAGTAGCTGGTTGAGTTGTTCGTTGGCCATGGTCCGCGGTCCTAGGTGGGAGTTGCAGACATTTTATGGCCCAAATCAGTAATACTCAACAGGGGCGTTCGTGACCTCTGGCTCGTCCCACTCGTCATCCTTGAGCGAGATAAACCCGCCTTGGCGGAACCGGTTCCAAGCCATGACCGCGGTGTCCACTTGGTCATCGTTCGATCCGTTGGGAAACGCCGCGCACTCCTCCACCATCTCATCGGCCCACTCCTGATCCTCCGGATACCAGACCATGCCGGACTCCAGAATTGGTGCAACAGAGTTGGCGCGGCTGATCTTGTCTTGCCCCGTGCGCCGCCCGCCGGGCGAGTACATGGTGACAGGGATTCCGAGTTTTCGGAGTTCTTGCTGCAGCGGCGTGCCAGTAGCTTTGGCCTCGATCAAGACGTTGTCGGGTTTCCAATACTGGTACTCGTCCCGTGCGACGCGTTTGAGCTCTGGGAAATCCCAGCGACCTTTGCGCACGTTCAACAAGATGAGGTTCGGACCCGAATCCGCGTCAGGATAGAACACGCCCCAAGTGCTGATCACGGAAAAGTCAGCCGTTTCCTTCTTGGAGTAGGCCGTGTCCATGCACTGCAGGATGTACTCGCAGGATGGTGGCTCCGAATACTGCCACTTGCGCCACCATTCGCGCTTCAGGATCGCGCCCTCAGCGTTGGTCGGCTGTTGTTGCCACTGGGCGTTCCATTTTGGCAGGCCGATGGAGAACTTGACCTTCTCCAATTCGTCGATCTTCCAGTACCCCGGCCAAAGGGGCTTGCCAGAGGGCAGGATCGCAGGAAATTCCAAGACCTCCCACTGGTCCGCCTTGAGGTTTTTCTGCATCTTGATCAAGCGGCCGGCAGGATCGTCTGTTTTCCAGCGGGTGTTGATCAGGATGATTGCGCCGCCCGGTTGCAAACGCTGACGAGGGCCGGATTCGTACCAGTCCCACGTGCTTTCCATCGCGGTTTCAGAGTTGGCATCCTGTTCGTCCAAGATGTCGTCCAAAATGATGATGTCGCCGCCGCGCCCGGTCATCGCGCCGCCCTTACCGATGAAGAAGGCTTCCCCGCCTTGGGCCGTGTTCCACCGTCCGGCGGCCTTGGAGTCGGCAGACAGGAGCATGTTTGGAAAGAGCTCTTTGTACTTTTCGTCGTCCACGAGGTTTCGGATCATCCGGCCGAAGCGTTGAGCGAGCTCCGCGGTGTGCGAACCGACGATCAGCTTGGATTGAGGCAGGCGGCCCATCAAGTAGGCGGGGAACAAGTAGCTCCCGAGCTGGGATTTACCGTGCCGGGGCGGCATGGCAATGATCAGGCGTTTGCAGTCGCCGCTGATGACGCGGTCGAACTTGTCCGCGATGATCCGATGGTGCTCACCGACCAGCATTTCAGGCCAAACGTATTGGCAAAAGTCGATGAATTTGGTTGTTGCGCGCTCGTGCGTTTCAAGGAGCTTGAGCCGTAGCTCGAGGCGCAGTCGTTCTTCTTCAATGTCAGCAGGTGCGTATGCCATGGCAGACCCTCAGGTTCTGGAATTTTTATATATTACCCCACCCTAGCCTTTTTCTAAACAAGGGGGTGGGTTCGCTATTTTACTGATAAGTATTTATGGACAAATCCTATGTCAGAAACATGGGCGGAGGCTGGCCCGCGCGGACCGGGGCCGTTTATGGCCCTCCCCCCTTCGGGCGTCGGGGTCCGCGGTGCGTGGTGCGGCCGCTGGGCCCATGCCCCGTGGACCGCTGGGCGTGGGCGTGGTGGCTGGGCGCGCGGTGCGTGGTGCATGCGTCGGGGATCGTGGGCCGTGGCTGGGGTGGCGTGGCCAGCGGTGCGGGGTACTGGGTGCGGTGGCCGTGGCCGGTGCCCCGTGGGCCGCTGCGCAGGGGTCCAGCTGGGCGGACCGGGGGCCGTGGCCGGCGGGTCGGGGCCCGTGGCCCACGTTTCAGGCGTCGACCGTGCGGGGCCCGTGGGCCTAGTTTACGGGCTGCAGTTTACCGGTTGATCTGTCCCCAATTATTCAGCGTTTCCCCCGTGGCCGTGCGGTTGATCTGTCCCCAATTACCGCAGGTTAACCGCGGACGCAAAAAAGCCCGCATTGTGCGGGCTGGGTGGCCGGTATCGGCTGGGTTATTCGTGCCACGCTCTGCAGGCGCGTCGGCTTAGGTAATAGTCCGCGGACGGGTCGGCCGTGCGGTATTCCTGCAGCATTGCACGGGCTTCGCGCATTGTCGGGAATTCGTCCACGGTTTCCAGCTGGGCGCGGTCGCGTCGTTGTATGTAGATCATGCTGCGGCCCTTTCTTTTTTGTCCTGATCGTCGGCGGTGGACTGCACGGCCTGCAGTCGTTCAACAATGGCCGCGGCTATCGCGTCCGACTTCTCTGGGTTTATCTCTTCGGGGCCACTGTGAAAGTGGCGGCCGACAATCTGCCAATCGTCGCCGATCAAATAGGTGCCATTGTCGCCATTGTCGCAGTCCAGCTGCGTGCAGGTGCCGACGCCGACAGATAAACCGTCGGGGAAAAATGCACCAATGACGGCCACCAATCGGGCGAATGAATAGGACGGGTCCGCAGCTGGGCTGCGATATTCCAGCAGGCGCGCGGCTTTTAAAAAGCCTTCAACGCTGGCGCGTCCGCCATTCCAATGCAAATAAACGCCCACGGCCGCTGGGTTGAATGTCTGGCCAATTGTGATAACTGCACGATTTCCCATTTCTCTATCCTTTCTAATCGTCGCGACGTTGCGACGGGGTGAATATTATCACGCCGACAAAGCCGGTCCAATTGTATTTTTCAATCGGTCGGGTGCAGGCGATAGCCACGCGGGCTGGGTGGCCGTGGTAATGCGTCGCGCGCAGTATGGGCAAACGCCTGCCCATTGGGCCGGCAATTCCTGCACCATGCCGACCGCGCGGGTATTGTGGACGGGACAAAGCCCGTCGGCGGTGTAGTGGCTGGCCGTCATACGTGGCGGACAATCACATGATCAGCGACCCAGCTGGGCGACGCCTGCAGGCGGTCGACAATGGCCGCATGAAATTGGGCCGCGGCTTTTTCGGCCTGCAATGCGTGGAAACCGTCCACCGCTGCCACGTGATACTCTGCGGCCGCGATACCTTCGGCCAATGCGTCGGCGGTCCCGTAATAACCGTGGCACGCGTCGACGGTGTCGCCTTCGGCGTCCTGCACGCGGTAAAAATAAACGTCGCCGGCCACGAATTGATCCAGCGCGGCCACTTCGGCCCGCAGGCATTCCAGTGCGGCCGCGCGTACCTTCGCGGTGCATACTTTCCCGCCCCATTCCTGCACCGCGCGCGCCTTCGTGGTGTAGATAATGCCGACCTGCCCGCTATCCCATGGGCAGCCGAAGCCCGAAGTATTCAGGCGAATGCCTGAATGATCCAGCATATAAACGGGCAGCCAGATATTTTGGGGATCTTTGCACAATGCGTCGATCTGGGCCACCGGTGCAGCACGGTCGCCGACGTTATACCGGACGCGGTCGCCAATCACAATCGTGCCGACGTTGTCCCATTCGCGGGGACTTTCCGCGCATTCATCCTGCAGGACTTCAACGCGGAAACCGTGACGCATTTCTTTTGATTCGTAAACGTGGGCCATTTCTCTATCCTTTCTAAACGTCGCGACGTTGCGACGGGTTGAATATTATCACAGAGACAATGCCGGTCCAATTGTATTTTTCAATCGGTCCAGCCGGGTCGATTAGCTGATACTGATCTGCAGATTGTTGCGGAATGCGTCGCGAATGGCTTCACAAAGCCCTTCACCCTGCAGGCGGTCGTTCAGGTTTTCATCCAGCCATTCATTCACGGCCGTGCTCACGTGGGCCTGCAGATTTTCGTCGGCCCATTCCTGCACCAATTCCGCGACTTTTTCCTGCAGTCCGTCCGCGTGGGCTTCAATGGCCTGCTCTACCTGCTGGGCGACGATATCGTGCACCAATGGGGTAAGGGTTACCGCCTGCGGGGCAGGGGTGGCCGGTGCCTGCTTTTCCTGCTGGGCAATGAAAGTATTCAGGACCACGTGCAGGGCGGTATAAACGGCCGCGCTATCGTTTGACCCTGCGGCCACTTCGGCCGCGTATTCCAGTGCGTCGTCCAGATTGTCGCGGGTTGCAAAAAAACCGTTTTTGTATGCGTTGAAGTCGATCATGTCTCTATCCTTTCTAGGCGTCGCAAAATCGCGACGTGGTGAATATTATCACGGAAATAATACCGGGCCAATTGATTTTTTAAATCGATACTTCGTGGCCGATATCGCCGGCCACGTGGTGGCGCAGCATGGACCCAGCGGGCAGGGACTTCGCGAATGCGCGCAGGGCCTGCGCGTCGTTTGGTGTCGCGGCTTTGCGGGTGTTATGCCATTGGATGGCCGTCGGCCCGCTGGCCGCATAGCATCCACCCGACCCGGTCCCGACCTTTTTGGCCCCGCTACCGTGGGCAACAAAAACCACCACGTCTTTGCGGTCCGCGCGTGCACACAATGGCGAACCGTTACCGCATTGGGCGCAGGTGAAATTGTCGGCCAATTCAGCTGGGCAGCGGTGAAACCTTACCCCGTTGATCGTCTGCGGCCATTGGGTGCCACTGGGTGCGGCCAATACCGCTGGGCGACCTAGTCGCACCACTGCGTCGACCGCTTCGTGCACGTTATCGCAGGACGCGTTGATCACGGTCTGACCCTTTTTTGCTTTGGGCAGCAGGGCAGCAGAGAAGTGCGAATAAGTCCACGCGATACCGCGACGGGGCACTGCGTCCAGCAAAGCGGCCAGATATTCCGCGTCCACCTGCGTGGTGCCGGTTTCCGACTTAGGGTGCAGCGCGCAGGACTTCGGGCACGTGGCATAAGTTTCATGGGTGCCACTGCGGTAAGTCACTGCAATGGGGCCGGTCTTTTTATTGGCGGTAACGGGTACGGTTTTCAGCATGTCTCTATCCTTTCTAGGCGTCGCGGGTTTGCGACTGGGTGGAATATTATCACGGAAATAATGCCGGTCCAATTGATTTTTTCAATGGCGCAGGCGCGACCGATAGCCCCGTCACGTGATGTGGTGCAGGATCGTGGCCATCACGATCATGAACACCACGCGCCACAATTGTGGCTTTAGCGGCTTTGCTGGTTCGCGTTTTAACGGGGTCCGAAGTCGCACCGCGGCCATGCGGTTGCGTCGGGTCTTCATGGCATCAATATGGCCTTCAACGCGGGCACGCTCAGGCCAGTGATGGCCGACAGCTCTCGCAGGGTAAGGTTTGGGTGCGCGTCATAGTATTCGCAAATTTGAGCGGGTGTCATTTCTCTATCCTTTCTAAATTGGGTGTCCATCATATCGCAGGACAATGGCCGGCCCGGTTGATTTTTTCTATGCCTTTTCGGTATTCGATAGCCACCCGTATAGGTCCGCCCATGGCATGCCATGCGACGGCCACACTGCCAATGCTGGATGGCGCAGGCCATGCGCGGCCACGTCCATGGCGTCGCTGCCCCGGTATAGGTGAATCTTCGCCGGTTTCAAAGTGGTGCCCCCTTCCTGCAGGACCAAAATAAAGCACGGCCGGCCCTTCGCTGCGTGCCGGGTCAAAAATGCGATCTGGTGCGGCCGAAGTGAAACCTTCAAGCCGCTGGAAACGACTTTCAGCTCCATCATGACAAACCGGTCGCCCACGCCGACCAACATGTCAGGAATTCCCAGATTGACGCGGTTTTCAATGCGCTCAATTGCCACGTCGAACCGTATCAGGGCATCACGCACCCGCGCGGAAAATCTGGCCTCAGGTTTCATCGTCGGGCCCCAAATCATTGTCCCGTTCAAATATATCGGGCGGAGGCTCTGCCACTCCAGCGTCAAAAGCCGGGTCTTTTTCGCGTTCGAGACTGTCAATTATTTGTCCTGTGCTGGCGTCAATCAAGGCGCTGGGTGGTGGTCCGCCGTAGAGCTTTTTCAATTCGTCGAGCTTTTTCTGGACCTCTTCCTTGCTCATGCTGTCGATTGTGCCCGTGCGAATTTCCTTGCGGTCCACGTAAATGCTGCCCAAGGCTTGGCCGCGTCGATACTCTGCCTGCACGGCTGCCGCGTACGCACCATTTTCCAAAGCTTTGTCGCGGATGATCTGCAGGTCGCGCATGTGGCGCTCGTAGCTGGTGTTGTACTTCGAATTCAACTCTGCGCGGTATGCCTGAATCGCGGCCACCACGTGCGGGTTCAATTCTGGGTTTGTCAGCTTCCACGCCATGACGGAGGCGGAGCTGGGTTTGTACCCTGCCCTGATGGCCGCCTCTTTCATGGTGACGCGCCCGTCCCCGCTTACCAGCTCGGTGATGAACTTCCATTCCTTGGCGTTGACCGTGCGGGGCTGTTTTCGCAGCGGGGCCACTTCGGTGGCCATGCGGGACGCTGCTTTGTCGCGCAGTGCAGGCGGTACGTTGTAAACGTCCTTTTTTCCCATTACAAGGTTCTCCACAGGCGGAAACCATTCGACACCGTGCGCAGGGAAAACCGCCATGGTGGTGTCTGGATGCGGGCGAACCGCAAAGCGGCCACGCGGGCGCTGTCTGCGGGCGCGCGCTCGGTGAACAGGATGCTGTCCCCCACTTCCATGTCATTGAATGGGTATCGGGTGCGGCTGTCGGGATATTCAATCCCGCGATCTACTTTGTACATTTTGTAACTCTCGGAAACTTTTCTGTACGTGAGTGTAAAGGCGGAATTCTTTTCGTGCAATCACCTTGTGCGGACGGTGCGCCACCCTTGGTCGACCTTGTAGATTTGAAAATGTCGATCAGGATGCGACTTGGTGTAGCTGATGGCGGACACGCGGACGCTGTCGGCCACTTCCTTGATGGTCACCAAAAAAGTCTCCCCGATCTGCATGGTGCCAAAGGGGTATTTGAATCGGCCGTTATTCTGCGGCATCAGGATGTCGTGCGGGATTGTCATGTGGTTCCTTCAAAGTTGTTGCGCGGCCCTATAGACCCAAAAAGGGTAAGAGGTAGTTTTTGAATTTTCAAAAGTGACTCACGGAGCCCCCCTGAAAAATGCCTGTTTTTTAATCAAAATACACCTCTCACACTGCCCTACAGTTCACTTTTCATGCCGTAATGGATCATTCCCCTCTCAAATTTCGTCCATTACACTGAAATGTCCATTTTACAAGATACTTGAAAAATAAAACACTTTTTTTTCAGCCAGAGGCTCTATAGGATTCGAAAATTCGCGAAAAAGCCCCGATCCACGGTCCAAAATACCCCCTCTTTTAAGGGTAAACCCTAACCCACTCCTCAAGGCCCTCGGTCCGCGGTCCACGCACACTTCCTCATTACTTTTCCAACCTGTCCACAGACTTATCCACAATTACCCACTTATCAACAGCCCTTTTCCCTCCACCATGTATAAGGGTAAACCCCTACCAAATAGTTCAACAAAGAACTAAAAAAGTGTTTGCAAGAACATAATCGTATGCTATAGTAACCCCGTGATTTCCCAAAAACCCTAGAAAGGATAGAGCGATGAGCCCTGATATTGATGAGAGCACCTTGGTCCGTGACACGTTGAATGCGTCGCGGATGTTGTTGAACATCTTGCACGAGAACTTTGAAAACCCTGTCGATGCCTATGTCGCGTTGATTTTGACGACTGCGTCTTTGAGCCATGGCATGGGGATTGATTTGGAGCACACCTTGGCTGGTGTCGCCTCTGCCTATAACGATTTGGCCACCAAGCGTGGTAAGAAGGAGCCTTTGCAATGATTGACCGTACCTATTTCAAATTTCTGGCGCATGCCGGCGACATCCCTGCTTCGTTGTCCGTGGACCGTGTTTCGGTCGCCTTGTTGGATGAAATCAGCCTCTGTGATGCTGAACCGTTGTCCGTGACTGAAGCCATGACGTTGTCCTTCATTGCCTCGCCTGCCACGATCCACCGCAAGTTGGACGAATTGTTGGAGAAGGGCTTGATTGAGCACAAGTATGAAGACGAGAACCGTCGAACCAAGTATTTGGTCCCGTCGGCCAAGGCTTTGGATCACTATGCCCGTTTGGGGGCAGCGGTGAAGGCGGCTGCGCGATGAGCTGGCCGTTCCCGCCCTTCCCCAATCCTTTGGACCGCGGCAACAGCGTCCCGAAGTTCAATCCTGCCAACCATGAGGACTCACCCCTGTAGTATCATAGGGCCAGTACCACAAGGAGGACATATGCCAATTATCAAAGCTGCTTCAGGAAAAGAAATTCTGGTTGATGAGGACACATTCGAGTGGGCTCATCGCATGAGCTGGAATATTTCCCCTAGAGGCTATGCAAGAACATGGGTTCGCGTAGCAGTTGGGGTCAGGAAATATGTACCGATGCACAGAATGGTTTTGCAAGCGAAAGACAACGAGATAGTTGACCACATCAACCGAAACAAGCTGGACAACCGGAAAGCAAACCTGCGTGTTGTGACTCCTTTTTTGAATGCGCTCAATCAAGCGAGCAGGGGCACAAGCAAATACAAGGGCGTGGGAAAGCACAAGGACAAGTGGCAGGTTTATGTGGGCGGAAAGTATGTAGGCCTGTTTAAGGACGAAGTGCTGGCCGCAAAAGCATATGACCACGAAGCGGAAAAAACCTATGGCGATGATGCCGTTACAAACAAAAAGTTGAACTTACTATGAAGCCCTCTTCCAAGCGCAACAGGCGCATCAAAAACAGCCACAAGGCCCACCAAAAGCAGGTGGTGCCATACGACACAGGCAAAGTGAAGATTGGCCTGTTGTACACCCCGCCAATGCCCGCCATGGACGCGGATGCCGAGAAGATTCAGGCCAACCTGATGGGATGGCCCTTGAGCCTCGAACGTCGCATCTCGGACTGGATCAATCAAAGCCCGTGGTCCTTGATCGGTGCTGTGGGCGTGGTGTTGATTTTGATTTCTTTCATGAAAGGTTGTGCCCGATGACTGAAACCACCGCCGATGTTTTGAACAACGCCTTTTTGTTGGCCGCGTTTTGTTTTTGGGTTTGGGCAATAACCCGCTAAGGAGTAAATGATGAGCAAAATCCCCGAACACAGCGACTTGGTTCGCTTTGACTATGAGTGCGACGAGTTGAATGGCGTGGAGCTGGCCTGCTTCTTTGAATACGAAGAGGAAGAGCTGGGCTCTGTGGAGCCGATGTCTGGCTTGAAGCTGGAGCCCGACTACCCCGAAGCGTGGAACTTGCAGTACGTCCACTTGCCCGATGGCCTAGACATTTTTGGCATCTTGCATGAATCGATCCTGCAGGACATACAAGAGCGCGCCGTGAATTATTTTGAGACCCAAAAGGGAGAAATCTGATGGATTACCGAAGCTGGGGCGAAACAAAAAACTGCCACGGGTGTCGCTACTGGTCAGAAATGATCGCGCAATCGGGAGAGAGTGGAATGCAGGCCCTGTGCCTCGGTCCGCGGTCCCCAAACCGTGCCAAGTACACCACAAAAACAAAAACCTGTGACCAGTGGGAAGAAGGTTCATTGGGCGCAATTGACTCACCCGAAGGAGACCCATATGCCGTGCTATGACCATAGAAATTCCCCTGACTACGTCCGCGCTGAAACCGAAGCCAAGACGGAGAAGGAGCGCGCGCAGCTGGCCCGCTGGCTGTGCTCGGTCCTCGGTTCGTTAGAACACATCCAACAAGCCCCCTTGAAGCTCACCGACCCAGAGCTGCAGGAATGGTGGGACACACACAAAGCATGGGACAACGCACGCAAACAAGCAAAGGAACAGACAAATGACTAAGCCAACCAAAGAAGACCTCGACAAATTTCAACTGGAAGCCACACTGGTTGCAGCCGACATGGCCAAGGCCATGTTCAATGCCAGCAAAGACAAGCGGGTGTGCATGGTGGCTGCGGTGCGCGTAGCTGCGGGATGCGCGGCTATGGGAGGAATGGACTTGCACCGTGCCATCCACATGTTCATGTCGTTTTACAAGGACGCTGATCAGAAGTTTGAGGGGGTGGAGAAATGAAGATCATCACCACCACTTTGTACCAATGCGAAAAGTGCTTGAAGCCCCACAGCACAGAGCAGGCTGCGCATGAATGCGAGGCTTTGCCAATCAAGTACGACAGGGGCGTGAAGGTCGGCGACGAGGTCCTGATCACCGCCGGTGATGGCCGTGGTCATCGGGCCAAGGTCACTGATGTGCGCGTCACGCAACCCGGCTGGGGCCCACGGATGTACGACCACAGCGTTTACTTGAACGCCGACGTGATTGACAGCTGGGGCTCGCGCCAGCTTTCCTTTGACTCTTACGAGGTGCTGCCATGAACATCTCCCGACATGACTACAAGATCGTGGTCCGTGATCCGGTGCGCATCAGCAATGGCATGGTGGCCACGAACGATGCGTTCATTGAACTGGACGCGCAGAACATGCGAAGCGACTTCTTGAAGTTCTTTCAGCACTACTACGAGCGCGGAATGATCCGCGTGAAGGTGGCCCGCATCAAACCTACAGGAGCAACAGCATGAAATACTTTGTAGCCCTGCTCACACTGCTGTCCATGGTGGCGTGTGGCAAGAAAGAAGCATCAATTGACGACCGCATGCGCAGCGTGGAAACCCAAGCAAGGTACAAGTGCATCGAAGGCGCGCTGTACGAGCGCATGGCTGGTGACATCTGGGTGTCGAAGCATACGAAATGCGTGGTGTCGCCATGAGTATCAGAATCCTATTGAATGTCATCCCTTGTGTGCTGGCGCTCCTAAGCTTCCTCATTTCTCTGTGGGATCACGACCTCTCAAGGGCAGGTGCTTGGGGTTCTGCCACGCTGGGCTGGGCATGCTCGTTGATGGCCGTTATGAGGGAGGAATCATGACGAAGAAGCTCAAGCCTTTCAGCATTGCAGGTGTGCTTGACTACTGCCCTGAATGTGGCGCGACAGGCGACTATGAGTTGCTGGCAAAGAAAGCACAGGGGGTCATCGCTGCGTGGGAAGCATGCAGCCGATACCCAGATACAGGCACGGACCGCGCTCGATTGGATAGCACCATCGAACAAATGCGTGAAGTTATTGGAAAGATGAAATCATGACTTGGGCCCTTGTCTACATGCTGTGCACACCCACCTGCTTTGTTGAGTACGTGGTGGAGTACAAATCACGGGCCGCATGCGTGGCGGACTCGAAAGACTTCCGGCGCAACTCGCCCTACAGCACCAAGTGCGTGCCAATTTCAAAGGACTGACATGACCTGCAAGCACAACTGGCATTTTGTTGATGGCCTGACCAAACGCATTCGCTGCACCAAGTGCGCGGCGATGCAGTTCACCTACAACAAGGAAGAGATGGACAAGCTCACGGTCCACGGTCAAGGGTACTCCGTCTCCAATTCAAACTTAGGCCCCTCTAGCTTTATCTTCATGGACGGTGGCACGAGGGAAGTGATGCGCATTTCCAAGGATGGCATCACCACCAACCCTGAATTCCCTGTCGACGAAGGGGCGAAGTATGTCATCAAAGCTTTGGACACCTACTTGAAGCAGCTGGTGCAAAAAGAGTACGAGCGCGGCGTGATTGATGGCCGACAAATCCAAGTTCAAAAAGAAGTTGAACGACGCATGAAAGGGGTCAACCATGGGTGACATGGCCGAAGTCTGGGAAGGCTATGCCGAGCGCAGCAAAGTCAAGCGGGCCAAAAACCGTGAACAGAGCGAGCGGATCCTGACGCAGTTCAAGGTCCCACACTCTGTCCACAACCACGGTGCGCACATCATCATTGAATGCGCAGGCCAGATGATTGATTTCTGGCCCGGTACTGGCAAGTGGATCATCCGTGGCGGCCCTGATGGCAAACGTGGCGTGATGAATCTCGTGACGTTTTACCAACGAGAGACAAAGGAAAAATCATGAAATCCGCAAAAGAAATACTGACCTGCATCACACCGTTCATCGTCTCGGGCCTGATGACGTACCCATTCATGGCCATCGTCGGTGCGAGCTTTGACCCATTCATGTGGGAGCGCCAAGACCGGATGTTTTACTTCATCATCTCTGCCACCTTCGGCTGGATGATGCTGTTGCGCGTGCAGTACGTCACAAAGGAGCAGATATGAGCCGTGAAGCAGGAAAGGGTAGCCGTCAGCGCCCGACCAACTACCAGACATTCGCAGAACAAATGGATATTATTTTTGGAAAGAAGAAAAATGACAGTAATGAATGCATTCCATCCGGACTACGTGAAGACACACATGCCACACGTGCTGGCGTCGCTGAAAGCGGAAGCGATACAGGTACAGAACGGCAAGATCAACGGGGCTAAGTCCAAAGCAAACCGTGAGGCCACAGGGTCCAAGACGGTAAACACAATCAACGTGTTCCCAAAGACCAAAGCAGCCAAGAAAATAAATCTGGACCGCACACCGTACTTCACATACAGCAAGGCAGGAAGCAAATGACACACGCACAAAGAGCCGAGTTTGAAAAACTCGCACTACCACTGATCGAGTGGCTCAACAAAAATGGCAATCCTCATATGACGATTGTGATTGATCAGACCAGCGCTGAGGTACTGAGCGGAGAGCTCTCTATCTACACCGAAGCTTTCTTGAAGGACTAAGCATGAACAACATGATGAGCACCAGCCCCTACAACCGCGTGGCGGCCAAAGGCGAAGGCATGATTGCTGACCCAGACGAATTTGAGTTTGTCTGCAACTGCAAGAAGTGCCAAGACAAGTATCGCAACTGGAAAGCCATGTTCGATGAGCAACAAGCCCAGCTGCGTGAGCGCAGTGAAATTCGTAGAAACCTAGAAGCACGTCAACAGGAGGATTGAGATGATCAACGGACACAAGGTAGTACCCGCCGAGCAGGTGGGCGAGAACAACAGCAACGATTTGAAGATCAGCATGGAGCAGTGCGGATGCCTCATTGAGGTGACCATTCCTGTTGGCACGCTGCCTGATGCATTGCAGCTCAAGGAGTACATGCAAAACACCGCGGTGGACATGTATGCCCGCCTGCGTTTCATGGTGGCCAAAGTCGAGCACGCCTCGAAGGTGGGGCACTGAGATGCCCGCCCCTACGCATGATCAGCTTAAAGCGCTGATTCAACAAGAGACCGACATGTTCGAAGCGTTGGTCCAAGCATCGAATGATGCCTACATCGTCCATCGCGCATGGCGCGAGCTGGTGATTGAGAACCAACGACTCAAGGAGGAAATTTATGGTTGGCAACGTCTTGCTGATGGTGTTGGTAATGCTCTGCGGCCTGTTGATACTGGGCTTACTGGCGGCACTGTGGTTACATATTGATTCAAGGAGAGAGTGATGGATTGGACAGGAATTATTGGCATTACATGCTTTATCGCGTGGCTCACGCACATCTTTGGTTGCTTCGGCGCGGGCCTTTGGGGCTTCCTTGTTGCCGGCGCGATCTTCTTCCCCATCGGTATCTTGCACGGGTTCTACTTATGGTTCCATTGACCGAAGTATCCCTTGGCAAAGAGAAGTGGAAAGAGTGGGGCGTTTTCTACTGGGTGTGCGAGTCTGAGGATGGCGAGGTGGTTGACTCCATCGAGCGCGGTCATCGGGACTTGTTCACCGTCTACAGCAACAACAAGCAATACACGTCGCTGAAGGCCGCACAGGCCGGAAGTGTCAAGTATCGCTTGACAGCTCTGAAGAAATTCCACGAAGACCTTTTGATGAAAAAACAGGAGACCAAAGATGACGCAGGAAAAATCCCCAGAGGACGAGGCGTTCGAGGCAGTGGAAAGAAGCCAACAGGCTTCTACGGCGACGACACTTATTTCCCAGAGTGAGATCATCCAACAGCTCATGCGACCGTTTGAGGAAGCCGTGTTGGAGATGAGCCAAGACGCTTTGCTCTATGGCACAGGAATGATGAAGGTTTCTATGAACAACCAAGGCAAGATCGAGGCGGAGACCATCCGCTACCGCGATGCGTTTCCAAAGGAATACACCATCCATGACATCATGCCTGTCAGCCGAAACGAAACCCTTGAAGAGGTGGCCAAGGAATTCGACAGGATGCCTTTTGGAGATACCGCAGCAAGTTTTGCTGCTTTTGTGAGAGGAATGAAAAAATGAGTATCAAAAAATGCCCTGCCACTGGCATGGCCTGCACTGAACAGTGCAATGAATGGGATTCCTGCCGTGCTTTGCGCGAAGGCAGCCCTCAGGATCGCCGTATCACGGTTGATCCGTGGGCCTCGGCCCCTCGTAAGGACTACGTGTACACCATCATGTGGCGCTACAGCGACAACAGTGCCTCTGGGGTACTGAATGTGGCTTTCCGCAAGAAGGAGGACGCGGAAGACATGCTGAACCTGCTGGATGAGCACAGTGATTCAAAGCACTTTACGCTTTGCCAATCGGTACTCAAGTGGTGATAGAAAAAAACCATGACGAGGTTCTCCTCGTTATGGTATCGTCAAGATTCTTAGAAAGGATAGATATGACATTGATACAACTTCTTTTAACCGGTGTGTGCGCAGCCGCGGGCCTCGGTGCTTTGTTGGTGGGTAACTGCCTTGAAGCTTTGCTCATCTGGATGGTGCCTATTGGGTACTTCGCTGTGACCAAGTGGCGTACCTCACGCAAGCAGCGTAACGAAGAGTTCTTGAAGCGCAAGGCAGAGTCCGATGCGTTTTGGGAAAAGGAACGTGAGCTGCGAGCCGCGCACAACAAAGCGCACTTGGACGCACGTGATCGTGAAGATGCTCGTCGCAATCAATACCGCCAGTATCAACAGCAGCAGATGGACATGATGCACCAGAATGCTATGCAGCAAGCTGCAGCGCAGCGTCAGGCAGCTATGCAGTCACAAGCCAATCCCTTTGGCTACATGGACCCACGCCAGACCTACGGCAGCGACTTGGCAGACAACATCGTCAATCTGTGGGCAGTGCAAAGCATGTTGAACCAGCCAACTGGTGTGCATGCGTCGACGATCTCGCCAAGTGGTCCACCCATCACTGATGCACCGACATCTTCGCGAGTGGATGCACCAGCGCCAGCGTCGTCGTACTTCAACGACAGCAGTTCTTCATCGTCGAGCTACAGCTCTGACACATCGTCTGATTCATTTGGAGGGTCCGACACATCATCGGACAGTTTTTGATGCGCCACTTCCTTGTACTTTTGATCTGGGCGTTGGGTATGTATGTCCTTTGGCAGACCATACGCATCCGAGATCGCAACCAATTCAGGGCTTTCCTGAAAGGTCATGGAGAAAAAATCTTCTTGATCATCGCAGCACTGCTCATCCTCTTGGTGGCGCAGTTCTACCTTAACTCAACCAAACTCTTGTGAGACACAAAATGAAAAAATTACTTTTGATCCTGACTGCAATGTTCTTGACCGCCTGCTCGCAAATCGACACAGGCAACATCGGTGTGGAATCCACACTAGGTCAAGTTAAACACGAGACCATGCCACCCGGTGTGTATTTCACTTTGTTCAAGCGCGTGACCGAGGTCTCCGCAAAGGAGCTCCGCTTGTCGTTCGACGATATGAAGCCGCAGACGAGCGACAAGATCACGCTGGCGGACTTGGATGTGGACCTGTACATCCAGATCGACCCGGGCAAAGCTGCGGACATCATGACCCGTTGGCCGGGAGACGTGACGCATGTGAGCGGGGAGGACGGCAATCGGATCGGCATGAACTATGTGCAGCGCCAAGCCCGCGAAAACATCTACAACACCGTCGCGAAGTACGGTTCGGCCACCGTTCACACCGAGCGCACTTCCATCGCGGCGGACATCGTTAAAAACCTGCAGGCTGATCTGGATGAGTCCGCAGGCAAGGGCTGGTTCTTTGTGCGCAGCGCCAACGTGCGCAACCTCGTGACTGACCCAGCATTGGAGAAGGCCATCATGGAGGCGGCCAACCGCCAGTTTCAAATCAACGCCAAGCAAAAGGAAGTGGAACTGGCTAAGGCGGAGGCTGAACGTCAACGTGTGGAAGCGCAAGGTATTGCGGATTCGGTCCGTATCAAAGCGGCCGCAGTTTCGGCGCAAGGGGGCAAGGAATACATTGAATTGAAGGCCATCGAAAAGTGGGACGGCAAGCTGCCCCAGACCATGGTCCCCGGTTCGTCAACCCCATTCGTGCACGTGGGCAAATGAGTTACTGCCGCTGGAGCAGCATGGACTTTGCGTGTGCTGTCTACGTTTATGCGGATGTCAATGGCGGGTACACCTGCCATGTGGCTGGCATGAAATGCGTGGGCGACACACCCATCCCAAAAATGCCCGAACGCTACGGGGATGTCTCCCCTGAGGAGTTCGTGTTAAGGCATCAGCAGCAACAAAAGTGGCTGGAGAGTGCCAAGCGGGAGCCGATTGGCTTGCCACACGATGGGCAATCGTTCTACTGCCTTGATCGCGATTCGATGGTAGACACATTGAAGATGCTGAAAGAGGAAGGCTATGTGATGCCGGACTATTTGATTGAAGCGATTCAAGGGGAAGACGATGAGGAAGAAGAGTAAATACAAACCAAAGCCCATCAGGGCTGACAACATGTGGTATGTGACCAGTGGCATTCAGCGCGTAGGGCGTATTGACGCTGGTCTCACACTGCAGATCAAAAACCATGACGCGATGAACAACATCCGTCTTGGTAACGCGACGCGTGATGACATCGACAAGGTGATCGGGGCATTGAATATCGCTGAGGCTCTCATGCGATTGAAGATTGGCCGCGATTGGTTGGTTGAGCTTCGGGCCGCTCAGGACGCGCTTCTTGCGGTGGGACGCAGAGGCGTGAAGACTGGCAAGTTTATTTTGAGCGGACCCGAGCTCACCTCGTTGAATCTGGCAATGGAGGTGCATGACGCCCAACTGCAAGAGACGACGATAGCACAACTTGAGAAGGCGATGGACATCGTTGAGCAGGACATCCGCGGCAAACGCGCGCGTCCCATCATCATGGAAAACGAACGCGATTTTGTAACGGAAGGAGAAGAGCATGGAACTCACGTTTGAAGAGTTTTGCGCCCAACCAATGCAGCTGGTGATGCACATCAGCGGGGAGAAGGAGCACTACCTTCACCGTCACAACGCGGATGTAGGCGTAGGCAAGATCGTCATCACCCGCGTCAAGAAGCACGGTGGCTTCGGGGCGTCGTACACCACGTATCACCTGAAAGACGATACGCGCGTGTTTACAACAGCGGATCAGGTCTATCTGGCCTACATGGAAAAAGTGTGTGGAATTAAACCAACTGGAGAAAAGAAATGAAAGTAACGAAAACCCAAAAAATTATTGACTGGTTCGTCAAGCATCCGTCGTCTGACGTGAAGGTCGTGGCCAAGAAGTTTGATGCTGCTGTGCCTATGGTCTACAAGCTGCGCAAGCGAGCCATGAATACCGAGGTGGTCAACAACGCATTGAAGGACGTGTTTCCTGTCTTTAAGGAACTGGACCCCAATGACATGGCCAATCCAAACGCTGGCCGCAAGATCACGCTCAACTCTGCGCAAGTAGCAATCGCAAAGAAGTTCGACATTCCGCTGCAAACCTTTGTCAAAGCAGGCTTGGCCAACGGCACGATCAAGTATGACGACGAGAAGCTGCCTGTTGAAGACGTATGCGAAGAGTGCGATGAGCCAGAAGACACGGTGGACGATGTCCTGAACGCGCGCGCCAAGAACTACGGCAAGTTCATCGAAGGCGCAGAGATCATGCAGATGGTCAAGCGCTTGGTGCACAACTACGTTGAGCAGCGCGGCACGTCACTGGCTTTTGATCAGCTCGAAGCGATTGACATGATCGTCCACAAGCTGGGCCGCATCGTGAATGGCAACCCTGACCACATCGACAACTGGGTGGACATCGCAGGCTACGCCACGCTGGTCGCCGACCGCTTGAAGGGGAACACACGATGAGTCAAATCTATGGAACAACTTTGGGTGGATCAGCGGGCCGCGGTCCGGAGCAAGCGATGAATATGACCGCCCCCATCTCAAATGGGATCATGTCTCAGATGGAGCGTTTGGAGAACATAGTCGCCTTTCAAAATGATGTCTTGTGTCAGCTCGAAAGCCGGTTATCTTTCATCACAAAACCCATGGTCGCACAAACGGCAGATGTCCCCAAAGCACACATGGCCCCCTCGGGCTCTGCAGCGGCGGACCATTTGCGAATCTTGATGACCACGTTGGATCAACACAATCAGCGCATCCTTGGCCTGATAGAAAGCATTGACCTATGACAGAGAAAAAGCTTAAGGTAGCAGCAGCTGACGCACGGGAAATGGTCCTCGCGCAGCTGCGCTTGCACAACTACACAGGCAAGACGACTGAGCTGTCGGAGTGGACGGGCCTGCAGGCTTCTGTGGTGCGCCGTGCTGGCTTGATCATGGCGGCCAAGAATGAAGTGGAAGCGGTTCTGGTGCCCGGTCGCGGCAAGGGCGAATATCGATTCACTCTGACGCAGCTGGACCTTTTTTACGATGCCAAGCACACACCAAGCTTCTGGCAGCGTCTAAAATCCAAACTGTTCAAGTAATTTCTCCGGGATGAGAAACGTCGTGCTGGCGGACGCAAAACGCCAGCGCCAACATGCATGAGGATTGGTTCATAGAATCGGTCAGTGGGCCTCTGAGAGTTTGGTGTCTTGCAAGCCAGCCAACTACAAGTCCTTAAACCCGATGAGAGCATGGGAGTAGCTACCCTAAACAGTCCTCAGTCGTGTTGGTGGTCAAGTTCAAAATCTGGCGATAGAGTACAGGGTTGGGGGTTCCCGGCCGCCACCAACAACTAAGGGCCCCGCGGGGCCCTTTTGCTTGATACTTAAAAAGCTGGATTGGATACTTATCCGGCCATTATTTTTTCACGATCATCCAACCATTCATCCAATGCCACATGCAGGCATGCGCGATTGATTTGGTCTAGCTCTATCCCAAACTTGGTCATCACCTCAAATCGATTGAGGCAACTGGATGTTGTGGTTGTCACTTTCAGTTCACCATCGATGCGACGCATGTGTGTCGTCGCTGAATTGCAGTTTGGTGTGTAGCCAATATCGATTTCATTCGTCATTTCGCTTCTCCCCAGCTTGGTCCAACTTCAACGTCACAGCGGCTTGGCACCACCATGTTCGCGGCTTTTGCCATTATCTCTGCAGCCGCTTGAGCCTCGTCGCGTGATTTGACACTCAAGGCCACTTCGTCGTGCACCTGCAGGATGGGGGTGTGGCCCGCTTTGGCCAGCGCCACCATGGCTGCTTTGGTTTGGTCGGCAGCAGAGCCCTGAATCAAACGATTCAGGCCCTTGTAGGTGCCCGCACGCTTGATCCGTTGGCCATATTCAATGACGGCCTGCTCATGGGGCAGAGCCTTGTTCACGCCCCACTCCATTGGCTCCCACAGCGGGAAGCGGCACTTGCGGCCCAGCAGGGTGCGGATCGCGCCGCCAGAAGCGGGGTGGTCGATGCGTTTCATCACGGCGTTGACGGTGCCCTTCAGGAACGGAACCTTCTTGTGGAAGGTGTCGATGAGTTCAGAAGCCTCGTCCAAAGACAAATCTAGCTGCCCTGCAAGCTTGTTTTTGCCCATACCGTACATGAGCCCTAGGCCAATCGTTTTGGCGGCCTTGCGCTTGATTCCTGCCATGTCTGCGACCATTTGGTGGAAGTCGGTGTTCGGATCGGTCTGGTACGCCTCGACCATGGTCTCCGCGCCGGGCAAATTCAGCAGCGACGCATAGTGCACCAGCAGGCGTGGTTCCTGTGATGAAAAGTCGTTGGATGCCCACAGCTCGCCCTCTTCCGGCAGGAAGAGACCGCGCACCATAGGGCCGATGATTTCGTGACGCGCAGGCACTTGCTGCAGATTGGGCTGGGCCATGGACAGTCGGCCGGTGACCGTACCGCCATCATCCGAGCGCATCTGGTTGACGTGCGGGTGGATGCGGCCAGTTTTGGCGCTGAAATCCATGTAGGGCTGCAAGAAGGTGCTGTGTGTTTTGTTGGTCTCGCGGGCCTCAACAATCATCTTGGCCACAGGGTGGTCGCAAGAGTCCAAGAAACCCTTGGTGAAGCTGGGCTGACCTGCTGCTGTTTTGCCGTACTGCACGCCCAGTTTGTCGAAGGCGTGAGCGATGGACGCAGCAGCCCAAATATCCACTGTGGAGCCGCAGGCACTGCGCAGGTCTTTGTGAATCTGCTTCTCGCGCGCCACCAACTGGTCGATGAGCTTGGCGCACTTCTCACGGTCAAAGCGAATCCCCTTGTATGTCATGTTGAACAGGACGGGGAAGACTTCGGTTTCGAGTTGGAAGATGGACTCGACATCGTCGATGCGCATCTTGGTTTTGAATGCCTGCCAGAGTTTGAGCGTGAGCGCAGCGTCTTGCTCGGCGTAGTCGCCCACGTACATGGCCGGCAGCTTCCACAGCTCTTTCTTGGGGTGCACACCGAAGTCGGCGGCCGCTTGCTTCAAACCCTGTTCAGACTTGATCTCTTTGAGGTAATCGAATCCCAAGGCATTGAGGGAGAAGCTGAAACGATTCTCATCGAGTAGTGGGGCCGCAAGCATGGTGTCGTAAATGGTGCCGTTGACTTCGAAGCCCGAGGCGCGGAGCCAGCCCAAGTCATATGCAGCGTTGTGCATGATCTTGTCTGCTTGCGTTTTGCAGACGTCTGCGACCCATCGCTCGACGAGTCGCTTGTCGAGGTTACCGCCGCCTTGATGGGCGACAGGGTAATAGCCAGACCATCCCTCAACGGCGACAGCGTAGCCAACAATAAAACCATCGTTGCGGGGCCAGCCCGGTCCAAAAGATTCCAGATTCGGGTCGCAGGTTTCGAGGTCAATTGCAATCTCCTTGGCAGTGGATAAATTGGGGAAAGATTGTGGCGCAACCCATTCAGTGTGGGTTGGAAACATAGGCATGGTTCTCATAGACGGAATCCTTTTTCTTGAAAGCGGGGAAGCACTAAGTGCAATGATTGCTTTGCGCGGGTAATGCCCACGTAAAAAAGTCGGTGGACGTTGTCGCCGTTATCTGCATATTCCTTGGCGAACTTCGGTGAAAGGTCCATGAGCAACATGACGTTGTCGGCCTCTCCGCCTTTGGCTCCGTGGATTGTGGATAACTTGATGCGGCCAACGCTGGAGAGCTTTGTTTTGCGGCGCAGGACCGCGATCAAATACTCACGCTTGTCGTCCGGAATGCGGGACAGGGCTTCGTGCCAAATTGCTTTGGTGGTCAGGCCGTGGTCGCGTTGCAGGTCTTCAAGGAAATAGATCAGGTCGGGGTCACCGTTCTTGAAGGTCCGGTGGCCACGGTTCACGAACTCACCACCGAGATATTTGTAGACGTTTTTCACGTCTTCGTAATTGGCGTCTTGGCCGGCGCGCAGGCGCTCCCATGTGATCACAGCTTTGATCATGGCGGGGTTCAGGCTTGGCACACCGCCGCGCTCAAACAAGATGCCTTGGCTGCGCAGCCATTCGTGCACTGAGTTGAGCATGTAGTTGGTGGCGGCCATGATGAGCCACTGGCCTTCGCCCACGTCGATGTCTTCAAAGCGGTAGTAGGTCTTGACCATGCCTTCGAAGTCGCGGGCCTTCCATTCCTTGGGCTGGCGCTCGCGGATGCGGTGCACGATGCGGTTGGCCAAGGCATGCACGGTCGACGGCACGCGGTAGGACTGCTGGAGCACGGTCACGTGGCCAGTGAATGACAGAAAGCTCTTGACATCGGCACCGGCCCAAGTGAATACTGCCTGATCGTCGTCTCCGGCGAGGAAGACCCTTTTCGCCTTCGCGGCCAAGGCTTCGACCATTTGCCACTGCAAACGACTTAAATCCTGCGCTTCGTCGACGATTAGAACCTCCAGTGAGGGTAATCGGTTGTGGTCCACCACCGCCATCTCCAGCAAGTCGGTGAAATCCAGCAGGTCCTTGGACCGTTTGTAGTGTCTGTAGCTACGCTCCACAAACTCGAAGTGGTACCACTCAATGTCGAGGCCGCTCTGGTTGTAGTGCTGGCGCAGGTCCACGCCGCGGATGCGGGCTAGGTTGATCTCGTTCAGGATGGGGTTGTCGGCCTTGGCCACGTCCACTTCATCTTCTGATGTGACGGTCAGCTCGATGCCTACTTGGGCAGCGAACTCGCGGTAGTGTTCTGGCTGCATGATCATGTCGGCCTTGACCGACATGCATCGAAATGCGAGGCTGTGCAGCGTGCGAAAGAAGGGGAAATCTGTCTTGGCGTTGAGCGAGGGGAACTTCAGAATCGCACGGTCGCGCGCTTCGTTGGCCGCCTTGCGCGTGAAGCTGAAATAGCCGATGTGCATCGGGTGGATGCCATCCGCTAATTCTTTCTCCACCACGTTCAGCAAGTAGGTTGTCTTGCCTGATCCGGGTGGTCCGAAGACCTTGTGGATGTGGCTCATTGCTGGCCCCGTGCTTGGATGGCATCTGCAATATCAACACACACGGCCCATGAGGTGTCGGTGGTGATGGTCTTCGGCAGACTGAGATACACCTTGGCCTGCTCTTTACATATCTGAATACATGCAGCTCGCTCTTGCAGTGCTACCTGAGAGGCAATCTCCTGTAGCTTTTCGTGCAGGCGCTGTGCGTCTTCAGTAGACAGGGCGATTCCCAGTGATCTTGTCATGGCCACGGCCAACATTGGATATGTCATTTGGCCTCCGGAACAAATGTGCGCACGTACTCAACAGTTTTGAGGAGCTCTTCATAGCTTTCCTCATCGTCAACCCAATCAAAGACTGCTCTGCGCTTTCCATCCACATACAGGGACAGCGTCTTGCCTTCGATCAGTACAAATCGTCGAACAATTTTTGTCATCACTGCAGCTTCCCACGCATCGCAGCGATCATGGAGCTCTGCTGGTCCATCAGCGCATCGCGCTGATCGCAAGCCTGTTTGTACATCGCATACAGGGTTTCAATCTGCTCCTGCATCTCCGCTTGCTTTTTAGCTGCGCTGGCGTCAACCAGCTGCATGATTAAGCTCATGGCGTATTCATGTGTCCAAGTGCGATAAGGGCCAACTTTGCTTGCTTCGGTGGCAATTTTTTTAGCCAGCTCAATAATTTCTTGCGTCATCAGAAGGGGCTCCCTTCGGTGCGTACGGTGTGTGTGTCAAACGGTGCGTCTTGCTTGTCGAACTTTGGAATGCGCCAGCAGCGCACGGTGCGACCTTTGAGGAACAAGCTGATGGGCTCACCCCCCATGTCACGCAGACGCTGTGCCATCTTCGGTGCTGACAGGCCAGCAAAGTTGTTGCGCTTCAAATGCGCTTCGAGGTCCTTCATGCGGAAGTAGGTCTTGGCTTCGTCGTCGTCAGTCCATGGGCGGCCCATGAGCAACTCTTCGCGGGCCATGGCCTGCTGCATGTGGGCAGCGAACTCTTCCAACAGGTCGTTGAATTTGCCGGTGACGCTGGTGTCTTCCGAGGCTTCGGTGATCTGCTCTGTTTCCACCATCTCTTTGAGCAAGGCGTTCAACAGGTTCTCCCAATCCTGCTTGCGCAGCGTGGGTGGCAGCAAATTGATTTTCTCGAGGCACGCTTTTTGGAACAGGGTTTGTGTGTGCAGAGCATCTGTCTCGAGCTCAATGCGACGACCGTTCACATCCAAGAACCACAGTGGTGGTTCGCTGGCGTACTTGGAGAGGGATGCTATCTGAGGTGCATCAGGACTGTTTGCTCCGATGCCATGCTTGCGCGTGCGGCAGAGGCCGCTATTGCAGAAGCCATTGAGTGGCGCGTCTTTGCATTTGTAATGGTAGTCTTTCTTATTGGCCTGCTTGAGGACAATCTGAACTTCATTGTTTGGCAAGGGGGGAGATACGTACTTAAAGTTGTACTCCACCATTTTGTCTTCCCACGATCCGGGGTGAGCCTTTTTAAGATACACAGCAATGTTGAATAGTCCATTATTGCGCGTGCCCTCTGGGAATCCTTGGGCACATAGAGCTTGAAGGCAAGGCGGGCCGTCTTTGATGGGACTCTCAGCTTGCTTTGGCGCTTCAGGGACAGCATCGAGCGTATCTTGGACATTGGCTTCGTATAGCGCGTAGAACTCATCCATCGTTGCCGCTGACCCATCACTGTTGAAGGCATAGCGCGTGCTGAGTTCACCTGCGAAGTAGGGCAGGTTGAGGAAGTTTCCCGTGTCACCACGGTCGACAAGAATTTCAGCTTGCTTGGGGAAGATTTCACGTCCAGCTTCGCCAAGTAGCGCAGCTGCATTTTTGAGATAGGTTTGGAAATCGCGCGCTGGCTGTGGCGTGCGAGTGAAAAGGAATACATGTGCACCTCCTGATTTGCTTCGGCATACCACCATGGGTAGCTTGAGCTGTGCTACTTTTTCAACCAACCCTTTATGGTCGAGAGGGTACTGGTCAATATCGATGCAACCCCATATGCAACTGTTATCGGCACGAATAGGGATAATGCCAAGAGAAGGCTCAACGCCTTCCAAATGTTTGACCCAAAGATCATCTGTTGGTGGTTTTCTAACCACCGTGGCCTGCCCGGCTTGTTTTCCATCTCCGCGCTCCGCTTTGATTCTGTACGTGCCATATGCAATATCCAGACCGCTGAATATCGCTTTGAATTTTGTTATATCGGTCATCTCGTCTCTCTATCGGAAGCGGGGCCCCCGCTAAGGGGCCCCTGAAATCAGAATGGTGCGGGTCCGGCGTTGGTACCAGCGCCTTCGTGCTCATGCTTGACCTTGACTTCGCCGGCACCGATTTGTGCAGCGAAAGCCTTGGCGGCAGCGTACTGATTCATGTCTTCGATTGGTCCGATCTTCTCGACTTCCCAGCCAAACCACTTGCCCTTGTCATTCGACTCGGCTTGCGATGTCAAACGATAGGTGTGTGAGTACATAGGAGGCGTGAAGGGGCCGTTTTTGCCCATCAGCTTGGTAGACATCAACATGCTGTTCCACTTGCGTGATTTTTTCAGCTGTGTCGACTTCATCACAATCAAAGCTGGCTCAGGGATGCCTGCATCGTTGACGACCATCACGTAGTGGTTGGCTGTGTTTTCGATGTAGTTACCGTTGTCCAAGTAGTCCTTGGATTCGCCGGGCTCGCGGTGTGTGCGAGTCAAGATGTCTGACGTGGCGGGGTAGATATTGATAGGTGCGCCGCTGCCGGAGCCGCGTGGTGCCCATTCAATGTACTGACGCACGTAGGCGACTGGAATGACAATGATGCCCTTCTTGCCGTCGTGCAACTCGCCTGTCACGGTGTTCATGATGAAGCCGGGCATAGCGCCGTCAACTTCGCCCACTTCTGGGCTTGTGTTGGTCAAGAGCTTGAGGAATGGAAGCGCAAAGTCTTCCTGACCCATGCCCTCGAAGCCGCTATTTGCGTCCTCTTCAAAACCACCGACCATTGCCAATGCAGTGTTGGCGTCTTTTACTGCAACTTCGTTCTTAGCCATTTTTAAATGTCCTTCGTTCATGCTGATTTGATGGTTGCTTTTTGGCCCACGTATGCGCCAAACAGCTCGGTAGGGAAGTCGCTTCCGCGCTCCACCTGTTCGCGAACCCAAGCTTTCAAGGTCTGGGGCTCGATCTTCTGCGCTTGCTCGACTGGGTAGTTTTGCTCGCGCAGTTGATTCAGTAACGTGTCGCACAAGCCGTCTTCGCCACGGCCAAAACGTACAGACACAGTGTTTTTGATGATGTCGTCATAGCCGTGCTCGCGCAGCCATTCGTAGGCTTGGGCACGGTTGTCTTCCTTGATGCTTGCGCTGTAGAAAGGCTTGACGGTGATCTTGCTGCCATCGGCCATGGTGAAGTCGGACATGCCGAGCTCTTGCAACATGGAGGGGATGGTCTCTTCGAGCAACTTGCGTTGCTGCTCTTTGCGCTCTTTCAAGATGTCATCGATCTCTTCGATTTCTTTCTCGAGCTCTTTGGCACGCTTGGCCAATGCGCCAACTGAGGACAGGTCCTCGTTCTTGACTTGCAGGGCACCAGCGTCCTGCTCAAACATGTTGATGTTTTCACTCATCTCTTTCTCCATTCTCAGTAATGTCAATGCTAACAGGGATGTACATGCGTTCGCGACGGTCCCACTTCAACACACGGTAGCGGCCAGAGTTATAGGCTGCGGCTATCGAGCTGGCCAAGCCCATAGCTACAGGGTCTCCTGTCAACAACAGGAAATCCTTGTCTGTGAAACCGCGCAGCTTGCGTTTGAGCAGGCGCACGGTGGGCACAGTAGAAAAAGCAATCTGTGTGTTTGATGGCAGCAAGACGCTTAGATCACCAAAACGCATTGCAGAAGCAATGTCATGGTTGGGCATCTCTTGCACAACATACACGGTGGCAGTTCGTTCAGTCACGTTACACTATCCTTTCTAAAAACGTACGATTAGTGTACACTACTTTTCAAGGTGTCACCACCTTTTTTAAAGAAAGCGCAGAAAGATCATGAATTATTTTTTGGAACGGTACCCGTTCAAGAACAAGCCATTTGTCCACCAAGCCGCGTATTTACAGCGTTTCTGGGAAGATGAAGGGGCTGCCCTCTTTGCCGAAATGGGCACTGGCAAGAGCTTTATGCTCATCAACAATGCGGCCATGTTGTACGACAAAGGCAAAATAAATGCGATGCTTATCGTAGCACCAAAGGGCGTTTACCGGAACTGGTACACCTCCGAAATCCCCAAACACATGCCAGACCACGTGCCCTACACCATGGCAGCTTGGTCGCCCAGCCCCCGCAAGGCGGAAAAGCTGGAAATGGACAAGATGCTCAACGACGTGGACAGCATGCGCATCTTGGTCATGAACGTCGAAGCGTTCAGCACTGAGAAGGGCATTCTGTTCGCCCGCACCTTCCTTCGCGTCACCGATGCCTTCATGGCCATCGACGAATCGACCACCATCAAAAACTCCAAAGCCAAGCGCACCAAGGGCATCGTCAAGGTGGGCAAAGAGGCGCGCTACCGCCGCATCGCCACGGGCTCGCCGGTCACCAAGTCCCCGCTGGATGTCTACAGTCAGTGTGAATTCCTCGGCCCCGGCTACCTCAACTACAACAGCTACTTCGCTTTCCAAGCACGGTACGCGGTCCTCGTTGAACGCAAGATGGCCACCCACACCTTCAAACAGATCGTCGGCTACCGGCACTTGGACGAGCTGCAGAAAAAGCTGGAGAGCTTTGCATTCCGCGTGACCAAAGACGAGTGCTTGGACCTGCCAGACAAGGTGTTCCTGCGCCGCGAGATCGAGCTCACCAAAGAGCAGATCACCTACTACAACCAGATGAAGTTGATGGCGCTGACCTTGATTGACGGCAACCTGATGTCAACCAACAACGCGCTGACCCAGATCATGCGCCTGCATCAGATTTGCTGTGGCCACGTGAAGTTCGATGATGGCCAGCAGATCGACATCCCCAGCAACCGCGTCAATGAGCTGATGTCCACGCTCGAGGAATGCCAAGGCAAGGTCATCATCTGGGCCAACTACCGCCGCGACATTGAGAACATCAAGCTGGCCATCCAAAAGGAGTACGGCATGACCTCTGTGGCCACCTACTTCGGCGACACCGAAGCGGAGGAGCGCCAAGAAATCGTGACGCGATTCCAAGACCCAGCCAATGACCTGCGCTTCTTTGTTGGCAACCCCAGCACCGGCGGCTACGGCATCACCTTGACCGAAGCCAAGACCGTCATCTACTACAGCAACAGCTTTGACTTGGAAAAGCGGCTGCAGTCCGAGGACCGCGCACACCGTATCGGCCAGACCGACAAGGTGACCTACATTGACTTCATCAGCCCCGGCACCGTGGACGAGCACATCGTCAAGGCGCTGCGCAACAAAATCAACATCGCCAACCAAGTGCTTGGCGAAGAACTGAAAGATTGGATCAAATGAAGTTCCCAGACAAATGGCGCTTTCGCGTCAACTTCTTTGGCAAGGTCATTCTGCAGCGGGGCTACCGTGTGCCCAGCTATCCGCCCGGCGACTTTCACATTGAATGGAAAGATGCCACCTCCACCGACATCACCAAATTTTTCAGAGAAGCCTCATGCAGCTAGTTCCACTCCGCCCGCGCTACAAATACCCCACGCTCAAACGCGTGGATGCCCCAACGGGCCGCTATTACCAGCTGCGTGGCACAGAAGAGCGCCTGTCCAGCGTCACCACCATCCTGTCGGCCACCAAAGATCGTGGGCACCTTGATTCGTGGGCCGCGAGGGTTGGGCAGGAAGAAGCCGAACGCATTCGCATGGACGCGGCTCTTGTTGGCACGCACATGCACTTGGTCATCGAACGCCTGCTGTTGAACCGCGATCTGCCCGCCCCACGCACGTGGCTCGCGGCCAAAGGCTACTGGATGGGGTACAAGCTGCTGGAAGAGTTCTTCCCCTACGTGGATGAGGTGTGGGGATCAGAGGCCAACGTCTACTCCAACGAGCTGCGCTATGCGGGGACCACGGACTGTGTTGGGGTCTACCGCAGCCGTCTGTACGTGGGCAGTGGTCCGCGGCCCTCGATCATTGACTTCAAGCAAGCGAACAAGATGAAAGAGCGCAAGTGGATTGAAGACTACTTTGTGCAGTTGGCCTCGTACGCTGTTGCACACAACGAGAACCACGGCACCGATATCAATCAGGGCGTGATCATGATGGTGTCGCAGGATGGCCAGACCAAAGAGTTTGTGTCCTGCGGCCGCGAGTTTGAGGGCTACAAAGATCAGTGGAAACGCCGTGTCGAGGCGTTCCACAAAAAGGGTCCGAGCCTTGTGAGCCCGGACCAAGGTGCCGTCTCGGAGGGAGACACTCCGGACTGAGGTGACGGCAACTGCAACTTAAGCGTGAGCGTGGTATTCAGCTTCGGTCAGGATGCCGGGCTTGTACTTGTTCTCAGGCTTAAAGATGGTCAGCTTTTGCTGGCGCATTTCAGGCGCGAAGCTGATGTGCATCCAGCGGCCAAACTCGTGGATCATCTGGTCAAACTTCAGGCCCAGCTCTTCCACTTTGTGGCACAGCTCGATGGGGGTCATCTTGGTGCTGGACACGTCGATGGCCCAGCCATCCATGTGCGAAGACACCTTGGAGCCGCCCACAGCCACGTTGACATCGGGCAAGCGCAACCAAGAGTTGATGCGCAGAGGTCCGGTGACCGCGCGCAAAGGCTCAAGGGCCGCGGCCGCCTTTTTCATGTTCTCCAGCTGCTGTTCGTTGGGCTGGTTTGGGATGTCCATGCGCACAGCGGTTTCGCTGTACGTGGCTTCCTCAAGGCTGAAATGTTCACTGAGCTGAGTCATTGTTTTCCTCTTCTTTCTTGGCAATGTTGATGCCTGTGATCAAGCCGATGAAACCACCAACGATGGTTTGGAAGGCTGGGCCAACAATTGTGAAAATCTCTTTGTCATCCACCGATGCGTCCAGTGTGGCCATGATGAAGATGATCATCATGCAGAACACAACCATGGACAAAGAGCCTGCTGAAATCAGCATGATCCAATCTTTTACTTTCATTTTTTCACCTTATCTGCGATTTTTTCCATAGTCCGACCACCGAAGTAGAAGGACATGACGAGCATTCCCCACTGCCCAAGTAATTCAACGTACGCGCCGCGAGTTTCATACTCGAAGATGGAGGCGATGGCAAAGCCGCTGTATGCGACGAGGAGGAATATCAGCACCATGGGACGGATGTTTTTGGACAGCCATGAGTCGCTGGCCATGTCCGCTTTCAAGCGATCCGTCAGGTTGTTTTGTTCGGTTTTGTAGAACTCGAGTTCGAGCTCTTGCAGTTTCGCTGTTGCTGCTGGATCGCTTGCGAGAGCGCGAGCAACAGATTCCACAGAATCAGATACGCCAAGCTTGGAAGCAATAGCAGACACAGCAGCGCCGCCAAGGGGACCAGCAACGGCAGTAGCAAGAGTAGGCGCAATACCTTTAAGCATGCTAAGTAGATCATTCATCGTCCTGTTCCTTTTTAACTGGTTTCAACTCAGCGCGAAGCCTTTTCAGTTGCCTCACTTCATTCCTCACCTCGGCCTGCATGCGTGCGGTGTCCACGTAAATCAAGATCGCCATTGGCAGCGCCAAAAACAGCACCAGACTCAGGATGACCACAGCGACGATAAACCATCGGGTGTCCTCACGAGCCATCCGAGCGATAGCCCGATGCCCCACATCCATAGAATCATTACCACCACCGACACTGCCGTTAAAGCCCGGTCGATTCGATGATGTCTGAGGAGTTCTCGTTGCCATTTGTTGTCTCGCGCCTTTTTGATTTTTAACGTCGCAGCAACTTCTTGCGCCTCAACAATCTCGTCATACTTGATGAGGAAATCCTCATACATCGCACCAAGACCAAGCTCTTTCGGCGTACCGTAAATCATGGCCTGCTTAAGCTGTGCTGACAGCTGCTGCATTTGCCATTGAATCTCGATACGATCAATCGCACTGTCGGCAACCTTCTCTGTGGTCAGAGATTCTTCTTCAAGCTCCCGGCAATGAATTTTTAGGTGGCGTATCGCCTCGAAATAGACTTTCAGGTTTTCACAGATGTCATGCACTGCACGGGCTTGGTACTCCTCATAGGTCAGCTCTTTTGCTTGTTTGCGATTTGCCTTTTTCTCCACAGGCTTGGCTTGAACAGCGACTTGGGCTGTTGGGGCTTCGACTTCTTTGACTGCGGCTGGCTTTGGCGCTGGCTTTCCTGTGAGACCTGCCCAAAGTCCTTGGGCCCAGTCCCAGAGCCCACTGATGGTTTCCCAGAGCTCAAAAGCCTGCTCTTTAGCTTCGTTGAGCTGGCCCACAACTCCTTCAGCTTCACCTTTGAAGTCATCAATGAGCTGCTTGCCCTCTCGGAGCATTTCGCACCCAGTTGTGATAGCACCAACAGCAGTCTGCGCCAGCAGGAGGAGACTGAACGGGTCCACATCACTTCAACTTTCGGAGCTTGTACAGGGCAGACAGGAACGTGGCCACAGATTCATCGACGATGTTCTGCAAGGCAGTGTCCTTCTTGTCGATGGCTTCGTAGCGAATCTCTTCGACGTAGTCGAGCAGTGCCTTCAAGCCTTTGACAGGGTCCTCTTCCTCAATCATCGGCAAATACGGGATGTCGATGATGTCGTGGCGACCTTGGTAAGCCTCGGTCAGCGAGTCTGCGTTCTCGATGATTTCAGCGTAGAACTCACCCAGCGCCACGTGTTTGGCGAAGCTGCCGGGGCCAGTGACGCGCAAGTGCTCACGATGAGCGTACTCGCGGGCCAAGAACAAAGTGCCAATCAGTTTGCCGATCATGTTATGCCTGTGCAGAAGGTGGAGCAATCATCGAAGAGATTGGGTCCGTTGGGAAAAGCTGCTGGAACATTGCACGACTTTCAGTCTGTGGACCAGCAGGAGCGGCGCTTGCGCCTTTGTCCAAGTGTGGCAGGCCACGTGTTGGGACAGAAGGTGGTTGTGGACGACGGGGTGCCTTGGCCGGTGCTGCGGGAGCCACGGTCTGTTTTGGCTGCTCATCGTCGTTCGAATCCAGATAGCGGGCCACGGCCGAGTTCACAGAACCCTGCGAATACATGCGACGCAACAGGCCCACGGACAGCGCGCGCTGCTCGGTTTCGGTCAGGCCGCGCTTCAACATGGCAGCGGTCATGTCGGGGTCCAATGACACTTCGCGCAACAGCTCCATGGTCTGGGCAGCAGGCATCTTGTTGAAGAGCTTTTTGACCGTCTGGATGGACTTGGAGGCAAAGGACAGTGAGCCGGGGCCCGAGGGCATGACAGCCGCGCCCAAGCGAGCACCGATCTGTGTCATGACCAAATCTTCCACAGGGCTCATCGCGCCGCTGGGAGAAATCTCGTCGAAGCTCTTGCCCGCGGCCATGGCGTCTTCCACCTTGCGCATTGGGTTGATCAAGCGACGCAGATTCTTCATCTGGTCAAAGGTCATCAAGTCGTTGGCGCGCAGCACGTTCACCAGCGAAGGCTGGTTTGGAGAGATGGGCTGAAACAGCGCATCGTCGTACTTTTTGATGCTGAAATTGTCGAGGCCGCCGGCCTTGGCAAAAGCGTACTGGTAGACGGTCGACAACAAGCCTTCTTTGGCTTGTGGGTTGTCGGCAGTCAGGTCAACCAAGCTCTTCAAACCCTTGACAGGGTTCTTGCCTTTGAGCACGTCGGTCACCGCGCGGGCGGGGTCCTCTGTTTTCAAAAGAGAAGCAAACGCCTCTTCGGAGCGCAGGGCCTTGTTCACGGCGCTGCCTTGATCTTGCACGGCCAAGAAAGCACGCTGTGCGCGGCCAGTGTCTTTGAATTCCTGCATCAGACCAACCTTGTTGATCATGTCTGCATTCTTCTGCATGAAGCGGTCCAGACGTGCAGGGTCGACCATGCCGGTGGTTGGGTTGATGGTCTCTGCTGCACCGAGGCGCAAGATGCGTGCTTGGGCGTCGCGGATGGTGTTCACGCGCTTGGCTGACTCAGTGCCGTATGGCTCGAGAGCCTTGGCTTGTGTGCTGTTGGCACCGAACTCCTTGACGGCGTCCTTGTACTTCTGGCCCATCATGCCCACGGCGTCTTCCACTTGCTGCATGCGCAAGAAGGTTTGGTCCGCGCCGCCGCTGAATGCTTTGGCCACCAAAACCTCTGGAGGGATGCGCTCGGCACCGGTGCGGGTCACGCCACCAACGTCATTGGCAAAGGTGCGAGTGAACACATCGTTGAGCTGCTTGGAGAATGCGCGGGCGTTGTCGTAGCCTGTGCCGGGCAGCGCGCTCATGTCGTCAAGTGCAGCACCTGCAATCTTGCCGAAGATGGCTGCGCCACCGGTGTCGCCGTTGCCTTCAGCTTTGCGAGCCGCATCCAGCATGTCACTGCGCATGGCAATGATGTCCTGAGCAGGCATGGCTTTGACCATTTTGCTGATCTTGCCTTGGATGGTCCAAGGCAGCACACCTGTTTCCAAGAACTCAGGCGTGGCCATACCGCGCTTGTACAAGTCCAAGGTCTCTTTGTTGACGCCCATGCGTGCCATGGCGGAATTCAGGTTGCCAAACTCGCTGCGCAGACGCTCAGGGGTCATGCCGGCAGCCACGTCCAAATACTGGAGGACCATCTTTTCAGGATCGACCTTCACAGGCATTAGCGGGGCCTTTTGTTGGCCGGCTTCGATCAATTTTCGGTCCAAAGGGTCTTTAATTTGACTTAGAGGCACCTCTTTGTAGCCCTCTTTCAAGGCTTTTTGCCACAAATCACGTTCCATGGAGCGTGCATCACGCAGCGCCTCATCTACGGTGGCGTTCAAAATCTTGCCCACTTGTCCGCGGTCCGTGGAGCCTGCTTTGCCAAGACGGCTTGCAGCATCGAGGGCCTTGGTCTGGGCAGCAGCAATCGCAGCTTCCAGCTTCTCGGTGTTGATGCGGTCACGCAGCTCTGCTGCGGTCTTCAAAGCTGCTGGGTCACCGGACTTCTGCAAGCGGTCAATCAACAGGGTGTAGGCGCGCATGGTCTGCTCACCTTGGCCACGGGCTTGGCCAGCATACTGTTCGCTGCTCTTGGCCAAGCTGCGCTCGAGCGCCGACAACACAGGGGATTCGACCTTCTGTGCGGCGGTGGGCATTGGTTGGAGGTCCACGGACAGGCCAGAAGGGCCCTTTGCTTCCAACATGCGGACGAGCTTGTCAGGGTCTTCGCCTGCCTCGGTCACCAAGGTGTTCAAGAAGTTGGCCACGCGGGTGTGCGCAGCGTCGGGTGTCATGGCAGCCTTGCCGATGTCCATGGCCTTGTTTGCAGCGTCCTTGACGTCAAACAAAAACTTGCCGGGTGCGAACACGCCAGCAGTGACTTCGGCCGCCATGCGCGTGCCGGGGCTGTCCGGAGCGTAGTTGACGGCAGTGCCGCCAGCCAAGCCAGAGTAGAAAGCAGATAGGGCTTCTTTGCCGAGGTAGCCGATTGGGTGTGCACGGGCGTACTCGCCGATGGACGAAATGGCTTGCGCCACCTTGCCTGCACCTGCGCCAGCAGCGGGCATCGCATAGCCCAACGGGGCCATGCCCAAGCTCTCGCCAAAGGTTTTTGCGCCTTCGCGGTAGGGCTCGAGACCGGGGGTGGCCTTTGGCATCAGGTTGCTCAAAGCATCGGCAGCGTTCATGCCGCCGTAGATCAAGCCCAGACCGCCGCCCACCACGGGGCCGGCCATGCCAGTCACTGGGGAGGTCATCGCGCCGAGGCGCGCGCCACCATACAAACCGCTCGCCATCGCAGCACCGCGGCCCACGCCTTCGGCAGCGCCGAGGCCCAGCTCCTTCATCACGGTCTCGATGTCATGGGTCTGCGCAATCGAACCTTCCATGATCTTTGCGCGGTCGGCCTCAGGCAAAGCGCCCGAAGCCGAATACGGGACGGATTCATCTTGAATTCGTTGAAGGTCTTCTGCAGACAGTCCCATGGTCAGTCCTTACTTTTTGATTTGTGGCTTCCAGACACCTTTGGCATCTTGGATCATGAAGCGCGTTCCGGGGGCCAAGCTCTCCCACGTCTTCATCTCGTAGACAGGCAATGGCACGCCCATCAAGTCGATGATCTTACCAATCTCACCGGCCTTTTCACGGGCTTCGTTGCGGTCTTTGACGTGCAGCGATTCGTTCTTGGCTTTGTCCAAGCTTTCGTCGCGCAGACGGTACAGCAACTGGCCAGTACCGATCACGCGGTTGCGGTAAGCGGTCGGGTTGTCGATGACCGAGGGCAACAAATCAATCTGCTCTTCCACCTGTTTGCGCTCGGTTTCAGACAGCTTGGTTGTGTTCTGCAACGCCTTGGTGATCTGGTTGGGAGCAGACAACATGAAGGCGCGCGACTGCTGGATTTCAGGAGCCACGTTGCCCATGCCGGGGGCGGTTGCAATCTTGGATGCCACCCATGGCACCACACCGGTACCCATTTCAGCAGCGTCAAACAAGTTCATGCCGCCGTACGAGGAGCCCTTGCTTCCCTTGTCCGAAGGGGTCACAGTAGCCGCGCCGGCAGGAGGTGCCACATCTGTGGTTCCTGTGCCTACGCCTGCACCTGCGCCAGCCCCAGTTCCTGCACGGCCAGAGCCTGCGGGAGGAGTAGTTGTTGCTGCTTTGCCGCCTGCTGGAGGTTGGCCAGTGCCCAGAGCACGGCGCGCCTTCAAGGCAGCAATCATGAATGGGGGCTCGTAGCCGGGCATGGTGCGCACAACGGTCTTGCCCAACTCATCGGTGTAGGTCTCAGAACGTGGCTGCATCAGCTTGGTGGCTGCACTCTCAACCAAAGCATCTTGCTCGGGCGTGGTTTTGCCTTCGGCATATTGACCCATCAAGCCGGGGGTGTTGATCACGCCCCACTCCCATGAGCCCTTGCCAAAGGTGCTGCCCGCGCCAGACGACTTCAAAATGTCGCCGAACAATTTGCGTTGAGATTCGACCAACTTGGCATTGGCTGCCTGTGTGGCCAAGATGTCCTTCTCGCCGGCCTGCAAAGCCAAGAGCTTGAGCTGTTGAGCGGTCTTGCCCTTTTCTGCAGCAAGTTCGCCCAACGAAGCAGGCAAAGACTTGGTGGCACCGGCCAAACGGGCCATGAAGTTGCCGCGCAAAGGGTTGCCGTTTTCGTCTGTGTTCGCTGCAAAAGCAAAACCGCGGCCTGCCATGTCGAGGTAGGCGCGCGCCTTGAGGTAGTCGTCGCTTTGACCGCCCATGATCTTCTCATAGGTAGGCAAGTGCGCTTGCATGCGCTCGGCCAAATCAGGCACAGCAGCAGGCTTTTGCATGGCCAAACGCTGCATGCCTTCAGCCGCAGCTTGGCGCAGTTCAGGGGTCACAAAACCATAGGGCAGGTTGTCCCCGCCTTCGGTAGTGTCGCCATCAGCGGAGTCAGTAGCTGGAGTCACGCCCGCTGGACCGGACCCCACTTGAAAATGTTGCACGATCCCGCCGTGAGCCAGACCTTGAGGCGGAGCCATGGGTGGTGCGCCAGCTGGTGCACCTTGGGGTGGGCCGCCAACAGGAGGAGCACCGGCAGGAGCTTGCATGCCTTGTGGGGCAGCGCCAGCAGGTCCTTGAGCCGCGGCTCCCGGTGCGGCAGGCATGCCGGTGGCTTGTGGCAACGCGCCAATACCGCCTTGTGTAGGAGGAGCCATTTGCGCCTGCAACAAAGCAAGCACTTCGGGTGGTGTTTCGTGGGCCGCTTCTTCACCAACCATATCGGCCAGTTCTTGGTAGCGTGCATCCACCGAACGCATGTCACCGCGCAAGGTATTCATCAGGATTTCAGGATTCTGAGGCGTGCGGGCCATGGGAGACATCTGCTCTTCTGGCTCCTCGGGACCCTCAGGTTCGTTCATTTCCTCATCGTCAAAGCCAGCCATGATGCCAGAGCTGCGAGTAGCCTTGGTCATAGGCTTATTGAACATGGAGCGTTTTAGGACTTCGTCTTCCATCATTTTTCCTTAAAGAATGCCTGTGGCTTTGGCCGCGCCGGTCAAGCCAAGAATACCTGTGCCCACGCCAGCAACTTGCTGGAATGGACTTGGCTGGGCAGTTTGCTGCTGAGTGACCGACATCTGTGACGATGGCGCACCTTTGTAGATGTCCGACTGGAAGGCGATCTGCTGGTATGGCTGCATCGCGTTTTGCATCTCGGTGGCGCGTTGAGCGTCCAACACGGCTTGGTTTTGCTTCTGTTGAGTAGCGCCCAAGCTGTACAGGTTGTTGACGTCGTTGGTGGCGAGCTGCTGTGCGGTTTGACCCAAAGCGGCTTGCTGAACACCCATGTTGCCGAGCGACGTGCCCAACGAACCGAGGCCCTGAGCCATCTGCGAACCGATGCCGAACTGCTGCGCGGCCAGTGAGCCGATGCCCTGACCAATGTTTTGTTGCGCGGCGGCTTGCTGGCCCAAGATGTTGGCCTGCTGACCAGCGATGTTGGCGTACTGACCCGCCAAGCCTGCTTGGTTGGTGCCGAGGTTGCCATACAAACTTGCTGCGCTTTGGCCCAATTGAGCTTGTTGCGCCTGTTGCGCACCCAAAGTCTGACCGACGTTGGCGGCTTGTTGGGCTGCTTGCATGCCCAGTTGGGCACCTTGAATGCCGTACTGACCCTGCATGGCTTGGTTGGCCAAGTTGGTCTGTTGTTGCACGCCTTGGTTTGCCAGAGCTGCTTGCATGGCCTGCTGTGCGTTCATGCCGCTTGCCTGCAACTGGTTCGCCACGTTCTGCACGTTGGCTTGTTGCTGCGCATTGAGGTTTTGCATGCCCACAGTGAGGCCAGCCTGCTGGTTGGACTGTTGGGCCGCGAGCCGCGCTTGCTGCTCGGTGTTGAATTGGTTTTGAGCCTGTTGGTAGGCTTGTTGCAAACCGGTGGTCTCGATGTCGCCCAGCTGGGTGCTCAAGTTGCGGTTGGCTTCAGCGTTCTCAATCGCTTGGCGTGAACCGCCGAACGCGCCAGCCTTGGTGGCGGCAGCGTTGCGTTGCAGGCCCATGATGCCGGCGTTGCGCATCGCTTCGCGCTGCTGGGCCTTGACCACGGCGTCCATGTAGGGCGACATCATCGAAGATGCCGCGCCGGGCTGTGCAAAGCTTTGTGTCTGCACTTGTTGGGCAGGGCCCATTTGAGCAGCTTGGATGTTGCCTGCGCCGACCTGTTGAGCGCCTACGTTGCCAGCAGCTTGTGCTTGCGGGGCGTTGCCCAACTGGGAAGCGTTCAGGGCTTGGTAAGCAGAGCCGCGCAAGAAATCTTGTGATTCACCGAGGTTGGCAGATTGGTTTTGCGCAGCCATTTGCTGGGCAACGTCAATGTCTCGGCTACCAGCGCCAAGAAGACCCATGCCAGAGCCTGCCACGTTGGACAGGGCACCAATACCAGAAGCAGCGCCTGCTGCTTGGTTGTATGCGTTCTGTGCGGCAGAGAACTGGTTGCGGGTGTCCGCGCCGCGCAAGACATCAGCTGCTTCGCCGATGGTGTTTGCGCCTTGCATGACGTTTTCTGCACCGCCTTGCAAGTAGGGCACATACGCGCCAATACCTTGCTGGCCTGCAGTGATGGCCGCCTTTTGCTGGTCGGTCATTGCCGCGACTTGGTAGTCGGGCAGAGTAGGCGCTTGCAGAGCTTGCGCCGACTTCATTAAGCCTAGCTTATAGGCTTCGATGTCCGGTGCTTCCCGGACAAATTGTTCGCTAATGTTTGCGGTAGGTGCGCCTGTGACTGCCATGTTTTATCCCCGTGCTGCGTTTTTCTCAAGACGATGCATGAGAGCGTACATTTTCTTTGCGCCTGCTCGGCGGCTTCCACCACCCATGCCTTTTACGGCCTTGGCGGTCATTACGAATTCACCGTCGGAGAGCATTGCAGGGATGTCGTCTGAGGTCTCGGTCCCCGGACCGCTGATTTGACCTGTGCGTCGAGGATAACCGCCCGGGGCCAAAGAAGCAATACCTCCGACAGCCATTGCACCTGCTGGACGACGACGTGCACCTGCTGCCAAACGAGCAGCGAAATCGGCATTGCTTAAGCTTGGATTGAGAGTGCCACCAACCTGTTGCCCCATGGCAATCGAGGGGTCCACCGCAGCGGGCGCTGCCTGTTGGGCTGCAACGCGTGCGTGGTAGTCCTTCAAGCGCTGATTCGCTGCATTTTGTGCGTTGTATGTGCGCATTTGCGCTTGGTAGCCATTCATGGCTGCGTCGTAATCTGCCTTTTGCTGTGCAGTGGCAGTCGTTGGATCAGAAGCAACAGGCACTCCGGGTGCGGCTGCAGGCATCGCGGCTCCTTTTCCCGCCTCCTTTGCCAATGCTGCATTTTTTAGGTCTGGATTATTGGCGACCATGTCGCGAACCAATGCTGCAATGTTTCCCAAACCCCAGTACTCGGGCAGTCCCGTGTGTGGATTGATCGTGCCAGAGCCGCCGTGTGCTTTGAGCATAGCGGCTTCTTCTGGGTTGATGTGTGCCAAGATTGTGTCGCCGTTGCGGCCCTGTGCCGCCAAAGCGTGAGCCATGTCAGCAATACCGCCTTTGGCCAAGCCCATGGGCATGTTCATAGGCACACCGGGCGTATTCATCGCCAAGGGGTGCGCTTGTTGGGCCATCAAAGGTCCGCTGTCCATGGTCAATGGCGTGCCGGGGAAGGTAGGCTGTGACTGCATGAAGCCGCCGTCCGCTGCATAACGAGGAGGCATGAGGTTGGTGTACATGTCAGCCGTGTTGTATGGCTGTTGTACTTGTCGGCTACCGACACTGCCCGTAGGCGCGTTGTAGGTGGGCAGCGTGAATGGGATGTAGCTGCTCGAGCCCACTTCCGTTTGTGCTGCTTTGCGTGGTGTCCAAGGAGTGGAACCAATGATGTTGCCCTTGTCGTCGTACTGCACGCCGGGGAGGTTCTGCACCAAATAATCCTTTGGATTAGCGGCCATCAGGTCGCGCGTGGCTTGGCCAGACATGGTGCTGGCCATTTGTGGGCTCATTTGTGGCTGCTCAGGAGTCTTGAAACCACCCATCAAGGCTGTTGCGCCGAGGCCCGCGGCAATCGCTGGACCGTAGTTGCTCAACACGCCGGGCGTGGCCGCAGCAAGCTGCTTGCCCAACACCGAACTTTCAGGGGCATTCAGCACCTGTTGTTGAGTCAGGCCGTATTTGTCCATCATCTTCTGCACAGCCTCATCCGACCCTGCTTGCGCGCGGCCAGAGGGAGAGATGTTCTTATCGTAGAACTCGGAAATCTTGTCTGTCCAGCTTGTTGGAGCAGGTGCAGCAGGCCCCGCAGGGGTATTTGCGGCCGTGCGGAAAGCTTCGTTCTGCTTGATGAAGTCGCCTAATGGGTCTGCACTTTGACCAGCACCGACAGTGCCGGGAGGAGGTGTTTGCTGGTTGGCCACAGACAAGTTGCCTTGCTGTGCCATATCGGCTTTGATCTGGTCGGGAGTCTTAGGGACTTCCGAAGCAGGCAGAGGAGACGCAGGGGTCAAGAAGTCCTTGCCCTGAACCATGTTGCTGCCGCCGGTGGCCAATCCGGCCACGGTCGCAGCTGTCAAGCCCTCCTTGACAGCTCCTTGCAAGCCCTTGCCTGTCAGCAAGCCCAAACCTGTGCCGGCTGCGCCTGCGCCCAAAGCAGTCTGCCCTGCTGCGCTTGTCACACCAGTTGCTGCACCCAAAGTAGGGGCGGCCGCTGCGCCTGCAGCGCCAAGGAAGAAACCTTTTGCGCCTGCTTGCAAAGCGTCTTTCAGGTTGCCACCGCCCAAGACGGAAGCACCCATGGAAGCCAAACCAAGCTGTGCACCCACGCCCATAGCGCCGGACAAGCCAAAGGCTGCGGGACCGATGAACGCGGCCAGCGCGGCAGTGGCCAGCACCTTGCCAATAGGAGAACCCACCACGGATTTGACGGTGTTCACCACACCGTTGACCACGGATTTGACTGCGCCAGTTACAGCACCAACAGCACTGCTGATGGCATTACCAATGAATCCGCCCCAGTACTCTGGCAACCCAGTCTTTGGGTTGATGGTGCCCGATCCGCCGTGGGCCTTGAGCAAAGCTGCTTCTTGTTTGTTGATGTGCGCCAGCATGGTGTCGCCGTTGCGGCCATGGCCTGCCACCATGCGTGCTGCTTCAGCGATACCGCCCTTGGCCAAGCCCATGGGAGGCACGGGACCTTGTGGGGCAGATGCTTGACGCTGACGCTTGGCTTCCAAGAACACCATACCCAACGTGGCGATCACTTCGGGGTTGTACTCTTCAGGGAATGTGCCCTCATCCACAACGCCTTTTTTGACCAGTTCGGCGACCAGCTCTTTGTACTGATCTTCGTGATCGTGCATGTACTGCACAATGTTGATCAAGCTGTCGAGCTGCTCATCGGTGAGTTGGTCCAAAGCGGGCAACATTTGGTTCAGCTGCTGCTGAACTTGCATCGAATCCTGTGGGCTGGCCTCTGCCAAACCCTTGCGAATTGCATCGTAAGAGTCGTCAAGACCTAGTTGAGGAGTGTCTTGTTTTTGGCCATTTTTTGGCAACGCCATGATGCCTTGTTGGTCAGTTGCCATGCTGGCTCCTTGCAGAGGGGAATTGTTGAAATCGTATCACGGGTAGAGCGCCGAGACAAACGTCGCGGTGAGAATTACGGAGGGTGAAACGGGGTGCGTGGGCAGCGTTCCGGCAGGGTACGTAGCGGTCACCGTATTCCCTGATTCCGTTGCAAAAAGCAGCTGCACATTATCCCCTGCATTTACAGGAATGACGAGGTTCCATGACACGATTGCCGCACCGGGCGACGAGCCGTGTTTGGAAGGAACAGCTTGAATACCTGCGCTATAGGCAATATCCACTTCGTTTTGACGCCACCAAAAGGTGACGTTGTCGTCCGAGGTGGTGTAGTTCAGCAGCTGGGCGCTGAACTGGATGTTGTAGTAGCCCGCCACCGCAAACACGATTTTTGAGTTGGTTGTCGTGTCAATAGAGACACCATTGCTTGCATCCGTCGTGTCAAACGGAACGGCAATTGAGGAAGTAGACGAGGCCACCCCCAACGCTTCGGTGACCGCATCTCCGATGCTATGGGAGGTGTTTGTCGTGCCGTACACGCCGCGGGTGATGCCTGTGAACGTGGTGGATGTCTTGCCTGTGTAGGCAATAAGCTCAGAGCCGATCAGCAGATGTCCCGCGGATTCGAACTGAGCCGTAGAGGTGACCTGAATGGCAGCGGTTGACACGTTGGTCATGGCCCCTGTCAGTGCAGTCGTACCGTCTTGATGGAACGCGCCGTTTGGGAACTTCAGCAATCCACCACCGGTGTTGGTGGTGAAGAGCTGGTTGAAGTTGTTGAGCTGGTTGAAGTACAAGCGCAGCACGTTGCTGTACTTGTCGAACTCCATCTGGCTGTACTCCTTCGGCCCCTGCGGAAGCTGGGGTGCAACAGGCGCAATCAGGTTGCCGTTTCGAAAGAGCGGGAGTGCCATTAGCGTCGACCGTCCTGACGAATGTCAATACGAGGAGCGCCAAGCTGCCATGTCGTACCGAGCTTGTTGGAAGCAATCTTCATAGCCATCTGGCGTCCGCGCACGCGGGTGTAAATCTGCCCTGTGAACTCTTCAATTGGGTAGGCCACAGTCTGCGTCACAGTCGCGTTGTTCTCGCCACCAACGGAGGCAGGAGTTGTGTAGCCAGAGCCCGAGTTCTTCAGTGGGTACAGGTACATCGTCACCTGAGGCGATGTGTTGGCCGTGGACCCACGGAACGTGATGTCAGGCAACATGCGCCAGATGAACGAGAAGTTGTGGCCGTCATCAATGTCAAATTCAGACGATGTGATGAACGCATTGATGGGCTGATCAGTACCTGTCTCGCCATCATCAACACCCACTTCGTGCGTCACCAAGTTGTTGCTGTAAGTAGCAGCGATGGGATTATTCAAGATGCCTGAATCCAGCCATGCTGTGCGGCCCATCGTGCCGTAGCACCAGATATCTTCAGCATAGTTGTAGATGACGTAGCGGTCCACCACGGTAGAGCTGCCTGAGCAGTAGAACCACCAAATTTCGTTGAAGCCTTCACTGGTGCCCGAAAACACTTGGTCGAACTGCGACGTGTTAATGTCTTCAAAAATGTATTGACGCAAGTCGCAACGCAAGGTCTTGACCGTGCCGTCATACATGTAGAACTTGTCCACGCCCATCCAGAACACCACGTTGGAAGCCAACGATGCTGCGTTTTGGCTGGCGATGGAGATGTTGTCGCCCAAGATTTGGTTGCCCCAAACATAAGGGGGTCCGAGGTACTGCAGGGAGTACAGCGAGGTGTCCGTGAACACCACAATCTCTTGACGAGTCTGGATGGCGGTGACGATCTGTGAGCCGTGCGACAAGCGAATGCTGCCTGCTTGGTTGGTCGCCGCGGGGCTCCACTCAACTGGATTTTCTTGGTCCGACCAGCGGATCAACATTGGATCGAACGTGGCTGTGAAGATGTCGTTGGTGCCAAAAGCAAACAAGAATCGGCTGGCGTCAGACACCAGCAAGTAGTTTTGGTACAGGGGCACTTCGCTTGCGCCCGCCTGTGCCGACAACAAGGTCGCACGTGGCGAGAATGAATGCACACCAGACTGCGAACCAGTGGTGTTGATTGGTGTTCCGCCTGCAGTGGCCGCCAACTCAAAGGACGTGCCAGATGAGTTGACCACGTAGTATGTATGGCCCGGGATCAGCCCTGTTGGCAGGGTGCCTGTAGTGCTCAAGACAACCGTTTCCCCATCAGACAGGGAAATGGTGGTGCTCACCACGCCGGGCGTTGCAATCGTCACTGTGAAGGTCGTCAAACCGGTCAAGTTGAACGAAGCATTCCAGTAGTACATCGGGCCACCGCGGTAGCCAAAGATCAGGTCTTCACCAAAGTTGGTTTGGTTCCACAGGCGCAACGCTTCGTTGGAGGCATCGCTGTTGCCCCATGTGCCAGAGCCCCAAGAACCAGAACCCCAGCCTGTCAGCGGGATTGCATAGGCAGGGCCGGGGCTAATTTCATGTGCCACGTAACACGTGCCGCCATGGCCGGTATCAGAGCTGTTGGCCGTGGCCGATACGCTGATGAGGTAAGTATCCGTGTCGTAAACCGTGATCGTGAACTGCTGATTCAGTACCGCAGCCGTGATGTTTCCACCGAGGCTCGAGGCGCTGTAAAAAATCACGTAGTCGCCGTTGCTGTAGCCGTGCCCTGCTTGATGCACGCTGACAATGTTCGAGCCATTGGTGGCGGTGAACGGATTGCTCAGGGAAACAGCTTGTGTGAACGGGGTGATGTCGTAGTAGAACGTGCCCTGCTCAATGTAGAACTTGAGGTTGGTGCCTACGCCAACCAGTTTTGTCCCTCCAAGCGTGGTCCACGCCCAGAGAGAACGGCAAGTCCCCAAATAGGTCTGGGGAGAAAATTGCTGCCAGCCCCCGATTACTTCTGGCGTGCCTTGACGAAAGCGAATTTTGTCGCAGTCGTACCAACCGCCTTCAGTCGTGTATCGGGTGTTTTCCCGATTCACTCCCGGCTTGAGAAGAATCTTTTTTAGTGGCATGGCAGCCCTTTTTCATGTTTACTGCACAGTGGCTTCAGCTTCAGCAGCAGGGGCAGCTTGCTCGGGCACGGGAACCTGAGGAATTGCCTGCTCCTTGATCGCTTGGACCAAATCAGCGACCTGCTCATAGGGGGCTTTGGCCAGTGCGGCCAAAATGAAGTTGACTGCGCCCAGCGGCAGTTTGAGTTCAATAGAAATAGCGTTCAGTTCTTGTTCAGTCATTTTTAAGTTCTCCAAAGCGTCGCTGAGATGGGGCAGCGACGGTACCCCATGCCTATTATGCCGCTGCGGCTTGCAATGGACTCAGGTCTTCGGTTGTCCAAAAGTCTTTAGCCAACATGATCTTCAGGTGCTCTTTGTTGCGAGCCACTGTGTCCGCCCATTCAGCATTTTCCATGCCTTCCGGCTTGCCGCCGTTGATGAGATTCACGCTGTCCATCGCTGCACTGTAGTGGCGTGCGATTTCTTCGGCTGTGGGCTGTTCTACTTGGGGTTGAGTTTGTTCAGTCATCTTTAAGCTCCTTGAGTTTCACGAGCTGCTTCTTCAGCAGCGACCTGTGCTTGGTATGCAGCAATGACTTCAGGCGTCCATGCTGCGTTGCAGATTGCCACGACATTGCTTGGCTGACCTGCTAGGTCTTGACCCGGTGTCAGGCTGGTGCGATGAAATGTTTTGCTGATCTCGTTGCCGTCTTCAGTGATGCGGGTTGCTTCACGGTAGAGAACAATGCCGTTCTCCGTGACGGTAATTTGATCTACTGACTTTGTTTTTTCGAGTGACATGGTTTTTCCTTTAGTTTGTGTCCGGCCTGACAAATCCAATCAGGCTAATGAACTTGGTGGTTAAGCGAAGTACGTAACTGTTCCAACGTAGTTTTTTGAGGTTTGAATAGTCAGCACGCTATTGTTGGCAACGCCGTTCATGGAGTTAAGTTCAACCGTTGAAGCAACTCCAGAGACTCGGAGAAGAAAAATTGCGCCAGATGTTGTGTCATCACGCGCTACGCCCGGTTGACCCATTGAACCAGCAACTGGAACTGGAGAAAATGGAAGGCCAGAAATGAGTACATCACTATTGCTACTGGCGCTGACAGCGCTAAATTGCACATAAAAAGTCACTGTCACCAAGTTGCCGACTTTTGTGTACTTACCAGCAGAAGCCGAAATGGTGTAACCCGAAGTGCTTGTAGTCGGAGTCCAATTCCCCTCCTCATAATCATCCAGCGTGTTTGCGTCAGATGATGCTGATTGAGTCGCGGGGAAGGTGATGCCTGTGCCAGCTTTTGGCGTATTGCCTGCAAGAGATACAGTGCCGCCGTTGTATGAGGAAAGTTGTGGATTCCCAGCCCCATCAGCCAGCACGATGTAGTTGTTTGAGGTGCGAATGTCTAAACCGCCTTGGTTGCCGTTGTAAGCGCCAATAATCGTGTTGTAATTACCCGTAGTGACACTGCTGCCAGAAGCTCCTCCGACATCGTTGTTGGAGCCAAGGAATGTGTTGCCTTTGCCAGTTGTCAAACTTGCGCCAGCCGAGTCGCCAAACAAGGTGTTGCCAACACCGGTTGAGTTCAGACCAGCTTGATACCCAAAGAAGCAGCCGTACTGACTAGTGGTGTTGCTGTACCCAGCTTGATAACCAACAGCAGTGTTGCGTCCGGCTGTGGTGTTGGACGCAAGTGCCCCTGTACCTACCGCACTGTTGTACGAGCCTGTGGTGTTTGCATAAAGAGGGGGTAATCCACCAGTATTGGTGTCATACGAACCCACAGCGGTATTATCCGCACCCGCGGTGTTTGAATTAAGCGCCAATGCGCCCAAAGCCGTATTCCCAGCACCAGTGGTATTGGATGTGCCTGCCGATGCGCCAAAAGCCGTAATACCACCAGTGGTAGTTGCATAACCAGCTCTATAACCAAAAGCAGTGTTGTAGTTTGCTATTGTGTTGGCAAAAAGGGATTGATACCCCACAGCGGCATTGTATGTGCCAGTAGTGTTTGTATAAAGACTTTGATACCCCACAGCAGTGTTGTTAGAGGCTGTGGTGTT